>SMVB01165315.1_pt1 | contig 21602 bp, 17 predicted proteins | sample 2456461 | NCBI WGS metagenome assembly SMVB01 (sample SAMN11095934, study PRJNA526329) | marine sediment metagenome | biome: Marine sediment; feature: Surficial sediment; material: Deep marine sediment; isolation source: Hadal surficial sediment | place: Pacific Ocean | collected 2014-05 | depth...
ACGGCGCGCATCATCGACATGATTGCGCCGATCGGCAAAGGTCAGCGTGGCTTGATCGTTTCGCCGCCGAAGGCCGGCAAGACGATGTTGCTGCAAAATATCGCATCCGCGATCGTCGCAAATTCGCCGGACGTGGAGTTGATCGTGCTGCTCATCGACGAGCGCCCTGAGGAAGTTACGGAAATGTCGCGCACGGTGCGCGGCGAGGTTGTTTCCTCGACCTTTGACGAGCCTGCCAGCCGCCATGTTCAGGTAGCCGAGATGGTTATCGAAAAGGCTAAACGCCTGGTCGAGCACAAGAAAGACGTCGTTATATTGCTCGACTCGATAACACGCCTGGCACGCGCTTATAATACCGTCGTGCCGTCATCCGGCAAAGTATTGACCGGTGGTGTAGACGCCAACGCGTTGCACAAGCCGAAGCGATTCTTTGGTGCTGCACGAAATATCGAAGAGGGTGGCAGCCTGACGATTCTGGCGACTGCACTGGTCGATACCGGGTCGAAGATGGATGAAGTCATCTACGAAGAATTTAAAGGAACAGGTAACTGCGAAATTCATCTGGATCGACGCATTTCCGAGAAACGTGTATTTCCGGCGATCAATATCAATCGATCCGGTACGCGCAAGGAAGAGCTGCTGACCGAACCGGATGAGCTGCAGAAATTGTGGGTACTGCGCAAAGTGTTGCATCCGATGGATGAGCTTGCGGCAATCGAGTTCCTGTTGAACAAACTGCAGGATACGAAGACCAATACGCAGTTCTTCGAGGCAATGAAGCGCTAGGGATTTTCACCAGCATCAGCCCTGATCGCGGGTATGGACCTGCTCCAACAGGCGCGATCGATCCTAGAAATTGCTCCAGCGGTGCAGCGGCCAGGCTGAGCCAGCAGCAAATTCGCTTTGATCTTTCGGCAGCTCGATATAGCCGTCAGTGCCGCCAAGCGCCGCGAAATCACCCGATGTGTTTGTTGCCACAGGGCTTGCGATTAATCGCCCCTTGGCATCACTGCGTAGCCGTACCGGCAGGAAACAGCTTAAGCTCGCTTTGAACTCATAAGGTTCCGACAGCACGGCAGTGTCAACTGCCTTGTCGTCACGCATGCTTGCGTTTGCCAGGGCTGGAATGACGTATTGCCGGCAACAGACCAGCGTTGAGACAGGGTTGCCCGGCAGCGCGAAAACGGCCTGGTTGTCCGGCCCGATTCCGAACCACATGGGTTTGCCCGGACGCTGGCTGATCTTGTGAAAGACCACCTCGACCCCGAGCTGGGCGAGGACTTCAGGCACAAAGTCTGCTTTGCCCATTGACACCCCACCGCTCAAAATCAAAACCTTCGATTCCTGCAAGTGCCGTGCGAGCCTTTGTTCGAGTAACTGGCGATCGTCCAGTAGATGATCGTGCTGACATTGCGTGTAACCATGCGATGCCAGCATGGCGACCAGGGCGGGACCATTCGATGACCGAATTTGATAGTCATTTATCGGGGCGCCCGCAGCGACCAGTTCGTTGCCCGTCGAAATCACCGCGATTGCCGGTTGCTCGCTGACCTGCACCGAGCTTAAGCCGCAAGACGCAATGATCGCTATGTCCACTGCCTCGATGCGGTGGCCAGTATCAAGTATCAGGTGGCCCTTTTTATGGTCCGAAGCTTGCGGATGAATAAACTGGTGTTGTTGCGGTTCATAGTCGATCTCGATTGTTGCAGCCGAGTCTTCAACATTGGTGCGTTCAACCGGAACGACGCAATCGGTGTTAGCGGGCAGTACCGCGCCGGTCATTATTTCAATGCATGCGTCATTGTCTTGAAGCGACTGTTGCGTCTCACCTGCATGTTGCCGGCCTTGAATCCTGAACTGACGGTTGCCTGTTTTAAATGACGCATATCGAATGGCGATGCCATCCATGGTTACCCGGTCAAATGGTGGCTGATCACGTTCTGCTATCACGGACTGGCGCAATATGCGGCCCGTCGCCAGGCGGAGCTCGACGCTGGTCTCTCCAAAGGCTGGCATCGCCGCGGCGATGGCCTCGGTGGCTTCAGCCGTTGTTAACATGGTTGCCTACGATTGCTCCCGCCGAAGTGCGCGGTGGCCAATATCGTTTCGGTAGTAGACATCATCCCATTCGATACTCTTGACTAGCTTGTACGCAGTATCGCTTGCTCCCGCAACGGTGTCACCCAGTCCAACAACACACAAAACGCGGCCGCCGCTGGTTATTACATCGCCGCCGTCAGTCGCCGTACCGGCGTGGAAAACCTTGCTGTCTCGAGATTCCTGCTGTGGCAAACCGTGAATCCTTTTGCCCTTGGCATAATTGCCCGGATAGCCTCCTGCGGCCATGACCACGCCCAAGGCTGCACGTGAGTCCCACTCCGCTGTTACATCGGACAAGTCGCCTGAGATTGCGGCGAGGCAAATCGCTGCCAGATCCGAGCGCATGCGGGCCATAATTGGCTGGGTTTCGGGGTCGCCCATGCGGCAATTGAATTCGATGACTTTTGGCGTGCCGTCTGCCGTGATCATCAGGCCGGCATACAAAAAACCGAGGTAGTTAATACCGTCACTGCGCAATCCTGCCAGCGTCGGATTGATAACCTCATCCATTATCCGTTGTTCGATTTCCGGCGTCACAACCGGTGCTGGCGAATACGCTCCCATGCCACCCGTATTGGGACCGACGTCACCTTCATCTCGCGCTTTGTGATCCTGTGATGAGGCCAGCGGCAAAACGGCTTTGCCATCCGTGATGACGATGAAGCTTGCTTCCTCGCCCTCGAGGTATTCTTCAATGACGATGCGATGCCCGGCGTCGCCAAACGCGCCCTGGCTTAACATGTCTCTGATGGCGTCCTCTGCCTCATCGAGGCCAAGTGCGACGATGACACCTTTGCCTGCGGCCAGGCCATCGGCCTTGATTACGATAGGTGCGCCTTTTTCTCGTACATAAGCGAGCGCCAGGTCGACGTCGGTGAAGGTTTCATATTCGCCGGTCGGGACGCCGTGGCGTAACAAAAAGTCTTTGGTGTATGCCTTGGAGCCTTCCAGCCGGGCTGCCGCGGCGACCGGGCCGAAACAAGGCAGGTTTTGTGCAATGAATCGATCCACGATTCCTGCGACCAGCGGTTGTTCGGGGCCAACAATCGTCAGCCCTATATTCTCCTTGCTGGCGAGGTCGAGCAGGGCGTCAATATCGTCAGCGGCAACATCGACGTTTCGAATTTTCGATTCGAGCTTCGTTCCTGCGTTTCCAGGGGCAACGATGACTTCGCTTACATCCCCGGACTGCGCGCATTTCCATGCCAGGGCATGTTCACGTCCGCCGCCACCGATAATTAAGATCTTCATCGTATCAGCTATTGTTTAATGGCGGAAATGGCGCATACCCGTAAATACCATGGCGAGTCCGTGCTCGTTTGCTGCTGCAATGACCTCGTCATCACGCATGGAACCGCCCGGCTGAATGATCGCGGCGATGCCGGTCTCCGCCGCACTGTCTATGCCATCGCGAAACGGAAAAAATGCGTCCGAGGCCATCACGGAGCCTTCAATGGACAGGTTTTCGTCATTTGCCTTTATTGCGGCAATGCGCGTGCTGTAGACACGGCTCATCTGCCCGGCGCCGACGCCGATCGTCATCGAGTTTTTGCAGAATACGATGGCGTTCGATTTCACGAATTTGGCAATCTTCCAGGCGAACAGCAGATCGACGATTTGCTGCTCGCTTGGCGCGATTTCTGTAACGACTTTGAGATCGGAGGCAGCGATGATGCCCGCGTCGCTGCCCTGAACCAGTAGCCCACCCGATACCTTCTTGAAATCAAAACGTGACGAAGCAGAAGTGTGTTCGCCAGTCTCGAGGACACGAACATTTTTCCTGTCAGCAAGTATGCGAAGTGCCTCGTCCTCGAAACTCGGCGCGATGATGACTTCTACAAATTGCCTGTCGACAATCGCTTTCGCTGTGCCGGCGCCCAGTGGTCGATTGACAGCAATAATGCCGCCAAATGCCGATGTCGGGTCAGTGGAGAACGCTCTTTCGTATGCCGCGAGTATCGACTCATCTACGGCAACACCGCAGGGGTTGGCGTGCTTTACGATGACACAGGCGGGTTCGTCGAATTGGCGAACACATTCGAGCGCCGCGTCGCTGTCGGCAATATTGTTATAGGACAGCTCCTTGCCCTGCAGTTGTTTCGCGCTTGCCAGCGAGCCGCGCTCGGGCGCCTGGTCGCGATAGAACGCCGCATCCTGATGCGGGTTCTCGCCGTATCTGAGCGTTTGCACCAAAGAGCCCGAATAAAGGAATCGCTCGCCCAGCGGATTGTCATCAAGACTGCCCGACAGGTAACGAGTGATCGCTGTGTCGTAATTCGCGGTGTGTGCATAGGCTTTGGCGGCCAGTCGGCGGCGGAATGTCACATCGAGTGTGTCGTTCTCCAAAGCGCTTGCGAGGCTGTCGTAATCGTCCGGGTCGACAACGACGGCAACGTCTTTGTGATTCTTGGACGCCGCGCGAATCATTGCAGGGCCACCGATGTCTATGTTCTCAATGGCGTCGTCGAGAGTTGCGTCCTGACGACCAACGGTTTCCTCGAACGGATACAGGTTGACTGCAAGCAAATCGATCGGCTCGATGCCGTGCTCCTGCATTACCTCGTCATCGACACCGCGCCGGCCAAGCAATCCGCCGTGGATAATGGGGTGCAAAGTCTTGACCCGTCCGCCCATGATTTCCGGAAAGCCGGTCTTGTCCGAGACCTCGATCGCGGCAATTCCTGCTTGCTGCAGCTCACGGCAAGTGCCGCCGGTGGAGAGAATTTCGACTCCGAGTGCGTCCAGGCGCTTGGCGAATGGAATGAGATTACGTTTATCGGAGACACTGAGTAACGCGCGGCGAACCGTGGACATTAATGAAAACCTTAGAAGAGTGACTTAGCCCTATTGCAAGAGGGAATAGATTTTGAGTTTTTTCCGAAGCGTGCCGCGGCTGATGCCCAGGACGACAGCAGCCTGGCTCTGATTGCCGTTCGTATAATCCATAACCGCCTCAAACAATGGCTGCTCTACCTGTCCGAGTACGAGGTCATACAATTCGCCCGGGCTGTCGCCATTCAAGCTCGCAAAATAACTTTTTAATGCATCTTCGGTGTGTTTTCTGAGCGGCTTGCTGTTTTTCAAAGCCTTCTGATGATTTTCATTATTATCTATTTTATTGGCCACTTTATGAGGCATCCCGGAAAACGATATTGTGAATATTTCTTCTGGTGCAGCTTCTACGCGGCGAGCAGGCCACCCCGGGCCTCACTACTGAAATAACTCCGCGTTAGGCGAATTTGCTCAGAAGCACTGTTGACGCGAACTACCCTGGATCGGAAATCGCCCGAGTTCTTAAGCTTGGTGCAATACCAGGATAAATGTTTGCGTGCCATCCGAACACCCGTTACCTCCCCATAAAACTGGTACAGCTCGTTCAGGTGGCCGAGCATAATATCACGCACGTAATTTTTTTCTAGCGGTGGGATCTGTTCACCGGTTTGGTGGAAGTGATTCAGCTCCCGAAAAATCCACGGGCGGCCCTGGGCTGCACGGCCAATCATCAAAGCATCAGCGGAACTTAGCCTCAGAACTTCAAGCGCTTTCTCTGCTGTAGTGATATCACCATTGGCGATAATTGGAATTGAAACGGCGTCCTTTATTTGCGCGATCGTTTCATACTCTGCGCTTCCTTTGAATCGGCACGCTCGTGTGCGCCCGTGAACGGCCAATGCGGCAACTCCGGATGCCTCCGCCAATCGCGCAATTCGAACGCCATTTCGGTGCAGGGGATCCGGGCCGGTTCGAATTTTCAGCGTAACGGGCACGTCTACCGCTTCGATCACCTGTTCGAGAATGCGACCGACCAGGGGCTCGTTCTCCAGCAAGGCCGAGCCCGCCATACGTTTGCATACTTTTTTCGCCGGGCAACCCATGTTGATATCGACAATCTGTGCGCCACGCTCGACCACGTGTATCGCTGCCAGTGCCATCTGGGCGGGGTCGCTTCCGGCGATCTGCACTACCCTGGGTTCCGAGTCGGGGTCGAGTTCCAGTCGTGCGCTTGATTTCCGGGTATTCCACAACGACATGTCGGCCGTGGTCATCTCCGAGGTCGTCATACCTGCGCCGAATCCTCGACACAGCCGCCGAAAGGGCAGGTCCGTAATACCGGCCATGGGGGCCAGCAAAAATGGACTTGATAGTTTATAGGGGCCGATCTGCATAGCGCGGGATTGTAACTTAAGATCTCAGCAGCAATTAGCTATATACGGGCTTACTCTTTGAAATCTTCGGTTGCGCAGCGCACCCTTCCTGCGCTGGCTCGATAGCAAACATACAACTGAAAGCCAGTCGCCTCGACGGACGGCCGTTCGATCGCAATCACGGCTGTAAACGATTCTCCGGGCGCCACGGGTGTTCGCGGATCCATGTCGCCGGCGAGGTAGTCACTCGGTTCCAGAATCTTGCTGCCGATAATGTCTTCCCAGCGGTCGGTCAGTGACAGATGCACTAGCGGATAGGGAAGCGGGTCTTCCGAGGTGTTGCGGACCGTCGAAAATACGGTCAGCACCTGGTCATTTTCGTCAGTGCTGCCGCTGGTGCGTTCGAATTGCCAGCCCTTGATATTCCATCTCGGCGTCACTGCATTGCCCAGCGCGCGATAGACGGGACCGATGGTTTGATTGAACGCGCCATAGGTTGCAAACGTCTGCCGGGATGCGTGTAAGTATTGTGCCGCCAGCAAAACCAGCAGGACCGCGATACCGCCGATCATTCCCCAGTTGGCGGGCCCTGCGCGGCCTTTGCTGCCCGCATTTCCTTTGTTGAGCATATAGGTGTCAACCAGGCTTTGCTGGTCGCCTATGCCGTGTAAAGACGCGTTTTCTGCAGTACTTTCTTTGTGATCTTCCAGCGAACCGTGGATGAAGTCGCCTTCCATGATGATTGTTTCGGCGTTGTCGGCATCCAGCACTGATGGATCGATGCCCGCTCGGATCATGGTTTGTGACAATGAGTCTTTCTCGGAGGCATCGTCATCGTCCGACGCCTCCAGGTGCTCTGTCCCTATGTCGGAGTAAGTGTCTGCGAGCTGTGATCGTATATCGTCCTTATCCAGTTTGGTGTCGGTCTCTGGTTCTTCCGGGTCGGCGTCCGAAATTTCGTCGTCGGCCAGCCGCAACGCCTCGTCTGGTGCCTCATCGACGATTACTTCCTCTTCGGCGTATTCATCGACCTCGTTGCTATCCAGGGCCTGCTGTGCGGCTTGAATCTGTTTCTGGAAAGAGCCTGTCGAGTCGCGCAATTTCTGCACGATGGCGGCTTCTTCTTCCGCAGACAGATCATCGTCATCGTCGCTGTCTTCGGCCAGGAGTTCGATTGCCAGGTGTTCGTCGGCAATTTCCTCTGCGGCGCGTTCATCTGCCGATAATGCGTCTTCATCGACGTCTTCCGAGTCGTCCGCGTCTTCGCTGTCGAGCTCGTCGTTGCGTGTGATATCTAGGCCATAACCCTCTGCCTGAAGGTTGAACTGCGAAGCCAGATCGTCTGGTACAGGGTCGGCGTTAGCGGCGTTGCTTATGGCACTAACATCGCTATGAATGGCCGCCAGTTCGACTTCGACGTCGAAAGGAATTTTTCCGTCATTGGCTTGCGCTTCCTGTATCAGGCTTTCGGCAAGCTGCGGCAACAGCGCTGAGTCATCGGCTATCTGGCGGGCCTCTGCCTCCTCGAGTTGCCGGGCCAAGTCGTCGCCTGAATCGACAGCATCCGTTTCCAACTTGACCTCATCATCTTCATTATCGAACAGCTTAGACCAGGTTTCGTCACTATCGAGCGCCATGTCCACCTGATGGGTGTCGAAATCCGTTTGTTGTTCGTCGACGTCTGTATCTCGACGTTGCGGTGTTTCCGGTATGTAGGGGGTTTCTTTTTCTTCGGCAAAGTCGTCCGGCAATTCGGTGTCGTCATCGTAGCGCCGTTCGGCCGCGGGTAGCGACTGCTCGTCATCAGATGCCTTTGCATCCAGATCCAGGGAGGTCTGCGACTCACCTGTGTCTTCGATATGTTCATCTTCACTGAGTACGCGCCATTCGACGCCCGTATCCTCAATTCGAATGTTCTGCGGTCCGGCCAGTTCGTCCAGCGTTTCAAGGAGAGCCTTGCTCTTTGCGTCGAAGTCTTCACTCTTGCTTTTGTTGCTTCCTGAATCCCGATCGGACGAGGATGAGTTTGAAGCCGTTCCCGGCACGCCGTCAGACAAATAGTCGAGCGCGCTAAATGCGTGCTCACAGCCGCCGCAACGCACACGTCCGTTTGCTTTCTGCAGCACCTTAACGGTGACGCGAAACGCGGTCTGGCATTCAGGACATTGTGTATACACGCTATTGTCTCAGTGCTTCCTGCCCGTAATTCGGGCCCAGTTGTTACGAGTGACGATCGGGTCAAGTGTGAACCAGTCTACAAAAGCGCCGGACACCTCTTCAACCTGCTCCGAAAGGATACCGGAAAGTGCCAGCAAGCCGCCGTGCATGGTTCTCTTACTGAGGTCTGCAGCCAGCTCAATCAGCGTCCCTGCAAGGATATTTGCGAGAACGATATCGTATTCGTCACTGAAATCCTTGAGCTCTGTGGACAATTCAAGCCGTTCACCCACGTTGTTGTCGGCCGCGTTTTGCCGGCTGGCTGTTATCGCCTGTTGGTCTATATCGATGCCATAAGATTTTGCCGCACCCAGTTTGAGGGCGGCTATGGACAGAATTCCGGAACCGCAGCCAAGGTCCAGCACGCGTTTGCCAGCGAGATCGAGGCCTGCAAGCCATTCCAGGCATAAAGCGGTGGTTTCGTGCGTGCCCGTGCCAAAAGCAAGCCCGGGGTCCAGCCAGACAACCGTTGCTTGCTCGTCTGCTACGTGCATTCCGTGGGGGCTAACCCACAGCCGCTCACCGAACGACATCGGCCGGAAATCCTTCAGCCATTCGCGCTCCCAGGCTCGATCTGCCAGTGAAGAAATCGTATTTTCGGGTAGTTCGGCGAGGTCAAATGATTGCAACAGATCCTGGCGCAGCAAATGCATATCCGCGTCGGCAGAAAAGAGTCCGGTGATTTTCGTGTCCGGCCAGAGAGGTGTACTGCCCGGTGCCGGTTCAAGAACCGGGTTGTCGCCAGCATCGCTGAACGTTACCGAATGGGCACCGTGGCGGGAAAATATTTTCTCAACAGCGTCCGTTTCCAGCAATTCAAGCTTCATCGTGAATTGGCGCCAGTCCATTTTGTCAGGTCTGCTTGGGCTTACAGTCCCAGCCGTTTTTCCAGGTAGTGAATATCGGTACCGCCGGCCTGAAACGCGGCGTGCTGAAGAATCTCCTGATGCAATGGAATGTTGGTCTTGATGCCTTCGATCACGATTTCCGCAAGCGCATTTTTCATTCGAGCAATTGCGGTAGTCCGATCATTGCCGTGTGCAATTATTTTGCCGATCATGGAGTCGTAGTAGGGCGGGACTTTGTAGCCGCTGTAGATATGGCTATCGACCCGCACACCCGGACCACCAGGCGCATGCCAAAGCTGCACCAGGCCCGGTGACGGCATAAACGTCTTGGGGTCTTCGGCATTTATCCGGCACTCGATGGCGTGGCCGGAAATCTTAATATCATCTTGCGTGAAGCTTAATGGTTCTCCGCCGGCAATGCGGAGTTGCTCTCGCACAATGTCGATGCCTGTAATCATTTCCGTAACAGGGTGCTCGACCTGTATACGCGTATTCATTTCAATGAAAAAGAACTCGTCATCCTCGTAGAGGAACTCGAACGTACCAGCACTTCGATAACCCATTTCCATGCACGCCGTTACACAAACCTTACCAATTCTTGCACGTTGCTCATCCGTGATTCCGGGTGCAGGCGCTTCTTCAATTACTTTCTGGTGGCGCCGCTGCATGGAGCAATCACGCTCGCCCAGATGCACCGCATTGCCGTGGTTGTCTGCAAGAATCTGCACTTCGATATGGCGCGGCCGTTCCAGAAACTTTTCCATATACACGACGTCGTTGCCGAATGCCGATCGAGCTTCGGCCTGGGTAACCGAAATCGCTGCAATCAGCGATGCTTCGGAGTGCACCACGCGCATGCCGCGCCCGCCGCCGCCGCCGGATGCCTTGCTGATAATCGGATAGCCGATGTCACGTGCCATCCGCATATTTTCTTCTGCATCGTCGCCCAATGGCCCATCCGATCCCGGGACGGTCGGAACGCCGGCTTTTTTCATCGCTTGAATGGCCGCAACCTTGTCACCCATGGTGCGAATTGCGGCGGGTGGCGGGCCAATAAAGACGAAGCCACTGGATTGGACCCGTTCCGCGAAGTCGGCATTTTCCGACAGGAAGCCATAGCCCGGATGAATGGCGACAGCGTCTGTCACTTCGGCGGCGCTGATAATGGCAGGCATGTTCAGATAACTTTCAGCAGAGGGCGGCGGTCCGATGCATACGGTTTCGTCAGCGAGCAGCACGTGCTTCAGATTGTTGTCCGCAGAGGAATGCACCGCGACTGTCTTGATGCCCATTTCGCGGCAAGCTCGCAAGATACGCAGCGCGATTTCACCGCGATTGGCTATGACGACTTTTTCGAGCATTGTTTACAGGCCTCTGATCAGTCCGTACCGCGTTGATCGATTACGAACAGAATCTGACCGTATTCGACTGGATCGCCGTTCTGTACCCGGATTGACTTGATCGTGCCGGAAACTTCAGCTTCGATCTGATTCATCATTTTCATGGCCTCGACGATGCACAGTACATCGCCCTCATTGACATGGTCACCGACCTGAACAAACTGGGGGGATCCTGGCGATGGAGAACTGTAATAAGTGCCGACCATCGGCGTCGTTACCGCGTAACCGTCTTCCTCCGGTTCTGCTGCCGGTGTTGCAGCCGCGGCTGGCGGCGCCGCTGCTTCAACAGGAGCCGGTACCGCGACGGGTGCAGGGGCCGCGGCATATGCCATCGGCGCTGCCGGTAAATGCGGGGCATAACGGCTGATACGAACCGAATCATCACCCTCGGTTATCTCGATCTCTGCAATGCCGGATTCATCCAGCAGTTCGATTAGTTTTTTGACTTTGCGAATATCCATATCAGTCCCTTGGAGCCTGAGATTTAATTATTTAGTTGCTTGCTACATTTAGTTTTCGAATTGCTGCATCCAAAGCGAGTTCGTAACCGTCGACGCCAAGACCAAAAATGCAGCCTGCGGCGATATCACTGAAATAACTTTTATGCCGAAATTCCTCGCGAGCGAAAATGTTGCTCATGTGAACTTCGATAAATGGAATGCTGACGGCAAGAAGTGCGTCGCGGATCGAAACGCTGGTGTGTGTAAACGCACCCGGATTCAGCAATATGAAATCTGCATTGCCGGCTGCCTGTTGTATGCGATCAACGATTTCATGCTCGGCGTTGTTCTGGAAAGCGTCCAGTTCATGACCGGACTCTGATGCCAGGGCCTTTAACTTGGCCTCGATCTCTGCCAGTGACGTATCGCCATAAAGATCTCGCTCGCGAGTGCCCAGCAGGTTCAGATTCGGCCCGTTAATGAGTAGAAATCTTGCCATCGATATTATTATTTTCGAATTGACTACAGTGGCGACAATTCTAAACACGTTTCCGGGAGATGGCGCAAGTTTTACAGCATAATCGCTGCAGTTCGGAGCAAAACTTATGTATTTAGCGCCAACTGGGGCGAGATGTTGTGCCTTGCCTAAAGTTTGTGCAGATTGCTTTGCGCAGTCTCCAGATCAAGCGCTCCGCTTTCGAAGTCCCGCATTATCTCTACGATGCGGTCGATGTGCGCTTGCTTAATTTCTCCCGTGTGGGTGCCCACCAGGATTCCGTCGCTTGAAATGATCATCGTAAATGGCAGGCCGACGAATTCGATGCCAGACGCCTCGGCTGCAGCCATCGCCTTTTCCTGACCAACGAGGATCGGGTAATTGAATTCCGCCTCTTCTGCGTACGCTCGCACGTCTTCCATGAAGTCGACCGCGACACCGATTACCTGCAGTTGCTTGTCTGCCTTGTCTGCCTGCAGTTGTTTGAGGAGTGGAATCTCTCGCCGGCAAGGTGCGCACCAGGTAGCCCAAAAGTTGACCAGGCGGGTATCGCCATCCCAATCTGACAATCGTCGTTCGCTGCCATCGACGTGGGTCAGTTCAAAGTCGATGCGACCGCCTGACAGCAGCGGGTCTGCCTCGACGGATTCCTGTGAGACATAGTATTGCTGTTGAACAATATAGCCGGCAGCTGCGGCGACGATAATAACCAGTCCGGCCACCACGGCGTTATTCATTAATGCGCCTCGTTCGTTTGGGCTGTAACCGTATCACCATGCGCAAATGCAAGACCTAAATGCTCCATGAACGCAGGTGCCTTCATATAGCCAACCACTTCGTAACCCTTGCGCTGTTCTCCGAAGGTATCGAAGAAAATAATAGTAGGTGGGCCAAATACACCGAAACGCGCCAGCAATGCCTGGTCTGCGGCGTCATTCTCGGTAACGTCTGCTTGCAATAATACTGTGTTCGCGAGAGCGGCGTGCACGCCGGGGTCGGTGAAAGTATATGCCTCCATTTCTTTGCACGATACACACCAGTCCGCGTAAAAATCGAGCATTGTTGTCTTGCCTTGCCTTGCTGCGGACGCCAGCGCCTGGTCGAGATCGGCGCTTGTCTTGATACGTTGAAAAACCAGTTCGTTGTGTTGAGCAACAGACGCAGATCCGTCTATCGCTGCACCGCGAATGCCGGCCAGGGGGCTGAGCAGACTGTCGCTGCCGGCCAATGAACCGAGTAACAGGATGGCGCCATAAATAATGGCCAACAGGCCAAAGCCTTTGCCAAGCTTCTGTTTGCCCGATGACTCCGGCGACAATGTCGTTAAACCGCCCATGAATACGCCAAGCATGAATATCAGGACACTCCACAAAGCGAGTGTGACGGTGCCGGACAGAATGCGCGACAACATCCAGATTGCGAGCGCGAGCATCATAAAGCCAAATGCGTTCTTCACCGCGTCCATCCACGCGCCGGCTTTCGGCAATAGTTTGCCAGCAGAGGCGCCGACCAAAAGCAATGGCGCACCCATGCCGAGGCTTAGTGCGAACAGAGCCGCCCCACCGCGAAGCATGTCACCTGTTTGTCCAATCACGGTGAGTGTCGCGACCAGCGGTGGCGCCACGCAGGCCGTTACGATAAGCGATGACAGCGCGCCCATAACGAATGCGCCAATCATCGTTCCGGTTTTTTGATTGCCACTGACGGCTGCAAGCCTGCTCTGGATGCTGGATGGCATCTGCAACTCAAACAGCCCGAACATGCCAAGTGCCAGCACGACGAACAGGCCGGCGAACAGAACCAGCACCCAGGGCTGATTGAAGATCGCCTGCAACTGCACGCCCACGGCGGCAGCCGCGATTCCCGCTGCGGTGTAGACCAGCGCCATGCCCATTACGTAACTCAGCGCCAGCGAAAAGCCACGTAGTGGACTTACATTGTCGCCTTCTCCCGCAATGATTCCCGACAGTATGGGTATCATTGGCAGGACGCAGGGTGTGAGTGCAAGCAACAGCCCGGCGCCAAAGAAAGTGGCAATGACCAGCCACAAGCTGGCGCTGGTAATCAGGTCGGCCAATTGCGCCTGCTCTGATTTTGGCGCGTCGCTACTGGCGCGATCGGGCAATGCTGCCACGGCAGTAGCCGGTGGCAACGATACGCTGAGCGTTCGAGTAATGGGTGGATAGCAAATTCCGCCGTCCGCACAACCCTGAAAACCGATCTCGATATCGAGGTCCATCGCCTTAAGGCTTGTCCTGGCAAGTGACACCTTGCCAAAAACCTCGTTGTAAAAAACTTCGGTGTCACCAAAATATTCGTCAGAATGAACGATGCCGGCTGGCAGCTCGAGTCGGCCAAGCCGAACAGAATCCGCTTCACTGCCTGCCGAAATCTTGTCCTTGTACAGGTAGTAGCCTGGTGCAATCTGAAAGGATACTTCAACCGTATTGCCGTCGATCGCTTCAAGATAAGGTTTGAATGCTTCGTCTGGCGGCAAGAAGTCGCTGCTTGTACCGAATGTGCTGCCGAGTTTGAATTTGCCGTTGCCGCCGGTATCCGCGGCGACTTTTATCAGTGTTACATCGCTGACCCAGGTCTGAGGCGGATAGCACAAGCCAATGTCGGCGCAGCCTTGAGATTTTACCTGCAGCTCAAAACTCTCGGGACGATCGCCAACAACCGTGTAGGGAACGCTGACATAAAAGCGCTTGCGATAAACCTGCTGTTCGCCAAAATACTCGTCTTCGTGATCGATGCCTTCCGGCAGAACATAGTCGCCGAACACGATGGCGGCAGAATTGCTGGCAAATGACAGCTTACCCTTGTACAGGTAATAGCCGTCTTCGATTACCCAGTCGATTTCAATGACATCGCCAGCGTCTACGGCTGCATAGCGATACGCAACATCCGGCTTCAGGATGTCCTGGGCGTTAACCGCAAGCCCTGTCAGGAGGGCCAGTAGAAACGCTGCGTATCTGCTTTTAGTGATCTTGATCATTTCGTAAGAACGTCCTGTTCGCCTTAATGCAAGGTAGTCAGACCGGCTGTAACGGCCATTTGTTTCTGATTATGTCAACAACGTGAATCAAGCGGACGCGAAGCATAACGCCGGGGCCGCAAGGTGTCATTGAACCAGCCCTCAAATCAGCCAGCCGGCGGTCCGATCCAGCCAATTTTCGTCTTTTGTGGGGTCTTGAGCTTGATATTTTTAGCGCCGTCCCTATCATTAGCACTCCCTTGGGTCGAGTGCTAACAGGCTGGACCCGGAAAACCGCATTAGTCGGTTATTAATCAATAGTTTATAGGAGATCCAATCGATGAAGATTCGTCCGCTCCATGACAGAGTCATCGTAAAGCGTATGGAAGAAGAGCGCACGTCCCCTGGCGGAATCGTCATACCGGATGCTGCAACCGAAAAGCCGATCAAAGGTGAAGTTATTGCCGTAGGCAATGGCAAGATCCTTGATTCCGGCGAAGTCCGTCCACTGGATGTTAAGGCTGGCGACACGGTGTTGTTTGGCAAGTACAGCGGCACCGAAGTCAAAGTCGATGGCGAAGAGCTTTTAGTGATGAAAGAAGACGACATCATGGCCGTAGTTGAAGGCTAAGTGTCGCGTATCACATCAATTTGAATTCAAGTTTATAGAGGATAAATAAAATGGCTGCTAAAGAAGTTCGTTTTAGCGACGACGCGCGCCTGAAGATGTTTAGAGGTGTAAACGTCCTGGCTAACGCAGTAAAAGTGACGTTGGGACCCAAGGGTCGCAACGTAATACTCGATAAGAGTTTTGGCGCACCGACTGTCACCAAAGATGGTGTCTCGGTTGCCAAAGAAATCGAGCTGGAAGACAAGTTCGAGAACATGGGCGCGCAGATGATGAAGGAAGTTGCTTCCCAGACCTCGGACGTTGCAGGTGACGGCACAACCACAGCGACTGTCCTGGCCCAGGCCGTACTTCGCGAAGGTTTGAAATCAGTTGCCGCCGGCATGAACCCGATGGACCTGAAACGCGGCATCGACAAAGCGACGATCGCAGTTGTTGCTGAACTCGAGAAACTGTCAATTCCTTGTGAAGATGAAAAGGCTATCGCACAGGTCGGCAGCATCTCTGCAAACGCGGATGTGGAAGTGGGCGAAATAATCTCCAAGTCCATGCAGAAAGTTGGCAAGGAAGGCGTTATTACGGTTGAAGAAGGTTCTGGCCTCGAGAACGAGCTGGATGTCGTGGAAGGCATGCAGTTTGATCGTGGCTATTTGTCGCCGTACTTCATCAACAACCAGCAGAGCCAAAGCGTTGAGCTTGAGAACCCGCTGGTTTTGTTGTATGACAAAAAGATCTCGAATATTCGTGATTTGCTACCGATTCTCGAAGGCGTGGCGAAAGCCGGTCGTCCTTTGCTGATCGTCGCTGAAGACGTTGAAGGTGAGGCGCTGGCTACGTTGGTCGTCAATAATATTCGTGGCATCGTGAAGGTTGCTGCTGTCAAAGCGCCTGGTTTCGGTGATCGTCGCAAGGCAATGCTGCAGGATATCGCTGTATTGACCGGCGGCCAGGTTGTTTCTGAGGAAGTTGGCTTGTCGTTGGAGAAGACGACGCTGGACGATCTTGGCGACGCCAAGAAAATTCAGATCACCAAGGAAAACACCACGATTATCGACGGCGCTGGCAGCAGTAAAGAGATCAAAGGACGGGTTGACCAGATCAATGCAGAGATCGAAGAGTCAAGCTCTGACTACGACAAGGAAAAACTGCAGGAGCGCGTTGCCAAGCTCTCCGGTGGCGTTGCCGTAATCAAAGTAGGCGCTGCAACCGAAATCGAGATGAAAGAAAAGAAAGCACGTGTTGAAGATGCATTGCATGCGACTCGAGCGGCCGTTGAAGAAGGCGTGGTCGCCGGTGGCGGTGTTGCACTGATTCGGGCAGCCGAGGTGCTGAAGAAGCTGACCGGTGCTAATGATGACCAGACCGTTGGTATCAAAATTCTGCGTAAGGCAATCGAAGAGCCGCTGCGGCAGATCGTTGCGAATGCCGGCGAAGATCCGAGTGTAGTTCTGAACGCGGTCGTCGCGGGCAAAGGCAACTATGGCTACGATGCGGCAAACGGTGAATACGGCGACATGATCGAGGCCGGTATCCTGGATCCGACCAAAGTCGTGCGCTACGCGCTGCAAAATGCGGCATCTGTCTCAGGTCTGCTGCTGACAACCGAAGCAATGGTTGCCGATGCACCGCAGGACGACGCAGGTGGTTCGGCAATGCCTGATATGGGCGGCATGGGCGGTATGGGCGGAATGATGTAAATCGTTTCCTGCCTGGTACTATCTTAAGAGCCCCGCAATTGCGGGGCTTTTTTGTGGGCCGCTATCTCTGTCGCGATTTGCTAGTATTGGGCTACCTCTGATTTGTGACGGCTTTCAAAATGGACAGGATGACACTTGGTGCTGTGTTGCTCATCATCGGCATTGCTGTATTAGTGGAATCGGTTTTCGCCGATGGTATTGGGGTGGGAAATCTGACGGGTTTCGGGCGGAATCAAACAATCGGGACGGTAATCGGGGCTGTCTTGACTGCTGGTGGCATATTCTTAATGCTCAAGGCTCGGAAGGAACAATAAAGATTCGATTTCATGACCCCTTTTCACAATATTCCATGTCCAGCGGGAGTCGCCGTCGTTTACGCTTTCTTTTTTCGGCGACTCCATAAACGGTAGCCGAGTAACGCGCCCAGAATCAAGGCGTAGATCAATGGTTCGGTGATGTCCTTCTTTACCTGCCACCAGTAATGCCAGACACCGAGCATGCCGATCAGGTAGACGCTGTTGTGCAGCTTCTGCCAGCGGCGGCCCAGTTTGCGACGAATTCCAGTGGTTGAGGTTGCCGCCAGGGACGCCAGCAACAGAAATGCAAGCATGCCAATCGTTATAAACGGACGCTCAACGATGTCCTCCAGGATCGCTGAGAACAGCAACTCCTGATCGAGTACCAGCCACACGATGAAGTGCATAAACACGTAGAAAAAAGTGAACAAGCCCAGCATGCGGCGAAATTGCACCAGCCAGGCCCGCCCCGTGATTTTTCGAAGCGGCGTTACCGAGAGTGTAATCAGGATGAATCGTAAGCCCCACTCGCCGAAATGATCCTGCAGCGCTTCTATCGGGTTGGCGCCGAGCGTGCCACCGAATTCGAACAACCTGCCGACGATGACTGCAAAAGGCACCAGGCACCCCAAGAAAAGGATCGGCTTCCAAATGAAGCGAATTTGGTGCGCCAGGTCCACTCGGCAATCAGAAGTTTCGTCTTAGATCGAGACCGTCGTACAAGTGTGCAACCTCGTCGCCGTAACCGTTGAAGAGCACGGTGTCCTGTTTATCGCTGTTGAACAGACTTTGAAAGCCGCTGCCGCCGGCCCCGATTCGGCGTTCGCGAGCCTGGCTCCAGCGTGGGTGCGAAACGGCGGGATTAACATTGGCATAAAAGCCGTATTCCTGCGACGCAGCTTCATTCCAGCTTGTGCGTGGCATTGACTCGGTGAATTCTATTTTCACGATGGCCTTGATGCTTTTGAAGCCGTATTTCCACGGCACGACCAGCCGGATGGGTGCACCGTTTTGATTTGGCAATACTTCGCCGTACAAGCCGACGGCGAGCAAGGGCAGGGGATTGGTCGCCTCGGCAATGGTCAGCCCTTCTACATACGGCCAGCGCAATGAACGCGCTTTTTGCCCGGGCATACGCTCCTTGTCCAGCAAGGTTTCGAATGCGACGTATTTGGCGCTCGACAGCGGCTTGAACTGCTTGATGACGTCGGCCAGCGGAATGCCAACCCAGGGAATGACCATTGACCAGGCTTCAACGCATCGAAGTCTGTAAATGCGCTCTTCAAGGATGTGCTCCTTGATGACGTCCTCGAGATCAAAGACGCCCGTCTTCTCTGCATGGCCGCTTATTTCGATCGACCACGGCCGAGTTTCGAAATCTTTTGCGCGTCGGTACGGGTCGGCCTTGCCCGTGCCGAATTCGTAGTAGTTATTGTATGTCGTAATGTCTTCGTAGCTGTTTGGCGCTTCCGTGGTGCTGAACGAGCTTTCCCGGACGCCCGGAAGCTTCGCCCGGCTTCCCTCAGGAATTACGGCAGCGCTCGCAGAACCGGCTAGTACAGACGCGCCCGCAAGCAGGCCGCTCTGCATAAACGATCGACGATTGAGGTAATTCGCCTTACTGGTGATCTCGGATGGCTTGATATCGCCAAGCCTGGCCGCCTTGATAATCATCAATCCCTGTCTCCTTATACGGGGTTCAGCATAATAGACCCGGTCTAAATCCTGAATATTGCACATTACAGGCAAATTAGTAATGTACGAAGGACTTTAGAGCTCGAGAGGCGCCTGTGAACGACAAACAAGAAGCCATTACGGGGAAAGCTCCGGATCGCGTTTTCTGTTGTGTATGTGAGTTACACGCGGAATATGAGAATTTTGCAAGGCAGGTAGGGGTTGTCGGGCCCTTTTTATCTCTCTTGGTGGGTTGAGTCTTATCGCGGGCGCAGGCCCGCTCCAACAGGATCCCGACGAGGCCTTGTTGGAGCGCCTCTACAAGCGCGATTAGTGATTGAACTACGTCAAGATGACGAAAGGACCGCAGGTCCCGTGTCAAATAGCGACCGCTATGACCCTAACCACCCAACAATCAACTCATTAACCTCGTCCGGTTTTTCCTGCTGCGTCCAGTGACCGCAATTCTGCAATACGTGCACCTCAAGGTCGGTGACGTGTCGCTTCATAGCTTCAATGTGTTCGGGCGCGATCATGACGTCGTCCGCTGCGCCGATGAACAAGGTAGGAACCCGTATCGTCGGATCCACTCCCGCGAGGCTCTCCCAGTTTTTGCTCCAGTGCCGATACCAGTTGATCGGGCCGGTGAAGCCGCTCCTGGCGTACGCATCTGCGAAGTAATCGCGTTCCTCGTCAGTCAATAGCGGCTCGCCGCCAGACTCCTTGCGGGCCATGGTGGCGAGCAGACTAAGGACTTTGCGCTCCGGCGGGAGTTGATCGTATTGCGCGCGCGTGATTTGTCCTTTGCGCATCATCATGTTGAAAAAGTGCACGGGGTCCGCGGCAAAAGCGCGGTCGGCTTCGTCGGAGTCCTGAAAATTGACGATGTAGAATTTGTCGCCGAGCTTCCCACGCATATGCGCGAGCGGATCAACTGGCGGGCGGGCGTAGTAGGGGATATTGAGGATGATCTGGCGATCGATTCGTTCGGGACAGACCAGTGACATCCGCCAAAGGAGCAGGGCACCCCAGTCGTGTCCGACGAAAGTGGCGCTTGGGAGTTCGAGCGCATCGAGCAAGCCTTCTATGTCACCGACAAGTTCGTGGATCTGGTAGTCGTCTACGTGACCGGGGCTGTCTGTCTGTCCGTAACCGCGTTGATCGGGTGCTATGGCACGGTATCCGGCGGCAGCGAGTGCCGGCAGTTGATGGCGCCAGGAGTACGCAAGTTCCGGAAAGCCGTGCAACAGGATGACGGCTGGTCCCTCGCCTTGTTCATAGACCGCCATCCTGATTCCATTGGTCTCGACGAAATGCGGTTCGGGAAATGCGCTGGCCATGCGTGTTCTTGTCCTCGTTAATCTCGGGGCGAAAGCATACAAGCTCTTGTAATTTGATGCGTCCGGCATTAATTTGCCCTGCAGGACATGGTAAAGATTGAATCGCCCCGGTCGTGGATGCTGCGTTCGGGGTTTGTTTTTTTGAGGATATTGTCAGGCATGGGTTTTAAGGAAGTAAAAGGACGTTATGACGGGCCGGCACTCGAGCAGGAGGTGTTGTCCTTCTGGCGTGAGCATGATGTTTTCGCGAAAACATTGAAGCAGTCGGAAGGCCGGCCGCGTTTCAGTTTCAACGAAGGCCCGCCGACGGCCAACGGCAAGCCCGGCATCCATCATGTGCTGGCCCGAAGCTTCAAAGATGCCTTCCCGCGCTACAAAACCATGCGCGGCTATTACGTGCCTCGCAAGGCTGGCTGGGACACGCATGGCCTGCCGGTCGAACATGAAATCGAGAAAGAACTCGGGATTTTCGACAAGAAAGAAATCGAGGAGAAGGTCGGTATCGCCGAGTTTACGCGTCGCTGCCGCGAGTCGGTCATGCGTTATATCGGCGACTGGGAGAAAATGACCGAGCGCATGGGCTTCTGGGTCGATCTCGACGAAGCTTATTACACGCTGGACAACTCATATATCGAGAGTGTCTGGCAGTTGCTGAAAAAAATCTGGGACAAAGATTTGATCTATCGGGGCTACAAAGTGGTCCCGTACGATCCACGTATTGGCGCGACACTGTCGTCGCATGAGCTTGCACAAGGTTATAAAGACGTCGAGGACCCCTCGGTTTTCGTGCGCTTTAATGTCGTGGGCGAAGAGAACACGTCATTTCTTGTCTGGACGACAACGCCATGGACGCTTCCGGCAAACATGTTGCTCGCGGTGCACGAAGATATCGATTATGTGTATGTCGAAACCGAAGGTGAAACGCTGATTCTTGCCGAGGCGCTCTGCGACGCTGTAATGCGCGATACTGACTACAAGGTCGTCAGGCAGTTAAAGGGTGCCGAGCTGGTAGGAATCCGATATGAGCAAATGTTTGAATTCCTGCAAATAGACGGTGACGCCTTCAGAGTGGTTGCCGCCGACTTTGTCAGCACCGAAAGCGGTACTGGCATCGTGCATACGGCCCCGGCTTATGGCGTCGATGATCTGGCGCTGGGGCAGCAGCATGGCCTGTCGGTCGTGCATGCGGTTGGTCAGGATGGGTTGTTCCTGCCGGTCGTTACACCTGTGGCAGGAATGTTTTTCAAAGACGCCGACAAGCCACTAATCAAAATCCTGAAAGAGCGTGGCCTGATGTTCCGCTCCGAACGTTATAAACACAGTTATCCGTTCGGCTGGCGAACC
>SMVB01347225.1_pt1 | contig 21597 bp, 18 predicted proteins | sample 2456461 | NCBI WGS metagenome assembly SMVB01 (sample SAMN11095934, study PRJNA526329) | marine sediment metagenome | biome: Marine sediment; feature: Surficial sediment; material: Deep marine sediment; isolation source: Hadal surficial sediment | place: Pacific Ocean | collected 2014-05 | depth...
CTCTTGCAACAGGAATTACGCACCTTGCTGCTGCGGCTCGGCCTGGAGCAAATACACCTGCCCTTCGACCTGACGGCAAGGATCGATCAACCTCAGAATCAATCCATCCAGGTATCCGGATTAGTGCACTAGTGTAGTGTCAAGCCTGAACCTGACAGTTCAGGCTTGACACTACACTAGCCCGAATATCGCCCCTGTATCTCGGCTAACTCCGCCAGGCCCAGTGCCATGGCTCGTAAGCCACACCGTGGCGATTGTCTCGGGGGAAAGACAAAATGAATCCGAAATCACAGGCGTTTTCGCACAGCCACTCGAAAGCAGGGCTGTGCTCAAATTCCTCTTCCAGTATGGCGTACCCGGGTGTCGTGATATCCAGGGCTTTTCCGCTGTGGTGCTCGCTGTATCCTGGAGCCGCAGAAACTTTGAGTATATCTTTTATATTCAGACCGTTATCAAGCTTTCTTTGTAAAATACCTGCCTGGTATTCAACCGAACGAAAAGCCGATACCGCCTGAAGTTTGATCTTCCTATCGCCGGCATTTTTCTTCATGTCCAGCCAGGCATCGGCGGCTTCCGGGAGCATCTCCTGTGGGCGCCCATAGACGTCATTGCCAATGGATTTCAACTCGCAAGCTTCCGTCTGCAAGGGAAGTTGGCAGAGATGCGGATATTCTGCAGAAATCCCAAAGTGACACAGTAAATCTGAGATCCGGATCGAATAAAGTCCGGGGTCCGTTTCGCTGGCATGTCGTCTTCTGATTTCGTTTTTCAAGGCATTCGGTCTCAATTGTTCTTTGCCATTGACGGCTCCCGGCAGGGGCCACTCAACCGTAGCGGTATTTTAGTGGTTTTCCAGGGTTAAAACAGTATCTGTCTGATCGGGCGGCCTGGGGTCAACTGTAACGATACTGTCACATTAGCCGCATATCATGCATTCATGAACGCTGTCCCACAATGATCACTTTGAAGGAGTACCCCGTGCGTTCGGCACGATTTCATCAATGGCGATCCCGCAAGGACCGGCTTGTTCGTCGTTTAATAACCGCTGGCGGGATAGCCGTGATTTCTGCTGTCATGCTGATTTTCTTTTACCTGTTGTATGTCGTGTTTCCACTTTTTCTTCCTGCCAGTACAAATTATTCGCAACTTGTAGGTGATCCCAGGGTCCGGGACGACATCCCCGTGTATCTGTCTGTGGAAGAACAACTGGAGGTAGGCCTGCGCATTTCTGTTTCAGGGAAGGCGCAATTTTTCTCGCTTTCTGACGGCTCCATTTTGCAGGTGCATCAGTTACCGCTTAATAAGAACTCCCGAATAAAGGCTTTAAGCGAAGCCATAGAGTTCAACGGAATGGTTGCCGTTTTGAGTGAGGGGGGGCGTGTACTGGTATTCAAACACAGCTATCAGACCCGGTTTGACGGTGGGGTGGAAACCCGGCAAATTGTTCCCGAGCTTTCATTTCCTTACGGAGAACAGGCGCTGCTTGTTTTGCCTGATAGGGATCGTTCAATTATCGCTTTTTCTGACAGCAATTCGGATCTGGTGCTGGCCGTTACGGGAGCCAACGGCCAGGTCAGTGTGGAAATCATATCGAAGACAGAAAATTTCCTGAGCGGTGAAATCACCCTGGACAGAAAATCTGTCGAAACCAGGGTGGGTTTTAAACCCACGGCGGCAGCAATCAGTGGAAATCACCGGTGGTTATACCTGGGTGATGAGCAGGGAAATCTCCATCGCCTGCAACTGGAAACGCTTGAATTGATCCAGAGCATCCCGTTGGGAAATTCTGCCATTACGACCATGAGCATGTTGTTGGGTGGCATATCGGTACTCGCGGGCGATGCCGGCGGTTCAATCAGCCAACTCTTTCCGGTAAGAGACCAGGATAATGAATATCATCTGGAATTGATTCGCCGCTTCGACAAACAGGTCGATCCGATCGTACGGATTTTGCCCGAGCAACGCCGCAAGGGTTTCCTGGCGCTGGATGCCGGACACGGCCTGGGTATTTATCACAGCACGGCGAAGCGCCTGGTTCATTTTCAATCGCTGGAAAATCTACAGCCACAGCAGTTGGCGCTCTCACCACGTGCAAATGGCCTGTTGATCGAAGGAGAAAAGGGCAGCCTGGGTATGCTTTCGATCAAGAACGATCACCCGGAAATCTCTTTTTCATCCCTCTGGCGTAAAGTCTGGTACGAAAATTATGAACAGCCGGAATACGTGTGGCAGTCATCTGCTTCCAGCAACGAATTCGAACCCAAGTTCAGTCTGACCCCGCTGGTGTTCGGTACGCTCAAGGCGGCGCTTTATGCGATGCTGTTTGCGATTCCGCTGGCCCTGATGGGGGCAGCGTATACCGCTTATTTCATGGCCTCTGCTTTGCGCAAGTGGGTCAAGCCCGGCATTGAAGTCATGGCCGCGCTGCCGACAGTAATCCTGGGTTTCATGGCGGGGCTCTGGTTCGCACCTTATGTGGAAGAAAACCTGGCAGGTATTTTCATGATCTTGCTGGTCGTGCCGGTCGGCCTGCTGGTTTTTGCCTGGCTTTGGCATCAGTACAGTGGCCCGCTGAAGGCTCGTGTACCTGAGGGGTGGGAGCCCTTATTACAACTGCCGATGCTGGTGGGGCTGGGTATGCTGGCCATGTGGCTGGCTGATCCCATCCAGGCGGTATTTTTCGGGGGTGATTTTCGTACCTGGCTAAGCCACGAGGCAGGCATCTCCTACGACCAGCGAAATGCGCTGGTGGTGGGTTGCGCTATGGGGTTCGCGGTCATACCAACCATTTATTCCATCTCCGAAGATGCCATTTTCGGAGTGCCTGAATCCTTGTCCGACAGCTCACTCGCCCTGGGTGCAACGCCATGGCAGACGCTGGTGCGGGTCGTGTTGCCAACAGCAAGTCCCGGTGTTTTTTCGGGACTTATGATCGGCCTGGGACGCGCAGTAGGTGAAACCATGATCGTGCTGATGGCCACCGGTAACACGCCCATCATGGACTGGAATCTGTTTGAAGGCATGCGCACGCTGGCGGCAAATATTGCGGTGGAAATGCCGGAGTCTGAAGTGAACGGGTCGCACTACCGCATCCTGTTCGTGGCGGCCCTGGTCCTGTTCCTGTTTACTTTTGTCGTCAATACCGGCGCAGAAATCATTCGTCAGCGTTTGCGTGACAAGTACAGTTCCCTTTGATGGGCGGGATGAAGCAGTGATGAACACGATAGCAATATCAGTAATTGCAGGAAGTCCGGACACGGAAAAAAAGCGCCTGGCTAAGTGGGTCAGGTCCGGCGCACCCTGGGTCTGGCTCAATGCGGCCGCTGTTAGCGTGTGCCTCCTGCTGGTGATTGGCCTGCTTGCCTTGATCACGGTCCGTGGCATGGGGCATTTCTGGCCTGCGGCGGTACATGAACTGGTCTATGAGGACCACCAGCAACAGCGCTCCCGCCTGGCTGGTCAGATCATTCAACGGGAGAACGTCAAAGCAGAGCGTTTAATCGAGTCCGGTATCCCGGTAGCCGATGGGGTTGAAACCGTTGAGCGAATCCTGTTGAAAACCGGCAACCGCGAACTTGGCGGCGAAGATTTTCGCTGGATTCTGGAACCCGGAATTCTTCAGCAAACCACCCCGTTTAATATCGCCGTGCTTGAACGCCAGGAATGGGGTGCGTTCATTGGCCACGTCATCGGCTTGAAACAGGATGGCCGGGTGCTTGAAAGCAAGGACGTCTGGGCCGACTTTCGGAAAAAGCTGCAGTGGGCAGATGGCCTGAGGGAACAGATAAAGGAGTTGGAGAAAGCTGCGATAGGCAGGGTGAATTATGGCATTGAAAAGCTGCGATTAAAAGAGCGGGGACTGCAGCTTGATGGCGTGACCGAGACAAATCCTTACGATGAATTGAATCATCAGCGCGAAGAGTTACAGCTTGAATATCTCGGCCTGGAAGCTCAATTAGCGACGCTGAGTGAGGCCATACGCCGTGATTCCGTGATCATGAAGACCAGCGACGGCGCAGAGGTCGAATTGCCTCTACATACCGTTATTGATGCCTGGAAACCCAATTCGATGAGTGGCCGGCAGCGCATGGGGCACTACTTCCGCAAAGTATGGGCCTTCATTAGCGATGACCCCCGCGAGGCGAATACGGAAGGTGGTATTTATCCCGCAATTTTTGGCACCATTCTGATGGTGTTGCTGATGACGGTGGTAGTGGCTCCCTTTGGTGTCATCGCGGGCGTTTATCTCAAGGAATATGCTAAACAAGGGGTTCTTACCCGGATCATCCGGATTGCAGTGAACAACCTGGCGGGCGTTCCTTCCATCGTTTACGGTGTTTTTGGTCTTGGTTTTTTTGTGTATACACTCGGTGGAAGCATCGACCGGCTATTTTTCGAGGAGGCTTTGCCATCGCCGACCTTTGGCACCGGTGGCTTGTTCTGGGCGGCCCTTACCATGGCCCTGCTGACATTACCCGTCGTGATTATCTCGACAGAGGAAGGGCTGGCCAGAATTCCGCGCTCGATTCGTGAAGGCAGCCTGGCCTTGGGTGCGACCCAGTGGGAAACACTCTGGCGTACCCTCATCCCCATGGCAAGCCCGGGAATTATGACCGGGCTGATCCTGGCGGTGGCCCGTGCCGCGGGCGAAGTAGCGCCCTTGATGTTGGTTGGCGTTGTCAAACTTGCACCGTCATTGCCGCTGGATGGCAATTTCCCATTCTTACATCCCGAACGGAAATTCATGCACCTGGGGTTTCACATATACGATGTCGGTTTCCAGAGTCCGAACGTGGAAGCGGCGCGACCGCTGGTTTATGCCACAGCCTTGTTGTTGATTATTGTGATCCTGCTGCTCAACATGGTGGCGATACATATTCGCAATAAATTGCGTGAGAAATACAGAGGATTGTAAAAGTGATACAAACCAGAGCATTGCAATTTGAGAAAAATCAGACCCTGGCACCGCCGGTCACGGTCATTGGTGAAGACCCGGTCTCGATCGAAGTGGAAGATTTGAATCTTTTCTATAAGGAAGCACAGGCACTGAAAGACATCAGTCTGAAAATCGCCAAAAAGCAGGTTACCGCTTTTATCGGGCCCAGTGGCTGCGGCAAGTCCACGCTGCTGCGTTGTTTTAACCGCATGAATGACCTCATCGACAGCTGCAGTATCCGGGGCCGCATCCTGATGAATGGACAGGACATCCTGGATGACCGCATCGATGTCGCAGAATTGAGGCGCCAGGTGGGTATGGTTTTCCAGAAGCCGAACCCTTTTCCCAAGTCCATTTATGAAAACGTGGCCTATGGCCTTCGTATCCAGGGGTTAAACAAACGCCGGCTTCTGGATGAAACCGTTGAATGGGCCCTCAAGGCGTCGGCCCTGTGGGATGAGGTCAAGGACCGGCTGGATGAGTCCGCTTTCGGGCTTTCCGGGGGCCAGCAACAGCGTTTGGTCATTGCCCGGGCCATCGCGGTTCAGCCACAGGTGATCCTTCTGGATGAGCCCTGTTCGGCACTGGATCTCATCTCAACGCTGAAGGTGGAAGAACTGATCAATGAATTGAAAGAGCAATACACGATCATCATCGTGACGCATAACATGCAGCAGGCGGCCCGGGTTTCAGACCGGACTGCGTTCATGTATCTCGGCGAGCTGATTGAATACGGTGAAACCGATCAGGTATTCACGAATCCTCAGTTCAAGCAAACAGAAGACTACATCACGGGACGATACGGTTGATGCTGAGACCCGCCAGGCCGAAACAGATGCCAAGACAGGAAACGGAAAAATGGAAACGGACAAACTGAAGCTGGGACAACACATTTCAAGTCAGTTCAACGAGGAACTCGAAGAAGTGCGCAATAAAGTTCTGCAGATGGGTGGCATCGTCGAAGAACAGCTTGGAAAAGCGGTACGGGCCCTGGTTGAAGGCAATGCCGAGCTTGCTGCCGAAGTGGTGGCCAATGATTACCGGGTCAATGCGCTGGAAGTGGAAGTCGATGAAGAATGCACCCGCATCCTGGCCCTGCGGCAACCGGCTGCTTCAGATTTGCGGTTGGTGATGGCGGTGATCAAAACCATCACCGATCTGGAACGTATCGGCGATGAAGCGAAGCGTGTCGGCAGAATGGTTGAAGCCGAACTGGACGGCGCCCTGAACGAAGAGATTCGCCAGGAGCTGGAGCACATGGGTGAACTGGTGCGCAACATGTTGCGACTGGTGTTGGATGCTTTCGCACGAACCGACGTTGATACCGCTATTGCGGTGGTCAAGGCGGACAAGAAAGTGGACGCCAAGTATGTGTCTATTACGCGACAGCTGATGACTTATATGGCAGCGGACCCGAAAACCATTCCAACCATTCTCAATATTCTCTGGGCTGCCCGTTCGATGGAACGAATGGGGGACCGTTGCGGCAACATCGCCGAGTATATTTTTTACCTGGTTCATGGACGGGATATACGCCACATATCTGTTGATGATGCCGTGGCCGATATAGCCGCAGAACAAGATTGAATTATTTTTCCCCGGGAACGGGTTAGAATGGCACTCAGAACAAGGCAATGGGTGGGCCATGCAAAGCACGATCCTTTTAGCGGATGACGATACCGAACTCAGCGGCTTACTGAAAGAGTATTTTGAGACCGAGGGTTTCGAGGTACGCCTGGCCGATGACGGGCAGGCAGCGCTGGACGAGGCGCGCAAGCCGGGGCTCGACCTGGTGGTGCTTGACGTCATGATGCCAAAAATGAACGGCATGGATGTGCTGAAGGAAATTCGCAAGAACAGCAGCATTCCGGTCATCATGCTCACCGCCAGGGGCGATGACATGGACCGCATACTGGGCCTGGAACTGGGCGCAGATGATTACGTGCCAAAACCCTGCAATCCAAGAGAACTGCTGGCCCGAATACGGGCCGTCATGCGGCGCGGACAAAGTGCCACAGAACCGGGTGTTTTGAGTGTGGACGACCTGGAGTTGAATCAAGGCAGCCGCACACTCATGAAGTCGGGATCGCCGGTGGAACTGACGAGTACCGAATTCAGCATCCTGCAAACCTTGTTACAGCACCAGGGCGAGGTCGTCACCAAACGGGATCTGTACGTTTCCGCACTGGGGCGGGAGCCGGTACCACACGACCGGAGTGTGGACATGCATGTCAGTAATTTGCGCCGAAAACTCGGCCCGGACCAGGGCGGGCAGAATCGGATCGAAACCATCCGGGGTATCGGCTACCAGTACCGGACTGCCTAGCCGGCAGCTTCCCCGATGCTTTCTCTTTTTTGGAAACTGTTCCTGACGATGTGGTTGAGCATCGTTGGATTCTCCGCCACGATCGGCTGGCTGAACGACAAGCTGGCCAGGGAACAGTGGGCTGAGGAGCCCGCCAATACTTTTTCCCGGGGCATGTCCCGAATCAATCAGCGTGCCATGCGCGCCATCGAGATGGATGACAGCAAGGGCTTGCGCGACGAGTTGCTGGGGATACCCCGTATGAGCCGCAGTCACATCTACGTGGTGGATTTCAATAATCACGAAGTGCTGGGCCGTGACCAAGCCCTGTTGGAGCTTATGGACCGGCGAACGATCATGGACATACAGACCCATGAAGATTCCCAGGGCCGCGCCTATTCTGTTTACACGGTCAACCGCACACCACCCAGCACCATATTGGCCCCGGGGCCGGCAGGGACTGCTTTACGCCTGGCTGCTGCTGCCGTCATCAGTGCATTGATCAGCTTTTTCCTGGCGCGATCCCTGTCCGTACCGATCGAACAACTTAGGGTAGCGAGTCGCAGAATCGCTGCAGGAGACCTCAATACCCGCGTAGGCCATACCCTGCCTGAACGAAATGATGAGATTGGGCAACTGGCAACGGATTTTGATGCCATGGCGGCGCGCCTGCAGGCGATGCAGCAGGCCAACCAGCGCTTGTTGCAGGATGTCAGTCATGAATTGCGATCGCCGCTGGCCCGGCTCACTGTGGCACTGGAAATTGCACGGAAGAAAGGCGCGTCCACGGTCGAATCCGAACTCGATCGCATCGAGTTGGAAAGTGAGCGTCTGGGGGCCCTGGTCAACGATGTACTCGGCCTGTTGCGGGAATCCTCAGAAACAGTTCCAAAAGTGGACGAAAAATTTGACCTCACCATCCTTTTAAACGACTTGGTCGATGTGGTGAACTACGAGGTTCCCGAGGGGAAACCCGGAATAGCATGGAAGCCGGCGGAACCTTTTCCGTACCACGGAGACCGTGAATTGCTGTGGCGGGCTACTGAAAACCTGTTGCGTAATGCACTGCGCCATACCGATCCCGACAAAGGTGTGATCCTCCGCCTCGATACCGGCCGCAAGCAGGTACACCTGAGCGTGCGCGATTTTGGGCCGGGTTTGCCCGAGAGCGAGTTGGAAAAGATTTTCGAACCTTTCTACCGGGTCCAGGAGTCCAGGGATCGCGGCAGCGGTGGGCACGGTCTGGGCCTGTCCATTGCAGCAAACGCGGTACGGCGGCACGGAGGGCGCATCAGTGCCCGCAACGCGGACGATGGCGGGCTGATTGTCCAAATTACCCTGCCCCTGGAAATCTAGTGTAGTGTCAGGCCCGATCGGCTCCGAAAGCCAGTATGCCGTCAATCCGGTTCATCTTCAGGCAGGACATCAGCAGGCGATCCACACCCAGGGCCACGCCGGAGCATTCGGGCAGCCCATGGCGCAAAGCCGAGACCAGGTTTTTATCGATCGGGACAGTTTCTTCACCTCTGCCGCTTGCCATTTTCGACTCCCGCTGGAATCTGAGAAGTTGCTCGTCCGCATCGGTCAGTTCCTGGTAGCCGTTGGCCAGCTCCATTTGCCCCAGGAAAACCTCGAAGCGTTCCGCAACGGGTGTGTCTCCACCCCGGATGCGGGCAAGCGCTGCCTGTTCCGGTGGGAATTCGTGTAGAACGGTAAATGTTTCGCCGGGCAGGGCGGGTTGAATTACCTGGGAGAGCACCAGGTCCAGCCACTCCTGATGATTCATGGGGCCGGCTTGTATGCCGCGCTCCAGTGCGCAGCTTTCCAGGTCGGATTCCTCGCAATTGAGAGGGTCCAGGCCGGTTTCCTGTTGAAACAATGTCCGGTAGGTCACCCGGTTTACCGGCCACTGATCAAACTGGCCGTGTCCGCAATGTCGAATCAACTCAATCACTTCGTCGGCGAGGTCGAGGTATTGCCAGCCGATTCGATACCATTCCAGCAATGTAAATTCCGGGTTGTGATAACGGCCGGCTTCACCCGCCCTGAAAACGCGCCCTAATTCATAGATATCGCCGTGCCCGGCTGCCAGCAAGCGTTTCATCGCATATTCCGGAGATGTCCTCAGATACTTTTTCACTCTGCTGTCGGTTGAAAGATTGCAGATATTGGGGTCGCTGTTACCGGCTGTTGAAAGAACAGGCGTTTCCACTTCCATGACGTTCCCGGCACTGAAAAATATGCGGATGTCAGCAAGCAACGCAGCCCTTGATTCGATCGCCAGTCGTGATGCTCCGGGTCGCCACTTATTGCCTGGTTCCTGCTCAGGTTTCATTGTGATGATCAGCTTTCGGCATGATGACCCGGAACTGGAGACCGATGGTTTTGAGGTCGGCGGACTCCTGTTCAAGATCAGCCAGGGTAAGTGGATGGTTTGCTTTCCAGCTATCAGGAAAATTCACGCTAATCATGTTGTCGGTACCGCTCAGTTTGAAGGAGGGAATGGCGTCATTGTCCCGTGTTCTGCACAGAATGCAGGCGAAACGCAGACAGAAAAGCGTCATGCGCAGCGGTTCGTGCATTCTCGCGGGTAATTGCCCGGCAAAATTTTGCAACTCCCGGCGACGATGGTAGCGGACCAGTGCGGCCAGAAACAGTTGTTCCTGTCGTGAAAACCCGGCCATGTCCGAGTTTTCTACCAGGTATCCTGAATGTGCCTGGTATCGGCTGTGAGAGATGCTCAGCCCGGTTTCGTGGAGATCCGCGGCCCAGGTCAGCAACTCCCTGTGGATCGGGCGAAGAAACATGCCATCAGTGATTTTATCGCAGGCTTTCAGTGCCACTTGTTTGACGCGGTTTACCTGCTCCTGGTCCACACTGTAGCGTGCCATGAACGCGGTCACGGTCTTGTCCCTTGGATCCCGTTGTTCCAATCTTCCCAACAGGTCGTACAGTACGCCTTCCCTCAAAGCGTAGGGCGACACTTTCATAGTCTCCAGTCGCAGTGCCTTGAAGCAAGCCAGTAATATCACCACGCCGCCAACCAGGACAGGATGTCTCCGTTCGGACAAGCCGGGCAGATCAACGGCCTCGATTGATCCGGAGTTCAGTAATTTGTCCTTGAGGAAATGGAGGGCATCGATATTGATGCCTTTTTCTATCCAGGACTGTAACTGGCAGATTTCCGCAATAGCCTTAATGGTGCCGGATGAGCCGATTGCTGAGTCCCAGCCGATTTTGCGGTAGCGAGTCTGCAGCTCCTGAAAATCAGCCATAACGGACCGGACTGCCCTCTTCCATCGTTTACGGGTGATTTTTCCGTCTGCAAAAAACTGGCGGGTCAGTGATACACAGCCGTATTGCAGGCTCTCCATTTCAATGGGGTCGAGACCTTCACCGATGACTATTTCAGTGCTGCCGCCACCGATGTCGATGACCAGGCGGCGTTCCTCGTGTCCCGAAACTCCCTGGGTAACACCCAGGTAGACAAGACGCGCCTCTTCACGACCGGCTATTACATCAATACCGCAACCCAGTGCAGCCTCTGCAACTGCCAGGAACTCATTGGTGTTTTTCAGCCTGCGAAAAGTTTGAGTACCCACGGCGCGCAAATTGTCCGCAGGGATTCCGCGTAAACGCTGCTCGAAACGGGCCAGGCAAGCCAGTGCACGCTCCTGGACCATGGGGTCCAGAGCGCCATCCTGATCGAGGCCGCCGCCCAGACGGATCATTTCCTTGATCTGGTCAATCACCCTCAGTTCACCGTGTTCGCGGCGGGAAACCAGCAGGTGAAAACTATTGCTCCCCAGGTCGACGGCTGCGTACGAATTTGAGCGTTCTGATGACATGTGGATGGTCGCCTGCGGCCGATTGCCCAATAGTAGCAGTTCGGGCAAAAAGCTTCCGCATCCTCTGTGGATGACTACTTGTACTTGAAATTCAGATCAAGTTGCAGGCGATCGAAGTCCCTCGGGTTGCCGGAAGCCAGATCGATGTCATTCAGAAAGTAACTTATCTGTGCGTTCCAGTTCTTGCGCAGAGCCCAGGTACCTTTGAACACCGAACCTCTGGCATCGGTACCACCGCCACCAAAATCCGAATCGCTTAAGAGGCCAATCACGGCGTCTGCTTCAAGTTTTTTGTAGGTATAAGCAATATCCCAGCTTCCCTTTCCGGCGGCTTTGCCGTATTTGATGCCAATAGCGTAACCCGTGTCATTATCATCTACGGCCGTATTGACGACGTAATCTACATACACCAGTAATGGTCGGTCAGCGATTTCCGTGGTCATTCCGGCAAAAATTTCGACTTCCTGATAATCGTACAGGTAGATCTTGTTAACCGGGTCAAAACTGTTGCCGAAGAAATCGTCATCTTCTCCAAAAAATGACCCGTTGCCAGCCACGTTAAACTCTGCATAACCCGCACCGATCTTGAGCCGGGTGTTTTCACCAAGCCTGAAATTCAGGCCGCCCTGGACCACCCACGCAAATAATTCCCCCTTCTTGCTGTCGCTTTCTACCCAGGTTCCGATTCCCTGGGCAAAAAACAGGTCGTTGTCCCAGATAACGCCGAAGCCTTCAGGTCTCCAGTCACTGTCCCACATCAGGCCGTGGCCAGCCGGCTTGACCAGGAAGTTTTTAACTTTACCGCCCAGGATATGCGTGTTGCTCAAACCCGACCATTCGAAGTAGGCGAGATCAAGGCGGATGTCCTTGGAGGAGCCACCCCCGCCCAGGGTCTGGTTGCTGGAAACAGGATCTTCGCCACCCGATGCAAGGCCAAAGCCGACCTTGACGGTATCCGTAACTTCGGCCTCCAGGTTTACGCGGGCACGAATGCGGTTGCGGCTTCGTTTGTCCACGTTTTCGATGTCAATGGTTTCATAACGATAGCGAAAATCACCTTTCCAGCGCATGCGTTCCGCCCAGGAAACCGCCGCCATCTGCTCACTGACCTGCTCGGAAACGGCCTTGTTGACCTTTTCACTGATTACTTCGTCCACATCTGCGGCGGTGCTAACGTGTGCCTGTGCAACGGACTGAGCGGGTTGTTGCTGGGCACTTTCCAGTTCGTCCAGCCGGCGGGTCAGGTTCAGAATCTGTTCGCGCAGTGCCTGCAGTTCATCGGCATTGACTTGCGCCAGTGCGGTTGGTGAATTGAAGACCGTGCTCAAACAAAGGAGGAATATCAGCTTTTTCATGTCTTTTTCTCTACGTGATTCACTGGGTTTGGCTTTTGGTAGAACGATCTCAGGGAGTATTGATTTTGGCCAGTTCCCTGGCGGCAACCGAGGCGGGAAGGGGAATGTAGCCGTCTTTTACAACCACTTCCTGGCCCTGCCTCGCCAGCACCATGGTCAGGAACTGTGCGGTAATGGGGTCCAGTTCCTTACCCGGTTCCTTGTTGATGTAGATGTACAGGAACCTCGCCAGTGGATAACTGCCGTTGATGGCATTTTCAGGAGTTGCTGCAACGTAGTTCTTACCGGGTTTTTTTGACAAAGGGACCTTTCGCACCGATGAAGTGGTGTAGCCGATACCCGAATAGCCGATTCCGTTGAGGGATGCACTGACGGATTGAACAACGGATGCAGAGCCCGGTTGTTCATTGACCGTATTCCTGTAATCGCCTTTGCACAGTGCATGCTTTTTGAAATAACCATAGGTGCCGGATACGGAATTGCGGCCATACAGTTGGATATCTCGTGTTGTCCAACTACCTTCCAGTTCGAGTTGTCCCCAGAATTTGATATCTTCAGAACCGCCACAGGTTCTTGTCGATGAGAATAATGCGTCAACTTGTTGCAGGCTCAGTCCTTCGATCGGGTTGTCCTTGTGTACAAAAATAGCCAGGGCATCGATTGCAACGGCAATTGCAGTGGGCTTGTATCCGTGTTTATTTTCGAACGCTTCTGTTTCCCGATCTTTCATCAGCCGGCTCATGGGGCCGAGAATTGAAGTGCTTTGGGTCAGTGCAGGCGGCGCGGTGGAAGAGCCTGCAGCCTGTATCTGCAGGTTGACACTGGGATAGATGTGCTTGAATTTCTCCGCCCAAAGCGTCATCAGGTTGGCCAGCGTGTCTGAACCCACACTGGACAGGGTTCCCGAAACCCCACTGATTTTCTCGTAGTCGGGCAATGGTTCGTCAAGTTTTGTCTGGCTGGCCAGTAGCCCTGATGTTGAGATGCCAACAAGGAAAACAAACATGGATTTGATGATGGATTTCATTCCAGGGTCTCCGTGAATTTGATGCTTCAATTGCGGCCTATGGTAGATAAACTTTGTGACAGATTCGTGACAGTCTTCTGCTTCAGAATGATAAAAAAGAGGCCTTTGCGAATTAGGAAACGGCGGGCAGGGGGGCACAGGACAGCTGCAGTGATAAAGACACAGGCAGTGACTTGGTTTAGACTCCCCAAGTCAAACAGCCAAGAGGCGGAGATCAAAAAATGAGCCTGACCAAGCTGATCGTACATCTGGAAATTGTTGATCGGACAATTTGCTGTAACGATGGCACTTCAGAGGCCAAAGTTATTGTGTTTGGGGAAACCGATGGCGATGAAGAAAACAATACTTACGAGGCATCCCTGAAAGAGGATGTTTTCCTGCCGGATGTGCTGTGGAAGTCAGGTGAGGTTCGTGTTGCGCCGAACAGCAAATTTGAAAAGACCTATTCAATTGAACTCAGCTGTGACAAGCACTGCAAAGTCATCGGGCCGGAAGGAAGCACGCATGAACACAGTGCTGAAATTTACGGCTACGTACTTGGGGGTGAGCTGGAATGGCAGAGCGAGCAAATTGACGTGAAGTGCAGTAAATAATACAGGACACGACGCGACACTACATAACACTAGAGAGAGGTTTGATTTCTTTCACGATCCGGGGGAAAGGTGCAGGCGAATTCACTTCCCTCGCCGAGTTCGCTGGTAATTTTCAGTGTGGCGTTATGGGCATTCAATACGTGTTTCACAATAGACATGCCCAGTCCCGTACCGCCTGTTTGCCGTGCGCGGTCCGATCCGACTCGGTAGAAGCGCTCCGTCAGCCTGGGGATTTCCCGTTTGGGGATACCGATGCCTGTATCACGCACCACCAGTAACGGACCACCGGGACTGGAAGTCCAGCTGACTGAAATCGTACCGCCCTGGGGCGTGTAGTTAATCGCATTGATGATCAGGTTGCGAAATGCGCTTTCAATATCGGAGCCGATACCTGATAAGTGCAATTGGTCATCGACATCGAACGACAGTTTGTGTTTTCCACGGCTGAGTTCTTCCGCCTGTTCCTCCAGTTTCAGTAGCGTGGCCGGAACATTGACGATTTCCTCATCTTTCTTGATTTCATCACTTTGCAGGCGGGACAGCTCCAGCAGATCATTGAGCATGGAGTTCATCTGCTGTGCCTGGTCCTGCATCCTGTTCAGGGCATTGCTGATTTTGCCCGGTGGATCCTGTTGGAGGAGTTCCAGGTAACCCAGCAATACGGTCAGCGGTGTTCTCAATTCGTGTGAAATATTTTCCACGAAATCCCGCCTGACCTGTTCCAACTGGTGGACATCGCTGATGTCGCCCAAAATAATCAACCTCTGATTGTCATGGAAAGAAATCGCGCTGACGCTTAACCAGGTGGTATCACTTCTGGGCGACGGCATTTCCAAGCTGCTTTTCACATCACTTTGAATTGCGAGCCAATCAGCAAAGTCCGGCCCGCGGAGCAAGTTGGTTACCGCCTGGCCGAGATCCTCCGGGATTTTTAGCCCGAGTAAGGAACTGGCGGCATTGTTGAACCAGGTGATCTGGTCGTTTTCGTCGATGACCAGGGTGGCCTCGGGGAAAGCATCCGTCAGGTTTTGGAATTCACCAATAATGGCCTTGTATTGCGTTTTTTGTTTCCTGTTGCGTTGTTCAAGCGAGTTGATGGTGTTAAAAATATCGGCCCACAGCCCGAAACTTTCCGGGATGTCATCCCCCGGGATTTGCAGCCAGCGGAACAAGCGCCAGGCATTGACGACATGCCAGGTGGTGTAGCCGGCAAGTGTAATCGCAACGACCTCACGCAGGTATCCGGTCAACCATCCGGCCAGCAGAATCATGGCGGCTGACAGAATCAGCCTCCCCAGGTGAAATTTCCAATTTCGGACAGACATTAATTTGATTTCCGGCTCCTGGCGAAAGCGGCCGTCAGCAAACTGACAGGGAATTCCGGATGCCGGGATGGATCATTCTTCCACAAGGAAACGGTATCCGTGTCCGCGAATGGTTTGCAGGTAGTGGCTGGTTCCCGTGGTTTCCAGAACTTTTCGCAGCCGCCGGATATGTACATCAACTGTCCTTTCTTCCAGGTATGCATTGGTTCCCCAAACATAATCGAGGAGCTGTGCGCGGCTGTAGCTGCGGCCCGCATGGCTCATGAAAAATTCCAACAGTCGGTATTCTGTAGGGCCCATGTGAATCTCAGCCCCATCATGAATCACGCGGCGGGCAACCGTGTCCAGTGTCAGTTGCCCCATAAACAGTTTACCGTTTTCATCGAGCGGGCTGCACCTGCGTAGAACAGCACGTATCCGGGCTACCAATTCTCTCGGGGAAAACGGTTTTACAATGTAATCGTCCGTTCCGGCCTCGAGTCCGGCAACGGAATCATCCTCCGTACCCCTGGCTGTCAGCATAATGATCGGAATGTCCTTGGTGTAAGGATCCTTCCGCAGGCGCCGGGTAAGCTCAACGCCGCTGACACCCGGCAACATCCAGTCCATCAGGATCAAGTCGGGTCGTTTTTCGCTGATAGACAAAAGGGCATTGTGCGCATTGCTTGCGGACTGAACGAGCATGCCTGCCTGCTCCAGTGCAAACCTTATCATGTCGCGAATAGCTGCTTCATCATCAACGACCAGTACGGTTGGCTGCCTATTATTCACATCGGACTCCCAGACCCCGGGACCCATTATAAAGGTGAATATGACAGAACAATGACATCGGTCCGGAAAGAATCAAAAAGCGCCGATTTTCAGTGTTTGCTTTCCATCTTGGCCAGTTCGCTGCGCAGTTCGTTCAGGCGGTCGGTAATCCTGGCGCGCTCATAATAATCCAGGTCATCACGCCCGATCAGTTCCTGAAGTTGCAGCACCGCTTCATGTGTGCCGCCCCTGAGGTAGTAGGATTCCGCGATGGCTTCTTTAGCACGTATAAAATCATCTGCCGTATTGGACGCCCGTGCGTACAGCTCATACAGCATCGGGTCGTCGGGGTGAGTTAACAGTTGCTGGCGCAAAATGACGCTCGCCGTCTCGGCCTGGCCGGGAGTCCGGCTCTTGAGTAGCGCCCGGCTGTACTGCAGGGAAATGGCATGGTTGCCGGGAAAACTGTGATAAAGGTCATCCAGTCTTTTCAGTGCTGCCTTTTCGTATCCTGCCTCCAGGTCCAGGTCTGCCAGTTGCAGTTCATAAATCACATGTTGGTCACGGGCCATGAGGTTTTCGAGAAGCTTACGTGCTTCCTTGTAATCTCCTTTTCGCTGCAGGGCGATTGCCAAGCCGTAATAAAGCGAGTCACTTTCAGCCTGGCTGGTATCCGCCTTTTCCAGCCGGTGGTTGAAATATTCCACAGCGGTGTCCGGATATTCTTCGAGCCTTGCACGCAGGCGTGCCTGCACCAGGTAAAAAACCCTGCCATCAGAGGTTTTGGATTCAGGCATATTTTCGGCGCGATTTTTGGCCTCGGTGATGCGGCTGACCGAGACCGGGTGAGTCCTGAGATATTCAGGAGGACCTTCACCCATGGAACGGGTAATCCGGCCCATTTTTTCGAAAAACTCGACCATGCCTACCGGGTCGTAGCCTGCCATGGACAAGGTGCGGATACCGATTCTGTCGGCTTCGGTCTCATTCTGGCGAGTAAAAAAGATCGATGCCTGTTGAGCGGCAGCCTGGCCACTCATCAATGCACCTTGTATCGCTTCACCACTTCCGCCTCCGATCAGAATCAGGCCGAGCATCGCCAGGGCGATCGGTATGGTCATTGCCTGCTGGTTTTCCAAAGCCCGGTACAAGTGTTGCTGGGTTATGTGTGCAATTTCATGAGCCAGCACACCGGCGACTTCATTTTCATCATCAGCGGCCAGGATCAGGCCGCTGTAAAGTGCAACGACTCCGCCAGGTGCGGCAAAGGCATTAACGACATCCTGGTTGATGACAACGAAGGTAAAGGGTTTGTCGGGCCGGTCGCTGTGTGAAGCAAGCCGGAAGCCCATGTCCTCGAAATATGCGCTGATCAACGGGTCTTCATTTAGCACTTCATAGGCACGCATTTGGCGAACAAGCGCTTTGGCATATTCCGCTTCCTCGAAGCGCGACAATATGGTGTCTGCAGAGGCGCCCATATCCGGCAACTCCACTCGTTTGGTTTGTGCAACACTGGCCAGGCTGGTGCAGGCGATAAAAACAGCGAGGCCTAGTCTGCTCAATATGTATTTCCTGGCTGGTTTCGTGGGCATTATTTATCTGAAGAAATTCCCTGACTCTATCGACAATGGGGCTGGAATTGAGTTCCGTGCGTGCAGACAAATATCACCCCGTTGCCACGTATATTCAAGGTTTTAAATAAAGTAATCTACAAATTCGTCGAATTTCCGCTTGTTGTATTACGGCAACGCTTACAATAGTTGAGTGGAAATCCCTGTTGTTTTCAACGGCTAATTGCACCCCTGCGCAGACACCCGGGAGCTCATTTAAAAACAATCACTTGGGTTAGAAACTCTGCCCCTGCACAAGGTCCGGATTATTGTTTGGCAATCGGCATTGACTTGGTGTTGTATTCCTGCCATATTCCACCCTGTATTGGTGTGTATTTTAAATGTACAGGGTGTGACTTTGCGGCTACGAAAAGCTATTGCAGTGCTGGCTTTCATGGGAATGTTACCGGGTTTTGCCGGTGCCCAGGTCACCGGTTTGCCTGTAACAAGCTTCTCAAGCATTGGCGCGGGGCTCACATCATTTTACATCATCGGTTTTGAACTCGGCCCGTGGCAGGAATACCTGGCCCAGGAACTGACGCCATCCTATTTGTTGCCGCTTGAATCTGAGCCCATCAGGATCAGTTGGCTGAGGAGCAATGAAGTCCTGTTGCTTCCGGATTTTGCCAGCGACATGGAGCGGGCTCCCGAATCCTGGATGAAATATCATTTTGAATGGCAGTCATCCGGTGATTTCCAGGTGCCTGGTTTCGAATCTGAATCAAGCTTCCAGGGAACAAGCTTCGAACGACAGTATTTCTCACCCGGTATTGAACACCAGTATGCAGACAATGGCATCCTGGGCGTTTCAGCGGTGATCGCATATCAACGGTACAGTGCAGCGAACCTCGGGCTTTATACCACCAGCACGCCACACAATGCTTTGTGGGGTTCACGGCAATATACGCCGTTCCAGGAATCCTCTTATGGCACGGGCGTCAGGTTGGCGGTCCGCCAGGAAATTATCAGTGGAATTGCTATCGATGCAGGTTACCAGTCCAGCATCGATATGGATGCATTTGCTGCCTATCGGGGTATGTACTCAAAAACTGCTGATCTCGACATACCTGCTCGCGCCAGGGTAGGCTTGGCCTTCAAGGCCAGTAAACGAACCTGGCTCAATTTGGCTGTCGAGCGGGTTATGTACAGCGGAATCAATGCGTTCCCCAGTCGTTTCCTGCCCAACCGGTTTTTGTCACTTCTTGGCGACTCAACCAGCCCCACTTTTGACTGGCAGGACCTGACCGTGTACAGCGTTGGGCTTTCCTGGAGCAATGGGCCTGACCACGAGTGGCATATCGATTTGAGCACCCGGACTCAACCATCCCCGTCTTCGCAATTACTGAAAAGAGCACTTGACCGCGAATTGTCCGGCGGTGCGGCACTGGTGGGTTATTCCCGCCGCACGGGTGAGCGCAGTCGTTTGCACTTCAATGCAGCTTATGCGCCATCTGAGTTTGCCTTTGGTGGCAGCGTGCTTGGTGTCACCACAGAAGATCTGAACCAGCGTTTCGAGTTGGAAGCGCAGTGGACACTGAACTTCTGATTCTTTTTTTACCCCACTTGAAACCTGAATACCGGATCGGGGCAGACCAGAGGAATCACCCTTGGAACTCCTGAAAAACTGGTTTAATCGCGCTTTTTCCGACCCACAGGTCGTGATCCTCGGGGTTTTCCTGGTGGTTGGTTTTGCGGTCGTTATCGGGCTGGGCAATTGGCTGGCGCCGATGTTTGCCAGCCTGGTCATTGCCTACCTGCTGGAAGCAATCGTCAGCCGTTTACACAAAGCAGGCATGCCCAGGATGCCTGCCGTGATCATCGTTTTTCTGTTGTTCCTGGCCTTTTTGCTGTTTTTACTTTTTGGCTTGTTGCCGATTGTCACCCGTCAGTTGACCCAGCTGGTACAGCAATTGCCGGATTACATTGCCCAGGGACAGACTCTGCTCAAGCAGCTGCCTCAGAATTACCCTCAATTGGTTTCTGAGCAGCAGGTGAACGGTATTATCAGTCAAATCGGGCAGGAGATCGCCGGCATTGGTCAGCAGGCTCTGAGTTGGTCGCTTGCTTCGCTTGGTAGTATTTTTGCATTGATTATCTATCTCGTACTGTTACCGGTGTTGGTATTCTTTTTTTTGAAAGACAAGGATTTGATGATCAATTGGGTGACCGCTTACCTGCCCAAAGAGCGATCCCTGGTGACTAAGGTATGGGTTGAAGCAGAAGCGCAAATCGCAAATTATGTTCGCGGTAAAGTGTCTGAGATATTCATTGTCGGCTCTGTGACGTACATCACATTCATGATACTGGGCTTGCAATACTCGGCATTATTGGCAACCCTGGTGGGGTTTTCTGTCCTGATTCCCTATGTGGGCGCCGCGGTCGCGACCTTCCCAATCGCCCTGATTGCCTACTTTCAGTTTGGTTGGTCCTGGGGTTTTGGTCACATCATGATTGCCTACGCGGTCATTCAGGCTCTGGATGGCAATCTTCTCGTGCCTTTGTTGTTTTCCGAGGTGGTTAATCTCCATCCGGTTGCCATTATCCTGGCCATCCTGTTCTTCGGCGGTCTTTGGGGTTTTTGGGGAATTTTCTTCGCCATTCCACTGGCTACCCTCGTGCAGGCCGTGTTGAAGTCCTGGCCGAGACCCGGCATGGCCATGGCCGAGGCAGATGAGGCGAAGCAGGACGATATCTCAACAGCTTGAAATCACTGCCAACTGTTTCCGGTCAACTGCACCATAGCCTCCGTTACCACCATTACCTCGATCCTGGAGAGAATCATGATGTCGAGATTGATTGTTCTGCCTATCTGCCTGTTGTTCAGTATTCCCGTTATAGCGGATGAGAAGCCATCACGCCCCGGCAATACCCGCGGGTATGAAATTGATATTTTGACTGATACTTTCGGATTTGGCGCCGATGATATCGATGTCGAAATAGACGCGGTGTTTCAGGGTTGTTCGCACAGGGATTGCATACCCTCCATTGACCAGCCGGAATTTCTGAAAACTCCCGAAGTGAACTACCTGGACAATGACGATATTGTTTTGTCTTTAACACAGGAAAATATCACCCGGGCATACCCCACCCGCATACTTGATCGCCACGAAATCGTAAATGACACTTTTGGTGATACTCCGGTGGCGGTTACCTACTGTCCGCTTTGCGGGTCGGGGCTGGCTTTTGTGCGGATAATTGATGGCGAAGAGGTTCAGATGGGCGTATCAGGTCTTTTGCATAATAACGACCTCATCATGTACGACCGCAAGACGGAATCTCTTTGGCAGCAGATTACCGGGCAGGCGATTGCCGGACCAAAAAGAGGCTCGACTTTGCAGTCATTGCCGCTAACGATGAGCCTGTGGTCTGACTGGAAGGCTGCAAATCCGGGGGCTGAAGTGCTGGCGCTTCCAGCGGGGCAACAGGAGTATGTCAAAAAGACGTATGGGGACTATGATTCCAGTGACCGGCTTCTGTTTCCCATTGCCAAGCGGGATGCCCGCTTGCACGTGAAGAACGTCATTTACGGTGTGGAAATTGAAGGGCTGTCCATTGCGGTTGAAGCTGAGTGGCTGAAGGAGCGCGGCGACTGGGAACACGACCTCAATGGGAAGTCATTGCGACTGGAAGTGAATGATTCGGGTGGTGTCACCGGATCATACGAAGGTAATCCCGTTTCGGTGCATCGGATGTACTGGTTTGCCTGGTACAGTTTTCATCCCGATACCAGCCTCATCGACGAGCGCAGCCACTGAGGAAAAATGGGGTCAGAGTCAAGTGCCAGAGTCACAACTCTGGGGCATTTTACTCTGACTCCATTTTTTGGTGACTCTGGCACTTGACTC
>SMVB01002320.1_pt1 | contig 21583 bp, 20 predicted proteins | sample 2456461 | NCBI WGS metagenome assembly SMVB01 (sample SAMN11095934, study PRJNA526329) | marine sediment metagenome | biome: Marine sediment; feature: Surficial sediment; material: Deep marine sediment; isolation source: Hadal surficial sediment | place: Pacific Ocean | collected 2014-05 | depth...
CAGCTCCGACAGCATGTGCTCGACGCGCTGGCAGTACTCGCTGGCGTGATGGGGGTGTACCCCTGCCGTGGCGTACATGATGCCAGGATGTTGTCTTGCGAGGTGCAAGGCATCCTGGCTGCCTTTTTCGCTGCTGCCGGTCACGATGAAGCGACTTATTCCCGCTCCAATGGCGCGACCAACTACCTCGTCCAAATCATCAGCGAAACTGTCGTGCGTCAAGTTCGCACCAATGTCGATCAGTTGTTGCACCCCGATGCCGCCCGAACCTAACGGGGATGCCAACGAAACAAGACCGCCCCAAGCACAAGAAACACTGTACTCATTGCGACCAGCGCGAGTATTTGCGGCATCACTTCAGCCAGACCCGCGCCATCGAGCATCACGGCGCGCGCCGCATTCAAAATATGTGTCAGTGGGAATGCTGCAGCAACCTGGTGGACCCACTCATCGGCGGCCTCCAGCGAGAACCAGACACCGGAGAGCATCATCATTGGCCACGTCACCAGGTTGAGCAAGCCACCCGCGAGTTCCTCGCTTGTCACCCGTGCTGCAATCAACAGGCCCATCGATATCAACGCCGTTGCGCCGACAAATGCCACCAGCAGCAAGACCAGGTAGCTGCCCTCAAAGCGGGTGTCCAGGAAATATTTGGTGCCGAGGAATACGAACGTCGTGATCGTGATGATCAGCATAAGGCGTGAGGCGACTTGCGCGATAATGAATTCGATTGCGCGTAACGGAGTTGCTCTCAGTCGCTTGAGAAAGCCGTTCTTGCGATACCGGACGATGACGTAGCCAACGCCGAACAGGCAGCTGAACATCATGTTCATTGCCAGAATGCCGGGCAGAACCCAGTCCACATAGCGAATCGCTTCGCCGCTGATCTGGCCCTTCTCAATTCGACCGTCGAAGGTTTGCAGTAATGCGAGTTCCGCAAAATATCCTTTGGGCGAGTCCGGATTTACCCAATAACGCGGTGGGCTATCCAGTTGCACCAAGAGGTCGAGTTGATGCTGTCCGACCTTGCGAAATCCCTGCGTCTCATCATCGACGACCACGAATTGCATATAGCGTGTCCGCAGAAACGGATGAGCCGTCTCGTCGATGGTGTCACTGCTTTGCAGGATGCCGACGGTGTATTCTGCGCGATCGTCGCCGCCAAAAATGAAAGACAATCCAAACATCAACACGACCGGCATGATGATGTTCCAACCCATTGCGGAGCGGTCACGCACGAACTCAATGTTACGGGCGCGAAATATGGCAAAGATTCGCTGCAACATACGCTCAGGGTCGCAATGAATGCCCGGTCAGATCGAGAAACAGATCCTCCAGGTTGCGTTGACGGATTTTCAGGCGATTGAGCCCGTGTACGTGCTTTGCCAGGTCCTGCAGGGTCTTGTTCACGTCGTTCGTTTCTATTTCAATGATTCCCTGTGTTTCAAGAACGCGATGCTCAATGTTGCTCAGATCACCGCTGATTTCGGTCAACGGCAACTCTATGACCACGTGCTGGTATTGCTTGCGCAGAAGTTCCTCGGGGTTGCCCTGGGCGATGATTTTGCCGCTTTCCATGATGGCGATCTCGTCGCACAAAATCTGTGCCTCATCCATGTAGTGTGTCGTCAGGATAATTGTCGTGCCTTCTGCGCGAATTCGCTGCACGAGATCCCAGAAATTTCGCCGCGCCTGCGGATCCAGTCCGGTGGTGGGTTCATCCAGAAATACCAGTCGTGGCTTGTTGACGAGGGCGATGGCAAGCAGCAAGCGTTGCCTCTGTCCACCGGAGAGTTTGCGGTTGTCCCGATCCTGAAGCTCACCGAGTGAGCATTCTTCGATGATGTGTGCAAGGTCCGCCTTGCGGTCGTACAAAGTCTGGAACATATCCAGCGTTTCACGCACCGTCAGGTAGTCCTGCAATGCGGTGTTCTGGAACTGGATGCCTGCTTCCTGACGAAACTTCTGCCCGGCAGGCTCGCCGAAATACCAGACTTCACCGGAACTTGCTGGCGTTACCCCTTCCATGATCTCGACGGTGGTCGTTTTTCCGGCACCATTGGGACCCAGCAAGCCGAAGCAAATGCCCTGTCGAACCTGGAAGCTGACATCATCAACGGCGAGAACATCGGGATATCGTTTAACCAGGTGTCGGGCTTCTAACGCTATTTGCATGGAAAATCAGTAGGCATTCGCTGCTTGCGTGGCAAGGCGTAAGACTACGCGTCCGCGGTGATGAGGGATAGCCCCGTAATGCCATAGCCATTGCAACCATTTGGCCGTGACGGGTATCAAAAGGAGTATACCCATCACGAGGAAGTCACCATGTCCCGTCATTCAGCATTCAGATCCCTTGCCGTATCCCTGCTCGCCTTGCTGCTCATCGCACCGGCGCACGCTTTTAACATGAACAAAAGCATCAGCATTGATGCCGGTAGCACGACGGACAGCCATTCGACCGTCAATGGGAGCATTTCAGTCGGCAGCGACGCCATTGTGAATGGCTCCCTGCAGACGGTTAACGGTACCATTCGAATCGGTGACAACGTCACATTGCAGGAAGCCAGCACTGTGAATGGGGCGGTTCGCATGGGCAATGGGGTCACGGCGGATGAGGTCAGTAGTGTGAACGGAACCATCCGGATCGGAGAGAGGGCGTCGATCGCTGACACAATCTCCGTTGTTAACGGCAGGATTCAAATCGGCACGGGCAGTACCGTGGGCGGCGACGTTAGTAACATCAATGGTGACATGCTGATAGAAGGCACCGAGATCGGCGGCGATCTGTCAACCGTCAGCGGTAATGTGACACTCACCGATAATTCGGTTCTGCGCGGTGACCTGATCATCGAAAAGCCAGGTGGCTGGGGCTGGGGCGGCAAGAGCCGCAAGCCGAAGATCGTCATCGGGCCGGGATCGAAAGTTGCCGGCACTGTCATCGCAGAACAGGAAATCGAGCTTTTTATCAGCGACTCGGCAGAAGTTGGCGGAGTGAGTGGCAAAGCCAGCATGGATCAGGCGGTTCGCTTTAGCGGCAATCGTCCGTAGAATAGGCGCTGTGCAACGCGCAGCTCATCAACTCTCGCTTTTCCCCGATGAACCTGTCGGGACGACGATACAGCCCGGCGAAATGCCGGGCTTTTCTGTGCGGCACAGTAATCGCGCGCGGCGCCTGTCCATCAAGGTGTACCCACGCGGTCGGGTTGAGGTTGTGGTGCCGAGACGCACCGGGCCACGTGCGGTCGAGGCATTCGTTAAAGAAAACAAAGACTGGATCAACCGCACACTTGAATCGTTCGCACTCAAATACGAGCCGGAGTCCTTCGCATTACCCACGAAGATTTATCTGCAGGGCATCGGCAGGACGGTCATTGTTGCTTACCGGGCGGACACAAGTCTCAAGACAGTGCGCTATCGTGAAAGTGGCGATACCGTGATCGTCTACGGTCCGGTGCACGATGGGGAACAGTGCATCAAAGCGCTGCGCCGGTGGCTGTCCAAGCTGGCGCGGCAAGAACTGGTGCCGCAACTGCGCAAACTGTCCATGCAATACAATCTGCCGTATCAAAAAACTCAGATCCGGGCACAGCGCACGTGTTGGGGAAGTCGCAGCAGCGCGGGGACGATCAGTATCAACCTCTGTCTCTTGTTTGTGGAGCCACGGGTTATGCGTTATCTGTTGATCCACGAACTTTGTCACGGTCGTCACATGAATCACTCGCGAAGCTTCTGGAGCCTGGTCGGTACGCTGGAGTCGGATTACCGCCGGCTGGATAGAACGCTGGGCGAGTCCTGGCGTTGTGTTCCGGGGTGGTTCGGTATCTATTAGTTTATAAAAACCAGATAGTTATAAGCTATGGTTAATGGTAAATATCAGCCTTGATCGAGAAGCTCACGCAGGTTGATAATGGCGGCATTGGCGCGCGCCAGGTAGTTTGATATGACCAGCGAATGGTTGGCGAATAAACCAAATCCACCACCGTTCAGGATCATCGGAGAATGCAGTGGTCCAAGGCTTGCTTCGAGTTCGCGGATTATCTGGCGAACGCTGGCGCGGGCGTTTTTGTCTTGCAGCACCTTCGCAAAATCGAGTTCAACGGCACGAAAGAAATGCACGAGTGCCCAGGCCGTGCCGCGTGCCTCGAAAAAGACATCGTCGACTTCAAACCATGGGGTCCGGACCGATACGCTATCGGGCAAGGCGCTATTGGCTTCTGCCGCGGCATCGCCGGCGAGATCCGTATTCACGACGGTGGTGGCAACACTGTCGCCAAGTCGTCGTGTCAGGCTGCCCAGGCGTTTCTCGATTTGCGCCAGCCATTCGCGCAAGTTATCAGCGCGCGCGAAGAAAAGTGCATCCGGCGTAATCAAGCCGGCGAGTCGATCCCGATAACGGGTGAATCCTTCAATACCCTCTCGATATCGCGACTCCGTTGGCGGAAGAATCCAGGAATCACTATCGAAAAAGAATTTCGGTTCGGCTATTGCGACATCCGCATCTTCGCGAGACTGAGATTGACTTCGACTGTAATCATTGCGGATGATCCGCGCCAGGTCGCGTACCTGCTGGAGGACGCCAAACTCCCAGTTCGGGATGTTGTCGAGGAAAACACTCGGCGGCATTTTGTCGTTCGTGAGGTAGCCGCCCGGTTTGTCCAGAAGCGTTTCGGTCACCCGGATCAGTGCGTCGACGGTCGCGTAGCCGACAGTTTTGCTCTGTCCCTCTGCAGACTGATTGACCCAGAATATATCGGGTGTGCGTGACCAGTACCAGCCAATACCCATCAAGGCGATCAAGACCGCCGCCATCGCATAGCCGCTGATCGTCAACCACAGCGGACGGTCTGAAAACTCGAAACTCTTAAAAGGCTTCCACACAGGCATTTCCCTCGAAGCAGACAGGAATGAAACAATCTGGCCGTTCTGTCACTGTCGTCTCTTGATTGATCAGGCCGCAGCGTCCGCCTCTGCCTTGACGAGTTGCCGGAGCACATAGTGCAATATACCGCCATGTTCGAAATAGTCGCGTTCCTTCGGCGTGTCGATGCGGATCTTTGCTGCAAACGTCGTGACGCTACCGTCCTCGGCGGTGGCGGTGATTTCCACCGAGCTGGAATGGGCATCCGCCTGACCTCGAATAGCGTAAGTTTCCATGCCGGTCAGGCCCAGTGATGCAGCGTTCTCGCCGGCCATGAATTGCAGGGGTAGTACGCCCATACCAATCAGGTTTGAGCGATGGATGCGCTCATAGCTGGTGACAATCACGGCTTTGACACCGAGCAAGAGAGTGCCTTTCGCCGCCCAGTCGCGTGACGACCCGGTGCCGTATTCGCTGCCCGCAATGACGATCAGCGGCGTACCGGCTTCGCGGTATTTCAGTGATGCGTCAAAGATCGACATTTGTTCGCCATCCGGCTGATGGCGCGTCCATCCGCCTTCGGTTCCCGGTGCCAGCAGGTTTCGCAGGCGGATATTGGCGAATGTGCCGCGCATCATGACTTCGTGGTTGCCACGACGGGAGCCGTAGGAATTGAAGTCCTTCGTTTCTATCCCCAGGTCACGCAAGTACTCTGCGGCGGGGCTGTCGGCGGCAATGTTGCCGGCCGGCGATATGTGGTCAGTGGTCACCGAATCACCCAGCAATACCAGTACGCGTGCGCCCTGGATTTCTTCAACGGCGGCCGTCTCAAGGGTCATGCCTTCAAAGTACGGCGGATGCTTGACGTAAGTCGATGCGGGATCCCAGGTGTAATTTTCGCCCTTGGGAACCTCCAGGCTATTCCAGTTCTTGTCACCGGTGAAGACACTGGCGTAGCTGGATTTAAACATGCCTGAATCGATGTCTGCCGCAATAAGATCCTGGACCTCTTTTTGACTGGGCCAAAGATCCCGCAGGTAGACTGGATTGCCGTCTGCGTCGTTGCCGAGCGCGTCGTCATACATGTTGAAATCGAGCGTACCGGCGAGGGCATAGGCAAGAACCAGTGGTGGCGATGCCAGGAAATTCATTTGCACCAGTGGATGAATGCGACCTTCAAAGTTTCGATTGCCCGACAGGACGCTGCAGCCGATGATCTCGCCGCTCTGCACCGCGGCGGCGATCTCTGCCTTCAATGGGCCTGAGTTGCCGATACAGCTGGTGCACCCATAGCCAACCGAATAAAACCCGGCGGCCTCAAGGTCGTCGAGCAGGCCGGCTTTCTGCAAATACCGGGTCACCACTTTAGAGCCCGGCGCCAGACTGGTCTTGACCCACGGTTTCGATGTCAGTCCTTTCTCGCGGGCGTTCCTGGCCACCAGGCCCGCCGCAATCATCACGGCTGGATTTGACGTGTTAGTACAACTGGTGATCGCAGCGATCAGTACGGCGCCATCTTTAATATCGACCTCTTCACCATCAAGCATCGCAGTGGCGGTACCGCCGGACTCACGATTTGCGCTCGCTTTTTCCAGGTGCTCGCGGAAGGTGGCATCGGCAACACGCAGACCAATGCGGTCCTGCGGTCGTTTCGGGCCGGAAATGCACGGCTCGACCGTGCCCATATCCAGTTCGAGCGTATCGCTGTAAAGACTGTCGGCATCGCCGTCACTGCGCCAGAGCCCTTGCTCCCTGGCGTAGGCTTCGATCAGTTTGATGTGGTCTGCATCGCGGCCGGTTAATTCCAGGTAGCGAATGGTTTCTTCGTCAATCGGAAAGATGGCGCAGGTGCTGCCGAATTCAGGCGACATGTTGCTAAGCGTTGCCCGGTCGGAAACGGGCATGCCGTTGAGTCCCTCGCCATAGAATTCAACGAATTTGCCCACGACCCCGTGTCCCCTGAGCATTTCGGTGACCGTAAGAACCAGGTCCGTGGCGGTCGTGCCTTCCGCAAGCTTGCCGGTCAATTTGAAGCCAACAACCTGCGGGATCAGCATGGTGATGGCTTGCCCGAGCATGGCAGCTTCGGCTTCGATACCGCCGACTCCCCAGCCAAGAATACCCAGGGCATTGATCATGGTGGTGTGCGAATCAGTGCCGACGAGGGTATCCGGGTAGACATGGTGAACGCCGTTAGTCTTCGTATCAAATACGACACGTGCGAGGTATTCGAGATTCACCTGGTGGACGATGCCGGTATTCGGTGGCACAACGCGGAAATTCTTGAACGCGTTCTGCCCCCAGCGCAAGAAGGAATAGCGTTCCTTGTTGCGCTGGAATTCAATCTTAGTGTTGAGGTCAAGCGCATCTGCGGTGCCGTAGTGGTCTACCTGCACCGAATGATCGATGACCAGTTCAGCGGGTGACAAGGGGTTGATACTGTCGGCCGAGCCGCCAAGACTGACCACGGCATCCCGCATCGCGGCAAGATCAACGACAGCCGGCACACCGGTAAAATCCTGCAAAATGACACGCGCGGGCGTAAAAGAAATTTCGGTGGCAGGAGCTGCTTTGGGATCCCAGTTCGCCAGCGCGAGAATATCTTCGCGCGTCACGTCGCGGCCATCTTCATGGCGAATGAGGTTTTCAAGGAGAATTTTGAGTGCGTAGGGAAGTCGATTAACGTGACCGTCCTTGATGGCATCGAGGCGAAAAATGGCGTGTTTCTGGCCGCCAAGCTCTAGCGTTGAACGGGCGCCGAAGCTGTCCTTCATGGTTTCTCTCCGCAAATGTAAACAGGTAACGCCAAGGGTGTATTGACGGGGCGGCATTATACCGGATGCAAACGCGGAATGGTGGTTCGCGCTAGGCGTCGTCGCGGCGCACGTGCTCAATGACGCCACCACCCAGACAGCGTTCCCCAGCGTAGAACACCGCGTACTGACCCGGTGCCACCGAGCGTTGCCGGGTATCGAAAGTGACGCTGCAGCGATCCTTGCCCAAGGGGCGGAGGCTGCAGCTCTGATCATCCTGTCGATAGCGCACTTTCGCTTTGCAGACCAGCCCCTGGTCGGAATCGATGCCGGGCGGTGTGCCGATCCAGGTTATTTCGCCAACCTCGATCTCGCTGCTGTACATACTTGGATGATCTCCCTGCACGACGAGGAGGGTGTTGGACTTGAGCTCCTTGTGCACGACATACCAGGGTTCATCTCCGGCATCCCGCAAGCCACCGATGCCCAGCCCTTGCCGCTGCCCGAGCGTGTAATACATCAGCCCGGCATGTTCGCCGACCGACTGTCCCGTGAGCGATTTGATCGGCCCCGGACGGGCGGGCAGAAAGCCGGATAGAAACTCGCGAAACGGACGCTCACCGATAAAACAGATGCCGGTACTGTCTTTCTTGTCGTGCATCGCAAGTCCACGCTCGCGAGCCATTTCCCGCACCTCCGGTTTTTTGAGTTCGCCCAACGGAAATACCGTCTCGCCTAATGCGCTCGACCTTACAGCGTGCAGGAAATAGCTCTGATCCTTGTTTTTGTCGCGGGCTTTCAGCAAGTGTATTTCGTCATTCGACTCGCGAACACGCGCATAATGGCCGGTCGCAATCAATGTTCCGCCGAGTCGATGAGCATATTCAAGGAATACGCCAAACTTGATTTCGCGGTTGCACAGCACATCCGGATTGGGCGTTCGACCGGCGCGGTATTCGTCCAGAAAGTAGGCAAAAACACGCTCCCGGTACTGTTTTGCGAAGTTCACGTGGTGCAACGGAATTTCAAGCTGCTCGCACAGTCGTCGCGCGTCCTGCAAATCGTCAGCGGCCGTGCAATAGCCGTCGTCATCTTCCCAGTTGGTCATATGCAACGCATGCACGTCCGCACCCTGTTGTTTCAGGAGCAACGCGGCCACTGCGGAATCAACACCTCCGGAAAGGCCGAGAATGACGCGTCGACCGTCAAGATTGTGCCGGGATATATTCATGTGGCGCGGATTTTAACACCCCGACTAAATGGCGGTCGAACAACCGCAGGAATGGCTTCCAGCCACGCTCAGGATCGGAAATAGCGGCTGAAAGCCTTGCGATCCACCGATCCGCGCAGTCGCTCAGACCAGCGATGCGGTGGCGAGTACGGCGTGGACGTTCTTTTGCAAGGGCAGCATGTTGGCAAGAAAGCCACTGGCCTGTCGTTGCCCGGCTTTGTAGTCTTCGATGCAACGCAATACCACCGGGGTGCGCCAATCTCGTTTGCGCCGGCGCAGATCCGCCTCTGAATACCAGTGTACGGCATGTACCCCAGCGTCCAGTGGCTGCGAGTGGTGCTGTTTCAACAGCGTGGCGGTGTAGACGATGCGCAGAAACTGCTGCCGCGTCTGCGGGTGTATCCAGAGATAGACGCCGAGCAATTCGCGTATCGCAATCTCGCAGGCGGTCTCCTCAAGGGTTTCGCGTATGGTAGCCTGTTCCGGAGATTCGCCGGTCTCGATATGCCCGCCGGGTTGGGTAATGACGACAACGCCAGTGGAGGTTTCCTCGACGATAAGAAATCGGCCGTCCTGCTCAACGAGAGCGGCTACTGTCAGGTCTGTCGAAAACACAGCGTCTGGATCAGATGCCCAATTGCCGAAATTCGATTTCGACTTCGCTGTCCAGCCAGATCTCATCGAACATCTTGCCATACATTCTGGCTACGGCGGGTTCGTAGGTGTCAACAATGCCTTCCCATCGACTTGCCCGCAGTCGATAAACCAGCGCAGTTTCGTCGGCAAGAAGAAACGATTCGGCATGCGTACGAAGGTCCTCACGAACGTGACGAAATTCGATGTAAGAATTCAGTCGCCGGCCGAGATGTACCAAGTTGTTGCCGGTCTTTATGGCTCTTGCCGGATCGGCGATCAATACCCGGATGCGGGCATAGGATTGGGACAAAACCAGGTGTTTTACAATCTCCAGAAAATCCGCGTCATCGTAGATTCCCGGTTCCAGATCGTGCGTAAAAATGGACAGCTTGCGGGTCGCGGCATTGGCCACTTCAATGGCAGCAAGGCGCATTTCTTCTTTCGTTGAAATGACCCATCGACGACCCTTTGTTCGAACTGCTTCCATTCTCAATCACAATGCCCTGGCTGTGCCAATCTTACCGTTCGGTCGATGTTCAGGAGTGCCAACTGCGTCACGTTTTTCGCAGCTTGTCCTAGCCCGGACTATTCATGAATACGCTTGCGCCCTTGCTTGATCCTTGTTCGCACACAGAATCTTCCTCTTGCGAGAATACACGGGGTATTCCGCTCAATCGGAATATTCCGTGTGCAAACAAATTTCTACATGCCCTGAGGGTTGTCCCCAGACAAGCCGAGGAAGTGCCCCTGGGGTGCAATCATAACGGTGATGCATGAATAGTCCAGGCTAGGAGCCTGCGCGGCATTAATATCAGAGGTCAAAAACACCTTGTTGGCTGAGCCAAAGCAGCGCTTCCTGGACCTCGTCATTGCCAGTGTCGCGCTGCAGCGATTGTGGTCGGAGGGCTCTCGTTTGGCACAAGTCCCTGATGAGAGCGGCCATACTGCCGGAAAATGTCTTGTGGAAGCCGTTGGCGAACACAATGCAGGCATCTCCCGACTCGAAATAGGCCAGCCGGGCCATGCCATGAACGGACAGATTGGCATTGCGATGCAGAGCGGCCAGACGGGCTCTCGATGTCTTGGCATCCATGATGGCCGGTCGCAGCCACGGTTTCGGCTCTGTAACAATGATGCCCAGTGCAGTCGCCAGCCGGGTCTCGGTCACAGCATGGTCTTTACCCAGGGCTGCACCGGCTCTTTCGACAGCGCGATCCGTAATGAGGCCGGGAACGGCTTCAGCAAGGGTCAGATCCGGGTCCTGATAAAACACATTCTCGGCATCGTTGTCGGGCAGGACGGTCGGGGTTCCCAAGGCCGCAAGTTGCGAGAGCAGCTCGGCACGGGTCGGTGCACGCATGCCGATCGAGTAGGTCAGGCAAGCGGTACTGGCAATCCCCCAGTGCGGAACGCCCGGTGGCAGATACAGAACGTCTCCACTTGCGGCCAGAATGGGTGATTCATCTTGGAATGTCTCCAGCAGGCTCAGATCCCCAGAGTCCGGGTCTGCGCGGACGGATCCTGGTTCAGCGAGTTGCCAGTGTCGACCTCCCGAACCCTGACACAGGAAGACGTCGTATTGGTCGAGATGAGGGCCGACGCTGCCTCCCGGTGCGGCAAAACTCACCATCAGGTCATCCACGCGCCAATCGGGGACAAAAGCGGTTAATTCAAAACAGGCACGAAAATCCGGCAGATGTTTTTCGACATCGTGTATCAGCAACGTCCAGTCTTGCGGCGGTAATTTCTCCAGCTCGGATTTGGCGAAAGGTCCGTGCTCAACCCGGTAGGATATTTTGTTGCTGCTGCGTTCTGTAAACACGAGACGCGACTCCACATCCTCAAGTGTGGCAAGCCAGCCAAGCTCATCGCCGCTGAGCGTCGGTAAATCGAAATCGATTGCGCCGGGCATATTGAGCGGCGTTTTTTGCCAGTACTGCTGCAGAAAACGCGGGGCGGTGAGCCGATCAGGAAATTTTAAACCGCGCTCAGTCAATCAGATGTCGCGCCTTGCGAGTTGTGCGGCAAGACCGATATAGGTGGCAGGCGTCAGTTCAAGCAGGCGCTGCCTGGCATCATCCGGAATATCCAGCGATGCAATGAATTCGTGCAAACGATCTTTTGTAATCGCCCGACCCCGCGTCAAGGATTTCAGCTTCTCGTAGGGTTCGGGTACGCCATAGCGGCGCATGACGGTCTGAATTGCCTCGCCCAGAACTTCCCAGTTCTGATCGATATCCCGCGCAATCACCTCAGGATTGATCTGCAGTTTGTTCAGACCCTTCGATAAGGACTGCATCGCAATCACAGCATAAGCGATGGCGACGCCGTAATTTCGCTGCACGGTTGAATCGCTAAGGTCGCGCTGCCATCGTGATATCGGCAGTTTTAACGCCATGTGGTCGAGCATCGCGTTGGCGAGTCCGAGGTTTCCTTCCGCATTTTCAAAATCGATCGGGTTTACTTTGTGGGGCATGGTGGAGGATCCCACTTCACCTTCGGCAACGCGTTGTTTGAAATATCCGAGTGAGATGTAGCCCCACACGTCGCGGCAGAAATCGAGCATCACTGTGTTGTAACGCATCAAGCTGTGTGCGTAATCGGCAATCCAGTCATGGGGCTCGATTTGCGTCGTGTGCATGTTGGGATCGAGACCCAGCGACTCGATGAACCCGCGACTGATTTCAGGCCAGTCACAGTCCGGGTAGGCGACAACGTGCGCATTGAAATTGCCGACGGCGCCATTGAATTTGCCGCGAATCGGCACGCTCGAAAATCGGTCACGCGCCGACGTCAGGCGGACAAGAACATTGGCGAATTCCTTGCCAACTGTCGTTGGGCTTGCCGGTTGGCCGTGAGTCCGGCTCAGCATCGCGACTTCGGCATAGTCAATTGCCATGCTGCGCATCTTCGCCTGCAGATCCCTCATCATCGGCAATAACACATTGTCACGGCCTTGCCGGAGCATGAGCGCATAGGCGAGATTATTGATGTCTTCGGAGGTGCAGCCGAAGTGAATGAAGTCGCCAAGATTACCGGCGTCAGTGCTCGAACCGATGCGCTCACGGAGAAAATATTCGACCGCTTTCACGTCGTGGTTGATGCGTGCCTCGATTTCCTTAATGTGCGCTGCATCATCCATTGAAAATTCATCGACAATTTTGTTCAGTGCGAATTTCATCACTGAATTAAACGGTCCTACCTCCGGGATGCCCGGCTCGTCGGCCATCCGCTGCAACCAGCGAACTTCGACAAGCACACGAAAGCGGATGAGTCCGTACTCACTGAAGATGTCGCGCAGGCTGCTGACCTGGTCAGCGTAGCGTCCATCAGACGGCGAGAGGGCTCGGAGACGGTTGAGTTGCATATTGTTCCGCGGAGCTAGACTTGGTAGCGCAAAGGGCGAATCATACACCATAGGCATTGAATTCACTGTGATGGCAGACCGGCAGAGGTCGCCTGGAGTCAACGAAGAAATGAGCGAAAAGGCATACCGTACGGAGCGCGACAGCATGGGTGAAGTTGAGGTTCCCGTGGATGCATTGTGGGGCGCTCAGACGCAACGAGCCGTTAATAATTTCCCCATCAGCGGGTTGCCGATGCCGCGCCAGTTCATCGCCGCGCTCGGCTTGGTGAAATGGGCGGCTGCGGGTGCAAATTCCGAACTGGGACTGATGAAGCCCGATAAAGCGGCCGCCATTCGAAAGGTGACTGAGGCCGTAATGCAAGGTGACTACGACGAACATTTTCCAATCGATGTGTTTCAGACGGGCTCCGGTACCAGTTCGAACATGAATGCCAATGAAGTCATCGCGAAACTGGCGAGCGAAGAACTCGGTGCTGACGTCCACCCTAACGATGACGTAAATATGAGTCAGAGCAGTAATGACGTCATCCCGACCTGCGTGCACGTAAGTGCGGCACTGGGTATTCACGATAAACTGTTGCCGGCGCTGGCGCATCTCAGCGACGCATTGCAAAAGAAAGCGGATGCAACACGCGACATCGTGAAAACCGGCCGTACCCATTTGATGGATGCCATGCCGGTGACGATCGGTCAGGAACTCGATGGCTGGCGATCACAAATTGATCACGCAACCCAGCGCCTGAATGAGACCATGAAGCGCCTGACCGGGCTGGCGCAGGGTGGTACCGCCGTGGGAACCGGAATCAATGCACATCCCAAATTTGGACCCAAGGTCGCGATGCTGATTCGGGAATTTACCGGGGTTGATTTTTCGCAGGCCGATTCCCTGTTTGAGGCGTTAAGCACGCAAGATACGGCGGTGGAAACGTCCGGGCAGTTGCGCGTCCTGGCCGTGAGCCTGATGAAGATTGCTAACGATCTGCGCTGGATGAATTCAGGTCCGCTGGCGGGCATCGGCGAAATCGAATTGCCTGCGCTGCAGCCGGGATCGAGTATCATGCCGGGCAAAATTAACCCGGTGATACCCGAAGCGGTCGCCATGGTCGCCGCCCAGGTCATTGGTAATGACGCGACGATTACCATCGCCGGCCAGGCGGGTAATTTCCAGCTCAATGTCATGCTGCCGGTGGTTGCGCTGAATTTATTGCAGAGCATTGAGATTCTGGCCAATGCCGTTGTGGCCCTTGCCGATAATGCGATTGCCGGCTTTACCGTGAATACCGAAAACCTGGAACGTGCGCTGGGGCGTAATCCCATTCTGGTTACCGCGCTGAATCCGGTCATCGGCTACGAAAAAGGGGCGAAGATCGCCAAGAAAGCCTATGCAGAAGGCCGTGCAGTTAAAGACGTTGCCCGGGAGATGACCGATCTGGATGACGAGGAACTGGATCGTTTGCTTGATCCGGCTGGACTCACGGAGGGCGGGATCAAGCACTGACCGTGACCGAGTCAATTTTTGAACTTACCGCAACCGTTATCGGTGAACGACTGGCAGCGACGACGCTCGAGGCGGATCCAAGTGGCGTGCACCTTGATACCGTCGACAGGGACTGGCCCACGGGGTTGCGGCAGCAACTGACGGCGAACCTTAAGCCGGCCGGCGTCCTGATCCCCATCATTGATCGACCTGCGGGTCTCTCGGTCCTGCTCACCCGGCGTTCCGCAGCGCTGAAGCATCATGCCGGGCAGGTCAGCTTTCCGGGCGGTCGCATGGAACCCGAGGATCGGGACATCCGCCATACGGCCCTGCGAGAAACGCACGAAGAAGTCGGCATCCATCCAGACAAAGTGCAAGTCATGGGTTTCCTGCCGCCGATGCCGACTATTACCGGTTTTGCGGTGACTCCGGTTGTCGGTCTGCTGGCTGACGATCTGACCTTGAAGATCGACCGGACGGAGGTGGAACGAGCGTTTGAGGTACCACTGCGGTTTCTGCTGGACCCCGGCAATCAGAAAATGAGCACGCGGGAGTTTGCGGGGGTGCCGGTTACGCTGGCCGAGTTTCATTTCGATGGCGAGAGAATATGGGGCGCAACCGCCTCGATGGTGATTGCGTTACGCCAGTATTTAATTATCTAAACAATGACTTATGCATAATATCGAGAAATTACTTGAGATTATGGCGCAGCTGCGCAATCCACAAGATGGCTGCCCCTGGGATACCCGGCAGACATTTACAAGCATTGCAGCGTATACCGTCGAGGAAGCCTACGAGGTTGCTGACGCAATCGCTCGCAATGATCGTGAGGAGCTGCGTCACGAGCTGGGTGACCTGCTGTTTCAGGTGGTTTTCCATGCACGAATGGCCGAAGAAGCGGGCGATTTCGATTTTTCCGGTGTCGTCGATGCAATCTGCGACAAAATGCTGCGGCGTCATCCGCACGTGTTTGGCAGCGAGACTGAGCGCCGGATGGGCGCGCAACCCGGTAGTTGGGAACGCATCAAGGCCGAGGAGCGCGCCGAGAAGACAGCCAGAGCGGCGGCAAGCGCGCTCGATGGAATCGCGCGCAGCTTGCCGGCGCTGAAACGTGCCGAGAAACTGGGTAAGCGGGCGTCTCGCGTTGGTTTTGACTGGCCCGATACAAGCGGCGTTCGCGACAAGATCGAGGAGGAGTTCAGGGAACTGGACGAGGCCTGTCAGCATGAGCAGGTCGATGCGATCAGGGAGGAGTTCGGCGATTTACTGTTCGCCGTGGTCAATCTGGCCCGGCACCTGAAGGTGGATCCCGAGCAGGCTTTAAACAATGCCAATCGCAAGTTTGAGGCGCGTTTTCGCGGCATTGAGACCGCGGCCAATAGGCAGCAAACGCCGCTTGAAACGCTCGATCTCGAGGCCATGGAAGCCTTGTGGCAAACACAAAAGAAGCCGGCACCCCCATAGCTGCCTCGACCTGCGGTGACGGGGACTGAGTTCGCGGCAGGCTGCCGCTGCGCGCAGGCCGTTCAATAGCCGGTGCGTTCACCGGTCGTTCAGATTCAAGCGGCATATGCCGTTTTGCATTCAGCCAGCGTTCATTGCAGCAGGTCTATGCTGCGTACCAGGCTCAGGGAATTGCCTTGAACCGTCGATTATGACCCGGAGAAGGATCATGAACACGAAGACCTGGATGACCACTGTTTTGGCCGCAGTCGCTATTGGACTGTCTTTGACCGGCACGCCCGCGTTTGCTGGGCATGGATACGCAGTCGGCAAGACCAGGCCGGCCACCGGGATCTATGACTATGCTCGCGTGGTGAGCGCCGAGCCCGTGATTCGCTACGTTACGGTCACGACGCCGGTCAAGGAATGCTGGGAAGAAACGCGGCAATACACGGTGGTGCGTGGACCCAACACGGCTGGCGGCACCATCCTGGGCGCTATTATCGGCGGCGTGATCGGGCACCAGATCGGCAGTGGCCACGGCAACGATGCAGCGACCGTGGCCGGTACCTTGATCGGTGCTGCGATAGGTAACAATGTGTCACGCAGGAACGCCTACGCCAAAGGTGAGTATGGCAGCACGCAGTATTCAAGGCCGGTACAGCGCTGCGAAACAACCTACCGGCAGCACGAGGAAGAGCGTATAGACGGCTACCGTGTCGTTTACAAGTACCACGGCCAGAAGTATGCAACCCAGATGCCCTACGATCCGGGCGATCGAATTCGAATTCGGGTCGACGTACGCCCGGCAGGTCGATAGATTCTGCTGCTGTCATGGACGGGCCGATCGTGACGGATCACGTTGCAATCGGCCCGCTGGCATACCACACTTGGCGGGTTACACCATTCAACTGAAATGAAGGACAGGGCGGAACAGGTATTCAAGATGCACCGATTGCTACGGACATTGCTGGTTTCTATCGCGTTGCTGGTCGCATTGCCGCTGCAGGCCCAGGAATTGCGAACGGGCGCGATCCTGACGATCGAGACGCCGTCTTTAAGCGGCTACACGAACCCGCGCCAGGTGTTGCATACTGTGCAGGACAGCGGCCTCACACTCAGCCAGGCAGTGCAACAGGTGCGGCGGCAATACAAGGGCCGCATTGTGAGCGCCATAACGAAACGCCAGGGAAACCGCGAGGTACATCACATCAAGGTGCTGACCGAGGATGGCAAGGTAAAAACCGTAAGAATCCAGGGCCGCAGCCTGGCTAAGAAAGGATAAGCTCATGCGCCTCCTGGTTATCGAAGACGACACCACACTCCGGGATGCCCTGTGCAAGCAGCTCGTTGAGGCGGGTTTTGGTGTGGAACAGGCCGCAGACGGTCGGGAAGGGCTGTATTTCGCGACCGAATATCCCATCGACCTGGCCATCATCGATCTGGGCCTGCCGGAAATGTCGGGTCTTGATGTGATCAAGGCATTGCGGGCAAAAGGCAAGACCTATCCCATCCTGATTCTTACGGCGAGGGACCGCTGGGAGGACAAAGTCGATGGGCTGAGTGCGGGCGCGGATGACTACGTCGTCAAGCCTTATCATTTCGAAGAAGTATCGGCTCGGGTCAATGCATTGCTGCGTCGCGGCGGCGGCTGGGCATCGCCGGTTTTCAATGCGGGCCCGGTATCGTTGGACACCGCCCGGCAAGAACTCAAAGTTAATGAAGTTGTGGTCGATTTGACCAGCTACGAATACCGCATCATCGAACACCTGATGATGCGTGCCGGCGACGTTGTCTCAAAAATGGATTTGACTGACCGACTCTACGATCAGGACTTCGAACGCGACAGCAATGTCATTGAAGTATTCATCGGCCGGCTGCGCAAGAAGATGGATCCCGATAATTCCTTCAAGCCGATAGAGACATTGAGAGGTCGTGGCTATCGATTCGCTCTCGAGCGAAACCAGGGCGAGTAGGTTCTCGCGCGGTGTCTTCGCTCAGTGCACGATTATTGCTCGCCGTTAGCCTGCTGTTGCTGGTTTTTTTCGGCGCCACCATCGGCGTTCTCGACGTGGCGTTCCGTGATGCGGGCGAGCAAGCACAGGAAGATATTCTTGATGGTCAGTTGATGGCATTGCTGGCGGCAGCAGAGCTCGATGATGCCGGTGAATTGTTCATGCCTCCTGACCTGCCGGAACCGCGGTTTGGCAGTATCGGCTCAGGCCTGTATGCGATGTTATCGGACTCGGGCAGAGAGCCTGTATGGGAGTCACGTTCGTTGCTCGGCCTCGATGTGCCATTCGGCGCAGTACCAGCCCCGGGCGTGCGGCTGTTTTCGAACATCAAGCTGGTGGATGGCACACCTTTGATGGCATTAAGCCTGTCGGTGGAATGGGAATTGGCCAATGGCGACCTGCGACCGTATACCTTCAGCGTTGCCGAGAGTCTCGATTCTTTCAACGCGCAACTGGCGCGCTTCCGCCGGCAATTGTTTGGCTGGTTCGCGGCAGTGGCACTGTTCATGCTGCTGTCAATCTCTTTCGTGATGCGCGTCATTCTGAAACCGTTGCGTCAGATTGAGGAAGAAATTGGCGAGATTGAAGAGGGCAAGCGGGCGGCCCTGACGGAAGGATTGCCCACTGAACTCGATCGCGTGGCACGCAACATGAACATGCTTATCGGTAGCGAGCGTGGCCGTTCAGAGCGCTACCGGGATACACTCGACAATCTCGCGCACAGCCTCAAGACACCGTTGGCGGCAATTCGGGCGGTGCTGTCCGAACAACAGGCCAATTCGCTCGCTGACAAGATCGAACCTCAGATTGAGCGAATGAATGACATTGTTCGTTACCAGCTTCGCAAGTCAGCCTCACTCGTTACCGATTCTCTTGGCGTTTCGCAGGTAGCGATCGAAGAGCAATTACTGCGCCTGACCGACGGCCTGAAAAAAGTCTACAAGGACAAGAATCCCGTCATCACGCTCTCGGTTGATCAACGCGCCGAATTCCGTGGCGACACCGGCGACTTTCTCGAACTCAGCGGCAACCTGCTCGACAATGCCTGCAAGTGGTGCAAATCGGTCGTTGATATCAAAGTAAGCCCATGTGATGGCGGCGGCATGCGTCTTACGGTCAGCGATGACGGTCCGGGCATTCCGCAGGAAGTTGCCGGGCTGTTGCTTGAGCGAGGCATGCGACTGGATGAATCGGCACCGGGGCACGGTATTGGTCTTGCGGTCGTCAAGGAGATTGCCGCGTCCTATGGCGGTGCGTTGACCATCCGCCAGTCAACGCATGGCGGCGCCAAAATCAGTGTCTCGATTCCGACGAAAAACGAAAACTGATGGTTATTGCAGGCATCGGTCGCGTGTCGGGTCACGCTCCTACAGGAGTGCCACCAGAGCTATTTCCGATACCTTGACGAGCCGATAAAGTATCTATCGGCACTCCTGTTGGAGCGTGCCCCGGCGCGCGACCAATGCCGGGTCAGGCGTCTTTCTTGCCGGCAAGTTGCGATTTCATGAACGGCTCAATCAAATCCAGCGGCAACGGGAATATGATCGTGTTCGTTCTCTCGTTGGCGACTTCCTTCAGAGTCTGCAAATAACGCAGTTGCAACGCCTGCGGCTCCTGCGCCAGAGTCTTGGCAGCCTCTGCGAGCATGCTCGCCGCCTGCATCTCGCCTTCCGCATTAATGATCTTTGCGCGCCGTGCGCGTTCGGCCTCGGCCTGCTGGGCAATGGCGCGGATCATGCTCTCGTCAAGATCGACGTGTTTGATTTCGACATTGGCGACCTTAACGCCCCAATTGTCGGTGCGGTCGTCCAGCAGCCCCTGGATGTCCTTGTTCAATTTTTCCCGTTCGGCGAGCATGTCGTCCAGTTCATGCTGACCCAGGACGGAGCGTAACGTCGTTTGAGAAAGTTGACTGGTCGCCTCGAAGACATCGGCAACTCGAATCACCGCTTTCTCGGGATCAACAATGCGGAAGTAGATCACGGCATTGACCTTGACGGAGACATTGTCCCGGGAAATGACGTCTTGAGTCGGAACATCCATCACGATGACGCGCAGATCGACCTTGGTCATCGTCTGTACGAGCGGGAAGAGCAGGATCAGGCCAGGACCTTTGACTCGCTGGAAACGACCCAGGAAGAAGACCACGCCGCGCTCGTATTCCTTGAGAATCTTGACGGTGTTGTAAAGAAGAATCATGACGAATACGCCAAGGATTACGAGTGTCGGTAATGTCATCGGATTTTCTCTCTTTTAATCATTTTGTCAGGACTGTGATGCGGCTTCGATCGACGCCGATACGGGTATTGGTTCGACATGCAACAACAAACCGTCCAGCGCCGTGACCCGGACTTCCTGATCTTTCTGGATCGGCACGCTGCTTTGCGCCTGCCAGGATTCGCCCTCAAGCCAGACCCTTCCCGCGCCGGTGAAGCTTTCCATCGCCACGCCGGTACCGCCAATGATTGAAGCGGCGCCGCTGACCGGTCCGCGTCGCTGCAGTTTGACCAGGAAATGGACCAGCCATAGAAGCGCCAGTCCCATGATCGTGCTGAATGTCACGACAAAGGTCATCGAAATGCCGAAGCCCGGTATGCCACTGTCGAACATCATGATCGAACCAAACATAAACGCGACGATTCCACCGAGCCCAAGCGCACCGAAGCTCGGCACAAACGCTTCCGCAATGATCAGGATGACACCGACGATAATGAGTGCGAGGCCGGCGTAATTCACGGGCAATACCTGCAATGCATACGCAGCCAGCAGCAGGCAGACGATGCCGACGACACCCGGCACGATGGCACCGGGATTCCAGCCTTCAAATACAAGGCCGTACACGCCGACCAGCATCAACAGCAGGGCGACCTGGGGATTGGCGATCATGCTGAGGATCTTGATTCGCAAACTGGGTTCGAGGGCCTCGATCACCAGTGATGCCGTATCCAGCGTGACCGTGCGGTTATTAGCCTGTACCTCACGGCCATCAATTTCAGCCAGCAATTCGGCACGGCTTGCCGCGACAATATCGATGACATTCTGTTCCAGTGCCTCTGCGGCGGTGAGGGTGGCCGCATCCCGGACGGCTTCCTCGGCCCAATCGGCATTGCGGCCATGTGTTTCTGCGAGGCTGCGTATATAAGCGATCGCGTCGTTCATCACTTTGCGCTCCATCGCCGTGCTACCAGCCGGCCTGGCCTCTTCCGCACTGTCTTCCTCGGCGGTCTCATCACCGTCGCCGTCTTCGGCAATGTCGGGCGTGCGCCGATCGAGCGGCAACGGTGGCTTCGGCGTATCGTCGCCTGTCAGCGAGACCGGTGTCGCCGCACCCAGGTGGGTCGTCGGTGCCATCGCAGCGATATGGCTCGCTAACACGATATAAGTACCGGCACTGGCGGCACGCGCGCCGCCTGGCGACACGTAGGTCACAACGGGAACATCGGAGCCCAGTATTGCCTGAATGATGTCGCGAGTGGGCTCGACCAGTCCACCCGGTGTATCCATGCGGATAATGATGATATTCGCATTTCGCTCTGCCGCAGTCTCGATGCCAGCAATAATGTACTCGGCAGTGGCCACGCCAAGCGGTCCGTCCAGTTCGAGCTGGATGGCCGTGCCTTCCGCCACGGCAGGCAGCGTCGCCGACATTAATATCCCGGCAAGCACAAATTGCCCGCTAGCCCTCAGTCCCGCAAATCGACGCTCACTCATACTCCTTATCATAGCAGGGCAGGCCGTTCAATAAATTAGGTATATGTAACAAGCATTTGTCGAGACTCGCAGCAAATAGTGGCATTCTTGCG
>SMVB01284136.1_pt1 | contig 21580 bp, 17 predicted proteins | sample 2456461 | NCBI WGS metagenome assembly SMVB01 (sample SAMN11095934, study PRJNA526329) | marine sediment metagenome | biome: Marine sediment; feature: Surficial sediment; material: Deep marine sediment; isolation source: Hadal surficial sediment | place: Pacific Ocean | collected 2014-05 | depth...
GCGCCCGCAATATACCCGAGCGCAGTTTTTCCTCGTTGAAGGGTTCGCGGTTGCCGTTCTGCTTGATCAGCTTGGGCATCACCAGTTCGGCCACCTCGTAGGTGGTAAACCGGTCGGCGCAGCTCAAACACTCGCGGCGACGACGCACCTGGTCGCCCTCGCCCACCAGGCGTGAATCGATGACTTTGGTGTCTTCCGCGGCACAGAACGGGCAATGCATGGTGAACTCTTTTGTGGGTCAGGGGCCGGTAAGTATATACCGTATAAAATTTGGGGTCGCCCAGACCCTACAGGGCAGCGATCTTGGTGAGGGTTTCTGGCTCTTTCTCGATCAATCGAAACAGAATAGCCGCCTGGGTGTTTGGTTTGCTGCGGCCCTGCTCCCAGTTTTTCAGGGTGGCCGGTTTCACACGCAGCATGCTGGCCAGTACCGGCTGTGAGTAGCCAAGCTTTTCACGCAGGGCAATGATTTCGGCCGGGGAAATCGTGGGGTCGTCAGGAATGGAGACCGTGTACTCGCGGAGGGTGATTTTGCCATCCAGGTGGAGCTTGAGTTCTTTTAAACTCTGGATTAATTCTTCTCCGAGACTATGCTCTGTCATGACCCGCCTCCCTTAATTGATCGAACCATTTCGGAGAGAATACGCCTCTCCTCCAAACTAATATCCTCTCTGCTGCCTTTGTCATATAGCGACATGAAATACACTCTTGAAACTGACTGCCACCAAAAGTAAATAACTCGAAGGCCGCCACGTTTTCCTTTTCCACGCCTGGAATCCCCCCAAGGGATCTTTCTAAGACCTCCGGTACCAGGAATCACAACGCCTGCTTCTGGATTGTCGTTTAAATACTCTTGCAAGCCAAAAAAATCCGCTTCACTTAGGTATCGCAACCGTCGCGAACTGAACATCGTCGATTCGACGAAGACGACATTCATGCGCAAAAATATACGCTTATTGCGTATAGTCTGCAAAAAGGAAATTCCAACATCCGAGGCATCCTTGCCTCCAGTTTGGTGGGGGTCTATTCAGTTAAGCACAGGAAAATCACGCGCGGGGCACTGCAAGATTTGGGGTCAGATCCGGATCTGACCCCACTCTGACCCGGATCTGACCCCAACTTTAGGCGTAGACGGGGAAGCGGGCGCAGATTTCCAGCACCTTGGTTTTAACCTCGGCGATAACCTGCTCGCTGGTGTCGTTCTCGAGGGATTCCAGCACGTCACACATCCAGCCGGTGAGCTCGATGGTCTCGGCTTCGCCAAAACCACGGGTGGTAATGGCGGGGGTACCGACGCGCAGGCCGCTGGTGATAAACGGTGAGCGCGGGTCGTTGGGAACGGCGTTCTTGTTGACGGTGATATTGGCAGCGCCGAGAGCGGCGTCGGCATCTTTACCGGTGTAGTCCTTGCCGATCAGGTCCACCAGCATGAGGTGGTTGTCGGTGCCGCCGCTGACAATCTTGATGCCGCGCTCGATAAAGGTCTTGGCCATGGCGCGGGCGTTTTTAACAACCTGCTGTTGATAGGTTTTGAATTCGGGCTCCAGCGCTTCCTTAAAGGCTACCGCCTTGGCGGCGATCACGTGCATCAGCGGGCCGCCCTGCCCGCCCGGAAATACCGCGGACTGCAGTTTCTTCTCTATCTCTGCGTTGGCGCGGGCCAAAATCACCCCACCGCGGGGACCGCGCAGGGTCTTGTGGGTGGTAGAGGTCACCACATCGGCGATCGGCACCGGGTTGGGGTATTCACCTACCGCGCACAGGCCGGCCACGTGGGCCATATCGATAAACAGGTAGGCGCCACAGCTGTCGGCAATATCGCGAAAGCGCTGCCAGTCCATGACGCGGGAATAGGCGGAAAAGCCAGCGATAATCATTTTGGGCTGGTGCTCATCGGCCAGCGCCTGCACCTGGTCGTAATCCACTTCGCCGGTGTCGGCCTTCAGGCCATATTGGATGGCGTTGTAATGGCGGCCGGAGAAGTTGGGTTTGGCGCCGTGGGTGAGGTGGCCGCCATCGGCCAGGCTCATACCCAAAATGGTGTCGCCGGGAGTAATCAACGCCAAAAACACCGCCGAGTTGGCCTGTGAACCGGAGTGGGGTTGCACGTTGGCGTAATCGGCGCCAAACAGTTCTTTAACACGGCTGATGGCCAGCTCTTCGGCCTTGTCGACGTACTCACAACCACCGTAGTAGCGCTTGTGGGGATAGCCCTCGGCGTACTTGTTGGTCATGGAGCAGCCCTGGGCTTCCATCACCCGTGGGCTGGCATAGTTTTCCGAGGCGATTAGCTCAATATGTTCTTCCTGGCGGCGGTTTTCATCCTGTATGGCCGCAAAGATCTCATCGTCATATCCGGCTACTGTCTGGCTGCTGTCAAACATCGAAAATCCCCTGCATAGAGCGCTTTTTGGAAAGCGCGAATCTTACCGATTTGGCAGGCAGTTATCCACAGTTTTGGCAGTGCCCGCTCGCAGAGGTTACACTTCGACAACAAAACACATGAGAGGATTATCAGTGGCACTTTCTTCAAAAAGGATTTTGGTTACCGGCGGCGCTGGCTTTCTGGGTTCACACCTGTGCCGGCGCCTGGTGGGTGAAGGCCACGATGTGCTGTGTGTCGATAACTACTACACCGGCTCCAAGCACAACATCAGCGACCTGGTAGCCAATCCCCTGTTTGAGTTTATGCGTCACGACGTGACCTTTCCGCTGTATGTGGAGGTGGACGAGATTTATAACCTGGCCTGTCCGGCCTCGCCCATTCACTACCAGCACGACCCGGTGCAAACCACCAAGACTATTGTGCACGGCGCCATCAATATGCTGGGGCTGGCCAAGCGCACCGGCGCCAGGATCTTCCAGGCCTCTACCTCTGAGGTGTATGGCGACCCGACCATGCACCCACAGCGCGAAGAATACTGGGGCAATGTAAACCCGATTGGCTTTCGGTCCTGTTACGACGAGGGCAAGCGCTGCGCCGAAACGCTGTTTTTCGATTACCGGCGCCAGCACGATCTGCCCATCAAGGTGGCGCGCATCTTCAATACCTATGGCCCCGGCATGCACCCCAACGACGGCCGGGTGGTGTCTAATTTTATTGTGCAGGCTCTCAAGGGCGAGCCCATTACCATCTATGGCGATGGCCAGCAGACTCGCTCGTTTTGTTATGTGGACGACCTGGTGGAGGCTTTTATCCGCCTGATGGCCACCGATCACGAGGTCACCGGGCCGATCAACCTGGGCAACCCGGGAGAGTTCACCATCAAGGAGCTGGCAGAGAAGGTTATCGCCATGACCGGCGCCGGCTCACAGTTGATTTACGAGACGCTGCCCGAAGATGACCCCACGCAGCGCCAACCCGATATCAGTCGCGCCAAAGAGCTGCTGGATTGGCAGCCGCAGGTGGCGCTGGATGAAGGCCTGGGAAAAACCATCACCTATTTTCGTGAATTACTCGGCTGAGGTTGCACAGCAATGGATATAGGTATTTTTGGCAGCGGTTATGTGGGCCTGGTACAGGCGGCGGTGATGGCCGATGTGGGCCACCAGGTCACCTGCATGGATATCGATACCGCGCGCATAGACCAGCTTAAAACCGGCGAGCTGCCCTTTTACGAGCCGGGCCTGGGCCGCATGCTGCAGGATGGCATCCACAGTGGCCTGCTCGCCTTTACCGACGACGCCGTAGCGATGGTCAAGGACTGCGAGTTTTTATTTATCGCCGTGGGCACCCCCTCTGACGAAGACGGCTCGGCGGATGTGCAGTATGTATTGCAGGTGGCGCGCACCATTGGCGAGTTGATGGACGATCGCAAGGTGGTTATCACCAAATCTACCGTGCCGGTGGGCACCGCCGACCAGATTCGTGATGCCATAGCTGGCGCCTTGCAGGAGCGCGGTGTCGATGTCGAATTTGACGTGGTGGCCAACCCGGAATTTCTCAAGGAGGGTTCTGCCCTGAGCGATGCCACCCGCCCGGACCGTATTATTATTGGCAGCGACTCACCGCGCGCCATTGCCGACATGAAAATCATGTACCAGGCCTACAATCGTAATAGAGATAAGTTGATGGTGATGGATGCGCGCTCGGCCGAGATGACCAAGTACGCCGCCAACGCCATGCTGGCCACCAAGATCAGCTTTATCAACGAGATGTCGAATATTGCCGAGGCGGTGGGCGCCGATATCGAAGAGGTGCGGCGCGGCATTGGCGCCGACCCGCGCATTGGCTACCAGTTTATCTATCCCGGCGCCGGTTATGGCGGCTCCTGTTTTCCCAAGGATATTCGTGCGCTGCAGCACCTGGCCAGCGCGCATGGACAAGAGGCGCCCATTATCACCGCTGTGCACGACACCAACCAGCGCCAGAAAAACAAGCTGGGCGAGCGGGTGTTGCAGTGCCTGGGCACGGATCTGTCTGCATGTCGCATTGCGGTGTGGGGGCTGGCTTTTAAACCCAATACCGATGATATGCGCGAGGCGCCGGCCGGTTATTTGCTCGACACCCTGTGGGCACACGGCGCCACCGTGCAGGCCTTTGATCCGCAGGCCACGGCGGCAGCGCTGGCCCTGTACGGCGAACGCGACGACCTGCTGTTGTGTGCCAGCAAGGAAGATGCCCTGCAACAGGCCGATTGCCTGGTAATCTGCACCGAGTGGAAGGCGTTTTTCTCGCCCAATTTTGACAACATGAAAAAGCTGCTCAAGCGGCCGCTGATTATCGATGGCCGCAATTTGTACGACCCCGCCTATATCGCCGACCACGGCTTTGAGTACTACGCTATTGGCCGCGGTCTTTCGGTGTACAACCCTAATTTGGCGGAATGAATTTCGCCCTACGATGTTATTTGGAACCTGACCTCTATGGCTCAATACGTTTACACCATGAATCGCGTCGGCAAAGTTGTGCCGCCCAAGCGCAAAATTCTTGAAGATATCTCCCTGTCGTTTTTCCCCGGCGCCAAGATTGGTGTGCTGGGCCTGAACGGCTCGGGCAAGTCCACCCTGCTGCGCATTATGGCCGGGCTGGATACGGATATTCTCGGCGAAGCGCGGCCACAACCGGGTATTAAAGTAGGTTACCTGGCCCAGGAGCCGCAGCTGGATCCTGACAAGGATGTGCGCGGCAATGTGGAAGAAGGACTCAGTGAGGCCATTAACGCGCTGGCGGATTTGGACAAGGTGTACGCCGACTACGCCGAGGAAGATGCCGACTTTGACGCGTTGGCCAAGCGCCAGGCGGAACTGGAAGATATTATCCAGGCCACCGATGCCCACAATATTGAACACCGCCTGGAGATTGCCGCTGACGCCCTGCGCCTGCCGCCCTGGGACGCCGATGTCACCAAGATTTCCGGCGGTGAGCGTCGCCGCGTAGCGCTGTGCCGATTGCTGCTGTCCAACCCGGATATGCTGTTGCTGGACGAACCCACCAACCACCTCGATGCCGAGAGCGTGGCCTGGCTGGAGCGCTTTTTGCTGGATTTCCCCGGCACCGTGGTGGCCATTACCCACGACCGGTACTTCCTGGATAACGCCGCTGGCTGGATCCTGGAGTTGGACCGGGGCCGCGGCATCCCCTACGAGGGCAATTATTCCGATTGGCTGGAGCAAAAAGAAGCGCGCCTGGAACTGGAAAACCGCCAGGAAGCCTCTATGCAAAAAACCATCAAGGCTGAACTGGAGTGGGTGCGGTCTAACCCCAAGGGCCGCCAGGCCAAGAGCAAGGCGCGCCTGCAGCGCTTTGAAGACCTGCAGTCGCAGGAATTTCAGAAGCGCAACGAGACCAACGAGATTTATATTCCACCGGGGCCTCGGCTCGGTGATCTGGTGATTGAAGTGAACGACATCTCCAAGCACTTCGGCGACCGGCAGATATTTGAGAACGTCAGCTTCAATGTACCCAAAGGCGCCATCGTCGGCATTATCGGTGCCAACGGCATGGGTAAATCCACGCTCTTTAATATCATCAGCGGTGCCGACCAACCCGATACGGGGACGGTGCGCCTGGGTGAGACGGTAAAGCTGGCCTACGTGGACCAGAGCCGCGACACCCTGGACGGCGACAAAACCGTGTGGGAGTTGCTATCTGACGGTCAGGACACTATTCAGATTGGCAATTACGAAGTGAGCTCGCGCGCCTATTGCGGACGCTTTAACTTCAAGGGCTCGGATCAGCAGAAGTTTGTGAAGGATTTATCCGGCGGTGAGCGCAATCGCCTGCACCTGGCCAAGTTGCTCAAGCTGGGCGCCAATGTATTGTTGCTGGATGAACCGACCAACGATCTGGATGTGGAAACCCTGCGCGCGCTGGAAGAAGCACTGCTGGCCTTTCCCGGCTCGGCGCTGGTGATCTCCCACGACCGCTGGTTTCTGGATCGCATCGCCACCCATATCCTGGCCTTCGAAGACGATGGCAGCGTGGTGTTTCACGAGGGTAACTTCTCCGATTACGAGGAAGAGCGCAAAGCCCGCCTGGGTGATGCCGCCGCACAACCACATCGCATCAAGTACAAGAAGTTAAAGTAAGGCCGAATTTGTTCGACCAAATCCTGAAATCCTGGGGTCAGAGCCGGGTCAGAACAGGGTCAGAACAGGGTCAGATCCGGATCTGACCCCAAAATGTGCCAAACTACTGATAGGAGGTGACCTATGAACGATATTGATCACGACCGCCGACGTTTTACCCGGGTCACGCTGGATATACCCACCGAGGTACACCAGGGCGGCTCGGTGTGGCAGGTTGAGCTGATTCATATTTCCCTCAACGGTATCGCCGTTACCCAGCCCGAAGACTGGGATGCAGATTACTCCCACCCCTTTAACTTTATTTTGCAACTGGACGATGGCGGCACGTTTGAAGTATTTGCCCATCTGATCCACATCGAGGCGGGCACGCTGGGGTTTCAGCTGGAACACCTGGGCGTCGAGCAGATTGCACCCCTGGCGAAGTTGCTGGCCCGCACGCTGAACGATGATGAACTGGTTGAGGCCGAGTTACGTCGGCTGGATGAGATTAATAGCTGATATTTGGATAGTGGGGTCAGAACGGGGTCAGAACGGGGTCAGATCCGGATCTGACCCCAAATTTATTGGTCGAATGAATTCGACCCTACGGGGGTAAATTTAGGCGGCGATCCACTGGGGGTAGGGCAGCTTGTGCTGCCACAGGAACTCGGCGTTGAACAGTTTGCTCTGGTAGCGCGCACCGGAATCACATAACAGGGTGACAATGGTGTGCCCGGGGCCCAGCTCCCGCGCCAGTTTGACGGCGCCGGCAATATTGATGCCCGATGATCCACCCACGCACAGCCCCTCTTCCTTGAGCAAGTCATAAATATAGGGCAGCGCCTCTTCATCGCTGACCTGGCAGGCGTAGTCGACCTCTACCCCCTGCAGGTTGCCCGGCACAAAGGTGACACCCACGCCTTCGATGATAGACTCGCCTTCTGCGCGCAGCTCGCCATGTTGCATGTAATTATAAAGACCTGACCCCATGGGGTCGGCCAGGCCGACCTTGATATCGGGGTTGCGCTCGCGCAGTGCCGCCGCCACTCCCGCCAGGGTGCCGCCGGTGCCGACTGAACAGATAAAACCGTCCACTTTGCCGTCGGTTTGGGCCCAGATTTCCGGCCCGGTGGTATCAAAATGAATTTGCGCATTGGCCGGGTTATCAAATTGGCGCGCCCAGATAGCGCCATTGGGCTCCTGGTGGGCACGGCCCTGGGCCACCTTCTCGGCGGTGTGAATATAGTGTTGCGGGCTGTCGTATTTAACGCTGGGCACCAGGATCAGCTCGGCGCCGAGCATTTCCAATTGGTTGATTTTTTCCTGGCTGGCCGCCTGCGGCATCACCACCACAGTTTCATAACCGAGCGCATTGGCAACAATGGTGAGGCCGATACCGGTATTGCCGGCGGTGCCCTCTACCACCACGCCACCGGGTTGTAGCTCGCCGCGCTCCTCGGCGGCGCGGATAATACCCAGCGCGGTGCGGTCTTTGACCGACCCACCCGGGTTCATAAACTCGGCTTTGGCGTAGATGCTACAGCCGGTCAGTTCAGAGACGGCGCGCAGGTGTAACAGTGGGGTATTGCCGATGATCTGGGGGAGATGGTTGTTCATGAGAACATCCTGAGATGCGTAGGGCCGAATTTATTCGGCCGCAGGAGTTGGAGGTTGATCAGGTTGGTCGAATAAATTCGACCCTACGTCAGAGGCATTGGCACGCGCCAGGGCCACCAACATGGCGATAACAAAAAAAGCTGCTGCAACTCTAAGCAAATCCCCTACCTCACTCGTTAAAACGCGTACCAATCCTATTCCAGCGCTGCCAGCGCTTCCGATAATTTGTTCACTCCCTGGACCTGCATGCCTTTGATTGCCTGTTTCGGCAAATTGGCACGGGGCACAATAGCACGAGTAAAGCCGTGTTTGGCAGCCTCTTGTAAACGTTCCTGACCGCTGGGCACCGGGCGGATCTCGCCAGAGAGCCCCACCTCGCCGAATATCACCATGTCACGCGGCAATACCCGATCGCGAAAACTGGAGACGATGGCCATCAGCAACGCCAGGTCGGCACTGGTTTCCAGCACTTTGACGCCACCCACCACGTTGGCGAATACATCCTGGTCGCCCACCTGCAGGCCGCCGTGGCGATGCAATACCGCCAGCAGCATATTGAGGCGGTTTTGCTCCAGCCCCACCGCTACCCGCCGGGGATTGCTCAGTTGTGAATCATCGACCAGCGCCTGTATCTCTACCAGCAATGGGCGGGTACCCTCCCACACCACCATCACCGCCGAGCCGGAGGCGGGATCGTTGGCGCGGTTGAGAAATATCGCCGAGGGGTTTTTGACTTCCTTGAGACCCTCGCCGGTCATGGCAAATACGCCCAGCTCGTTGACCGCGCCAAAGCGGTTTTTTTGCCCGCGCAAGGTGCGAAAGCGCGAATCGGCGGTATCTTCGAGCAATATGGAGGTGTCGATTATGTGTTCCAGCACCTTGGGGCCGGCCAGGCTGCCGTCTTTGGTAACGTGCCCGACCAGGAACAAAACCATGCCGGTCTGCTTGGCGTAGCGGGTCAGCCAGGCGGCACATTCGCGCACCTGCGACACCGAACCCGGCGCCGAGGTTAACTCATCGGTATGCACCACCTGGATGGAATCAACCACCAGTACCCGCGGCTGATATTTCTCGGCGGCGGCCTGTATGGCCTCGACATTGGTCTCGCTCATCAGCCGCAGTTGATCGGTGGGCAGACCCAGACGCTGGGCACGCATGGCCACCTGCTGGGGAGATTCCTCGCCGGTGATATACAGGGCCGGCATTTGCCCGGCCAGGTGACAGAGGACTTGCAGCAACAGTGTACTCTTGCCGGCACCGGGATTACCGCCGATCAATATGGCCGAGCCGGGTACTAATCCGCCACCCAGCACCCGGTCAAACTCTGACATACCGCTGCTAAAGCGCGGCATAGTGTCCAGATCGATATCGGCCAGTACCTGCGCTTCGGCCAGCGCCCCGGTAAAGCCGCCACGGCTGGCAACGCTGCCGCCTCTGGTACTCCCCCGGGTACTACGCGGGCTGCCGGGGGGGCCAATGCGAAACTCCACCACTGAGTTCCAGACCTTGCAAGCGCCGCACTGGCCCTGCCATTTGCTGTATTCCGCGCCACATTCGTTGCAGACGAAGGCGGTTTTGTTTTTTGTTTTTGCCATCCGCGTTATGCTAGCAGAGGCCCGCCCGATGCCATAGAATGATCGGCCGACTAAAGCACATCAATTATGTCTGATTCTTCTTTCATGCCCGAACGACAACTGGTTTTTTCGCCAGCACTGGCGCAAACGCTGGGCCTGGAAGAGGCTATTTTGCTGCAACACCTGGGCGAACTGTTTCAGCACCGCAGCACCGAGCCACACCAGGGTTACCAATGGATGCGCATTGAGCGGCAGTGGTTGCTAGACACCCTGCCTTTCTGGTCGACGGTAGATTTGCATCGCATCAGCAAGAGCCTGGCCGACAAGGGCGTGATCCTGATGGATTCACCACCTTTGCACGACGCCGATACGCTGGTGTTCGCGCTGAACGAATCGCGCTCCCCCAGGGCGCCCCGGGCGCAAACCCATACCGCGCCAGCCAGAAATTCCGGCGCCGGCCTGATCGGTGCCAGCTGGAGCCCCACTGAAGACCTGCTGCAATTGCTGGCGCTCAATCACGGTATCTCGCGCCAGTTTGCCGTCGATCAACTGGAAGATTTTGTCTATTACTGGCGCGAACGTGGCGAGATTTCCCACGCCTGGGAGAGCAAGTACCGCCAGCATGTGCTGAGCCGCTGGCGCCACTCTGAACAGAGCCAGGCCGAGCGTTTTACCCAGCCCGAAGTGAGTATTACCGGCAACTGGTACCCCAGCGCCGACGCCATGGAAATTCTCGAGAAGGCCGAGATCAACCGCACCTTTATCGACGACGCGGTGCCGGAGTTTGTGCTCTACTGGCGCGAGCGCAACCCGAAGGAAAAGGCGCTCAACTCCAAGTTTATCCAGCACGTACGCCGGCAGTGGGCGCGTCTGCAGTCGGCACTGGTGCACGACACCGAACCGGCCCGTATTCCCGTTAACTGGCAACCCAACGCCGATGTTTTTGATATTCTCAAGATGTCACACATCGAGGCAGAATTTGCCTGGGAACTATTGCCCGAATTTGTGGTGTACTGGAAAGACAGCAATCAATTGTATAAATCCTGGAACTCCAAGTTCCTGCAACATACAAAATACCACTGGGCCAAACGCAACGAGATCACCACCCATGGCGGACAGCAAGGAACTCATAGAACAGGTCGCTCGCGAGATAGAAGCCTCGCCGACGACCTCAACGACCGCAGCTGGGCGCACTAGTCGACCCGTCCCCAGCGACGAGCAAATAGACACCATTAACCAGGTGTTTACGCTGTTTCGGCTCAATTATCACAACCAGTTTTACGCCGCCTATCCCGATAGCGAGCAAGTAAACCAGGTTAAAAAACTGTGGCTGGAAGCGCTGATCAGTTTTCCTATCGACCAGGTGTTGCGCGGCGCCAAGCACACCATAGAAACCAGTGAATACCTGCCCACGCTGAATCGCATGCTGGAAAGCTGCCAGGAAGCGCTACAGAGCTACGGCCTGCCCGCTGCCAGGGCGGCCTTTATCGAGGCCTGCAATGCCGGCACCCCCAAATCAGCCCAGCGGTGGAGCCATCCCGCCGTGTACCTGGCCGGTAAAGATGCCGACTGGTTTTTACTGGCCGGTGAGCCCGAGCAAAAAACCTGGCCGCTGTTTCGCGACGCCTACCGCCACTGGTGTGGCCGGGTGATGGCCGGTGAAAAACTAAAGATCGAGGCGCCAGAAGCGCTGCCGGCTTCGTCGGGCCAGGTCAGTTCGAAAGAAGAAGCGCTGGCCGAGATTGCCAAGATCCGTAAGAGCCTCGCGTAGGGTCGACAAATTCGACCAATATTCCCGTATCCCACACATCTGGCGGAATGAATTCCGCCCTACTAATAAATTTTGGGGTCAGATCCGGATCTGACCCCAATACTATAACGGCAGCCTAATGCCCTTCGTCGTAACCGCCTCGGGCCAGGTTCTCAAAGCGGGTGTACTGCCCAATAAAGGCCAGCCGGGTAATCCCAATCGGTCCGTTCCGCTGCTTGCCAATAATGATTTCTGCCACGCCCTTGTCCGGGCTCTCTTCGTTGTAAACCTCATCGCGGTAGATGAACATGATGACGTCTGCGTCCTGTTCTATCGCGCCACTTTCGCGAAGATCCGAATTCACCGGCCGCTTGTTGGGGCGCTGTTCCAGCGAGCGGTTGAGCTGTGACAAAGCCACCACAGGACAATCAAATTCCTTGGCAAGAGCCTTGAGATTACGGGAGATTTCAGAAATCTCGGCGGTGCGACCCTCAGTGAAACCGGCGACGCGCATCAACTGCATATAGTCGATCATGATCATGCCGAGTGAACCGCGCTCCCGGGCCACGCGACGCGCCCGGGAGCGAATTTCAGTGGGCGACAGGGCCGCCGTATCATCAATGTAAAGCGGCGTGTCTTTCATCTTGGCCACCGCTGTACTCAACTTGGGCCAGTCTTCCTGTTCCAGCTTGCCATTGCGAATGCGGGTTTGGTCGATGCGGCCAATGGACGACAACATCCGCACGATCAACTGATCGGCGGGCATCTCCATGCTGAATACCAGGATGGGTTTTTCCTGGTTGAGAATGGCGTGTTCGACCAGGTTCATGGCGAAACTGGTGTTGTGCACACAGATATCATTGGCGACAAAGTTGTGTACACCGGGCACGGTCAGGTCATAGACCTGTTTGTCGCCGCTGTAGCGGATCGACTTAATGGTATCCCAGTAGATATGGCTGTCTGCCAGGTTCGCCAGGTAAGCATCGTCCAGTAATATTGCAAATTCACGGCAGCGACGGCGCGACAGGCTGCGCCTGCTTTTGCCACTCAAGTGAGCATTAAAACCGCGGGGCAACTGCCAGCCCCTGGCCTCATAGAGCTCACGCCAGCTTCGATCGCCCTTGCGTTCAAGAATATAGTCGTTGACCGAATCCGGCATGAAATCAGCACTATCACGTTCAGCTTTCTGCAATAGCAATTCCGCTACGGCGCGGACCCGCGTCTCTTTTGAATAAATACCTATCTCACGGATGAAACGCGACACAGAATCTCGGGCGGTGACTTCCAGCTCCCAGGGAACCGGACCATCGTGGCGGTAATAGTTGGTTTTCTCGCGCAGCTTGGCGACCACGCCAAAACGCAGCAGCAGGTGCTGTACCTGCTTGATCAGACCCTTACTGGAACTGGCATAGGAAACTCGGTACTGATCGCCATTTTGAATAAAGATCGAACCATCACAGGCAAACAATCGATTGAGAAACAGGGCCAGTTGCTTGCGTGGCAACCGAAATACCGCTTTTGGAACGGTCTTCTCCAGCGCGCTCTTGCCCATCAGGTCGAGATTCTGCAGCCATTGGGTGACCGAGTTGACACCATTAGTGCTAGCCGAACTATACCCCTGCGGAAACAGCTCACTCTCCTGGCAGTGAAGAACCTCACAAATTGCAGGTACGCGCTGGTGCTGGGGCACTGCTGAGCCCTTTCTCCAATAGGCGACGGCCGAGGGTGACGCGCCGGAGGCACGCGCCAACGCCCGACTGCTTACATGCTCTAGCGCCATACGCTGCTTCAGGTTTGTTGAAAATACTTCTCTTTGAGCCACTACCGCCGCACCACCGGCAACCACCCTGACAGTGGGCGTGCGCTGGCCGGATTGCTCAACCTTGCAGGTGGCAGAGGGAAATTGCTCTACCGCGTCGACAAAATCTGCCATCAGCAGCGGATCGCGATTGGTGAACCTGGGGCTGGTTCCGGTCAGGCCTCCATCGGCGATTAAATAGGCCAGGGTTTTTACCTGGTGTTCTGGCAGGGCCTCCTTGCCGAAAAATGCCATCTCGCGAGCCACGGCAATGCGTTCGCCCTCTTTGAGTGCGGCTAGTGATTTCCATCCATCTCCAGTCAGGAAGGGGTGGATCTCGGTAGTCTCAATTTCTCTGCCCAGGGCGGTAGTGATCTTGTAAACCGGCTTTACGCCGTCATCGACAAACGCTTCGAAATGGTTGCGACGCAACTTGAAATCGTTATCGAGGCTAGCCAGCTCGGCATCGGGCTTGTCCAGCAGTTCGTCAATAATGTTCACATCACCGGTAGCAGGATCGACGATCTTGCTGCCGGAAACGATGCACTTTCCCATACTCGGCCGCCCCGCCACAATCACCAGGTCAGACTTCTGCAGGCCAGATGTCAGGCGGTCCAGCTCGGCATAACCGGTGCTCAGGCCGGTAATATCTCCGCCGGAATTATAGAGTTCATCAATGCGTTCCACGGCTCTGGAGAGCAGCGGATTCACCTCTTGCGGACCGCCAGCCTTGGGGCCCTGCTCAGAGATCTGCATGATCTTGCGCTCGGCCTCATCGATCAGCTCATCGGAGCTGCGGCCCTCGGGTGCATAGCCGCTGTCGGCAATATCCTGGGCGGCCTGGATCAGGTGCCGCAGGGCGCTGCGTTCGCGCACCACAGTGGCATAGGCGCGGATATTGGAAGCGCTGGGTGTGTCCTTGGCCAGTTGGGCCAGGTAGGCAAAACCACCGGCGTTTTCCAGTTCACCACTGACATTGAGCGCTTCGGCGACGGTAACGGGATCTATGGGTTCGTTGGCTTCGGCCAGCTTGGCCATCTGGCGAAAAATTGTACGGTGGTCGGGGCGGTAGAAATCGCTGGCCTCCACCGATTCGGCCACGGCATCCCAGGCGTCATTGGACAACAACATGCCGCCGAGTACGGATTGTTCCGCCTCTATGGAATGGGGCACCATTTTAATCCGGGCCAGTTCCGGGTCGTCAGCGTAGGGCAGATCTATGATATCGGCGGGGTACTCGTTTTCTGGCATGGCCGGCAGGTTTCGTTATGTAACGGGAACCGTAGATTGTTGCGCAAACCGACTTGGATTGAAAGAAAATAGGGGACAGACCAGGATTTGGGGTCAGATCCGGATCTGACCCCAATTCTCATGTGACCCCAATTCTCATGGTCGAATGAATTCGACCCTACGTAGGGCGAATTTCAATCCGCCGGGGAACGGGTTAGGCTTCTTCGGCTACAACAGCCAGCAGAACCGTGGCATCGACATCGGCGTGCAGGTGAACGGTCACTTCGTACTCGCCGATTTCGCGCAGTGCGCCTTGGGGCAAACGAATTTCTGACTTGTTCAATTCAACACCGGCGGCGGTCACGGCCTCGGCGATGTCGCGGGTGCCTACAGAACCAAACAGCTTGCCTTCTTCGCCAGCGTTGGCTTCGATGATGAGCTGGCCCAGCTCCTGCAGTCGACCGGCGCGCACTTCAGCGGCGGCAACGGCTTCAGAGGCGTTGGCTTCGAGTTCGGTGCGACGCACTTCAAACGTGGCCACGTTGTCAGCGGTTGCAGGTACGGCTTTGCCCTGGGGAATCAGGTAATTGCGGCCATAGCCAGATTTTACCGTTACCTTGTCGCCCAGTGCGCCCAGCTTGCTAATCTTCTCCAGCAAAATGACTTCCATCTTACTTTCCTCTCAGTATCTAATCTTTGTCTTCATCATCTTTAACCGATAGTTGCTGCCAACGACTGCGGAAATCTATCCAGCTGTCTGCGACCGCAACACCGATCACTATTAATTTCACGGGGTCCAGAACCGCCCACAATATATAGAATATTGTGAGCCAGCCTGCACCCAGTTTGCGACGCGCAGCACGGGCATGGACAAAAGCCAAACCCGCGATGCTCAAGGGCACCGCAAACAACACCGCCCAGGGGCGGTAATCCAGACCGAAGGTGCTGATGGCTATCATCAACAACACCAGCCCGGTGGCCAGCTGTGGGCTGAAACGTATGCTGTGAAACTCCTGGCGGAACCCGCCCGGGTTGTACAACAACGATTGCCACCAGCGTGCCAGTAACAAGCACAACACGCAGCTAACTGCATTCATCAAACCGAGCATGCCCGCTATCGTGGCAATGCCTGGCGCTTTGAGTTCTACCGCATCCTCACCCTGAGGTAACTGCCCCTGGATGCTGGCGAAAAACTCGGTAAAAATAGCCGCCAATTGCTGCAGATAGTTCACCCCCAACAGCAATAAACCCATACCGGTGATGGCGCCTATCAGGCTCGCTCCGATGAGTGTGAGCGGCCAGGAAGCTGACCATCTCAACAACGCCGCCAGAGCGGTGGTCCCCACAATTACACCGAGGGGACCGGTATCTCCAAACACAGCCAGTAAAAACCCCGCAGGGAGTACTGCCCATGCCAATATGTACGCTCCCTCCTGCGGACCGCGCCGCAGTGTGACCAGTGCTAAAACTGCCGCACTGACCCAGGAGAACATCAGAGAGCTGGCGCCGATAACCGAAACCCATAGAGCCTGGGTTCGGCCTCGCATCACGTATTCAGCAACGGCGCGCATGCGTTATCCCGATGTGGTGTTTTTGTATCAGCTACTTATTGGTGTGCGTCTGAATAAGGCAGCAACGACAGGAAACGGGCGCGCTTTACAGCGGTAGCCAGCTGACGCTGGTACTTGGCCTTGGTACCGGTAATACGGCTCGGTACGATCTTGCCAGTTTCAGACACATACTGCTTGAGGGTCTCGAGATCTTTGTAATCGATCTCTATGGTGCCTTCAGCGGTAAACTTGCAAAACTTACGACGACGGAAAAAACGGGCCATCTTACTTCTCCTCCTGATCGGTTGCTTCGGTTGCGGCTGCAGTGTCCGCGGCGGCTTCTACTGGTGTTTCAGTTTCCACTGCGGCTTCAGCGGCGGCTTCTACCGGTGCTTCAGTGTCCACTGCAGCTTCTGCTGCAGGAGCTGCTTCCTCTGCTGCGGCTTTTTCCGCAGCAGCAGCGGCGGTGCGATCACTGGAGGCTTTTTCAGCAGCCTGACGCTCTTCGTAGCGGTTCTTGCGCTCGCGTTGTTCTTTTTCCTGCTTCATGATGAAGGACTCTTCAGTCACGGCCTCATCGCGGCGGATAACCAGGTTGCGGATAATCGCGTCGTTGAAACGGAAGGTGGTGGTCAGCTCGTCCATGGCGTCGTTGCTGGCTTCTACATTCATCAGGATATAGTGCGCTTTGTGCACCTTGTTGATGTTGTAGGCCAACTGACGGCGGCCCCAGTCTTCCAGACGGTGAACCTTTCCGCCATCTTTCTCAATGGTAGCTGTGTAGCGCTCGACCATGCCGGGCACTTGTTCGGATTGGTCCGGATGGACCATGAATACGATTTCGTAATGTCGCATAAGCGGCTCCTTACGGGTTATAGCTACCCGGCGGACCGGTGTAGCAAGGAGAATCGGCTGACAATCAACCGGTCGAATTTTGAGGCGCGGATGTTACATGTTTCGCACCCCCTGTGCAATAGCTGTCGATTCGCAAAATCCGTCGAGTTGCGCAGCAGCCGCCTGTTGCCATAAGCCAGCCCACGCGCGCAATCTCAACCCCCTACCCAGCTGCGCCCCTCGAGGTGCATTCGCAGACACCACCCATGACCCGCATGCGCCCGTAGGTTCGGCCGAACGGGTTAGGGTTGATCCGTTGTTGGCGTTCTCTGCCGAACCACCTCAAACAAGCAAACCCCGGTAGCCACAGAAACATTCAACGAACTCACCGACCCCGCCATCGGCAGCTTGACCAGGAAATCACAGGCCTCGCGGGTGAGGCGTCGCAAACCGGCCCCCTCGGCACCCATGATCAATGCTGCCGGGCCCGTTAAGTCACTGTTATATATGGTATTTTCCGCCTCTCCCGCCGCACCATACAGCCAGATGCCACGCTCTTTCAGGCCCGCCAGGGTGCGGGCCAGGTTGGTGACGCGCACAAAGGGCACCACCTCGGCAGCGCCACAGGCGACTTTGCGGACGATGGGGGTGAGATCGGCGGATTTATCCTTGGGAACCACCACCGCATCCACTCCGGCGGCATCGGCACTGCGCAAACAGGCGCCGAGATTGTGAGGGTCGGTAACGCCGTCCAGCACCAGTACCAGGGCGGGATGGTCCAGATCATCCAGTAATACAAACAGGGCGGCCTCATCCCAGCTGCGTGAGCCGGGCTGAACCTGGGCAATAACACCCTGGTGACGGCCCTCTACTTTGGCATCCAGCTCAGCGCGAGCAAGTGCTTCTACCTGCACCCCCTGGTTGCGGGCCAGCTCCAACACCGCGGCCATGCGTTTGTCGTTGCGACCGCTTTGAACGAACAAACAGTGCACCTGCTCCGGTTGCTGCCGGAGCAATGCATCAACCGCGTGCAGACCGTATATCAGTTCCATGGTCAGTGATGCTTGCGCAAACCGGTTTTTCCCTTGCGCGCCTTCTTGCCGGCATGCTTCTTGTTGGGTTTGCTGTTCTTGCCGGCAGGTTTGGCGCCTTTCTTCTTGCGACTGGAACGAACTTCAATCAATTCCAGATCGATTTTCTTGTCGTCCAGGTCCACCCGCGCCACTTGCACCCGCACCGCGTCGCCGAGGCTGAAGGAACGGCCGCTGCGCTCACCGCTGAGACGCTGCCTGGCCTGGTCGTAATGGTAGTAATCTGCCGGCAGGGCGCTGATATGCACCAGCCCTTCGATATAAATATTGGCCAGCTCAACAAACATGCCAAAGCTGGTAACCGCTGCGACGACACCGTCGAACTCATCGCCCACGTGTTCCAGCAGGTATTCGCACTTGAGCCAGGCTTCCACTTCGCGGGTAGCGTCGTCGGCGCGGCGCTCGGTCAGTGAGCACTGCTCACCCATCACCACCATGGCGGCCACGTCGTAGGGGAATATGCGCTGGGGCGGGATGGGAGCAGCATCGGCGCGCAGTACGTGCTTGCTGTTCATATCCGAGCGCACCACGCGCCGAATACCCCGGTGCACCAACAAATCGGGATAGCGACGAATCGGCGAGGTGAAGTGGGCGTAAGCATCGTAATTGAGGCCAAAATGTCCCTTGTTCTCAGGCTGGTAGACCGCCTGGCTGAGTGAGCGCAGCAGCATGGTCTGGATCACATGGGCATCGGGTCTATCGGCAACCTGTGCCAGCAGGGCCTGGTAGTCGGTGGGGGTAGGCTTCTCGCCGCCGGTCAGGTCCAGCCCCAGTTCACCCAGGAAACCGCGCAGGTTTTCCAGTTTTTCAACACCGGGACCCTCGTGCACCCGAAACAATATCGGCAGTTTGTGACTATCAAAAAAGCGCGCGGTGGCGACATTGGCGCACAACATGCACTCCTCGATCAGCTTGTGGGCGTCGTTGCGATGCACCGGCACGATGGCGTCGATCTTGCGCTGCTCATCAAACAGTATGCGGGTTTCTACGGTTTCAAAATCAATTGCGCCACGTTCATTACGGGCCTTGCGCAGCGCCTTGTACAAGCCGTGCAGAATCTTCAGGTGCGGCACGATGCTTTTTTCAACGTCGGGATGTTTGCCGTGCTCCAGCACTTCGCCCACCTGGGTGTAGGTGAGGCGGGCATGGGAGTGAATCACACCCTCGTAAAAATGAAACTCGCTGAGATGGCCGACCCGGGAGATGGTCATCTCGCAGATCATGCTGAGCCGGTCGACGGCGGGCTTGAGTGAACACAGCCCGTTAGAGAGGGCCTCGGGCAACATTGGCACCACCCGCTCGGGGAAGTACACCGAGTTGCCGCGCAGGGCTGCCTCTTCATCCAGCGCCGAGCCGGGCCGCACGTAATGCGCCACATCGGCAATGGCCACCCACAGCCGCCAGCCGCCGGATTTTTTCTTCTCGGCGTACACCGCATCGTCAAAATCGCGGGCGTCTTCACCGTCGATGGTCACAAAGGGCAGGTCGCACAAATTGATGCGGCCCTTTTTGTCCTCCTCGTTGGGCTCATCGGCCAGCGCCGAGGCCTCTTTGAGCACCTCCTCCGGCCACAAATAAGGGATACCGTGCGAGCGAATCGCCACGTCAATTTCCAGGCCCGGATCCAGGTGGTCGCCCAATACCTCGGTAATACGGCCCTTGGCACCCAGGTGCCGGGTTGGCCAGGAAGTGATTTCGGCCACCACAATCTGGCCGTGGCGGGCGTTATTCTTTTCCTTCGGTGGAATCAGTACATCGTGGTTGATGCGGGCGTTATCGGGAATCACCGAGCCGATACCGCTCTCCTCGTGGTAACGCCCAACTACCTCGGTGGTGGCGCGCTTGAGCACCTCGACTATCTTGCCTTCCTTACGACCGCGCGGGTCAACACCGGCAATGCGTGCCAGTGCTTCGTCACCATCAAACACCTGCGCCATCTGGCGCGAACTCAGGTATAAATCGTCGCCACCGTCCAGCGGCACCAAAAAACCGTAGCCATCGCGATGGCCCTGTATCCGGCCGTGCACCAGGTCCAGCTTGCTGATCAGGCCGAAAGCGCCCTTGCGATTTACCATCAATTGGCCGTCGCGCTCCATCGCCCGCAGGCGTTTGCGCAGGGCATCAACCGCCTCGCGATCTTGCAGCTGCAGGCGTTTGCAAATCTGTTCGTGATTGAGAGGTTTATCCACGTCGCCCAGCAATTGCAGTATCAGCTCGCGGCTGGGGATGGGGTTTTCATACTTGGCCGCCTCACGCTCAGCGTGGGGGTCTACGCGCGGTGCGCCTTTTTTCGGATTTTTACTCATGGGCGCGCAGTATACGTGAGGATTGACAATTCTTCTGTGTAAAAGTAAAGTGCGCGCCCTCGACCGCATACTTCGGTATGTATTCGATACCTGCCCTGTTTTATTTATGCCCAGGTGGTGTTGTGGTAGACACTGGACGCAGTCCAGCATCTACTTACAAGGGCAACGGTTGAGAAATCCACCCGTATTATGCCCAGGTGGTGAAATTGGTAGACACGCTAGCTTCAGGTGCTAGTGCTCGCAAGGGCGTGGAGGTTCAAGTCCTCTTCTGGGCACCATATTCCAAGGCCAGTCACTCGACTGGCTTTTTTATGCCTGACCCCCCATCTTTTATCATCGCAATTCGAATCGAACACCAAGCCCAAAGGCGCGCTGTTCCCCCTCGGTGGCCAACTCATCACTGCTAATACGATACTCATCGTCCAGCAGGTTTCTGCCCCACAAGTTTACGGTCAGCTGTTTGCTTAAACGCCAACCGAGACTGGCTGTTAGCAGTCTGGCGCTGTCAAAGGGCGCTTCCGAAGCCGCCACGTCATTGCTGGAAAAACGGTGTTTGTAGGCCAATTGGGCGCGCCAGCTGGCATGCTGGTAGCGCAAACCGACACTGAGTTCATTGGCGGTAACATCCTGCAGCGGCTCACCCTGATTGTCTTCACTGTCAATCAGCTGGGCAGTTCCGTGCAGAATCCAGTCGGGATGCAGTTGCCACTCATACATAAGGTCCACGCCATAGATTTCACCCTGGCCTATATTGCGAAAACCCAATACAGCGGGGCTCAGCGCGACGCGCTCTATAAAGTCATCTATAGCCTGGTAATAGCCGTGCAACTCAAGCCGGAAATTGCGGCTACGCCAGGTCATGCCCAGGTCGATGCTGGTCAGCTTTTCCCGGTTCAGGTCGGGATTGCCCAGCACCTGTGAGCGACCGGTGGTGCCAACAAAAAATCGCTCCGACACGCTCGGCGCCCGGTCACCCCTGGCCAGTTCCAGATCAAAATGCAGTGCGTCAGAAGGCGACCAGCGCGCCCCGCCAAAAGCCGACAGAAAAGCCTCACTCTCGCTGTTCCAGTCATCGGCGCCCTGCCAGACCGTGGTGGCTCGCAAGCCGCCGGTTAACAGCAACGCGCCCCATTCACGACTGGTGTCGGCAAACAGCGCCAACTCCTGTTGCCGGGCATCCAGGTTATCGCGATAGCTGACCACATCATCGGCAAAGCGGGTCTGCTGCTCGTCGGCCTTCACGCCGAATCGTCCCAGCCAGTCAAATCCTACACGCAGTGGTCGTGCCTCATTGCCAAACTGTAGCAAGCAGTGACTGCC
>SMVB01131159.1_pt1 | contig 21577 bp, 25 predicted proteins | sample 2456461 | NCBI WGS metagenome assembly SMVB01 (sample SAMN11095934, study PRJNA526329) | marine sediment metagenome | biome: Marine sediment; feature: Surficial sediment; material: Deep marine sediment; isolation source: Hadal surficial sediment | place: Pacific Ocean | collected 2014-05 | depth...
AGGACCGTTCGCTGTCGTCACTCGCATGAAACGCTCAATGATAAACTTGCCGTCCGAGACACGTAAGATGTCAACCTTCGGAAAGAAGAATTCAACATTCGTGTCAAACAAGATGCGGAACAGAAACTTGTAGGACTTTTCAGAGCCCTTCGCCTTATAGAATGCCTTGATGTTCTTGATGATCCGTCGCTGGTCAAGGGGCCGTCCGGTTTCTGTATCAACCGCCAATTCCTTTGGGAAGTTGAGCAAGTAAGTCTGTTTGAACTGCTCGACAAACTCCGCAAGTGTATCATCAATGTCAGATAGATCCCGAAGGCCAAACGAAATATTCAACGCTTGGTCTTGCGTTTCCATCCACTCGTAATACGCTTCTACAAACGCGACGTAGCTTGGATGATCGAATCGCACAAACTCAGGTAGCTGCTGGGCTATCTGAGAGGACAGGGTATCGCGGGTTATGAAGCGATCGTGCGGCACTTAGATTCCTTCGTCCAATTCGATTTTGATAACGACAGCAGCTTGATCTTCGGGATCGACTTGAAGAATCTGATTGAACTTCACGTTGATGTCTTGTTCGGCCGGTTGTACATTCACCGAAATGGTAATACCACCGGGTAGAGTTTCCGGTTGGAAGTTGACAAGCTCGACCTTTCCAGTCTCATAGTTGATAGTGCCTTGACATTCGTTGACAATTCGCTTCTCTAGATCAACCAACTTGAATACACGAACCAATCCGTTACCATCGTCGTCGAGAAACGCATCCACAATCTGACCAAGGTCAGGATCGAAGAAACCAAAGGTTGTGCTTGACAGTACAGGCTTGAAGCCAGCTTCAGGGTGGAAGATTGGATTGTTGTATGGAAGAATGTATGTAATACCTCGGCCCAAGGCTGGTTCGATACGCTTCTGCATTGTAATCTTTGTTTCGTTACTCAAGATTGAAACCTCGGCATCATCAATACCGCTAACCAGATTTGAGTATCGAAAGTCACGTTCGAACTTCTCCAATTCAAAGTCGCTAAAACTGCGAATGGTTTGTTCTGTCAATTCAGCAATGGCCGATGTTGTCAACGTAGTTGCTCGCGGGTTGTATCTTACCACGGTATCCACCAGCAGGAATGTAAAGTCGGGATCAATTACGATCGGGGTGATGCTCACCACGTTTCGTCTTTTCAAGATTGTGTTGGCAATAGTCAACTTCTCAGCATCGCTGATCGTGACGCCCACCTGTGGCTTCAGAGATACGAACACCTTGCCAAATTGGGGCGGCTCTAGGTCCTCACCACCAAACACAAAGATGGATTCGATGTCGGGAAACTCGCGAGAAACGATAGAAGCATAGTCGTCGGCTGTAACGGCACGATCCTGTGCTTGGAAATTCAGTGGAGCAAAGAACTTGATGGACTCGATTGACTCACGCTTGGAACCACCGGCAGCCGCGTCCAGAACGATGACTTCAAAGTTTCCCGCAACCACGAAAGCACGATTGTCAGATGCGTCGTTGATGCCTGCGCCATTCGGTGAGTCAGCATTGCCCGATAACCAGTCTACCACAACCACATTGCTGTTCAGAAGGGCTCGACCAACGATTCCGTCACCAAAAATCAATTCGAAGAATCCTCCCTCGACCTCCTGAAGTTGATATGCCGGTTCATCTCCGTCAACTTCGATTAGCTCTTGAAACAACTGCCAAGGTTCTTCAGAACCCGTGACATCCGTAATTGAAGTCTGGACGCGAACGGTCAGGGTCGTTGTGTCGATAGCCGGATCATTGATGATGAATTTCTGATCGGGATTGAGAGTGTCCACCACGAAGGCCGTATCAAGGTGCGTTCCCTCTTTGATCTCGACTTCGGGGATAACCCAAGAGCCATCATCCTGTTCGATGAATTCGGCTGGAGCTTGATTGACGAAGGTGAACGCAATACTATTAACAGAAGTTTGAAAGATCGTATCGGGCTGAAGGAACTTGTCTGTTTCAGATGGGAACGGATCAATGGGTGACACCACACTCACGCGAGCGGTTGCCGACCGCACGGATCGGGGGGTGTATCCCAAGTGCTTTGCCAGAGACACAACGGAGTCTCGAATGATCGCACTATCAATGAACATCTCGTTCGCCACCATGTTAATGTAGAACGAATGATAGTGAGTGTTCGCTGCCAACAGATCCAACAAGATGTTGATGCCAGCACCTTCAAAGTCGAAGTCCTTGAATTGGTCCTGACCTTGGAGGAACCGCTTCAGACTATCTTTGATCTGATCGAAGTCTAGATTAGTGACAGGTAATTGCTGTGTTCCCATTATCTCAGTCTCGTAAGTGAAAGGTTGACGACTACATCTTCGTCTCGGTTGACGACTCGAAATTCTACCGTAATGTCATAACGATTTTCGTCGAGCCGGTCAACAACATCGACGATCAACAACTCAACGCGAGGCTCATACTGATTCAGCAGTTCGGTAATGCGTCTCTGCAACAGGACCGCCGTTGAAGGAGTTATCAATTCAAACAATAGGGCTCTCACTCCGGGGTCGATTTCTGGATGAAAGGGCTTATCATATCTAGCAAGCTGAACCAGATTGCGAACAGCACGCTTCACCGCTTCGCCGTCCAACTTCCTTGGGACAGCTCCCGTATTGGGGTTTGCCATGAAGTCCAAGTCCAAATCCGTGAATCTAGGAATTCTAGGCTTGAGTCCAACTCCCGATCGAGGTGCCAACACTGGCACAACCGCAGGAGGAAGTGGTGGAGGCGGGGGAGCGATCGTGAAATACTTGGCAATCAGGAAATTCTCTAGGTCTACAATCTCAACGCCGCTCAGCTTTCGCTTGTACACAACAACCGAAGCAACTTCGATGTCGGCTGATTCTGTACCATCTTCGAAAGAACCGATCGACAAGCCGTTAGGAGCATCAATAGAGTTCAAGGCTGAAAAGCCAAACCCCACCGGGATCTGGTCGATCCGCAAATCAAAGAAGTCGCTTGGACCCGCTGCAACGGTCCAAAGGACTACTTGCCACGTATCAAACTGCCAACCCGATGGCCCTCCCTGCGGAACACTCACCGCGACAGAGCTACCAGTTTCGTTCTGGATTTCCAAGTCGCCCGTGGGCATAATTCTCAACACTTCGCCACCGGCACCGAATCCAGTCACATGGGCAAGCGTGATAGGGTTGGGTCCTGCTGGGATCGACGGTGGAAACTTGACCACCATCGCAATCGTATGGGAGTCTAGAAAAAAGAAATTGCCAGTAAGCGTCTTGAGGAAGTCGTCAACTCCATCAAAGCTCATGGCACCGGAGAGATTCGGGGTTGCCGTGAGTTTGAACTCCGGCATCTCGATATCTAGTGATTGAATTAGGTTCTGCGGGGGTGAGAGCAGCTTTTGGTTGGCCCAGCTAAGTACATCGTTGGGAGATCCACCAACACCGACGTTGTTCTGAGTCGTGATGCCAGCATCGGACTCATAGAGTCCCATTAGGTCATTGATGTCATCTGGGTTGGTGATAGCCACGTCGATCCTCTCAAGGAATTACATAATATGTATGCGGCTTATCGCAAATCTTAGTTCAATTGTGACTCAATGACTGTGCGAGTGCTGCGAAGTTGGGCTCGGATGTGAGTCGCAGACTGGGCTTCGTAATCTTCCTTCGTTCCCCACTCGACCAATACGTATCCCATGATTTGGGATTTCTTGCTCTTGGCGTGCCACTTCCGTAGAGGCAGGGCAGCGAAGGCATAGACCGTACTACTTTCCAAGACAGATCGGAAGTAGCCTTCCGGTTGGTCGGAAACCAATCGCCCGATAGCTTTGTTGTCTCTCAAAACCGGGACCACATCCCAGAACAAAGAGATCAAGACTCCCTGCATTTGTGGTGCCATCGGTTGCGAAGCGGGTAGGAATGATTCGTAAGATACTGAGAATCGCTTGACCGGGCTGCCGTCCAAGTAATCTCCGCCGTTGTGGAATTGACCAACCTGAGCACGCTCTGCGCTCAGTGTATTGCGAAGATCATTCAACACTTCATTAACTTCTTGATGGCTCTTGCCGTTTGTCAGCAACGTAGTTGAATCTTCCCCTAACTCGTTATCCGAGGTTACTTTGTCTTTCTTCTTCGCAAGCCAGACCTTGATCTTCTTCACAATGAATCCGCATGAGATACCACCCAAAAGTGTACCCACAATGATACCAAGGTTCATCCAATCTGTCAATACGATGCCAGCTAGTACCAATGTTTCAATCATGGAGTAATCAATTCAGCGTTAGGGCCAAGTGTTGGGACGGCCGCTGTGGCTTCGTCCTCTTCAGTCAATAGGTCTGCGATTTCTTTCTTGAGTTCTATCGTACCATTGACTTCATTGAACAAGAACCGAGCATACAAATCGCCTTTCGCCAAACTCGAAATGGTCTGTGCTAGACCAAACTTCGTGATGAAGTCGAGAGCTTCAAAGTAATTCGAATCGTCTATACTAGGTAGGTTATTCAGTGGCGCGACTAGGGCGTTTACTGCTGCTAAAATAGCGGTATAAGAACTTTCTGGAGTTGCAGAAGAATTTCTTCGATCGAACACTGGCTGAGTAACCGTAACGACTGTTGCGGTCGCTCCAGACGTTTGTCCTTGGATGCTATCAGTCGCATTGAAGTCGCCCGCGTCGGTTTGTGAAATGGTCAGAGTGTTGGTTGCTGGGTTCCAAGACTTGACCAATGCCGACTCGGCTGTAGTCAGGTTGTCTACCGTTTCTCCGGCGGCGAAGTCTCCCGCCACACCACTCACGGTTAGTGTAGTGTCACCATTAGATCCGCCGTTCAGTCTTTCAAAGATACGAAACGACGCAAGGAACGCTTGGTTGACTAGCAACTCGGCTGAGCCAAGCAATGTCTCAAAGATGAAAGAGAAGAAGTCTTGCTCTAGAGATCCTTCCGGCTCAAGGCTGTTCTTGATTAGGTTGTGCGCCACACCCACACCAATCAAACCCGGAAACGATGGAGGGTTGGTTCCTACCGGCAGAGTGAAACCACTCACACGATCAGAGTGCGTTCTGTATTGCGTGATCTCGGTTCGTAAGTTGTTCAACGACGAAATCAATGTGGAGATTTCTGTGTCTGAAATTCCACCCGCAGCCGGTGGGGCAGGGATCCCAAACTGGGTAGGGATGACTTGGTTGCCCGATCCACCAGAAAGCGAAGTCAGCAATGCCACTTCTCTGTCGATGCTGGCGATGGCCTTGTCGATGGCTGGACGCACAGGGTTCTCAAGTGCGTTGTCACCAAACACCAAATCGACAACGCCTCTCTCCGCATCGGTGAGGTCGATCTTCTGTAGCGGATCTTCTCTCGCAAACTCTTTAACTGGAAATCGAATGATAGTCATAATTTATCCCGCAAACACATTACCGGAACCTGTTGAAACGTGACCGCATGAAGCACAATCTCCCGCCCGGCACACCGCGATCCCCTGAGCAAACACCGAGCCCGACGCACAGACCATAGTTGGCCCTGAGTGTGGTGGTGAGCCATGTCCCGCAACAGCCGAACCACGAACCGCCACAAGGCTTCCGTTCGCAAACACCGAACCATTCCCGCCGCTGAGGACTGTTCCCCCGGCAGAGTCTTGACCTGTTCTTGTGATTCCTGGCATTACCTAACTCCTACAGACCGCAGCCCGCCACCTAGTTCAAAAAGATTGATCCGCCGCGAATGTGTACCGTACCCGCTTCCAAACGGTATTGCCCGCCCACACAGACGGTATAGCTGCCCTCGATATCTTCGATCTTGTCACCTGATACCTTCGTAGTCATGTTACCGTTAATGTCAGCGAATAGGTTGCCGTTCTCGACCTTGAGGCGAACGTCGCCTTGACGAACCACGACCTTCACAGTTCCCTGAGTCACTTCAACGCTAACATCTTTCTCAACTCGTATGCGTGCTTGCTGGTCAACCATGATATTCAAGTCACCCTTGACCCGAACGTGGTTATCCTTCTTTACAATTTCATAGTTATCGCCCACAATCTTCTGTACTCTATCGCCCTTTGGATAAAGTTCTTCGAAGGTTCCGTCCTTGTGGAACGTATGAACGCGCTCGGAACCTTTGGTGTCATCAAACTCTTGCCCGTGGCCGCTCTCTGAAGTGAACACATGATTGAATGGATACTGGGTTTTGCTTGCCAAGGTTTCCGGTTCTTCCCATGTCTCTTCGTCTAGTGCTTTCGGGACATCGAGTTCACGATCTTCTTTCTTGGCTGTGACGAATGGATCTTCTTTCGAATTATCTCCGCGTGTTCTCGCTATTCGGGCGGTGTCAGGCTCTCCAATTTCATGCTTCTCTTCTTCAAGAGGATAGACTAACTTGGGATCAAAGAACCCAGTAGGCAAGGGACAGTCTTGGGGAATGCCTCCAATCGTACCCATCATGATAGGCTGCTGAGCATCTTCACCGTCTCGAAAGAAACCCATGACCCAAGTGCCTTCGACCGGTCCGACAGGTGCGTGACCAATGCCACTCATCGCTGCCGATGTAATGTCTTGCAATGGATAGGCCCAAGGCAACTCGATTGTTTCCACCAACTGCCGATCTTGGGGATGGTAGCCGAGTATGCGAACACGACAGCGACCAAGCTGTAAAGGATCGTTTCGATCCTCAACAACACCCTGCCACCAGATGAATTGTACTGTATCAATACTGTCCATTATGTCGCTACCGTCAACCCCAATCCTGAACTGTCGAATGTCTCCGCGCTACTTACCGCATCGGCAATGTCAGCTTCGTCCTGCGTGCTGCTCGCTGGCAATGATTCCTTCGAAAGCTCCATGACCATACGGTGGTCATCGAGTTCAATGATGTGGTGAATATTTGTGATGATGTACTTACCGCTAACTTCTGGGTCTAGGTCCTCTGGGTGAGGAAGTCCCTTGGTGTTTTCTGGTCGAGGAACTTCAAGCATGACCACTTGCCCCACCGACAGGAAATTCAATCCGGGTACTTCAACCTTAACTCTCTGGGCTTCAACTTGTCTCATCTGACTCATGCGTTGGAGAAGCCACTTCTCACTTTCGTCATAATCCTGTACGCCGTCAAACATTTCGCGATGCTTGGGTCGAATCTTTACAATCGAATCGTACTTCCTGCCATACTTGTTGCTGCCAGCAAAGGGAATAGGATCCGAAGGTGTAGTTTCATTGTTGTCGCCATGAATGTTATCTTCAATATGATTCTGGGCCTCAAAGGAATCTGCGTAGCTGAATGTCTGTGTCTCAAACTCTTTCGTAACCAAATCATGCGTGATGAGCTTGCTGGCAAACATGCCTTGGTCGATGCGCTCCATCGTAGAGCCTGTTGGCAGAATGGTATAGCTACGAATCATTTGCATTTCAGGTATGATATGCCGGAACGAGATGTTTCCCGAATCGCTTGTGAGGCGAGTGTTGCCGGGAGCATACACCAATCGAATGACTGGGGGATCTTGAACAATGGAATCAATCGAACGAAACTGAAAACCACCTGCCGTCTCAAAGAACAGATAGTTAGCCGCTAGTGGATTCGCCGCCGGTCTTGCCCGACTCGCTAGCCAATTGACGGCTCGGAAGGGAGTCCAAGACGGAATGATATAAGACTGTTGACCCGCTGTCTCTTCGAAGGTAACATCTTCCCCAAGGAAGTTACCAACAATCTTTTCAACCATCTGCGAAATCGGCTCATTCATGTAAGCCATGCGGACTCGACTATGTTGGCTTCGAAAGTACGCGGGCGAAATCAATTGCATCGTGTAGGTCTGAGTCGCATCTGTGCCAACAACAGCACTACCCGTGTTACGATCCGAGATTTGATAAACGTTGAGAAACAATTCCGTCGCTTCCTCCGAGAGAAATCCCGGAGTCTTGAACACAATCTCAACTGTCTCTAAGCCCACAAACGGAACGGTGCCAATCAAGTTGACCGAATCAACCAGTGTGAGGTTTGCTGTCAGAACGTTGTTGTATAAATCTTCGAACAAGTTGAATTGAATCATCATGCCCGTTACATCAACTTCTCTGACGCCATTACGAATGATGATCGACTCAATCCGAACATCGTTCGGATGATAAATTTCCTCAGATCGACCGACTTGCGTGAATGGATTTCCTTGAGGGTTGTTAGTGGGCATTACAGATTACGTTTCTTTTGGTTACTTCGGAAGATAGTTTCAAGGTCACGCAGCATAACGTCAATGTGAGCCGGATCAATCAGCCTGATTTGCCTCTTAGCTTCATTTTGATCTCGTTCAAATCCGTCGTTGGTGACAACGTTTACTGTGGGAGGAAAACCAAAGCCGCCCTGAATGTAACCGTCGCGAAAGCTAACAGGGTTCAGATAGTTGCCTTGCGCATCTTCAAAGTGATTTAGGGCATCTCTTGAGCGGGTCACTAATCTAGTTAGGGTCGCTGTCACAGGTGTCAACGTGCCAACATCCTGTATTAAAGTGTCGTTCTCTTGAAAGACACCAAGGATGTTTTCGACTACTAAGCTGCTGAGGGTAGTATCGACTTTCGTTACTGTGCCTGTTGCGCCTGAAGTTGTAGTCACGGCCACCCCTTCCAGAAAACCGTTGCCATTGACCTGCGAAGGGTCTAAGAAGAACGTGCTACCGGGATACTTTTTTTCGATGAAGGGAACTAGCTTGCGTTCGCTCAGGGGCCAATCGAAGAAAGGATTGATGATTTCATTGGGAAGGTACACCAGCCAGTGAAGCCCGGCAGAGCCATACAACTTGTGCGCAATGATCTCAGCCGTATCCTCATCCTTTACGATGTACTTCGTAAATATGGTGGCAGCCTCTTGAAGATTTCGCTTGATGATGATTCGTTTAAAGATGTCCGTGACAATCCTCGGATTGGCCAGCTTCTTTCCCGTGGCGATGTCCAAATCATACACCAAGGCTGGAAATTTGACAAAGAATGTCATGGCTTAGAATCCTTCGAGAATGTGAGCACGATTCAGAGTCTCAAGCTCAGCGAACGTCAGGGTCATAGTGATGTGGGTTGGGGGATTGCCCGAACGAGTTTGAGAAACATCCGAGCCGCTAAGATGCTTTGGCAAAGGAGACTCGTGGTGCCGGTGAGTTGCGTACACGCCTGCTGCGCTGTAGTCAACCTGAATGCTTGACAGATAGCAACGGCCAATGCGATTCAGCCAATCGTTCTCCTGAAAGTAGTAAGAGTTATTTCCATCTTTGCCAATCGGGTCGCCACTATAAAGCTCTCGCGAAACATACTGAATATCAAACTCGGCCGGATACCCGTGTAGGCGTCCAGCCCTGTCGCCAATTACTTCGGGGTGAGCAAAGAATTTGAATGTTCGAATGATGTTGTCAATCACTTCGGATTCTTTAGGGTCATGTGCTGTGAAGTGGAACGTATACTCAAACGTTCGTTGGTTCACTGCGCGATAAAGGAATTGCATATGCGGATTGATAACTCGTCTAATATTCTTTTCCAAGAATGCTCTGGCTCCAACGTTCGCGCCAACTAACGCACCCAAGTCATCAACTAGCTTTGTTGCGAACCGAGTTCCAAACTCTTCGCCAAGTGCTTTGGCAAACCCGGCCTTGTTTTCTTCGGTTAGTGTCGTTGCTCCGCCGAGAAAGTCCTTAGTCAGATCAACAATCTTGCTGCCTGCCGCAGCAATTCGCAACGATTCACCTTGGTACTCAAATCCATAGCCAGTTGTAATCTTCTCTGGCATATAGATCAAAATCGAAGCGACACTTTTCGTTGTCAGGGGAACTTGTGTAATGCTGGTCAATGACGTGTTTGAAGCCGAAGCCTTGATTAACGCAGCTTGCGTAGCAGCGATTCGTTTTTGCCCCCGTGCCGTGATGTCCCGAACGAGCTTGTTGCTAATGGGAGTTAGGTTTGTTTTGGATTGTTTTGTGTTTTTTATCTCTTCGCTAACGGCCGTAACGAATCTGGCTGACGAACTCACAGGTTGCAGAAACTTGACGGCTTTCTTGAAGATAGAAAATAGCTTGGCAGCAGACTCTTCCTCTTTAGACTTCTGAACTTTGCCAGCACCCGGAGTCGGTTCGACAATATGAAACATGATGAAGTGGCCGCTCTGAAGGTCGATATCGCGAGGGTATGTAAGCGCGCCCATATCCACCCCATCGTTGGGGATGTCTAGTGCTGATAGTTTGTCTCGGACCCCCTTTATCTTATTGCTGCGGGGGTTGATTACTGTTCCGATGCGTTTGCCCAATGATACCATCTGTATCTCCTGAATGAGTAGCTACATAGTATATATGGCGTACAAAGGTAAATTCAAAGCTCGCAATCCCAAGAAATACCAAGGGGATTCATCGGGCATCATCTACCGCTCATCGCTGGAGCTTCGCTTCATGCGATACTGTGATCTCAGCCCCTCTGTTCTCGAATGGGCCAGCGAAGAATTAACCATCCCATACAAGTCTCCTGTGGATGGTCGGAACCACCGCTACTTTCCCGATTTCTGGGTTCTGGTCCGCAAGGCCGATGGCCAGCTTCAGGAGAGCGTCATTGAAGTCAAGCCAAAGAAGTATTGCGCCCCACCCAACCCCAAGCACAAGCTCACCAAGACCGGTCGGATTTCCAGACGCTATATCAGCGACGTGAAAAACTGGGGTATCAACTCAGCGAAATGGGCAGCGGCCAGAGAACTCTGTAAGAGTAAGGGTTGGGAGTTTGTCATCTTAACCGAAGGACACTTGAAGTAACATGGCTGAAAACATCTTCAACAAAATTCAGGCGCTGCGCAGTAGTGCTGGCATTGCCGAACGAGGACCCGCAGCCCAAGACTGGTTTCGCCAAACCGTTCGCCAAATGTTTGGCGATCGAGCCCTTCGTGGTCGTGAACAGCTAATCCAAGCTGAAGATGCCAAATTGCGAACCCCCGCAAGCATTCAGCGGCCGGGTCGTATGTTCATGTTTGTCTACGATCCCAAATTCAAAAAGACCCTACCCTACTACGATCGCTTCCCCATGATCTTCGTTTTGGAATTGTACCAAGACGGATTCTTGGGACTCAATCTCCATTATCTGCCTCTCAAGCTGCGGGCTCGGCTATACAACAAGCTCCAAGTTCTGCTAAACACCCAAAGCATGAACGAGAACACCCGGCTACGGCTATCATATCAAGTCATCAAAAACGCTACGAAATATCATAGCGCCCTGCCGCTAATCCGACATTACAAGACTAAGTATATACGTTCCCGTTTACTAGAAGTCCATGCTCGCGACTGGGAGATTGCTTTGTTCCTCCCGGCTTCGCAGTTCAAGAAACGGGGCAAGCATAGTATCTGGGCCATTACGAGAGAAGAAATCCGAGAGCAACAAGACCGTTCCCGCACTTCAGCCCGGCTGAAACGAGAGCGTAAACAGAAACTACGGGACCAGCAAAGGCTAGGTTTCAACAAGACAGAGAATCCATGACCGGCATAGACGAAATTCAATCCAGAATAAGCAACTATGGGATCACTCGACCCAACCGGTTTCAGGTTGAAATGATACCTCCGAAGGCTTTGATCCCATTGATACCGCATGAAATGGCAGAACGTCTTGCCATTCAGTGCGAGGTTGCTCAATTGCCGGGCAAATCTTTCTCGACTCAGGAACACCGAATCTACGGTCCTCTGAGAAAGTTTCCCTATGTGGCCACCTTCACGGGTGCGATTGATCTTACTTTTCGTGTTGGTCACGACTATCGCGAACGCTCGCTATTTGATGAGTGGCAGAACATCGTCATGAATCAATCAACCAATATGTTCGGTTACTATCACGACTACGTGACCAATTTCTTGATTCACCAACTAGATCAAAACGACGAACGCATCTACTCGGTCGAACTTATCGAAGCATGGCCCGAAGCCATTCAAGCTGTAGATTTGAGTTCTCAAACCGACAATACATACAATCGGCAGACTATTACGTTTGCTTTTCGCCAGTGGATCCAGACCGATAAATTGCCATTTGTGTTCACAAGCACTACAACAGTAGACAAGGCAGAGGATGGCAAGGTCGCAACGTACTTGAAGCAAGCCGGGTTCGCCTTCTTCGATCAGATTCCCAAACTTACTGGCGGCGGTGGAACTTTGTTTGGTAGTGTTCTCTAACAATAGGATGATTCATAATGGTTTTACCATCAATTACAACACCCCGATATACACTTGAGCAGCCTTCAACGGGCAAGCAAATTTCCTTTCGCCCTTTCCTTGTCAGAGAAGAGAAGATCCTCTTGATGGCACTCGAAAGTGACGATGCCTCAGAAGCTATTGAAGCAACGAAGCAAGTCATCGCCAATTGTTGCGACCTTGAGAACATTGACTCCATGCCGATGTTTGATATTGAATACATTCTGCTACAACTACGTTCGAAATCAGTTGGCGAAATTGCGGAACCACAGATCGCTTGTCCTGAATGTGGTGGCAATATCAAGCTCAAACTTGATCTATCCAAGGTGAAGGTCCAGAAAACCAAAGACCATACGAGTAAGATCCAACTCACTTCAACTGTAGGTCTAGTAATGAAGTACCCAACGTATGCTATGCTCCAAGGGGCCAAGGGTGCCGAGAACTTCACCACCGTCGAGACGCTGGATCTCATGCTGGATTGTATCGACTTCATCTTTGATGGCGATCAGAATCACAAGGCATCGGAGCAGACGAAAGAAGAACTTCACGAATTCTTGGACCAGCTAACACAGGCACACTTTGCGAAGATTCAAGATTTCTTTGATACCATGCCCAAACTAGAGCATACGATGGCATACACCTGCGCGAACAAAGTCGAAGATGACTCCGGTGAGCAGACCAAATGCGGTTACAAGGGAAAGTTGGTAATCAGCACATTGCAGGATTTTTTCGGGTAAGCCTTTGTCATGACAACTTAGCCAATATGTACAGGATGAATTTCAACTTGATGCAGCATCACCAGTATAGTCTCAGTGAGTTGGACAACATGCTCCCTTGGGAACGCGACATCTATGTGAAGATGCTTTCCGATTGGTTAGAGAAAGAACGCGAACGTATGAAGAAACAGGGTTAGTAAATGGCCGATGAACTTTCACAATCTGGTTTTGACAAGACGATCGAGAGTCTAAAGAAGGATCTCGTCAAAGCCCAGAAAGCTACCAGCGAAAAGGTTGAGGGAGCTATCATTGCGTCCAGTGTTCCGTTAGAGAACATGATAGAGCAAACTACGCGGTCGTTGATAGCTGCGTCCCAGAAATCCACCGAGATGCTTCAGCAAACCATGATCTCACAGTTCATGATGAATCGGCAAATACAAGTTCAATCAGAAGAAGAGAATTCCGATACCCTGTTAGGCTTGCTTGGCGTGGCAACGGCAGCAGCAGAGCAAGCGAAAACGGCGGACAAAGACGAAGCGGAAACTGAAAAGAAAAGTATCTTCCTGTTCACCAATATGAAAAATGCCATGAGCGCGCTGGTCAACGTCAGCACCGTCAACAAGCTCAGTGAAACCGAAAGGGCGAGAGAAGAGAAGAGAGCATCGGATGCTTTGCTTGGTGTCCTCGGAGAGCTTGGTACAAAATTTGATAACTTCAAGGGCAAGTTAAAAGACCTCTTGGGTCTGGCCACCAACCCCCTTGCTCTTATCGGATCCATCCTTGGCGTAGTTGCCGGTGCTGTTGCTGGCTTCTTTGTAAGAGCAAAGCAATTGGCCGGTATAATCAGACTGGGAACCTTGTTGACGAAGATGTTCGCACCTTTGACAGCTCTGTTTGGCCCCACAACAAAATTGGGAAAGGCCGTGCGGTTTGTCGCGGGGCTATTCAAGCCGTTCGGATCGTTCATCACGGTCATCGGGAATCTCATCAAAGCCTTCATTAAAGGATCAGGCACGTTCTCGAAAATCTTCAGGTTCATGAAGCCGTTCATCAAATTCGGATCAGCCTTGTTGGGGAAATTCTTCATCCCTCTCACGGTTATCATTAGCATCTTCAAAGGCGTCATCGGGTTCATGGACGAAATAAAGAAAGGTGGCGATATCTTCGAGGCTTCTCTCCGAGCCATTGGTGACATCTTAGAATTCCTGACCTTCGGACTGATTGACGCCGACGCCCTCAAGGAGTTCTTTGGAAAGCCTATGCGTGAATTCGTTGAAGGCATCAAAGAGTTGTTCATTGAGGGGTTCTCTCTCAAGACTTTGAAGAAGGTGGCCTTGAGTTTTATCAAGATATTCTTCTCTATCCAAACCATCATCATCAAGAGCCTTGGTAAGTTGGTTGCCTTCGTTCTTGATAAGCTGGGGTTCGAGAAAACCGCAGAGGTAATACGAACCTTCTTTGCCAAATTCAACCTTGGGGAAATGATGGCAAATATCTTCGACCCAATCATCGACGTGTTCGCTGTCATTGCTAAGGGCCTCTTCAATGCCGGTTCGTTTATCGTTAAAATCAACGTTGCCGTAGCGAAGTTCTTCATTGACATCTTCAAAGGAGCAAAGGATTTCATCTTGGGCAGCGCGACCTTTGTAAAGGAAGTCGGCGTAGCTATTTCCAGCATGTTCACGGACATCATTGACGCCGTGTTTGAGTTTGTTGTTGGTGCCATCTCTAAGATCCCGCTTCTCAACAAGGCCATTCCGCAGGAACTCAAAGACTCGATAGAACGTAACAAAGAAATCAGAGCCATCAAGAAAGAACTGGGAAAGATCACCCTTGAGGAAGCCGAAGCTGAGTTGGTGCGGCGAAAAGACCAGCAATCCAAATTGGAAGGGTTGAAGAAAGACCAAGAAGTCGTTGCAAAAATTCTTGCCGATCCGTCGTTGACTGGGGCACAAAGAGCCGCGCATAGAGAGAACCTTGTCGCTCTTCAAAGCGATATCGACGCTATAAAGAACGCCACCAAACTACAAGCTGGTGGAATCGTAACCGCACGAACGCTTGCGCGTGTTGCTGAAACCGAAGCCGAAGCGGTTATCCCACTTTCCAAACTTGGCGAGCTAATCGTCAACCCGGCAATCGCATCTGCGTTGATGATGGCAGAGCAACTAGCAACCAATTCAGGACTACGCAATCAAGGAATCGCTCCTACGGTAGTGGCACCTATTACCAACATCGGATCAGTTGGTGGTGGAGGCGGTGGGCCTTCAATCATTCCACTCCCACTAGCGTTGCGAAACACCGATGACAACCTCCAACGAATAATGATGAAAGACTTTCGCGGAGCCTTGACTTAAAAGAAAAACGCCACTCGCTTTGAGTGGCGTTTCCTACTAAGGGCCAAGTTAGGTTATTCGTCGCCCAGCTTCTCGAAGTAAGCCTTCGCATCCTTCGCTTCCTCATCGTCATCACTACCAACCACAACTGATTCAGTTTCAGTTTCAGTGTCAGTCACAACGGTTTCCTCGGTTTCCTCGGCCGCATGTTCAGCAGCAGATGATCGAGAGCCAGACGTTTCCTTCAAGACCAATTCCAAACGGGTCTTGAGATCATCGTACTTCTTGAATTCCTTGGGGTCAACAAACGGCTGAAGCTCATGTTGCTTGTCGTAAAGGGCCTCCAACGCTTCGTCATTACCGTCGAGCAACTGCGATGCTACGTCAAACTCCGACTTATCGTAGTTGATGTAGCCCTTGACCTTACGGACCTTGAGCTTGAAGTTCGCGCCTTCCCAGAAACAGAACGGATTCACGGGACTCTCATCCTCGAATTCGGGACTCATGGCTTCCATGAGCTTATCGAAAATCTTCGTTCCAAACTTATACAGGAACACCTTGCCTACGTTATCAGGATTCTTAGGATCGCTGACCACGTAGATGTTGGCGATGTACTGTAGCCGACGCTTTCGGTTACGGGCGATGTCCTTATTGGCATCGACACCACTGTTCCAAAGCTCACTGTTCCGCTCACAGGCAGGACAGTTACTCCCGATGGTTGTCGGGCAATTCTCAATGTACCACTGACCGGTCGGCCCTTGGAATCCATGAGAGAAAACGCGCACCCATGGGATATCCTCATTGGCTACTGCCGGAAGGAATCGAATGATTGCGAATCCGTTATCTGACTTGTCGCGTGTTGGCTTCCAGAAGCGGTCATCGTCGAACGAGCCTCCGGGCTTGTTCATCTTTGCGGCCTCTTCGGCCAACGCTTCGGTTCCCCGTCCATGACGGGACAATCGGTCTTTGAAAGTCATAGTGTTACCTCCTAATTTGTTCGTTGTACTTCGTTGTAAAACAGTATCGCTGTATACATTCTATTTAGGTTACGGGTGACTACGAAAGTTACCCTTCTGGATCGGCCCGTGCCCCGGTGGGAGAGTTACATCTGACCACTTGGAGTCGTCGCCCAATCCAAACAACTGGACGCGAGCAGCGAATAGTCGTTCGGACTCTTGCTCAAGATACGCAATCTGGGTGTTAATCTCAGTGATGTTGAGTCGCAACCTATCAAGACCCGGCACGACTCTATCCACGTCAGCATGGGGATGTTCGGGGTGGTCTAGATTGATTCCAAACTCGTCACCCAAGTTCGCAAGATTTGTGCGAAGGTTGGAGAGACGATTAACAATCATCTCAAGTTCTTCCACGACGGGTGGTTTTACTGGTTCAGTTGTTTGTAGCATTATCGTACTGACTCCCAACTACCATTGTTGTTACCACGGTCCCGCAAGATCCAAGTCGCGCCAGTCATAACGTCAACCAAGAACAAAGCGTCGGGACGATTCCATTGTGGGCTCTGCATTTCAAGATGACCAGATGTTCCCTCAACGCCTTCGACACGAAGGAACCAACTCAGTTGAGAACTTTGATTGTCAAGGCTCCCACGAAGCTCGGAAATTGCGCCGTTTCGTGTATCCAGAAGTCCGACACCCTCACCATACGAAACGATCTGGGTGACAGGAGTGGCTAGAGTTCGAAAGACTCTGGCTGGACCAAGAGGCGCGGCTGCTACAAGAGCCACCAAGGCAACGATCGCTGGGATCGCAATCATCTTCAGATTCATAGTATAATGCTCCTTTAGAACAATTCAAGTATACACCAAATTCAGGTGGAGTCAAGAGGATTCTACAACCTTTTCCGATTGGGGACCTTGGAAAACTTTGTAGTCCCAAGGGGCATCGGTGGTGTGTTCGATGGCTCCCGCCCCACCGTCGTTGATTACGATCCGGGGGCTCGGACAGTCGAAGAGGATGTCGTGGTATTTGAGTCCGATATTCTCAAGCTCTTTGATGGTGTTGGCCACGCTGAATCTGGGCTGATCTTGACCGATCACGTCGCCCCTGTACGTCGTCAGAACGATCCGGTGGCCCGCCTCATACCATGCGTTCACAGTCTCTACAGCGTTCTCTGCGGGCTTCCTATCACTCCATCGGATGATGGTCCCGTCAATGTCTATGAAGAATGTAGCTCGCTTTTCGTTCATGCCAATAACCCACGGTCCTGTAATCTCTGTCTCATAATCATCCGGTGCTTCCGCTTGCTGTCGTCAAGCTGGGTAAGGAAGCGTCGGTACTTCTGGCACTTGCGATGGAACTCCTCCCACACGGGATCGTCGGGCATTTGGTCATTCCAGCGTTCAAAGAAATTCAGCATGTTCTCAAGGATGATGAAAGACTCGACTTTGATCTGACCCCGCATCATCATTCGGAGCAGCAGCGGGTGCTGCTCATTCTCAATCGCGAACAGATTGTTGAATGGGATTTCCAACTTTTCAATTTCGTTCAGCAGAGTGTCACAGTCGCATTCGAACGTGTAGTCCAAAGCCTGTGTTCGCTTACACCATTCGATGTATATTCTCTGGCAATCGTCAGTGAGCATTTCGCCCACCCAAGTTCCTGAGTTTGCGGCCAGATTGGCAACGAAGAAGTCTATCAACTCGAAAGAGTCCCGGCCACTGAATCGCTTCGCCAACCTCTCAAAGAAGTAGCGATCGCGTCGTCGTTGATAGCTCGATAGCGTAGCCCGAACACGACCTTCTCTCTCAAAGAAATCGTAGGTATCAGAGTGGAAGTGTGTTTTCAGAGCTACGTAAAGACGGTAGACATCAAATCCCGTCAGCTTCATTACAATCCTTAGATGGGCAGAACACCTGATCTCGGCAACAAGTGCATCTGCTGCCCTTCAACTTGTATCTTTTCAATGATTGGTTTCGACAGCAACTTCGCTGCTGACTCCGGTTCGAAGTTATGCCTGTCGCACAACTCCAAGACAGCTTCCATATATCCAACCTCTTTGTCGTGTACCATGACCTCAACTTCTCGACAGAAGCGAGCGCCGTTGGTATCGACTAAGAATGGCATGGGAAACATATCTGTACTCATGACCGTTCGTTACACTCGCAACTCTTTTTACAGAAAGGCAAATCTTCGGGGTTGCGTTCGGCACGGGCTTTGGCTTGCCGCATTTCATTCAGAGTGAACAAGTAACAAGCGGTGTTTTTATCCACGCCCAGCATACGCAAACGAACAGCAAAGTAACTAGAATTGGCAGAACGATAGCGGCCTGTGTTATCAACTAGCTCCACGTCTCCCGTTTCCGTATTGAATAATCGTCTCAGTAATCTAAACATCATTCATCCTTCTGGTGAGTTACCCGCACGAACGTAGTACACTTGGGTAGTTGCTTTAAGTATTTAGCTCCGACGTAAGTACAAGTCGAGCGCAGACCACCTAAAATTTCTTGAAGAGTTTGGGCAACCGGTCCTCGCTGCGGGACATCGACTTTCTTGCCCTCGACAGCACGGTAGATTGCGACTCCCCCATGGTGCTTTTCTTGTGCCTCACGGGAACTCATACCGTAGAAATCGGGAGTCCCGCACTCGTCATGCCCGGCCAGCATTCCGCCAAGCATCACAAAGTCCGCACCGGCACCAAACGCTTTGGCGATGTCTCCCACTTCCCGACAACCACCATCGGCCATGATGTGACCGCGTTGACCATGAGCCGCGTCAGCACATTCAATGATCGCTGAAAGCTGAGGGTATCCAATACCTGTCTTGCTTCGGGTGGTACAAGCCGACCCTGAACCGATGCCCACCTTCACGATGTCAGCACCCTCTAGGATCAAGGCTTCAGTCATCTCTGCGGTGACAACGTTCCCCGCTACGATGATCGACTTAGGGTAAGCCGCACGGTATTCGGCGACCCGTGCCGTCAGCTTCTCCATGTAGCCATTCGCAACGTCGATACAAAGCATGAGAGGAAAGGTCTTGCGGGTGTAGTCGGGCGGGACAATACCCAGCATACTAGGCATGATGCTTCGTATCTGAGCCTCAACGGCCTTCAATTTCTCTAGGTCTTGTTCCTTCACACCGACCGTATAGAACAGCCGGTCCCAAGGAATGTAGTCGGTGAAAAAGTCTGCGAGTTCAGCTACAGTGAAGTGCTTGTGTAATGCCGTGGACATTTCAAACTTGGCTAGTTCGCCAGCCATGTGCGGAGTAGCTATCGTATCCATATTGGCTGCCACGATAGGAACACCGGTCCATTGGTGCTTAGTGTGGACCATCTCGATTGTGCGGGTAAGTTCTACTTGGCTTCGACTCGTCAGCGTAGTACGCTTCGGTCGGATCAAGACATCGCTAAAGTCAAGTTTCAACTCACGCTCTATCAGCATAATAAACTCCAAGGGAGAAAAGGGGCATGGGGGGTTTCCCCACCATGCGCCTGTGTTCTGTTCACAAGCTAATCATCTAGCTCGGCTAACCTGACGTATCAGGCAGCAAGACGGTACTCGTAAGTGCCGTTTAAGGATTGACGCCGTTTAACGTGTCTGCGACAACACGGATGCCTCCAACCACTTCCACGCACCAGTCGATACCAGTTCAGCCCCAGTTGATTGTCTCGCGACTAATGGAGCAGTGGGGATTCGAACCCCAGTCCTGTCTACGCTTTCATGCCTTCAACGGCAACGTTCATATTTAGCTTGTCAAGAATCTGTTCGTTGTCGGCCCGGAAGCCGTCGATCGCAGCCTTAGTTTGTTTCACATAGTCCATCGGATCTCGGACAAAGGTTTGCGAGTTTCCATCTTCGGAAGCAATGAGCAATACGATCTGTCGTACCGGAATGTCGAAACACTCATGATACATGATCGAGTACATGGTGGCCTGAACGAAGTAATGCTCGATCCAATCTTCTCTCTTCGTCCTAGACGAACCCTTGAAGTCGATCACTGAGAGAACGTCGTTGTAGTCCGCAACCAAGTCAACCCGGCCCGCGACCTTCAGCAAGTCGCTGAACAAAGCCATCTCAGTCGCTCGGATGTTGCTGACACCAGCAAGCGGCTTTCGGATCTGGTCAAACAGAAACTCGTAACGGATGTTCCCCTTGAAGGGTGCCAAGTAATCTTCGCGGTTGTGAAGGTAACGCTCGATTGCTTCGTGAAGCATGTTGCCCCGTTTGCGGGCTCTCAAGGCTTCGGCAAAGTTGAGCGGATCCTTCATCCACTTCTCAAAGAAGTCTTTCCGGTCCCAACCGGCAACGGTCGATGCTGACGGATACCACTCTCCGCACGGTGCTTGGTAGAATCGTGTTCCATCATCATCTGTCCGCACTTCCAAACGGCCGAAGCCTCTGGTGGCGGGTAGATGCTTGTACTTAGTTCTTGGTGTCAAAGATATTTGTCAATCGGGATTTTGCTCCCGAAATTGCTCCCATGGATCTTGGAGATGACTTCTTTGAAGCCCGCGTTGTTTTTCATCTGGCTGTCAACCGCTGCTCCGGGTGCCGTCCTCACACATTGAGAAACGGTTGCCTCACCACATTTTGGACATGCGTTTTCGCATGGCTCTTTCCTACGTCCCATAGGCAGATTTGCCTCAAATGGGTGTTCGCAAGACGAGCATCGGTATTCGTAAGTTGGCATCTCTGTATCAATTATAACACATGAACGGTCTGAGTCAAGTCAATTATGCGGGCCAAGTCGGTGTTTCTGTGGTGTAGTCGTAGGCGTCCACGGCTGATACCGTGGTCAGTGCGTCAACCGCATCTTTATGTTGCTTGGCAACGTCATGCATATTCTCAGCACGGTTCCAAGCATCTTTACCAAAGTCCTTGAATTGCTGATCTGTGAAAGTCCGATCAACATTGTCGGCGTCTCGCCAAGCGAAGTCTCCCGGCAAGCTGTTGCCAGCATTGAGGAATCCCAAAGTTGCTGAAATCTTGAATTGGCTTGTGGGATCCATATCGTAATCGTTGCTATCAGTCGGCCAATTGAACTTCAACACGTAAAGTCGGTAGTCTCGGTAGTCGTTGATCGCCTTTCGCTTCGCAGCTTTGGCTTCCGAAAGGCCGTGATCTGTCATGACCGTATTGAGCGTAGTTTGGTCAGCACCCGAAAGAACGTCGGGGAACCATACGTCAACGGTGTCGGGCGAACCACTAACTTTGTCGATGCGGTCAACCGACTGAGCAATAGATGACGCTACGATCTCCTCGCTGAGCAAGTCGAGATTCGAAACGTCTTGGTTGTATGTGTACTTCGTGGGAGTAGGCATGGCTTATCCTGACAATCCTCTGACCAGAAGGCAACGATCGTAAGCGTTTACAGTTCCAGCACTGATCTTCCATTGGATCTTAATGACCTTCGCATTCGCAAGGGCGACC
>SMVB01221405.1_pt1 | contig 21575 bp, 10 predicted proteins | sample 2456461 | NCBI WGS metagenome assembly SMVB01 (sample SAMN11095934, study PRJNA526329) | marine sediment metagenome | biome: Marine sediment; feature: Surficial sediment; material: Deep marine sediment; isolation source: Hadal surficial sediment | place: Pacific Ocean | collected 2014-05 | depth...
CAAGATCGACATCGCCATGACCGACAGCCTGTTCGCCTGGGGTTTCTGGGCCATGGGCATGGTCGAGGCCACCGGCCAGCGCCCGAAGCCGGGGGCCGAGCGCGTGACCGGCGGCACGCCGCGCTACCGCGTCTATGCCACATCGGATGGCCGGTTCATGGCCGCCGCGCCCCTGGAACAACGGTTCTGGGACCAGTTCTGCGACGCCATCGGGTTGGCGGACGAATACCGCGACGACGGCCCGGACCCGGACGCCACCGCGCGCGCCGTCGCCGCGATCATCGGCGCGCGAACCGCCGAACACTGGGTCGGCGTGTTCGAGGGCAAGGACGTTTGCTGCAACGTGGTGCGCCGCATCGACGAGGCGTTGAGCGACCCGCACCACCGCGGCCGGGGCCTGTTCGACGCGGCCGTCGTCGACGGCGCGGCGCGCCTCACCGCCGTGCCGGTGCCCGTCCACCCCGGCTTCCGCGACGCGCCCGGCGACCAGCCCTATCCACGCCTCGGCGCCGACAACGACTTGCTTGGGGATGGGGAGTGAATCCAGACCTGACTAATTGGTTCGTGCATAACGATGCTTCGACACGGGCCTTCGGCCCTGCTCAGCATGAGGATCAATGGTTTTGCTTTAGTCACCCTCATCCTGAGCCTGTCGAAGGATGAGAAGCCGCCGTCAGGCGGCCGAGCCGAAGACCGAACGCCTCGGTATGTATCCCGCATTCCCCGCTTGCCGCGCGCGGGCGCAGGCCGCAGAATTGGCGCTGTACCTTGTGGAGAGCCCATATGACCGAGACGCGACCGCTGAGCGGCGTCTATTGCCCCGCGCTGACGCCGATGAACGCCGATTTGAGCCTGAACACCGCCGCCTTTATCGAACACTGCCGCTGGCTGCTCGATGACGGCTGTCACGGGCTGGCGGTTTTCGGCACCACCAGCGAGGCCAATTCGTTCTCGGTGGACGAGCGCATGGCGGCGCTGGACGCCCTGGTCGAGGCCGGCGTCGCGCCCGCCGCGTTGCTGCCCGGAACCGGTTGTTGCGCGATCACCGACACCGCGCGCCTGACCGCCCAAGCCGTCGCCCTGGGCTGCGCCGGGGTGCTGATGCTGCCGCCGTTCTATTACAAGGGCATGAGCGAGGACGGGCTGTTCGCCAGTTTCGCCGACTGTATCGAGCGCGTCGGCTCCGACCGGCTGCGGATTTACCTCTACCACATTCCCCAGGTCTCGGGCGTCGGACTGCCGCTGGCGTTGGTCGAGCGCCTGGTCACGGCCTATCCGGACACCGTGGTCGGGCTCAAGGACAGCTCCGGCGACTGGAGCTACACGGAAAATCTGTTGAAGGCGATCCCCGGCTTCGGCGCGTTCTCGGGCTCGGAAGTTTTCCTGCTGGCCAATTTGCGCGCCGGTGGCGCGGGCACGATCAGCGCCACCACCAACGTCAACGCCCGCGCCATCCGCGCTCTTTACGACAACTGGACCGGCGACACGGCCGACGACTTGCAGGACGGGGTGACGCGGCGGCGGGAATTGATTCAGGGCTTTCCCATGATTCCCGGCCTCAAACACGTTATCGCGGCCGTGCGCGGCGATCCGGGCTGGCGTCGTACGCGCCCGCCGTTGACGCCGCTGGACCAAGCGGTGGGCGCGCGGCTGCTTGACGATCTGGCCACCGGCGGGTTTTCCTTCGCCGGCCAACCACATCCCGCCGCCACCGCCGCCACCGCGTGAGCACGGAAATCCGAAGCCTCGGCGGGCGCGACGTTCCCGTCTCGGTGCGGCGCAGCGACCGCGCGCGCCGTATCGGCCTGACCATCGACCCGATGGGCGGCGTCGAGTTGGTGGTGCCGCGCCGCGCCGCGATGGCCGACGCCGAACGGTTTCTCGAATCCGAGGCCGAATGGGTGCTCGCCAGGCTGGCCGCGATGCCGCCGCGCGTGCCCTTCGCGCACGACGCGGTGATTCCGGTGCTGGGGCGCGACAAACGCATCGTCCATCTGCCGCTGTTCCCGCCCGAGGCGCGCGACGAGGGCGGTGAGCTTGTCGTCGGCGGGCCGGAAGAGGGTATCGCGGCCACGGTGACGGCCTGGCTGACCGCGCTGGCCCGCGACGTGCTGGGCGGTGAGGCGCGCGCCAAGGCGGCCACGCTCGATCTACCCGTCGCCGGCGTCACCGTGCGCGATCAGCGGACTCGCTGGGGCAGTTGCTCGGTGCGGGGACGGTTGTCGCTGTCGTGGCGCCTGGTGCTGGCGCCGCCGGACGTGCGCGACTATGTGGTGTCGCACGAGGTCGCGCATCTCAAGGAAATGAACCACGGGCCCAACTTCTGGGCGCTGGTGGAATGGCTGTGTCCGGGCCACGCGCGGCCGCGCCGCTGGCTGCGCGACAACGCCAAAAGCCTGCAGCGCTACGGCTGAAGCCGGCTCGCGAAATCGCGCCACAGGCGCGCCGGCGCGCCGCCGCCGGTGACGTTGTCCATGGGCGCCGAATCGTCGTTGCCGAGCCACACGCCGGCGACCAGATCGGGCGTGTAGCCGACGAACCAGGCATCGCGGAAGTCCTGGCTGGTGCCGGTCTTGCCGGCCACCGGGACGGCCGCGTGGTCGATTTGCGCCGCGCGCCCGGTGCCGCGCGCCACCACCGCGCGCAGCAAGCCGCCCATGGCGGCCGCCGTGGCGCCGTCGAGCACCCGGCCCGGGCCCGAGCCCTGGCGGCGATACAGCACGCGGCCGTCGCGGTCGCGGATTTCGGTGATCCCATACGGCCACAGCCCGTGCCCGCCATTGGCGACGACCGCGTAAGCCCCGGTCAACTCAAGCAAGGAGACTTCCGAGGCGCCGAGCGCCAGGCTGGGTTCGTCGGCCAGCGGCGAGGCCACGCCAAGCCGGCGCGCCACGTCGATTACCCGCGCCCGTCCCACCTGTTCCGAAAGCCGCACGGCGGCGGCGTTGCTCGACTGGGCGAAGGCCTCGGTCAGGGTGATGTCGCCCCGGTACCGGTCGGCGTAGTTGCGCGGCCGCCAGCCGTCCACCTCGATCGGGCTGTCGGCGACGATGTCGTCGGGCCGCAGACCCGCCTCGAAGGCGGCCAGATAGACGAACAGCTTGAACGCCGAGCCCGGTTGGCGCCGCGCCTGGGTGGCGCGATTGAACTGGCTGGCGGCGTAGCTTCGCCCACCCACCATGGCGCGCACCGCGCCGTCGTTCGCCAGCGCCACCAGCGCGGTCTGCTCAGTGCCGGGTAGCGCCGCGACGGCGCGCTCGGCGGCGCGTTGGGCGTGCGGGCTGAGGGTGCTGTACACGGTGATGTCGGCGCGCGCCGGGCCGACATAGGCGGCGACCTGTTCGACCGCCCAATCGGTGAAATAGCGCGCCTCGCCGAGCGCGAATTCAGCCCCCCCGCGCAGCCGCGCCGGTTGGGCCTTGGCGGCGGCCGCCCGCGCCGCGTCCAGGCTTCCCGCCGCCACCATGTTGTCGAGCACCTGGGCGGCGCGGCGTTGCGCGCGTTCCAGGTTGCGCGTCGGCGCGTAACGACTGGGCGCCTTCAACAACCCGGCGATCATGGCCGATTCGGCGAGGTCGAGGCGCGCCGCCGGCTTGGCGAAATAGCGCCGCGCCGCCGCCTCCACCCCATAGGTGCCGGCGCCCAGATAGACCCGGTTGAGATAGATGGTGAGCAGCTGGTCCTTGGTGAACCTGTGTTCCAGCCACAGCGCCAGCAGCACTTCCTGGGCCTTGCGCTTGAAGGTGCGCGCGGGCGTCAGAAAGACGTTCTTGGCGACCTGCTGGGTGATCGTGCTGCCGCCCTGGACCACGCGCCCGGCGCGCAGGTTGGCCCACAACGCGCGCGCCAGCCCGATCCCGTCGAGGCCGAAGTGGCGGTAGAAGCGGCGGTCCTCGGTCGCCAGCACCGCGGCCGGCAGCTCGGGCGGCAGTTCGGCCACGTCCACATGGCCGGCGAAAACATCGCCGTAATTGGCCAGCACCGCGCCGTTCGCCGCCAGCACCGTGACGCCGGGCGCGCGGTAATGGCCGCCCAGGCCACTCACGTCGGGCAGGTCGTGAGCGTAAAAGGCCGCGACGCCGCCGACCGCGATCACCACCCAAATGGCCGCGGTCACCGCCCAATAGAGCAGTCGAACCGGCAACGAACGCCTTCGCCCCTCGCCACGCCGCGGCCGGCGCGCGGATTTCCGCCCGCCCTTCACGGCCTCGCGCGCCTGCGCTTTCGCCATCAGGCGCGCCCGCGAGTGACTTCTCCCTCCCCCCAACGCGGGGGAGGGTCGGGGTGGGGGGGCGCCGCGCGAAGCGCGGCCAAGAAAGCGCGGATGGTTGGGGCGAAGATTTTCGCCATCAAGGGTTTCTGACCGGCTCTTTCATGCGATGCGTGCCTTTGGCCCGCCAGCCACCCCCACGACTCTTCGTGCGGCCACCCCCACGATTCTTTGTGTGGCAACCCCCACCCCAACCCTCCCCCGTCGAGGGGGAGGGGGAAGGTTGGCGCCATTGCGCGGCCCGGCCTCAAACGTCGAGATTGGCGACGTCGAGGGCGTTTTCCTGGATGAATTTGCGGCGCGGCTCGACCAGGCCGCCCATCAGGGTGGAGAACAGGTCGTCGGCGTCGTCGGCGTGGCTGACCTTGACCTGGAGCAGGATGCGCGCGTCCGGGTCCAGGGTGGTTTCCCACAGTTGGTCCGGGTTCATTTCGCCGAGGCCCTTGTAGCGCTGGATCGTGGTGCCCTTGCGGCCCAGCTTGAGGACCGCCGAGATCAGGTCGGTGGGCGCGCGCACCGCGATGGTCTCGCCCTTGATCTCGAGCACCGCGGGATGGCCGTAAAGTTCCTGCAATGCGCTAGCGTCGGCGTCGAGGCGGCGCGCCTCGGCGCTGCGCAGCAGCGTCTCGCCGAGGCGGTATGTCGAGACGACGCCGCGGCGGTTGTGGGTGAAGGTAAGACCGCCGCCGTCGGCGGCCGCGCCCGACCAGCCGTCTTCGCCCGGCGCGGCCAACTCATTGAGCCGGCCGGCGATATAGTCCGCGACCTGGCCGGCGAGTTCGGCGTCGGCGAGCACGTCCGGTCCGAGGGCGCCGGCCACCGCCACTTGCTCGATCAGCTCCGGCGCCACCTTGCGCGACAAGGTGGCCAGCAGTTCGGCCTGGTCGCGCGCGCGCACCACGATTTCGCGCAAGTCGGCGCCCGCGCGCGTCGCCCGCTCGTCTTCCTTGCCGACCAGCAGGCGCGCGTCCTTGAGGCCTTCGTCGATCAGGAAATCCTCAAGTTCGCGCTCGTCCTTCTTGTAGACCTCGGTGTTGCCGCGCTTGATTTTGAACAGCGGCGGCTGGGCGATGTAGAGGTAGCCGCGCTGAATGATCTCCGCCATGTGCCGGTAGAAGAAGGTCAGCAGCAGGGTGCGGATATGCGAGCCGTCGACATCGGCGTCGGTCATGATGATGATCTTGTGGTAGCGCGCCTTTTCGATGTCGAAATCGTCGCGCCCGATGCCGGTGCCCAGCGCGGTGATCATGGTGCCGATTTCGGCCGATGACAGCATCTTGTCGAAGCGCGCGCGCTCCACGTTGAGAATTTTGCCGCGCAGGGGAAGCACCGCCTGGTTCTTGCGGTGGCGCGCCTGCTTGGCGGAACCGCCGGCCGAATCGCCCTCGACCAGAAACAACTCGCTTTTCGTGGGATCGCGCTCCTGACAGTCGGCCAGCTTGCCGGGCAGACTGGTCACGTCCAGCGCGCCCTTGCGCCGGGTCAGCTCGCGCGCCTTGCGCGCCGCGTCGCGCGCGGCCGCCGCGTCGACCACCTTGGAGACGATGTTGCGCGCCTCGCTGGGATGTTCCTCGAGCCACTGGCCGAGCTTGTCGGCGACGATGCTCTCGACCACCGGGCGCACTTCCGACGACACCAGCTTGTCCTTGGTCTGCGACGAGAACTTGGGGTCGACCACCTTGAGCGACAGCACGCAGGTCAGGCCCTCGCGCATGTCGTCGCCGGTGAGTTGGATTTTTTCCCGCCGCGCGATGCCGGTCTCGGTGGCGTAATTGTTGATGGTGCGCGTCAGCGCGGCGCGAAAGCCGGCCAGATGCGTGCCGCCGTCGCCTTGCGGGATGTTGTTGGTGAAGCACAGAACGTTTTCGTGGTAGCTGTCGTTCCATTGCAGGGCGGCGCCGACGAAGGTTCCGTTGCGTTCGCCCTCGATCATGATCGGCGGCTCATGCAGCGCCGCCTTGTTGCGGTCGAGATAGGCGACATAGGCCTCGAGCCCGCCGTCGTAACACATTTCGTGGGTGATCGGGTCGACGCCGCGCGCGTCGCACAGCACGATGCCGACGCCCGGGTTGAGAAAGGCGAGTTCGCGCAGGCGGTGCTCCAGGCGGGCGAAATCGAAGTGGATGTTGGTAAACGTGTTCGGCGACGGCCAGAAAGTGATCTCGGTGCCGGTGCGGTCGCCGACCTCGCCTACCACCGCCAGCGGCGCCTCCGGCTCGCCGTGGAGGAACACCATGTGGTGTTCCTTGCCGGCGCGCCAGACGGTGAGTTCGAGCCTTTCCGACAGCGCGTTGACCACCGACACGCCGACCCCGTGCAGGCCGCCCGAGACCTTATAGGAATTCTGGTCGAACTTTCCGCCGGCATGGAGCTGGGTCATGATGACCTCGGCGGCCGAGACGCCCTCTTCTCCGTGAATGTCGGTGGGAATGCCGCGGCCGTTGTCGGTGACCGTCACCGAGCCCTCGGCGTTCAGGGTAATGCGCGCCTCGTCGCAAAAGCCGGCCAGGGCCTCGTCGATGGCGTTGTCGATGACCTCGTAAACCATGTGGTGCAGGCCCGAGCCGTCATCGGTGTCGCCGATATACATGCCCGGGCGCTTGCGCACGGCGTCGAGCCCGCGCAGCACCTTGATCGAGTCGGCGCCGTATTCTTCCGGCGGGGTTTCGACGGGTTGCGACATGGTCATGCGGTTCCTGTATGTGGCACCGCGGAAATGCGGGGCCCCGTTATCGCGCCGTCGGCGACGGTGAGATACTGCGCGCGGGCGCCGAAATCGGCGAAGGCGGCGGGATCGGTGCCGGTCAGCCAGGCCTGCCCGCCCAGCGCGATCAGTTCGTCGATCAACGCGGCGCGGTGGTCGGCGTCGAGATGGGCGGCGACTTCGTCGAGAAGCAGCACCGGCACCGCGCCGCCGCGCGCGGCGTGCAGGCGGGCGCTGGCCAGAATCAGGGAGATCAGCAGCATTTTCTGTTCGCCGGTCGAGCATTGCGCGGCGGCCAATCCGTTGGCCACGTGGCCCACCACCAGATCGCCGCGATGGGGTCCGGCCGCCGCGCCGCCCGCGACGGCATCATGGGCGCGCGCCCGCGCCAGGGTCTCGCGCAGCCGCGCTTCCACGTCGACGGCTGGCATGTCGGCAAGCCAATCGTCGATCTCGCCGACCAGGTCCAGGGTGGCGGCCGGAAACGGCCCGACGCCGGTGCCCAAGGCGCCGCGCAACCGCGCAACCGCGTCGTGGCGCGCGGCGGTGACCGCCACCGCGTGGCCGGCCATGGTGTCTTCGATCGCGTCCAGCCACGCCGGATCGCCGCCGCCGCCGCGCAGCACGCGGGCGCGTTCGCGAAGCGCGCGCTGGAAGGCGCTGATACGGCGCGCGTGGCCCGGATCGAAGCCAAAGACCAGGCGGTCGAGAAAACGTCGCCGCGCCTGCGGCGCGTCGTTGAACAAGCGGTCCATGGCCGGGGTGAGCCACACCACCGTGACCTTGTCGGTCAACGCGGCTTGCCCGCCCGCGGGCGCGCCGTCGATGCGCACCACGCGGCGCTGGCCGCCGGACGGATCCTGGCCGGTGCCGATGTCCACGGCGCCATCGGGGCCACTCACCGTCGCCGCGACCGCCCATGGCCGCGGTTCGCCTTCGGGCGCGCCGCGCCGCGCCACGTCCGCCAGCCGCGCCCCGCGCAAGCCGCCGCCCGGCGACAGGAAGGACAGGGCCTCGAGCAGGTTGGTCTTGCCGCCGCCATTGACGCCGGTCAGTACCACCGGGCGCGGGTCGACCTCGAGACGCAAGTCCCGGTAGGAGCGAAAGGCGCTGAGCACCAGGCGCGTGACCGCGAAGGCCGGGCCATCTTTCGGCGCCGGCGCGGCGTGTCTGGGAGTGCTGAGAATGAGAGGCCTCAAACCGGTCGCGCTCAAACCCGCATCGGCATCAAAACATAAAGCGCGCGCGGATCACTGCTGTCGCTGACCGTGGTCGGCGAGGCCGCGTCGGCCATTCTGAAGCGCATGCTGTCGCCTTCGATCTGCTGGGTCATGTCCAGCACGTAGCGGGAATTGAACCCGATATCGATGGCCTCGAAGTCGTATTCGACGGACAGTTCCTCGGTCGCGCTGGCCTGTTCCGGGCTGTTGGCGGACAGCACCAGCTTGCCGGGGCCGATGCTCAGCTTGATGGCGCGCGACTTGTCGCTGGAAATCGTCGACACCCGGTCGACGGCGGCGGCGAAGTCCTTGCCGTCGACATCCATCACCTTGTCGTTGTCTTCCGGAATGACCCGGGCGTAATCGGGGAACGTGCCGTCGATCAGCTTCGAGGTCAGCACCGTGCCGCCCACGTCGAATCGGATCTTGGTTTCCGACAGGGCGACCTGAACCTGCTCGGCGCTGTCTTCCAGCAGCTTGTGGATCTCGCCCACCGCCTTGCGCGGCACGATGATTCCGGGCATGTCCTCGGCGCCGTCGGGCAGGTCGACCTCGACCCGCGCCAGCCGGTGGCCGTCGGTGGCCACCGCGCGCAGGATGGCGGCGCCGTTCGCCGCGACGGCGTGAAGATAGATGCCGTTCAGGTAATAGCGCGTCTCCTCGGTCGAGATGGCGAACCGGGTCTTGTCGATCAGCCGCATGAGATCGCCCGCCGGCAAGGCGAAGCGGTGCGACAGATCGCCCTCGGTCATGGCCGGGAAATCCTCGGTCGGCAGGCACATCAAGGTGAACGACGAGCGGCCGCTGCGCACTTGCAGGCTCTCGCCCTCGACCACCAATTCGATTTGACCGCCCTCGGGCAGCTTGCGCACGATGTCGTAGAGCATATGCGCCGGCGCCGTGGTCGCGCCGGCCTGGCGCACCTCGCATGCCGCGCGGTCGACCACCGCGATGTCCATGTCGGTGGCGGTCAGGCCGAGCGCGCCTTCGTCGGCCGACAGCAGCACGTTGGACAGGATGGGGATGGTGTTGCGGCGCTCCACCACGCTCTGGACATGCTGCAGGGATTTCAGCAGCGCGGAGCGCTCGATGGTCAGGTTCATGAGTTCGGCAAGCCTTTCCGTTGATCTCCGCCGGGACCATGATTGCCGGCGCGACCGGCGCCCGTCGGGACCAGGAAATATACCAGATTGTTCCTTGCGCGGCAGTCTTTTCGACAAAATTCGGGGGCCTCGGTCCGGCCCGCCGCGCGGCGCCCAAGATCAGCTCGTTCGCCGGTCCCGGACAAAGCGTTCCAGCGCCGGCCCGGGCAACGGCCGGCTGTACAGAAAGCCTTGCATTTCATCGCAACCGATCTGGCGCAGAAACTCGGCCTGCGGCTCTTTCTCCACGCCTTCGGCGATCACGGTCAGGTGGAGCGAATGCGATAGCGAGACGATGGCGTCGACGATGGCGCGGTCATCGTGGTCGTCGCACAGGTCCTTGATGAATTCGCGGTCGATCTTGAGGCTGTCGATGGGAAGGCGCTTGAGATAGCTCAACGAGGAATGGCCGGTTCCGAAATCGTCGACCGCGATCGCCAGGCCCATGTCCTTGAAGCGGTGCAAGGCGCGCAGGTTGGCGTCGATGTCGCTCATGACCAGGCTTTCGGTCAGTTCGATGACCAGGGACTCGCCGGACACGCCGGTCTCGTCGAGAATCCCGGCCACGTCGTGGACCAGCGATGGCTGGCGCAATTGACGTTCCGACAGGTTCACCGCCACGGGCAGGTTCGCCATGCCGGCGTCTTGCCACGCCCTGATCTGTTCGCAACAGGTCCGTATCACCCATTCGCCGATGGGCACGATAAGGCCGGTTTCCTCGGCAAGGGGAATGAATTTCGCCGGCGGGATCTGGCCCCGTGTCGGATGACGCCATCGCAGCAGCGCTTCCACGCCGGTCAAGCGGCCGGTCTTGAGGTCCACCTTCGGCTGATAGGCCAGCGCGAATTCGCCGTTATCCAACGCCCGTCTCATGTCACGCTCGAGGTCAAGCCTTTCCGCCGCGATCTCGTTCAACCGCGACGTGAAGAAGCGGGGCCGTTGCGTGCCCTCGGCCTTGCCGCTGTACATGGCCGCGTCGGCGTTCTTGAGCAGCGTCTCGGCGTCGTCGCCGTCCTGCGGGAACAGGGCGATACCGACGCTGCACGAGGCGAGGAATTCATGGTCCTCGACGACCATGGGCTCGGCCAGCCGGTCGGCGATCTTGTCGGTCACCGCGCTGACGTCGGCGGGCGTCTTGATTCCGGTGAGCAGCGCGACGAACTCGTCGCCGCCGAGCCGCGCCACCGTGTCCGATTCGCGCACGCAATCGAGCAACCGGCCGGCGACCTCGATCAACAGCTTGTCGCCCACGGCGTGGCCAAAGGTGTCGTTGACCAGTTTGAACCGGTCCAGGTCGAAGAACGCCACGGCCAGTTTCTCGCCGTGGCGGCGGGCGGCGGCGATCGCCTGGCCGAGGCGGTCCATCAACAGCAAACGGTTGGGCAGGCCGGTCAACGCGTCGTGCTCGGCCATGTGCTCGATGCGGCGTTGGAAGCGCCTTTGTTCGGTGATGTCGGCGACGAAGGCGAAAGCGCCGGCCGGGGCGCCGGACGGATCGTCGATACGGGTCAGGTTGAAGCGCGACTCGACAAGCCCGCCGTCGCGCCGCGTCAAGACGATTTCGTGTACGGCATGCCCCGTCGTGGCGATCCGGTCGAACAGGCCGCGCAACGTCGCGCGGTCGTTCCCGGCGGCGAAGTCGAGCGGCGAGCGGCCGATGAGCGCCTCGCTGTCCTGGTCCAACATGCGCCGCAGGGCGGCGTTCACCTCGACCGTCTTGAGGTCCGTGTCGACCAGCCAATAGCCGTCCGACGTCGAATCGACGATGGTGCGGTATTTGCGTTCGCTTTCGCGCAATGCCGCGATGGCGGCCTCTTTTTCGCGCGCCAGGCGCTGTTGGCGCAGGCAGCGGTCCAGGGTCCGCATAAGGAGGTCCGGGGCGACCGGCTTGCGAAGATAGTCGTCGGCGCCGTGACGAACCGCCATGATCGCGCTTTCCGCCTCGGCGAAAGCGGTCATCACGATGCACACCAGACTGGGGATGCCGTGTTTGAGTTCGGGCACCAGGTCGAGGCCGTTGGTGGCGCCCAGCTTGACGTCGAGCAACGCGGCGTCCGGGCAAAAGCTGTTGGCGAGGCGGCGCGCTTCGTCGGGCCCGGTCGCGGTTTCGACCCGGTAGCCCGCGTCTTCGAGAAGGTCCCTCAGCGATACCAGCAGATCGGGATCGTCGTCGACAAGCAGAACCCTGGCTTGCGCCGCCACCCGGTCATCGGGGCTGTCCTTCGCCACCGACAGATAATCGTTATCCATTGTCACGGCGCCGGATCGGGTTCGAACAATGGCAGTTCGATCCAGAACGCGCTGCCCTTGCCCGGGTCACTGTCGACGCCGATCCGCCCGCCCATCAGTTCGACCAGTTGCCTGGAGATGGTCAGTCCGATTCCGGTGCCCTCGACCTTGGCGCTCAACCGGCTGAATGGAACGAAAAGCTGGTCCATTTCATCGGCGGCGATTCCCGGTCCGGTATCGCTTACCGAAATCCGCAGCCAACCGGTCGCCACGGTCTGGCAATCCAAGGTCACCGTGCCGCCCTCGCGGTTGAACTTGACCGCGTTGGAAAGAAGGTTGAGCAGGATCTGCTTGAGCCGGATGGTATCCGCCTTGACCGCGGGCACGGTCCCGTCCGTGGTCCGGTCGACAACGCGGATGCCTCGCCGCTCGGCGGGCGACGCGATCACGGGCAGGCAGTCGTCGATAAGGGCGCGCGGCTCGACTTTTTCCAGGGTCAAGGAAATCCGGCCGCGTTCGACCTGCGCCAGGTCGAGGACCTCGTTGATCAGCGCCAGCAAATGTTCGCCGCCGTTAATAATCTGCGTCACGGCTTGCGCCTGCGTCTCGTCGAGCGGCGCATTGGGGTCGGCCTCCAGCACTTGCGCGAAACCCAGCACGGCGTTCAGCGGCGTGCGCAATTCGTGGCTCATGCGGGATAGAAATTCGGACTTAGCCCGGTTCGCCGCGTCGGCCTCTTCCTTGGCCCGGACCAGGTTCCGTTCGGTGCGCTCGCGCTCGGCGAGCTGGCGGGTCAGTTCTCCGGTGCGCGCGGCGACGCGCTGTTCAAGGTCTTCGTTGAGCTGGCGGATTTCCCCTTCGATGGTCTTCAGCCGGGTGATGTCGGTGATCGTCCCGACGCGGCCCAGCACCGCGCCGTCTTCGCCGCGATACGGCTCGGACCGTCCGGTGACCCAGGTCACCACGCCGTCGGGGGTTTGCATCCGATATTCGGCGCTGAACGGCCGCCGCGCCCGCGTGGCTTGCGCGACTTCCCTCACGACGCGTTCCCGGTCAACCACGTGGATCGCTCGCGTCCACCCATCGCCGGCGGCCCGGTCTTCGGTCAGACCGGTCATGGCGCGCCACCGCGCGTTGACGAACAGGCAGTTCCCGTCGGCGTCGGTCTGGTAAATGCCGACCGGCGAGACATCGGTCAGCGTCTGGTAGCGGTTCTCGCTTTCGCGCAGCGCCGCGACCGCCGCTTCGCGTTCGCGCACCAGCCGCTGTTGCAGGAGACAACGCGACAGGGTCTTGAACAGGTCGTCCGGCGCGACCGGTTTTCGCAGGTAATCGTCGGCCCCGACGCGGACCGCGTGGACCGCGTTTTCGGTGTCGGCGTAACCGGTCATCGCCACGCATACCAGGTCGGGAACCTCGCGCCTGAGAACCGGCACCAGGTCGAGGCCGTCATGGACTCCCAGCTTGATGTCGAGAATGGCGGCGTCGGGCCGGAACTCGCCGGCCAGTCTTTGCGCGGCTTGGGGGGTTGCCGCGCTGGCCACGATATAGCCTTCCGGCTCAAGCAGATCGGTCAACGATTCGAGCAGGTCCACATCATCATCGACCAGCAGGATTCGGCTCGGCGGCGAGTCATGCGCGCCGCGCCCCGGCGTCTTGGCGGCCTTGGGGGCCTTGGGTTCCTGGGACGCCTGGGGGGTTTTCGGGCGATGCGGCGCGCTGCGGCGGCCGGCCCCGGCGACCGGCTTTGTCGGGCCAGCCGAGCGGGACGGAATTCGCGTTGCCGTCGCGTCTTCAAGGGCGGCGGCCAATCGAGAGCAACGAAACGTCATCACGTCTTCGCCTCTGTGGTTTGTTCGTCGATGCCGCGGCGCGGCAAACGCAGCCGCACGCGGGTGCCGCGGCCGGGCTCGGTTTCCACCTCGACGGTGCCGCCGTGCTGCTCCATGATCTGTTTGACCACCGGAAGGCCGAGTCCGACGCCGAACCCCTTGGTGCTGAACAGGGGCTCGAAAATTTTTGCTTCGATGTCGGGCGGAATTCCGGGTCCGTCATCCTGGAATTCGATTTCGATCCATCCGTCCGACTGGTGGGTGCGGACGGTCAGGCAATGATCGCCGGTGTCGTCTTCGTCTTCGGTCATCGCCTGGCAGGCATTGTCGAACACGTTGATCACGGCGCGCCGCATGCGGTCCGGGTCAAACATGGCCGTCGCGCCGGAAAGGCCGCGCTCGCGCGCCACGCGAACACGATCCGGCGTCGCCTGCTCGCCGATCACCTCGTCGAGCCATGCGTCGAGGAAGGTGGCCGTGGGAGCGAGGTCGCGGATACGGGTGTAGTCGAGCAACTCGTCGATGATGTGGTCGCAGCGCACGATGCCGCGGTCGATCCGCTGGACCGCGCGCCGGGCGCGGGTCTGATTGTCGTTCAGCGCCACGCCGATGACGTGGGCGGAGGCGCGCATGGCGGCCAGCGGATTGCGCAACTCGTGGCTGACCGTGGCGGTCAACTGGCCCAGGGTCGCCAGGCGTTCCTTCTTGACCAACTCACCCTGCGCCGCGCGGAGTTCCGCCGTGCGCTCCTCGACTCGTTTCTCCAGCCCTTCGTTGAGCTTCTTGATTTCAGTCTCGGCCACTTTGCGCTCGGTCACGTCGATCGCCATGCTGATCATGATCCGACGTCCATCCGGCATGGCGCCCAGCGGCCCGTTGCTGAAATCCCAAACCCGTGTCTCGCCCGACGCGGTCATGATTTCGAACTCGCCGTAACGTGAGCCGACGTCCCGGTCGTACAAGGCGTCGACATGCGCTTTTCGTTCCTTGTGCAGTGCCCCGTACGCCTTCCGCATCCAGTCGTCCAAGGTCGGAATTTCGGCGGGCGCGTAGCCCGTAATTTCCGTCCATTCCCGGCTGATCAAGAGGACTTCCCCGCCTTCGGCGTGCAGCATGATCGGGATCGGCGCGTCGGTGATGGCGCGTCGCAGCCGCGCCTCGCTTTCGCGCAACTCGGCCTCTTGGCGCTTGCGTTCCGTGATATCGAGGCGGATGCCGACCGTGCCCCCTTCCGACGTGGTTCGTTCGAAAAGCTGCAAGGTGCGGCCGTCGGCAAGTTTGTGCTCGAGAACCAGCGGCGGATCGCGCGGCGCCTCGAGCCGCTCGCGAATCCACGCCTCGCCGCCTTCGGAAGCCTCCGGAATCGCGCCCGTCTCGACCGTCCGCCGCAACAAGTCTTCCCACGGCGTTCCCGGCTTGAGCAAATCGGACAACTGTGGGAAATGGTTGCTGGACTCGCTGTTGCACAGCACCAGCCGTTTATCCGCGTCGTAAAGGAAGAACGACGCCGGCAGGCTTTCGATGGCATCGACCAGCCGCTCATGCGCCCGCGCGGCGCGCGCCTCGCTGTCGCGCAGCGCCTCCTCGCGTTGCTTGATCTCGGTGATGTCGGTCAGGATGGTGGCGATGCCGCCGTCCGGCAGTCGTTGGTCGTTGACCAGTGTCCACCGATTTCCCGAGCGTTCGAATTCTTGCGGCCCCGACGGATTTTTTCGTTCGATCAACCGTTGCCGCAACCAGTCCTCTTCGCGACCCACGGCGTCCGGGTACAGGCCGGCCCGCATCGCCGCGCGCGAGAAGTCGACATACGGGGTGCCGGGAGGAATGAATTCCTCGATTTCCCGGTTGAAATCCCGCCACGCCTTGTTGCCAAGCACCAGCCGGTCGTCGGTGTCGAACAGCACGAACTGTTCCGACAACGCCTCGACACTGGCCGCCAGGCGTTGCTGTGCCTCTTGAGCACGGTGTTCGGCCTCGACAATTTCGGTGACGTTCCGCGCCGTGCCCCGGTAGCCAAGGAACGCGCCGCTGTCGTCAAGGACCGGTCGTCCGTTGACACGAATGTAATGTTTTTCGCCAGCCTCGGTTCGGGCCGAAAACTGGAAGTCCTTGAATGGTCGGCGCGCGTCCAGGTCCGCGCGATGGGCATCCCAATTCACGTCGCCGTCGTCATCGGCCATGCGCGCGTCGAAGCGCGTCTTGCCAAGGCATTGACCCTGCGCCTCCGCGATCGCCTCGTCCACCTGGCCGGAGAATCCGGTAAACCGATGCTCGGAATCCGTTTCCCAGAACCAGTCGGCGGTCGATTCGGCAAAATCCTTGAAGCGCGCCTCGCTCTCCCTGAGTTCGGCCTCGCGTCGTTTCAGTTCGCTGATGTCGGTGGAGACGATGACCGTGCCGCCGTCGCTGGTCTTGCGTTCGCTGACTATCAACCAGCGGTCGGCGGCCAAGCGGCGTTCGAAGGGATCGCCCGGATGCAGGTAACTCTCGTAACGCTCGCGCGCCCAGTCCTTTTCCCGACCGACCGCCTCTTCGATCAATCCGGATCGCGCCACGCCGAGGGCGATGTCCTTCATATGGGTACCGGGCGTCTTGTGCACGTCGAGATGCCCGTAGAATTCCTGGAACCGGCTGTTGGTCAGCACCAGCCGGTGGTCGGCGCCGATAAGCGCGAACCCTTCCGACAGCGACTCGACGGCGTCAATCAACTGATCTTGCGCGCGTTTGGCGCGTTGTTCGGCCTGTATGGTTTCGGTTACGTCCTGCCCCGTGCCACTCATCCGTATCGGCTTGCCGTCATCGTCGAAGGTGACCTCGCCCTGCTCGTTGATGATGCGTTCGGTTCCGTCGGCCAGAACGATGCGGTGCTGAATATTATATGGCGCTCCGTCTTCGAGCGCCTTGTTTACGGCGCCCTCGACCCGTTCGCGGTCGTCCGGATGCACGACTTTCAGGAAAGCATCGTAGGTCGCGCCAAACTCTTTGGTTGTCTGGCCCCACAAGCGATACATTTCGTCCGACCATGACAGTTCGTTGGTTACAATATTCCAATCCCAACTGCCGATACGCGCGATGCGTTGCGCGTTGGCGAGGCTCGCCTCGCTTTCGCGCAGGGCCTCTTCGGCTTGCTTTCGTTCGGTGACGTCGGTCCAGTGGACCTGGATGGCGGGTTCGCCGTCCCAGGTCACGACGACCACCTGGTAGCGCAACCACGCCACCGAGCTGTCCTTGCGGATCGCCCTGACCTCGTAATCGTTCGGCGCTTCCTCGCCGCGCATCCTCGCCTCCGCGTAGCCTATCGCGCGCGCGCGATCTTCTGGCGCTACCCAGGACTGGATGTCCTCCACGGCAAGGAGGTCCGCCGGGGATTCATGGCCCAGCATCCGCGCCGCCGCCCGATTGGCGAACAACGGGCGTCCATCGCGATGCACCACCACCCCAAGCGCCGAATCCTCGATCAGGTTGCGATAGCGCCGCTCGCTTTCGCGCAGCGCTGCTTGCGAGCGCCGCCGGGCGGTGATGTCCTGGACGATGGCGGCGAAGACCGGCCGCGCGCCCGACCGCGATAGCTGCAGGAGTACTTCGATGGGGTAGTCCGTGCCGTCCTTGCGCCTGTGGACGGTCTCGAACGTGAGTTGATCCTTGGCGCCGCTTCGCAGCGGCGCGATCAGGTCGGCGAATTGCGCGTGATCGAATTCCGGCTTGATGTCCAAGGGCGTCATGTCGCGCAATTCGTCCATCGAATAGCCGAGATTGCGTTGCGCGCCCTGGTTGACCTGGATGAAACGCAAGCTGTCCGTGTCGAACAAATAGATTTCGTTGAACGAGCGATCGAGGATATGGCCCAGCCGCGCCGCCGCGCCCTCCGCCGCCATCCGTTCCCGGGTGTTCTCCTTGAGCTCCCGATGCGCGTCCTCCACCACGTGCGCGCGGCGCGCGGCGGTTTGCGCCAAATGGACGCTGAGCGCCAGCACGACCGACAAGGCCGCGCCGACCGCGATCAGAATGTTGGCCACCGTTCCATGGAGTTGGCCCAGCATCTCGGCGCCGGGCAGCACGACGGCGCGCCAGGCCAAACCGTGCGAATCGACGCGCGCCTCGCCGCGCCACGCCGAGGCCGCCTCGACGCCAACGCCTTCATGACGATAGATTTCGTCCTGGCCGTCGTAAAGGATGACCGTATTGCGGGCCGTATCCCGGAGCAGCACCATAGTGTCGATGAAATCCGGAAATCTCAGGAAACCCGCCATGAAACCGTGGAATTCGCCGGCGTCCCGCATGGGGACAGCCAACAACACGCCTGGGCCGCCGGCGGGGAGGTCGGCCATCCACCGCAGCGACGGGCCGTCCCGGTCTCTCAGGGAAGCAAGTATGCGGCCCAGCGCCGTGTCGGGACCGATACGCGCGCCGCGCAATCGCCCGGTGCCCTCGGCGCCCTCGACCCAACGAAACCGGTATTCTCGGTCGATCCAAGCCAGGGCTTGGTAGGCGGGCTGGTGGTCGATGTATGACCGGGCGTCGACCGCCCAGGCTTCACGCGCCTTGGCGTCATCGCCGGTCCAACGTCGCGCCATGCGCTCCAAGGCATGGGCGTTTCCGCGAAACTCCGTGGAAAGATGGTCGGCGATGGTATCGACCGCCAAATCCACGCTGGTTCGCATTTGCCGGGCGTCTTCCGCCAACAGGCTATGCCAAATGGCGACCACCACGGTCAGCGCGCCGATGCCCGCCGCCATGGCAAGCCAGCGCGGCGCGCCGGCCGATACCCGCCCGTGGCCAAGCCAACCCAGCGCGAGCAGGGCGCAGCCCAGCGCCACCACGCCGACGCTGGTATGCAGCGCCATCTGCGTGAATTCGCTCCAGCCATGGGGCGATCCCGGTTTGACCACGTAGCCGGACAACGCCACCACGCCCAAGCCGAGAACCACCGCGCCGAAGATGCCGACAACGCCCGCGCGCCAGCGCTCCGCCCGGCCCATCCCCCACATCGTCAGCGCCGCGCCACTCAACAGGAACGCAAGGGCCGTGCCGGTTCCCGTGCGGCCCGGATGCGGCGCGCCGGCCGCCAGGTCCGGCACCAGCACCGCCTTCAGCGGCCCCAGGTCCATCCCGGCGTCGTAATGCAGCAGGGTCGCCGCGCCAAGCGCCGCGACCAACGCCGCCAACACCGCCGCCGCGACGTGGTGGCCGCGCGAGAAAAAGATCAGGCTGAGCCCGGCCGCCAGAAAACCCAGCGCGGTGGCGTATTGCATGGCGGCCAACGGTGGCAGCAGCCTGATCAACACCGTGCTGCCGACATGCCAGCCGACGATCACGACCAGTCCGAGGCAAGCCACCGCCGCGCCGGCCGCGGCGATGAACAGGCGCAGCCGGTTGGGGGAAACCGCGTCTCGCGGCGCCCCGACGAAGTCAGCCGTTATCATGTCGATATCGGGATCGCTCCTCCCGCCCCACAAAGGATCAATATGGATCGCGATTGCGTCGCATTCCAATACCGCTCCACACAGCAAGGACCATGCCGTTCCGGTGAAACCGGCCGGAAACAAGAATTTCCTTCAATCACAAGTGGTTGGCGTTGGTATTGTGGGGAATCGCGGTGGTCTCGTGGGCGCCGGACACGCGATAAGGACGCAATCCGCAACGCAAAAAGCAAGCGCCTTCGGTTGGCGCCGTGGCGCCGCGCCACGCCGTGACCTTGGCGTGGCGACGATCGGGTGGTCCGTGATGGCGGTCACAATGGCGTGTTGGCGGCGTGAAACAGAGCTAAATGGACTTGTTACGGCGCGCCGGACCCGCCATTTTATCAGCTAACGCGCGGCGGGTGGCCTTGGCCGCCGGTCGCGCGGCGATGGCGTTCACGTCGATCCGAGGCTCGGAAGGGGAAGTCATGCGACAATTCGGAAAGCCGGCGCGGCCGGTTTTGGCGCGTTTGGGACTTGGCTTGGCCCTCGGCGCGGCGCTGAGTTTGGCGGCCACGCTCTCGCCGGTTTTGGCCGAGGACGCGCTGAACGCGGACCAGGTCGAGGCGGTCGAGACTCTGATTCACGATTACATCATGGATCATCCCGAGATCATCCTCGAGGCGGTCCAGGCCATGCGCGAGCGCGAGGAAGCGACGGTCGAGGCAAGCGCCAAGCAAGCCCTCGTGGCGCGGCGCGGCGAATTGATCAGCGATGCCGCGGCGCCGATCGCCGGCAACCCCGATGGCGACGTCACCCTGGTCGAGTTCTTCGATTACCGCTGTGGCTACTGCAAGGCGGCGATGACGGTGGTGCGCCAGATTTTGCGCGAGGACCCTGACTTGCGCATCGTATTCAAGGAATATCCGATCCTCAGCAAGGAATCGCGCGTCGCCGCCCGCGCCGCGCTGGCGGCCGAGCGTCAGGGGCGTTATTTCGAGTTCCATAATGCCTTGATGGGCGCGCGCGGCTCGTATTCCCTGGACCATATCCTGGAAGTCGCCGAGGAAGTCGGGCTCGACACCGACCGGCTGGTCGAGGACATGAAGGACCCGGCGATCGAGGCCGCGATCATCGCCAACGCCGACCTCGCGCGCGCTCTGGGCATCACCGGCACGCCGACCTTCGTCGTCGGCGATCAGTTGCACCCCGGCGCGCTGGACATCAAAACCCTGCGCGCGCTGATCGAACGGCAGCGGACCGGGTGAGGCGCGGCGCGTGAGGCGCGTAAACCGCCATATTGACGGGGCCGCAAAATGCTGTTGGTCTAAGGGGCGTTCGGCGCCACGGGCCGGCGGCGGCGCGCGGACGGTTCATGGGTCCGGGGGGAGTGGAGCGCGCATGGCGGACGATGGCTGATCGGCGGCTGCTGGCCGGAAAGCCCCGGCGCGTGCTCGGCGTATTCACCGGCTTCGCCCTGGTGGTCGCCATGTCGGTCTATTTCACCGGCTGCGCCGGCGGACCGTCGCGTTCATCCATGTTCGGCCTGCGCGGCCATACTTTCGAAAGCGCGCTCAAGGATACGCCGCAACTGGCGCGCTTGGCCGAGGCGCTCGACGAAACGGCGGAGCCGCCGCCCAGCGACAGCCATCGCCTGCGCCAACTCAACCTGTTCGCCAATGTCTTCGAGATCACGCGCAACGACTATGTCGACCCGGTGTCCGATTCCGCGATGATCGCCGCGGCGGTCGAGGGCCTGACGGAATCGGCCAACGCGGCGGTCGGGCCGGACGCGCTGAGCGCCGACAAACTGATCGCGGCGGCGCTGAGTACCATGCTGAACCGGCTCGATCCCCATTCCGACTATCTCACGCCCGACGAATACGAGGAGATGCAGGTCCGCACGCGCGGTCAGTTCGGCGGCCTCGGAATCGAGGTCACCATGGAGGACGGCCTGATCAAGTGCGTTTCGCCGATCGACGACACGCCGGCGTTTCGCGCCGGTGTCCTGGCCGGCGACCTGATCACCCATGTCGATGGCGAACCGGTGCTGGGCAAGACCCTGAGCGAGGCCGTGGATCGCATGCGCGGGCCCGTCGGCACCAAGATCACGGTCACCATCCGGCGCGCCGGGGTAGACGAGCCGTTCGACCTGGTAATCATCCGCGATATCATTCGCATCCTCTCGGTACGCGCCCATCCGGAAGGCGATATCGGGTACTTGCGCATCACCACCTTCAACGAGAGCACCGAGGACGGTTTGTACGACGCCATGGCCAGCCTGCGCGAGGACATCGGCGACGACATGGCCGGGTTGGTGCTCGATCTACGCAACAATCCGGGCGGGTTGCTCGATCAGGCGCTGGCGGTCTCGGATGCGTTCCTGAGCGAAGGCGAGATCGTGTCCACGGCCGGGCGCGACCATGCCGACACGCGCCAGTTCACCGCCGACCGCGAAGACATCGCCGCCGGCCTGCCGATGGTGGTGCTGATCAACGTCGGCAGCGCGTCGGCCTCCGAGATCGTCTCGGGCGCCTTGCAGGACAATGGCCGCGCCCTCGTCGTCGGCACGCGCTCGTTCGGCAAGGGCTCGGTGCAGACCATAACCCCGGTCAGGGGCGGCGGCGCCTTGCGGCTGACCACGGCGCGCTACTACACGCCGTCGGGACGGTCGATCCAGTTGACCGGGATCGCGCCCGACATCGTGGCGCCGGCGGAGCCCGAGACCGGCAAGCGCGAGGCGGACCTTGAGAACGCGCTGCGCGCCGAGGGCGCGCGC
>SMVB01329884.1_pt1 | contig 21565 bp, 23 predicted proteins | sample 2456461 | NCBI WGS metagenome assembly SMVB01 (sample SAMN11095934, study PRJNA526329) | marine sediment metagenome | biome: Marine sediment; feature: Surficial sediment; material: Deep marine sediment; isolation source: Hadal surficial sediment | place: Pacific Ocean | collected 2014-05 | depth...
AGAATCGACGAGGGCGACCTGGTTGACCGAGAAGTTCTCCTCGAGCTGTGTTCCCTTGAATAGCTGGTTGAGTACGACCTGCGGATTCGCGTCCTTCTTCAACTCGAACACCAGCCGCGTCCCGTCGCGGTCGGATTCGTCGCGAAGATCGGAGATCCCGGTGATCGTCTTCTTTCTCACCAGCTCGGCGGTCTTCTCCATGATGCGATCACGCGACACCTGGTACGGGATCTCGGTGGCGACGATCGCTGTACGGTTTCGTTTCGTTTCGACAACGTCGGTCACCGCTCGCATCTTCACCGAGCCGCGGCCGGTCGCCAGCGCGTCCTTTACCCCGCTGACACCGACGATGTAGGCACCGGTGGGAAAGTCGGGGCCCTTGACGAACTCGGCCAGATCGTCGACGGTGGCGTCCGAATGGTCGAGCGCGTAGAGGATTGCGTCGACGACCTCGGTCAGGTTGTGCGGGGGGATGTTGGTGGCCATACCGACGGCGATGCCGGTCGAACCGTTGACGAGGAGGTTGGGGAACCGGGCCGGCATCACCACCGGTTCGTCACGCTCCCCTGAGTAGTTTGGGGTCCAGTCCACTGTGTCTTCGCCGATGCCCTCCAACAAGTGAGCGGCGAGTGGAGCCATCCTCGCCTCGGTGTAACGCATCGCAGCCGGCGGGTCATCAACGGTGCCGAAGTTCCCCTGCGGATCGATGAGCGGGTAGCGCATCGAGAAGTCCTGAGCGAGCCGGACCATGGCGTCATACACCGCTTCCGGCGAGTGTGGGTGGTACCAACCGACGACGTCACCTATCACCCGCGCCGACTTGCGGTACGGAGTGCCGGGTCGGATCCCCGCGTCATGCATCGCATACAGGATTCTGCGATGCACCGGCTTCAACCCATCGCGCACGTCGGGAAGCGCCCGGGACACGATCACCGACATCGCGTATTCGAGGAACGAGTCCTCCATCTCGCGTGTGATGTCGATCTGGGAAACTTGTGGTCTATCGGTCATCATCGCGTCTAGAAATCGAGGAACCGCACGTCGGCAGCGTTTTGCAGGATAAAGCGCCGCCTGGCATCCACGTCGGTGCCCATCAACGTGGTAAAGGCCTCTTCGGCGCGGAGCTGGTCATCGAGATCGACGCGAAGCAACACCCTGACTGCCGGGTCCATCGTCGTGGCCCACAGCTGATCGGCGTTCATCTCGCCAAGGCCCTTGAAGCGTTGAATGTTCATTTTCTTACCCTCGTTCTGAGCCTTGATTTCCTCGAGCTCGGCGTCGTTTTTGACCCATACGGTCTTGGTCCCGATCTTGATCGAGAACAGAGGCGGCTGGGCAATGTAGATGTAACCGGCCTCGATGACCTCGGTCATGTGTCTATAGAAGAACGTCAGCAGCAACGTCCGGATATGTGCCCCATCGACGTCGGCGTCGGTGAGAATGATGATCTTGTGATACCTGGCCTTCGCGATGTCCAACTCGTCACCGATACCGGTGCCGATACCGGTGATCAACGACTGAATCTCGTTGTTTTGCAGGACCCTGGCAAGCCTGTTCTTCTCGACATTGATGATCTTGCCCCGAATTGGCAGGATCGCCTGGTACTCGCTGTCCCTAGCCTGCTTGGCCGATCCACCCGCCGAGTCTCCCTCGACGATGAACAACTCGGTCACCGCCGCGTCGCGCGACGCGCAATCCGATAGCTTGCCTGGCAGACCACCGGACTCGAGCAGACTCTTGCGCCGCGTCAGATCTCGCGCCTGGCGTGCCGCCAACCTCGCCTTCGCCGCCTGGGTGCTCTTCTCGACGATGCGCCGCCCATCCCCAGGGTGTCGTTCCAGCCACTCTGGAATCGCCTGGTTGAGCGCCTTCTCGACAAACGAGCGGATTTCGGTGTTTCCCAGCTTGGTCTTGGTCTGCCCTTCGAATTGCGGTTGGCGCACCTTCACCGATATGACCGCAGTGAGCCCCTCGCGCACGTCCTCACCGGTCAGGTTGTCGTCCTTTTCCTTGAGCAAGCCCTTGTTCCGCGCCATATCGTTTATGGCTCTCGTCAGCGCCTTGCGAAAACCCTCTTCGTGTGTCCCGCCCTCGTGAGTGTTGATGTTGTTGGCGAAACTGAGGATGGTCTCGTGGTATCCAGACGTCCACTGCATCGCCACCTCGAGTTCCCCATCGACGGAGCTCTCCTCGAAGTAGGCGACCTGTTTGTGGATTGGATCACGGTTGGCGTTGAGGTGCTGTACGAAGTCGACGATCCCTCCGCTGTATCGAAAGACCTCCTCGACCGGCTCCGGCCCGCGTTCGTCGCGAAAGCGCATCTCCAGGCCCTTGTTGAGGAAGGCCATCTCTCGGAGCCGATTCACCACGGTTTTCGCGTCGTAGTCGACGCCATCGGTGAAAATCTCGGGGTCAGCCCAATACACCACCTGGGTGCCGGTTTGTTTGGCTTCTTTCCCTTTCTTCACCGATCCAACCGGGTCGCCGTACTCATACGCCTGCGACCAACGGAACCCGTCTCTGACCACATCGACCTCGAGGCGCGAGGCGAGCGCGTTGACTACCGATACGCCGACCCCGTGCAGCCCGCCGGACACGGTGTAGGCCCCCGACTCGAATTTGCCGCCGGCGTGGAGGGTCGTCATCACCGTGTCCAGTGCCGACTCCTTGGTTTTCGGGTGTTTTGCGACAGGGATGCCTCGCCCGTTGTCACGGACCCTGACCCCACCGTCGGCAAGCAGCGACACCTCGATCCGCGTGCCATAGCCAGCCATTGCCTCGTCGACCGAGTTGTCGACAACCTCCCATATCAGGTGGTGGAGACCCTTTGGCCCGGTCGACCCTATGTACATCGCAGGCCGTCGCCTGACCGCTTCCAGACCCTCGAGGACTTTGATGTCCTTGGCGTCGTAGGACGCGTTCACGTCGCGTTTGGGGTGGGTCACGGAGCTCCTTCGGCCTGCCCCCTTCGAGCTCTGTCGGGGGCGATTTGTACGTCTTTCATTATAGTGTGAATCGGTCGAAATCCCTTGCTTTTCAACGGATTTCCCGTCTTGACTCTCTTGATTTCAAAGGTTTTTCCTCGCCACTTTTTGTGGAACGACACGAACCCGCACGTTGTCGACCAGCCCACCTCCGAATCGGCCCGAGATCCGTCTCAACAGGTCTGCTACATCGTGCTTGAGCACGGTGGCATCGGTCCCCGATCGCACCTCGACAAGAAGCACTCTGCCCCGCACTCCCACCGGACGAGCCCTATCTCGCCATCGTTCGGGAACGATGTCCTTCCACTCCGCGACGAGGGTTCCGGCGTCGACGCTGGCCCCTGTGCCCACTCGGGAAATGATCGATCCAAGCAATTCGGTGATCTCCTCTAGTTCCCGATCCGGTTCCCCCGGCTGGTAATACTTCGCTCTCATCTGACGACACCTCCTTCCACCACCCAGCGTCTCCCATCGACCGGAACGTCATCATCACGTGCGGTTGTGACAAAAACCTGCCCACCACCGAACAGGTCGAGCACGCCCCTTGCCCGTCTTGGGTCGAGCTCGGAAAAGACATCATCGAGGAGAAGAATCGGTAGCGTTGGGCGTTCTTGGGCGAGGACACGATAGGCGCCGACCCTGAGGGAGACCGCGATCGTCCGCTGCTCGCCCTGGCTCGCCATCGTCCTTGCCGGGCGCCCGTCCACAACCAACATCGGATCGTCACGGTGGGGCCCGGTCGTCGTCGTACGTTGATCGAGATCACGGTCGCGCCGCGCCGCCAAAGCATGGCTCAGTTTCGCCTCGGCAGCGGCGAGGTCGTCTGCAGCCGCCGCCCCCCAATTGGAAATGTATTCCCATGCCAGCCTGCCGCTCGCTCCCACCAATCGGTACGCCTCTCCAAGATGCTCATCGAGAACGTCCAGCACTCTGAGCCGATGCACGAAGACCCTGGCCCCGGCCTCGGTCACACGGGCGTCCCATGCATCCAACGTCGCCCGATCGGCACTCCTGCCCTCCTGACGTAGCAGGGCGTTGCGTTGTCGTAATGCCCTGTCGTATTCCGCCTGATCGGCAGCAGCCTGCGGTCGTAGCTGGGCTGCCAGGTCGTCCAGATACCCCCTGCGCAGGCTCGGGCCACGCTTCACGACATCGAGATCATCCGGATGGAATACCACGACCGGTACTTGGGCGAGCACGTCGCGATTTCGTTTGGGACGTTTCCCGTTCAGCAGGATCGCGCGTCGCCCATCTTGTGCGATCTCGACCTCGACGCGCACCGAGCCGGACGGTACGGAGAACTCCCCTCGAAGTACCGCGGACTCGGCCTCGGTCGAGACTATGGACTCGTCCGGAATGCCACGAAACGAGCGCAGTAACCCGAGATAAGCGATCGCTTCTAACACGCTGGTCTTGCCGGTGCCGTTATTCCCGACGAGCACATTCACGCCAGGTGCCGGCTCGAAATGGAGGTTTGCGTAGCAGCGGTAACCGTTCAACTCCAGCCAGTTCAGTTCCACCTGCCTATACGGGCGTCCTGGCCGCCGCCTTCACAGACGGACCGGCATCAGGAGATATCGGAACTCGTCCCCGTCGGCACCGTGCAACAATCCCGGCTTGAGAGGGTCGCTGGTCTCCAACACGACCGTATCTCCATGTACTGCCGCAGCACCATCGGTCAGGTATCGGGTATTGAACGCGATCGTCATCTCGTCACCCTTGTAAATACCTTCGATGTGCTCAGTTTCCTCTCCGACTTCCTGTCGGACCACGCTCAGCTCTACTCCCCCGTCGTGGAGGTTGAGCCGGACCGGAATGTGATCCTCGGCAACAAGTGCCGCCCTCCCCACCGCTTCCAGCAAGGCCTCCTTGGATACCTCCAGCGAGTTCGGGAACTCGTCCGGCAGCAACTGCCGGTAGTTGGGAAAGGTGGCGTCGATGATCCGAGCCGTGAGGCGCCCGATCTCAGATTCGAAGGTCGCCTCGCGCTCGCCGAGCGTCACCGTCATCGGGCCATCACCGATCGTCCGTTGTAGCTCACGAAGGGCGCGATACGGCACCAGACGGGAGCCCTTGACACCGATCGAGGGGACATCCCTCACCCCCAGCCGGTATGAATCAGTTGCCACAAGACGAAGCGCACCTTCGTTTTCCTCGAAAAGGACGCCGGTGAGCGTGGGCCGTGCGTCGTCCCCGGAAGCGGCAGTGCCTACCTGGGTCAGCGCGTCGATCAACACCTTGCCATCTACCTCAACGCTATCTCCCTCTGTGCTTTCGGACACCGCCGGGAAATCGTCTACGTTCATCTCCCGCAGCCGGAATCGTGGGCCGTTTCCTGTGATCTCGACCTCTCCGTCGGCAGCCGTCATCGACACCGCTCCCTGGGGGAGCTTTCTCACCGCGTCCGCTGCCAGCTTGGCCTGAACGACCGTTGCTCCATCCTCCAGGCCTTCGACCTCGAGGAATGACCGCACAGTCACCTCGTTATCGGTGCCGGTCACCTGGAACCGTCCCCCTCTCACCTCACAAAGAATCCCCTGCAGGATCGGTAATGGCGATCGCGGTCCTACAGCTCGGCCGGCCCTAGTGAGGACATCGGCAAGGTCGTCTCGTTCAGCCCGGATACGCACAGTTGGTTTCTTCCTCTGCTTTCTTATTGAAGTTCAAATCTTAGTAGTAGTAGTAGGGGGTGTGGATTTGGGATAACGCGGAGAAGTTAGTGCCGTGTATGAGTTTTTCGATCCACATCGTGTGTTGACAAGGTGGTGGTTATCGACAATCGGTGATCGACCGGGCTGGGGGTTGGGGAGAACGGTCATGTTGTCCTCAGTTTGTGGGTGAGTTGTGAGACCTCGTCGAAGACTTGTTTGTCGCTCCGCATGAGGGTCTTGATCTTGTCGACGGCATGGATGACCGTTGTGTGGTCTCTGTCTCCAAAGGCCTTGCCTATCTTGGGGAGAGAGAGATCGGTGTTTTCGCGACAGAGGTACATCGCGATCTGTCGCGAGCGAGCCAGGGGCTGCTTGCGGCTTGGTCCGATCAGATCGGCCGGGGGGATTGCGAAGTGGTCGGCTGTGATAGCGATGATGTGCTCGGCGGTCGGGGGTGCGGTGTCATGGTGGCGGATCACATCGGCGAGCACCTGTTGCGCCATCGACAGCGTGATTTGCTCGTTGGTCAGGGCGGCAAACGCGGTCACTCTGGTGAGTGCACCCTCGAGTTCTCTGATGTTCTGGTGGACGTTTTCTGCAATGTAGGTCATCACCTCCTTCGGAACGGCCGTCGGGGCGAACTCTGCGTTTTTGCGGAGAATGGCGAGGCGGGTTTCGATGTCCGGTGGTTGGATGTCGGTGAGCAGACCCCACTCGAATCGGCTACGAAGGCGGTCTTCGAGCGTGGACAGGCGCTTGGGGTGGCGATCCGAGCTGATCACCAGCTGTTTCCCGGCCTCGTACAAGCTGTTGAAGGTATGGAAAAACTCTTCGAGGATCTGTTCCTTGCCGTCAAAGAACTGCACATCGTCCAGGAGTAGGACGTCGATCTTGCGATAGCGGTCCTTGAACTCATTCATACGCTTGCGTCGGATGCCGTTGATGAATTCGTTGAAAAATTGTTCTGAGGACACGTAGCGCACACGTGCCGAGTTGTCGATTTCCATCCGGTGGTGGCCGACGGCGTGCAGGAGGTGGGTCTTGCCGAGCCCGGCGTTTGCGTAGATGAACAACGGGTTGTATTGGCTCCCGGGTTGTTCGGCGACGGCGAGGGCAGCGGCGTTGGCGAATCGATTGGACTGGCCGACCACAAAGTTGTCGAAGGTATATCTCGGAACCAGGCGGGGGCCGGGAGTGGGCGGCGACGACGGTTCCTCCTCGATGGGAAGGCTCGATTGCACAGGCGGTGTCGTTGTTGCGGGATCCGATTCGACGTCTGGCTCGCGGAAACCAAATTCGATGCCGATACCGAAGACATCCTGGGCGGTTTGTTCGATGACCGGGAGATATCGATCCCCCACCCAGCGGTAGTGGAACTCGGTGGGAGCAACGACCCGGAGAGTTCCGGACTCGGTCGAGGATTTCAACGGCTCGATCCACGTCTGCCATGCCGCCGCAGGGATGCGACGACGCAATTCCCGGTGAAACGTATCCCAGTCAATGGTCGTCGTTTGAGGATCCCCCACTTTTCCCAACTCCTCCTGGTGCTGCATCGCTGCTGTCCACATACCTGTCCACAGGTTGTGGAGAACCTTTCCTCGCGTTCCTGGCCGTCTCAGAGGCCGGTGCTCGGGAGTCAACCTCCCCAGGGAAAGCTGCGACGGACGCTGAGAGCGGCGGGAGTATATTGCAGATACAAACCCGGCGGCAAGAGCGCCAAATCCACCGGTAACGGTTGCTCTGCTAATTGGGCGAATGGGCCGACAACCGTACAGGTAAAGGGTATCTGGCGATTCACGGGATGGGTGGGTTTCGCGCGCCGGCCACGGAATGGGGCGAAAAGCCACTGTGCGTTGTTTCGCGACCAACGCGGAGTTTTCGCGCGATGGTGGCTGCGGCGGCGTACCGAGGCAGCGCGGGTACACTTTCGGCGTCCGTGACCGCCATCCCGATGATCAGGGGCCGATCTCGTTATGAAGCGTACGTATCAACCCAATGTCCGGCGGCGTAAGCGAAAGCACGGGTATCGCTCCCGGATGCGAACTCGCGCGGGTCGCGCCGTGGTAAGGAAGCGCCGGCTCAAGGGTCGGCGACGGCTCACTGCGTAGCGGCCGACCGTTTGTCGCGCTCGCGTCCTCGCGATTTGCCGCGGTGTATGGACGCGGCAGACGTTCCGGGGATGAGGGATTAGTCGTGATAAGCGCCTCTGGCGACTCGGGACCGGCACAGGTGGGTATCGTTGCGGGCCGAGGCGTGGGGAACGCGGTTCGCAGGAACCGGGCGAAGCGACGTCTCAGAGAGGCGCTGAGTCTGGTTGAGTTACGGCCGGGCACAGCATATGTTGTGATCGCTTCTCACGAAGTGGTGGCGATGCCGTTCGACCGACTTGTACGGCGGCTCGCCCAGGCCATCGAAGGGACTGAGGAGTAACGGGAGATGAGCAGCCAGACGGCGCAGAGGGTTTCGCCGGTAGCGCGCCTGCTCATGGTGTTGGTGCGGGCGTACCAGAAAATCCTTTCCCCGTTCATGGGTGGGAATTGCCGTTTTCATCCGTCCTGCTCGGTCTATGGCTATGAGGCTCTCGAAATGCACGGTGCCGTCAAGGGTTCCTGGATGGCGATCAAGCGGATCGGTAGGTGCCAACCGTTCCGTGAAGGTGGTCTCGATCCGGTCCCCGGCTCCCCCGATGATCGGTTGGGGACGACTACATGACACCCAACTGGACGCTATTGGCCATTCCAATTTGGGACCAACTGGTCGACCTCCTTGGCGCTTCGCTCAACTTTTTTTACCAGTTTATTCCAAATCTGGGAGTGGCAATCGTGATGCTCACGATCGGGTTGTCGCTCTTGATGTTCCCGCTGACGCTGAAACAAACCCGCTCGATGCGAGCCATGCAGGAGATCCAGCCCGAGGTCAAGCGGATCCAGAAGGAGCTCAAGGGGAACAGAGAGGAGCTCAACAAGGAACTGATGGCGCTGTATTCGGAGCGCGGCGTCAACCCTGCGGCGGGCTGTCTACCGCTGATCGTCCAGATGCCGATCTGGTTTGCGCTGTTTTCAGTGTTGCGCAACACCGGCAACTACATCGACGCCGACCAGATCAACACCACGTTCCTCGGCATGGATCTGACCCTTTCCCCGAGCTCGGCGATTCCGGATGCGTTCAGCAGCGGCGACATCCTGGCGGCGGTGCCCTACATAGTTCTCCTGATCTTCATAGTTTCTGCCGGATTTTACCAGCAGTATCAAACCACCAAGACCCGGAACGGTGACGATTCGGAAAAGACCCCGCAACAGCAGTCGATGCAGACGGTAATGAAGGTGATGCCACTGTTCTTCGGTTTCATCAGCTGGACGCTCACCGCAGGGCTTGGGATCTATTTTGCGACGTCGAGCACGTTCCGCATCGGGCAGCAGTCACTGATCTACTGGATTGACGGCCGGGAGAAGGGCGGGGAAACCGAGGAGGCGGGAAGACCTAGCGAAATCCCGGAGGGTGACCAACCGCCAAAGGGGCTGTCCCCGAACGCCAGCAAGAAGAAAAAGGGCCGGAGGAGGAAGTAAGCCGATGGAGTGGGTCGAAGTAACCGGCAGCACCGTCGAAATAGCCGTGGAGGCAGCACTCGAGGAACTCGGGATAGACTCGGTGGAGAACGCTGAGGTCGAGGTCCTTCAGAAGGCTGCCGGCGGCTTCCTCGGCATGGGCAGCCGACCTGCCATTGTCAAAGTCGTCAAGGCACCCAGCAGGAGCAAGCGTCGTCGGCGTCGGGGTGGATCATCGGGACAGCCACAGCCACAGCCACAGTCACAGTCACAGCAACAGCAACAGAAACAGAACCAGCACAAGAAAAGGCAGCAACAACAAGGCGAGACGCAGGCCGCGAAGAGCGGGCAACGCTCGCAACGGCGGCGGGCACAGCAGGATGGGAAGGGTCGATCCATGGAAAACGGACAAGCCGGTAACAAGACGGAGCGACCAGAGCCTGCACCGATTGAGGAGCAAGCCAAGGTAGCAACGGCATTCCTCGACGGATTGCTGGATGCGTTTGGCCTGGAGGGCGAGATAACGTCACGAATTGAAGACGACGTGCTCTATCTCGACGTCGTAGGCGACCAGACCGAGGCGTTGGTGGGGGCAAAAGGCGCCGCCATGTACTCGGTGCTCGAACTCACCCGCACCACGGTGCAGCGCAAGACTTTTGGTGCCCCTCGTATGCGAATCGATATCGCTGGCTACGGTGCTCGGCGGCGTGAGGCCCTGACCATCTACACGCACCGGCTGGCCGAAAAGGTGGTCGCCGAAGGGGGCGAGGTGATGCTGGAGCCGATGAATGCCGCCGATCGCAAGGTCGTGCACGACGCCGCCGGTGAGATCGACGGGGTTCGAACGCACTCCGAGGGCGAGGACCCGCGACGAGCAGTGGTCATCTCACCGGTGGACGGCGCAACCAGCTGAGCCTTAGTGCGTGCACCGATAGGTGACCGGTCGTCTCGACAGAAGTTGGGCCCCTTACCCGCTTTTGCTGCGTCGCGACGGGCCCGGCGGGCCCCGCGGGCCACGGCACCGCAAATGGCCTTACCAACAAGAAACGGATCGCCCCCTATTTGCGGAATCTCTTCGGCATGTTTCCCGTGAAACATGCCGAAAGCGCGCTGCGGCGGGCTGCCGGCTGGGCGGGGATCGAATTGTCGCCTGATCAACTAGATTTGCTTACCCGCTACGCCGAATGGTTGGTTGTGGAGGCCGTACCTGCTGGCGGGGTTGGACCTGGCGAAGCCGCTCGAATCATCGACCGCCACGTCGCCGACTCCCTGGTATTCGGGATAGGCTTTGTCGACAACCCACCGGCTACCCTTATCGATGTTGGATCGGGGGTTGGACTACCGGGCATCCCGTTGGCCATCGCCTATCCGGGGACGGCGGTGACCTTGCTCGATCGTTCGGAGCGGCGTACCCTGCTCGCCGGACGAGCGTTGCGGATCCTCAGTCTGGCCAATGCTGTTACGGTGCAAGGCGATGTGCGCGATCTCACCAGCACGTATGCCGCGGCCACATTCCGAGCCTCGCTGCCGATCGGAGATGCCCTGGACGCGGCCCGCTCCACCCTCGACACCGGAGGCACGGCCGTCATCGGGCTCAGTCGCTCACATCCGCCTGCACATACCCCACCAGCTGAACCAGGAGAAACGCTTCAGCTGCTCGAAACCCCCGAAGGTATCCTTGACTCGCCGGCATGGCACCTTAGGATGACACGCAATTGAAAGGGTTCTGAGCCTTCAAATGCCAAACGCCACCATTGTCGCCATCGCCAATCAGAAAGGTGGCGTTGGGAAGTCGACGACCGCCATCAACCTCGGAGCCGGGCTTGCTTTTCAGGGTGAGCGAGTGCTTCTTGTCGATCTCGACCCTCAGGGAAACACGACAAGCGGTCTTGGCGTCGACCGCAGCGCCATCAAACAATCCACCTACGATCTCTTGGTCGACGACGTTGCGGCAGAGGACGTCATCGAAGCATCCTCGGTCCGCGATCTGTTCTTGGTGCCGGCCACGATTGACCTCGCCGGCGCCGAAATCGAGCTGGTGTCGATGTTTTCTCGAGAGCATCGTCTGGAGAACGCCCTGAAAACCGTGGTCGACGATTATGATTTCGTCCTGATCGACAGCCCGCCCTCGCTGGGACTGCTCACCATCAATGGCCTTACGGCCGCAGACGAAGTGCTGATTCCGATCCAATGCGAGTATTACGCGCTGGAGGGTGTCGGGCAACTCATACGCAACATTCAACTGGTGCAAACCAGCCTTAACCCTCAACTAGATGTCGAAGGTGTCGTGCTCACCATGTACGACGGGCGCACGACGCTCTCGAAACAGGTCACAAGGGAGGTGCGGGATCATTTTGGGAAGACGGCATACAAGACGGTGATCCCGAGGACGGTTCGCCTGTCCGAAGCGCCTTCGCACGGTGAGCCGATCGAGGCATACGATCGCATGAACCGTGGTGCCATCGCGTATCGCGAGCTCGCCAGCGAATTCAGGAGGCGTCATGGCCGCACGTAAGAGCGGGCTGGGTCGGGGGTTGGATGCACTGATCCCCGTCGATCTCCCGGTCGCCGGCTTCGCCGAGGTCGACATTGCAGCGGTGAAGCCAAATCCGCGGCAGCCTCGGCATCGCTTCGACGATGAGGCGATGGAGGAGTTGGCGGCCTCGATTCGGGAGGTAGGAGTGCTCCAGCCGATTGTGCTTCGCCCGGGGACCGCCCAGGGCGCCTACGTCCTGGTCGCAGGGGCAAGAAGGTTGCGGGCTGCCGCGCTTGCCGGGATGTCCAAAATCCCGGCGGTGATCCGGCCGACAAGTAGCGATGAGCGGAACCTCACAGAGGCCCTTATCGAGAACCTACAGCGAACCGACCTGTCGCCCCTCGAGGAGGCCGCAGCCTTCCAGAGCCTTCTGGAAGATTTTGGCATGACACACGAAAACGTCGCAGACCGGGTCGGGAAGAGCCGCAGTGCTGTGACCAATACCCTGCGACTCCTGCAGCTGCCACCCGCCATCCAGGGGATGCTGGACCGGGGGGAACTGGCGGCCGGCCATGCCAGAGCGTTGCTGTCGGTTGATGATCCTGCCTACGCCCTCCACATCGCGCGGCGAGCGGTCGACGAGGGACTGTCGGTCCGAAGTGTCGAAGAAGCAGCACGGGAGCGGGCGATTGCCGAGGCGTCACCACCGAGCCGCAGACCCCGCCAAGCTCGGCCCGCCGCCATCATCGAACTCGAGGAGAGACTGACCAATCGGCTGGGCACCGAGGTTTCGATCAAGCCAAGGGGCGAAGGCGGCAGGCTCGTGATTCGGTATTCCTCGCTCGACGATCTGGAGCGGATCTACCGGGCGCTGTTCTCCTGATGTACTCCGTGGAGGAAGAGCTCGATGACCTCAGCAGCGATCACCTTGCCGGTCGCGCTGGTGAGCAGGTCGGTGGCTACCACCACGGCGGGAGCGCGGGTCTCACGCAGCATCGGAGTCGCTCTGGCCGCGACGGGTAGCCCGAGCCCGGAGCCGATCGTCTCGGCGAGGACTCGGCCCGCCGGGCTGGAGGACAAATCGGTTCCGAAGTAGAAGGCTCCCTCTTCGAACGCGGCGGCGGTGGTGAGGGAGATAACGAGATCGGCGTCGAGGCGGTTGGCCCGCCGAGCGCGAACGTGCTCTGCCGGAAGAGTATCGATGCTTCGCGACAGCAAGGGCATCGCCCCAGCTTCACGCAATGGTGTGGATGCGCCCATGGCGGCCTGCCACGTCAGGGCTGCCGAGGGTTCATCGGGGCAGGCAGGGTCGAGGTAGATACGCGCCCCGGCGATCGGGTAAGGCAGCGAGGCGATCCACGCCTGCTCCCGTACGACCTCCCTGCCACGTTTCGATGTCTCCCTTTGCATGAGGGCGAGTTCCTCGATGACTGCTGCACCTACGATGCCATCCTCCGCCATGCCCCGGTTGTGTTGGAAGTCGAGGACCGCGCTCAGGGTGGAATGGCCAAATAGGCCATCAACTTTTCCGGCTTCGAACCCCAGCGAGTTGAGCCGCTGCTGCAGATGGGAGATGTCGTCACCTCGCATCATCGGGACCCGTCGATACAACATGCGATCCCCGAGGTGGTAGCCGGCATCGACAAGCGCCTGCCAGGTGTCGGGTCCCACGATTCCGTCTTGTGGCAGCCCCCGGGAGCGCTGAAAGTCGGTGACGGCGGCGACGGTTGTGGCTCCGTAGACTCCCAGAGGGTCAGGATCCGTCCTCTGGCCGAGCGATGTGAGGCGACGCTGAATGTCTCGAACCGGCTCCCCGCGATCTCCTGCGTGGAACTGTCTCACCAGCCCCTCGGTTCGCCGAGAGGCTCCGCAAAAAGCGCGCGATCGGGTCTGTGTCGGCTACGGCGATGTGCGGAGCCGTGGCCCGAGCGGCCCGCCGCGAGGCGGCGAGAGCGGGAGAGATGGCGCTCCGCAAAAAGCGCGCGATCGGGTTTGTGTCGGCTACGGCGATTTGCGGGGCCGTGGCCGGAGCGGGCCGTAGCCAAGAGCGGGAAAATGGCTCCACTTCTGTCGAGACGGCCGGTCACCTAGCGGTGCGCGCTTTAACCGACGAACGAGGCGAGCTCGGCCTCGAGCTGTTTCCTGCTGCGCGCTCCGACGAGTCGCTTCATCTCCTGGCCGTCCTGGAACACAATCATGGTCGGGATGCTCATCACGCCATATTGCATGGCGGTTTGCTGGTTTTCATCGACGTTGAGTTTGACGACGTTGAGTTTTCCAGATTGCTCTCCGGCGATCTCCTCGAGTGGTCCTTCCATCATCTTGCATGGCCCGCACCACTCCGCCCAGAAGTCGACGAGCGTTGGCGTGGACTCACCGACCAGTTCGGCAAACGTCGCGTCGGTCGCTTCGATGGTGTTCTTACCCATGAGTTCTCCTTGTTTAGACATACAAGAGGTTGAACCGTAACCCGGTCGTCAAACTTCCCAAGCTTCTAGCAGTCGCTCCGCGTCCAACGCCGCCTCGCATCCCATCCCGGCGGCGGTTACTGCCTGCCGGTATACGTGGTCGATCACGTCGCCGGCGGCGAAGACCCCTTCGACCGAAGTCTTGGTAGTACCCGACTCGGTGACGATGTACCCGCCCTTGTCGAGCTCGAGCTGGTTCTGGAAGAAACTGGTATTCGGATCATGCCCGATGGCGACGAACACACCGTCGACCGCCAATTCCGATCGTTCCCCAGTCTCGGTGTTGTTGAGACGGACGCCGGTGACCAACTCATCGCCGAGCACCTCGACGACCTCGCTGTTCCATACGACGTTGACCTTCGGGTTGTCCAGGACTCGCTGCGCCATGATCTTGGAGGCACGGAACTCGCCACGTCGGTGAACGATCGTGACCTTTGAGGCGAACTTCGTGAGGAAGCTCGCCTCCTCCATCGCGCTGTCGCCGCCCCCGACAACGGCCAGATCCTTATCGCGGAAGAAAAACCCGTCTCAGGTCGCGCAGGCGGAAACGCCATAGCCGCGGAGACGGTGCTCCCCCGGAACGTCGAGCCATCGCGCTGAGGCGCCGGTGGACACGATCAGCGTCTCGGCCTCGTAGAGGTCCTGGTCGACCCACACCTTGAATGGTCGCTCGGATAGGTCGACTGCGGTGATATCCGACGAAATGATTTTCGTACCGAACCGCTCCGCCTGCTTGCGCATCGCCTCCATGAGCTCAGGCCCCATGATGCCGTCGGGAAATCCCGGGTAGTTCTCAACGTCGGTGGTGAGCATCAGCTGACCGCCGCGCTCGAAACCCTCGATCATCACCGGGGCCAGATCGGCGCGCGCTGCATAGATCGCCGCGGTCAGACCCGCGGGACCCGACCCGAGGATGAGAACCTTTTCTGTCACTGTCACTCCTGGCCCGACTCGTCGTTTTTGGGAAAGCGTCGTATCCAGAGCAACGCTCCAACCACGATGAGTATGCCCCCGGTGATGGCGTAGGCCACTTCCTGACCGACAAGCTCGCCAAAGGCCCGGAAGAAGGCGACGAGCAGCCAAATGGTGACGAGGCCGCCGATGGTGGCGAACAACAAACCGAACGCAGTCCATGTGATAGACCGCTCTGCCCGGTCGACCGTGAGCGACCGGATCTTGATCGCGAACGATTCAATCAAGTCTGCGATTTGCGCGGGGTAATCGCCGTCCTGGTTCGCCATGCGGGCGAGGTTAGTCCGGGCCGAACTTGGTCACGGTCCTGCCGACGTCACCCGGCACGTTGTGAGGTCGACGATGATCACGGTCTCGGCGCCGGTGTTGGCATCGGTGATGACCACGACCACGTTGTCGCCGGTCACCGAGAGCGTGCCAACCAGCACAGCCTCGCCGATCACGCTGTCGGCGGAGCCGAAGCACCCGGCAGCAGCGTCGTAGTCGATCGTCGCCCTTGCGGTGGAGTTGAGAGCGGCATTCTCGACGCCATCGGCGGCGAAATCGTCTCTCAGCACAGGCAGCTCGAGTTCACCAGACGCGTCCGTCGTTTGTGCCAGCGAGTACAGCATGGCATCGGGTTCTGCGGTTTCGGCGGCGACCGCTGTGGTCGGAGTCGGCTCTTGGACCCGCTGCTCCTCGGCTGAGTCTTCGGCTATGCCGCCGAGGGGATCAGCCTCCAGCGAGGGAGCAGCGGCGGCTGCGGTCGTCCGCGGCGCCGGTGCGCCGGCAAGATCGGCGGCGTCCTCACCACCGAATGTGCCGGGTAGAACGACGACCGCGGTGACGATCACGGCCGCGGTGGCAAGACCGGCGAGCGGTGCCCACCACCGGCTCCACCTTCGGATGGGAGCGGCAACCGGCGCTACTCCGGTTTTGTCGTCGAGGAACAACCCGGCCCTCAGCGCACCGTGGAGTTCGTCGCGCTCGGGGGCGGTCATCGATACCGCGAGGGCGGACCGCAGTGCGGTCGACACCGCGAGCTGCTCGTCGTAGGCGGCTTTCATCTCGGCGTCGATCTCCAAGCGAGCGCGTACGTCTGCCTGCTCGGCGGGGGAGAGCGCCCCGTCGAGCAAGGCGACGATCAGATGGCGGTCGCTGTCGTTCATGGTTCCTTGTTTGGATGCGTTGGAGGGGGAGCGAGGTTCCCGAGTTCTTTTGCTAATAGGCGTCTGGCACGAAACACTCTGCTTTTGACCGTCCCGATCGGCACTCCGAGGGTATCGGAGGCCTCCTGTAGCGACATGCCTTCGAGGTCGACGAGAATCGCCGCCGCGCGAAACTCGGGTGCGATGCTTTGCAGGGCGCGCTCGATATCGGGCCGAAGCTCGACGGCGCCGATGGCATCTCCGCTTCTTGGATCAGGCGGGTCGAGGTGCTCGGGCATCGCCTCGGTTCGCTTGCGTTTGTTACGTCGGAGGTGGTCGTAGCAGGTGTTGACGGTCACCCGGTACAGCCATGTGCTGAACGCGGCTTGTTCTCGATAACGATCGACTTTGCGAAACACGGTGAGGAAGACGTCCTGAGTGGCATCGAGCGCAGACTGGCGGTCGCGCAGCATGCGGAGGCATATGGAGAACACCCGGCCCTCGTGAGCTGCCATGAGAGCCTCGAACGCGTCGGAATCGCCTGCCAAATAGCGGCGGATCAGATCGCGGTCTTCTGCGGAACGGCCGGTCATTGCGAGTGATTCTCGCGCAGCCGAGTGGCCGAGTCGCGGTGCGGCCCAGTCGCTGTGTAGATCTGGTGATCGTTGGTAGCCGGTGGCCGGCTACGGGATCAGGGAGACGCTCCAGATCTCTGCAGCGAAGGTGCCGTCAGACTGCTCCGGAAGGTGGGTGAGCCAGATGAGCCAGGCACCCTCCGCGGTGGGAACCTGGTGCCGCGTGATCCCGGTGAGCAGCGTCCCTGATCCGGCTGGCTGCCAACCGTCGTAGGTTGGTTGGGGCTCCGTTGCCCATGCCAGCATGTAACGCGTATCGCGAGAGCCTGAGATTTCGATGGCCGAGATCGGGCCATCGGCGGTGAGTACGAGGCCTACGCCTGCCTTTGTATCGGGCAGCGGGCCCGGGTAGCGCTCCGTTTGCCAACTCGTTTCCCGGTCGCCATCGAGTACGGCCTCGGCATCGTCGTTGTTCTCCGCACCGTCCCCGAGTGGGTCGTAGGCGATTGCGGTTGCTGCCACCGATTGATCGACGGGTGCCTCGACGATCGGAATTGTCGTCGTCGGCGAGGTCGGTTCCCGCTCCGAAGAAGCGGCCGGATAGAGGAAGGGTGAATCCGGATCGATGTCGAGCCGAAGGCCAAGGGCGGCGAGCACGACGATCGCGACCACGATCGCGGCGAAGGCGAAGAGGCCGCGCGGGGACCAGGCCACCCGAGGCTCCTGACGCGGCGAGAACGGGATGGCGCGGAGGGCGGCGGCGAGTCCGGCAGCGTCGAGAGAGCCGGCGGCCGCCGCGGTCAACGCCTCGTCCACGGACCCCGGCAACCCTTCGGCCACCTGGGACGGGAGCACCCAGGGATTGTCGCTGCCGGTGATGGCGGTGCGTAGCACGTGAGCAAGGGCGACGGTGTCCTCTTCCTGGGTCGAGGTGGTCGGGATCCGGCCGAAGCCAGCGAGACGGGCTGGATGGGCGGCGGAGAAGTGGATGGCGGCGGCATCGATCGCCCCGTGGATCCCACCGTTGGCGTGAAACGCGGAGAGCCCATCGGCGAGGCCCGCTGCATTCGGGAGGTATTCGGCGACCGGAATGGTTTCTCCCACCTTGAGACGGTCGGCGACGGTTACCGCCCCATCCCACTCAGCGACGGCAAAGGCGGAGCCGTGGAACTCGCCGGCGGCGAAGACCTTCTGGACGTGCTGATGGCTCGTGGCCGCCGCGGCGCGCACACCCTTCAAGAAGCCATCCATGCGGTCGGGGGTACCGGCGGGACCGGGGAACCGGACGAGGACCGGTCGTTCCAGTTGCTCGTCCGTCGCCAGCCACTCCTCGACATCACCGTCCGAGCCGAGTCTGACGTTGAGCCGGTAGCGCTCTGGCAGGCGTGGCGGCATAGGAGTTCAGCTCCGGCGAAACACCGTGAGGGATTCAGGCTGAGTGACGAACCCCTCTGATGCGTAGAGCCGAATCGCTGCTTCATTTTCCTGTTGGGTGTTCAACACCATCGCCCGCGTTCCTGCCGTTCGTGCCACCCGGACCGAAGCGCGCACCAAAGAGCGGCCCATGCCGGAGCGTTGCCAGTCGGGGTGAACGGCAAGGCGCTGCAGGTAGGAGATGGCATGCCCGAGGCCGATGACCGCGTACGCCACCGGGTCGGCCTCGGGTCCGCGGATGGTCAGCGTTCTGGCATTGCTGGTCGCGTTGATCGCCTCCTCGAGACCGACCCGGTCAAACTGCCAGAAATCGTCGAATGCGATGTGATCGATGCGAAGAAGGTCATCGAGGACCACGTCGTCCGAGACGACGAGGTGGTTCGGCGCGGGCACCGGTTGTGCCAACTCGAGACGCATCAGGGTCAGGGGGACCGACCGCTGGTATCCGACAGACTCCCACTTCCTGGCCGCGCCCGAGCCCAGGGGCGGGGAAAGCACAGACGGAGCTCCGTTGGCGATGAGCCAGGCGGTGCACGCGTCCAGGAAGGAAGCACCCCCTCGAACGATGCGCAAGTTGGCATCGGGCGTCCTGTCGTTCCAAGGGCGCGCGTCTGCCCGAGCCCAACCACGTCGTAGCCGGATCGGCCCCGGCCACCGGCCGCGCTGCTGCACGGGCGGTGCGCTCTCCGTAACCGACATTTCCCCTCCACGGTGACCGGCAGACATGGGCAGCGTACCGGCGACCGTGGGGTGTGAGACGGTTCCCCAAGTGCGTGTTACGTATCACGTTCACGTATCACGTATCCCGAACGACGTACCGCGTAATACGTGGACTCATGATTCTGGACTCCCGACTCTCGGCGCGGACCCTGCAAGGATGCGGCCGATGCGGGTCGCACTCGTCACCCATCCTTCGAGTTTCGACCACGTGCCGACGCCGGGCCATCCGGAGCGCCCCGAGCGGGTGATAGCCGCCGTCGACGGCGTGGTCCGGTCTGGCCTCGCCGTTGTGGAGGTCGATGCAGATCCCGCCACCCAAGCTGACCTAGTTGCCATTCACGACGAAGCGTTCATGTCCGCACTCGAGCGTCTGTGCGCAGAGGGAGGCGGCAGCATCGATGCCGACACCTACGCTTCCCCTGGCTCGTGGGACGCCGCCGTCAACGCCGCCGGCGCCGGTGCCACCGCGGTCCGGAGCCTCGAAGCCGGGGCGGCCGACGTGGGGTTCGTTGCCATGCGTCCCCCAGGGCATCACGCCGAAGCCGACCGAGCCATGGGCTTCTGCATGCTCAACAATGTGGCGGTGACCGCAGCCAAGCTGGCGGCCTCGGGACAACGGGTGGCAATCGTCGACTGGGACGTTCACCACGGCAACGGCACCCAGGCGATTTTCGCTGCGAACCCCGATGTCTTGTACGCATCGATACATCAGTACCCCTTCTATCCGGGCACCGGATGGAGCGACGAGATCGGCGAAGGTGCAGGGACGGGCGCCACCGTCAACATCCCCGTGCCCGGGGGTGCCGACGGAGCCATCTACGAGGAGGCTTTCGCCAGGGTCATCGTCCCGATTGTCCAGCAGTTCGGCCCAGGCTGGCTTCTGGTGAGTGCGGGATACGACGCACACATCGCCGATCCGCTCGCCGATATCCGCCTGGTCGATGATGACTTCGCGATGATGGCTTCTGCGCTGGCGCCGTTGCCGCCTGCCGGACGAACCGTTTTCTGGCTCGAAGGAGGTTACGACCTGGATGCCATCGGCGACTCGGTTTCCGCCACTCTTCGCGGGCACGCCTACCCGTCACCTGGTCTCCGATTCTCAGGCAGCGCAAGCGAATCCGCCGATCATGCCGTGGATCGGGCAGTTGAGGCGCTTTCACCGTATTGGGATGTCGTTTAAGCCCTTGCCGGAGCAGGCCGATACCGAAACTGTATGGGAACGCTTGTGGAAGGTTTACCGGTGAGCTCACCGCTGCCTTCCCTCGATGAACTGCTGGACAAGCTCAGCGGCGTCGGGGGATCGGATTTGCATCTGAAGGTCGGTTCACCTCCGGTGTTTCGGATCAATGGTGTCGTCCATCGCGCCGAGCTGCCTACCTTGACTCCCGACGACACCGAGCATTATCTCAACGGCATCATCACCGACCGCGCCAGGCACACGTTCAATGAGGCTGGCGAAGCCGACTTTGCCATCAGTCGACCCGGGCGGGGGCGGTTTCGCGTCTCTAGTTTCAGGCAGCGGGGCTCTGTCAGCTTGGTGTTGCGCCGGGTGTCGCCGGTCAAGGGCACGTTTCGCGAGCTCGGGTTGCCCGGGGTGGTGCTCGAGAAGCTGGCCGACGAACGTCCCGGCCTCGTTTTTGTGACAGGGCCGGCCGGCTCCGGCAAGACGACCACGGCCGGCGCCTTGATCAACCGGATCAACGCCACCAGGCGAACCAGCGTCGTGACGCTGGAAGATCCGATCGAGATCCTCTACCCGGACCAGCAGTCGATCATCTCTCAACGCGAGATCGGAGTCGACACTGCCTCGTACGCGGTTGGGATCACCGCCGCGGTCGGCCAGGACACCGACGTGATCTTCGTAGGCGGACTTCCCGACATGGAAACGATGACGGCGGCCATCAACGCTGCCGAGAGCGGCCATCTCATCATTGCAGTCCTCCCCACATTCGACGGGGTCGAGACCATCCGCCGGCTCGTTGAGTTCTTCCCCCCGCACCAGCAGCAGAAGATCCGCAAGACGCTGGCGACGAATCTCAAAGGCATCGTGAGCCAGCAGCTCATCCCTCGAGCCGATGGCAAGGGCAGGGTCGCCGCGGTCGAGGTGCTGGTCAACACCGAAAGGGTGGCAGCCAGAATCGCCGATCCGGAGTTGCTGGACGAGATCGTCGAGGACATCGCTGAAGGCGATTTCTTCGGAATGCGCTCCTACGACCAGGCCATCTTCAAGCTATACGAGAACGGCGATATCAGCTTTGAAGCAGCGACGTCGCATGCAGCCTCGGTAACGGACTTCAAAGCGGCGGCACAGGGGCGGCGTCTGGAGCGAGTCGCCAACTGAGAGCGCACCGATAATTGACCGGTCTTCTCGACAAAGGTTGACCATCCTCTCCCGCTCCTGGCTATGGCCCGCTCGTGCCACGGCTCCGCAAATGGTCTTACCAAAACAGACCGGACGGCGCACTGTTTGCGGAGCGTCATTTTTCCCGCTCTTGCCGCTTCGCGGCGGGGCCGCTCGGGCCACGGCTCCGCAAATGGTCTTACCAAAACAGACCGGACGGCGCACTGTTTGCGGAGCGTCATTTTTCCCGCTCTTGCCGCTTGGCGGCGGGG
>SMVB01124819.1_pt1 | contig 21548 bp, 19 predicted proteins | sample 2456461 | NCBI WGS metagenome assembly SMVB01 (sample SAMN11095934, study PRJNA526329) | marine sediment metagenome | biome: Marine sediment; feature: Surficial sediment; material: Deep marine sediment; isolation source: Hadal surficial sediment | place: Pacific Ocean | collected 2014-05 | depth...
ACTTTGAAATCAACCCCGACCCCGAAACCGTCAAACGCATTCGCAAAGAACGGGAAAAATCCCGAGGACTCAAACGCACGCCCTGGTGGAAAAACCAACTCCACAAAGGCACCTGCCACTACTGCAGCCAACAGTTCCCCCCCGGCCAACTCTCAATGGATCATATCGTGCCATTAGCCAGAGGTGGAAAATCCACCAAAGGCAACATCGTCCCATCTTGTGTGGAGTGCAATCGAAAGAAAAAACTCGAAACACCAGCGGAGACGGCATTGAGAAAGCTCTCTGAATAATACCCGCTCCTACGACTAGACCTTTTCTCCAGATGGCGATACTATCTTGGGGCTTAACCTCTATCGAAGGATGTTTCTCATGACACAGACTGAACTTCTCAACCATGTCACTCAGACGATTATAAATAAGTTCCAACCCAAGCGGATCGTGTTGTTTGGCAGCGCAGCTCGAAACGAAACCCGGCCCGGAAGCGACATGGACCTATTTATCGAGATGGAAAGTGATCTTCGACCACCTGAACGGGCAGTGGAAGTGAGCGCTGTATTCGGGCTCCGGACCTGGCCTCTGGATCTCGTTATCTACACCCCAGAAGAAGTCCAGCGTCTACAAGGAAAACCAGGGACCCTGTTGTCGGTCATTGAAAAAGAAGGCCGAGTGCTCTATGAGCGATCCTGAAATCCCCCGTATCCGCCTGGCTGCGCAAGGCGGAACACGATGTCCTGAATATCGAGAACAACCTTGCAGCCAAGGAAATTCCGTGGGACACCATCTGCTTCCATGCCCAACAGGCAGCTGAAAAACTCCTCAAAGCATTCCTCATCGCACAAGGATAAGATATTCAACGAACCCATGATCTAGTCGCGATACTTTCCGAATGCGTGAAGATATCCCCCGGCTTGGCTCACCTAGAGAATGATTGCCGGAACCTGACGTATTTCGCAGTCAGTGGACGATACCCTGACGATGTATTTGAGCCGGAGGAACAAGATGGACGGAACATGGTCGAAGCGCTCCATCGGCTCCGTTCTATCCTACTACTTCTTCTCACTAATCGCTAAAATCGGGAGAACCACAAAGGCACCTGCCACTACTGCAGCCAATCGTTCTCACCTGACCAACTCTCAATGGATCATATCGTGCCATTAGCCAGAGGCGGAAAATCCACCAAAGGCAACATCGTCCCATCTTGTGTGGAGTGCAATCGAAAGAAAAATTTAGAACCCCCCGCCGAGACGGCGCTTAGAATGCTATCCGAGTAAAAGAAGTTTGAAATTTCGAAATATTAATTCAAATCTGACCCTAAATTTTCTTCATGAATCTCAATGGTGGTGAGCCGAGACCTGACGGAGTCAATTGGCGAAAAATTGAAGTGAGTCTCCAGGTCCCCGGAAGGATGGGAAGGAAGAAGTCGAGTTCAAGGAAAGTGTTCAGTCATAAACCAGCCGCCGATTGACAGACGTTGATGATCATTGGCTAGTGGATCCACACGACACACACGGTGGAAGCGGGGTACGGTAAAAAATACGATGGATCCCGGCTTCGGTTCCAAACAATAGGAAACCTCTAAACGGCGCTGGCCATCCTTTCCTTTCCGATTATCATAGATGATCAATTCGCCGCCCCAGTCATGATCCCATTCATTATGGAGGTAGCACACCATCGCGATGCGGCGTAAAGCCGAAAATGGCTGCTGGCTGCGTTCGCGACCTCCTTCGTCCACCTGTTTGGGTTTTTGAGTCCCCGCATACTGCTCTCCAATATCGTCGTGAGTGGAAAGACAGTCTCCCACCCCATAGGAGTAGTAACTGAAACTCATATGTCGCTGCTTGATTCTAGGAAAGGATTCAATAAAGTCGGGAATGCACGGAAGCGTCACACGATCGAGCAGAAAAGACGCTTCGGATTGAGCAATTTCCGCTTTCGACCAATCTCCGCAACCAGGAAAGGTTCCGCTCACCTCTGGGATCTCTGACCGTCTTTTCCACTCGCATTTGTCCATAGCTGCTTGGAAGATATCCCGATCCTCCTTCGACCAAAAATCTTCTAAGACCAGCACGGGGTCATTATGAAAGGAGAATTTTTTCTGGTTGAATTCCTTAAATCGAGCTTTCATAACCTTCCGCCTGACAAGAAAAAGAGAACCCGAACCAACAACAAATCGAGTAAGCCATAGCTGAACTTGGGTTGTCAATGATCGCTGCTGTTCACCAATGAGAGGCAAAAATTCAAGTATATAAACTTAGCTATTTTAACTAATTAATATGAAGCGATGACTCTGTTTGATCTTCATGGAAACCTAGCCGGCTTTGGGCAAAAAATCAATTTTCAGGATACAAATCTTGTAAGGCCTTAAACCTTTCCTTCGCCTTCTTTGCCCATTCTGAATCAGGATGCTCGCGAATGATTTGCTGATACAATTCTTTCGCGTGAGTAAAATTCGTTTGCTTCTCCTCAAACTGCGCCGTCCCAAACAAACTCTCGGGACTCTCCCCTCCACACCCGACCAGCAAAACACAAAGCAATCCCACGATTAATAAAACTATGGTCACCGCATTCAATTTCTTCATCAGTTTTTAACTCCTCCCAGTAAGTAACCTCTTACGCTTCCCGCGTTGGGCGCGGCGGAACCGGAGCCCCGAATCGACCACTCTGGCGAGCATTGTCTGAGCGGAGCGAGTTGCGCAGCCATCTATATTCGGGGCGGAGGTGGAGGTACCCGCAGGGCCGCGCACAAACGAAAATGGTTTTGGGTCCTTTTGCCGAAACAAAAGGATCTCGTCGCGCCGGGGCGAAACCCGGCATAAAAACTTCTTTTACTTTCCTAGAAGGCTCAACCATCTTAGCGCCTCATCATCATGATCCACCGCCAAATATTCAACAACCCACCGAGAGAAGCCGCGACATAGGTTAAGGCCGCTGCCGTTAAAATTTTCCGTGCCCCCTCCATATCTGTCGGAGAAATATAATGCCCTTGTTCCAACACCGGGAGGGCACGGCGAAAGCTGGCATCCCATTCAACCGGCAGTGTGACAAGATGCACCAACGCACCAATCGACATGACCGCAAGGCCAGCCATAAAAACCAGCAACCCACCAGCTGGAGACCGGGTGAGCCCCGCCATAATTGGAATCCCCATCATCACAAAGGAACCAATTTTCTCCGCCCCCTGCGCCACCCGAATAAGTTTCGTGCGTTCATGAAGTGGCTTGTACCCTGTTTTATCTTGGATCGCATGCCCGACTTCATGGGCCGCGACCGTGACTGCGGTCAGCGATTTGCCATTATAATTATCCGGCGTGAGACGAACGACTTTTTCTTGGGGGTCATAGTGATCCCCAAGCTGCGTGGTTTCCACCTGTACATCCTGCATCTCAAACCGATCGAGCAGATGCCGAGCCAGCTCACCACCAGTTCCGGAATACTCTTCCCGATGCCCTCGATATTTTTTAAAGACATATTTGGTCCACAACTGCGGACCAATGAGAATGGCCAGGACGATGATTAAAAGAAGGATGCCTCGAATCATGTGAGAAAAGATTAGGTGAACGTTACGAAGAACAACTCACGACCAAACGTTTGCCCCAATCCGGTGGCGGGGCAGCATAGTCGTTCATCTCGGGTTGGTCATCGAAGGGGTGGCGAAGGAGTTCTAACAGGCGATCAATTTCGGAATAGTCTTGTTGTTCAGTTGCCCGTTGAATGGCGACCTGAACGAGATAGTTTCGTAAAATATATTTTGGATTGCATTTGTCCATACGAATTTTGCGATCCGCATCTACACTGTGTTCGGCTTTGAGCCTAGCTTGGTAACGTTCGGCCCACCAGTCGAATCCTTCACGATCGAGGAATTGATCTCGAATCTCTGAATTGGCCGCAGGATCATCCTGGGTAAAATTCCCAAGGGCTCTGAAGAAATTCGTGAAGTCCACGTGATTGCTGTGCATCTGCGCGAATAGATCTTTTCTGAGTTTGTCATCGCCCTCGTGCGTTTCTTGTAATCCCAGTTTAGCCTGCATCAAGTCTGCGTAGGTCTTGAGCATGGTTTCTTCATAAATTTCTGGGGCACCAAGAACATCCGCTTCTTCCAATAGAGGGGAAAGTGCCTGCGCGAGAGCGCGAATATTCCAATAGCCAACGTCCGGCTGGTTTTGAAACGAGTACCGTCCTTGATTATCAGAATGATTCGGGACAAAGGCCGGATTAAAATCATCCATGAACCCATAGGGCCCATAGTCTAAGGTCAAACCTAGGATCGACATGTTGTCGGTATTCATCACGCCATGAGCCCAACCCACGGCTTGCCAATGTGCAATCATGACGCCTGTTCGCCGCGCGACCTCAGCTAAGAAACGGGCGTATGTGTCAGAGCCGTTAATCAAATGAGGGAAATGTTCGGCGATAACATAATCGGCCAACGTTTTGAGATGCTCATGTTGCTTCCGGTAAAAGAACACTTCAAAGGACCCAAACCGCACATGCGTCGGCGCCATCCGAATGAGCATCGCCCCCTGTTCGGGGCGTTCTCGTAACACGCCTTCATTTCCGCCAATGATGCAGAGCGATCGCGTGGTGGGTATCTCTAACCCATGAATGGCCTCCCCACATAAATATTCACGGACTGTGGAACGCAGGACCGCACGACCATCGCCATCGCGTGAAAACCTGGTCACCCCTGCCCCCTTTAACTGCAGATCCCATTTCTCGCCTCGGCTATTGCGTACTTCACCCAAAAGAATAGCACGACCATCCCCAAGCTGTGGCACATAATGTCCAAACTGATGGCCCGAATAGAGCATAGCAATAGGATCACTACCCGGCAGGAGGAGTTTCCCGCCAAACGCCTCATGAAACTCCGAACGCTTGGCCTCGTCCGGATCCAGATCAATCAATTCCGCGGCAGGTGGGTTAAAACTGACTAAATGTGTTTTCTCAAACGCCGTTGGCATGACCCGTTCAAAAAAAACCTCTGGCAAGCGGGTATAGGTGTTGTCAAAGTTCAATTGTTCGAGTTTCTTCATAAGTCCATTATCTTCCACGATAGAGCCAGCCGCAAGTGAAGGAGTTAACAGCCTCACCCTAGGCTTCACAAAAATTCAGGGCCTGTTGAATATTTCACTCCAATAGCAAATAGAAGTTCCAGATGAGCCACGCATCGTCAAAGGGAGGGGATGTTCAAAAAAGTCCGTTGTCTGACCCGCCCAACCCAAGCGCGCCAAGACGCGCCCTTCCACGGGCAAGGCAGCAGCCATTTTGACGAGCGGAGCGTACTCATAGTACGTGAGCACGGCAAAATGGCGACCTGCCTGCGCGAAACCGCTCCGGCAGGCAAGGAACGCTCTGGTTTGTCAGCCGTAGCTTTAGCGTAGGCTGGCGGCTTTTTTCAACATTCCCATTCAACACACTTTTCTTAAACGATCAAGACACCCACTCCACCCTTCGTTGTGCTTGTCGCGAGTCTCGGCATCAGGGAATTGCTCATGGGTAAGAATCAATTCAGTCTCCCCATCCCGATTTCGAAATTCTACCGTGACCAGAGTTTCTATAGGCGAACCCGATTCGGTACCACCACAACCGCCGCCCGCTTCCCAAGCCCAGGTGAACACGAGTTTTTCAGGGGCGGCAATTTCTTTGTACATTCCTCCCACAATATGCGTTTCACCATTCGGCGCGATCATCTGAATTCGGTACTTTCCCCCTACACGAAGGTCTACTTCGGCCTCCGGAGTTTTAAAGTCATCCGTAGGGCCGAACCATTGTTTCAGGGTTTCTGGGTTCGTCCACGCTTCAAAGACTGTTTCCCGGCTGGCTTGATAGGTCCTCTTGATTTGGAGTGTGGTCTGGTTGGTTTCTGTGGTGTTGCCCATGATGGTCTCTCCTTTCCCTGTGATGAATCCGGTAATTGCGAAAGATAGTGTCCCAACGCGTCCAATTGTTGTTCCCAAAATTGTTGATGGAAAGTAAACCAATCCTGCGCTTCCTGGAGTGGCACAGTATTTAAACGGCAGTGATGCACACGGCCTTCCTTTTTTCGGAGAAGTAACCCGGCTTGTTCAAGAATGCGAAGATGCTTGGAGATCGCAGGGAGTGACACATGAAATGGTTTGGCCAACTCCTTGACCGTGGCACTCCCGGCAGCAAGCCGCTGCACAATGGCCCGGCGTGTTGGATCAGCCAGAGCTGAAAATGTACTATCTAAGGGTTGATGAATATAGTTAACCATACGGTTAACTATATAACCAAAGTCTCCTTACCATCAAGCCGTTCTTCATCATTTCCATGGGCATACCAATGGGGGCAAAAATATGGGATAGTGAGGCTGATGAAATCATCCTGGGGTTTAACCCTTTTCATGATACTCCTTAGTGGGCTCTGTCTTTTCCCGCTCCAAGCCTTTACCAGCGATGCCCCTCCTATCCTTAATCCCACTCGAATGATGCAGGACATTCAAACGCTCAGTCACCCTGATTTCGCTGGACGACAAACTGGAACTAGAGGGGGCCACCGCTCGGCTGAATTCGTTGCCCAGCGCTTCCACGAGTTAGGACTCACTCCTGCTGGACAACAACACATTGATTCTCAACATAAATTGTGGGAACAATTCGGGCCTGTGACAGTTCCTCATATTGAGGCTCCCGCCATTCTAGAATTTTCTTCCCTTAGTGCAGGCAAACAGACGTCAGTCATACCCAACATAGGTTCACAGTTCCTACCTATTCTCGACTCCCCTTCAATTCATGCCTTAGCCCCCATAACCTTCGTGGGATATGGCATTTCGGATCCTGCCCGCGGATGGGATGAATACGAAGGACTCAATGTTCAGAATCACGTGGTCATGTTTCTACGAGGGAAACCATCACACTACCCTCTCCACATTCAGCACACAGAAAAAGAACGCGTGGCTCGTGAAAAAGGGGCTGTCGGATTTATTACCCTGACCGGTCCTGTGTTGAGTCGCTACGCCGCGCGTCGCGGGATGGGGTATCAACCTTTAGCCTTTTATACCAATGCCAGGGAGGAGCGACCATTGTCCGGTGTATGGATCAGCGGAGAAGTCGGTGAAAAGTTATTTCAAGCCGAAGGATGGGATTTAAAAAAGATCCAAGAAACGCTCAACAATGAACGTGTGGTGCAGTCGAGAGAACTCAATACTCTTGTACATATGAAATGGGAGAGTACTCAGCAGGCAGGATCATTGATCAATGTCCTTGGCATGATTCCCGGGAACCATCCTGTGCTTAAGCATGAAACCATAATTCTTGGTGCCCACCGCGACCATTTCGGCGAACAAGCGGGGCTGCTCTTTCCCGGCGCAGATGACAATGCCTCAGGGACCGCCTTGTTGTTGGAGATCGCGAGATTACTCATGAAAATTGTTCCATCTAAAAGAACGATTCTGTTTGCCTCGTTCAGCGGGGAAGAACAAAACTTGCTGGGATCAACCTGGTTTGTAAATCATCCTACTCGGCCATTGAAAAAAATAATTGCCATGATCAATGTGGACCATATAGGCATTGGGAATGGTCAATTGACTGTTGGTGTATCAAGAATGCCAAAGAAAGTGGCTAAATATGTCGCAAATAAAACTGGGTTATCCAATAAAGTAAATTTCTATGGCTTCTTCCCCGGTGGCGATCACGTGCCGTTTTCCCAAGCTGCCATACCTACCATTGCCGTCGTCACCTCCGGCACACATCCACATTTTCATCAGTCATCCGACACCTTCGATACCATTCAGTCCAACATGCTTTCCACCGCAGCTCAGTTTGTCCTCGCACTTATCGCACACCTTGCCAACAAACCTTGATTTAAAACTCAAAAAAATTGACCTCTTCAGTCTATTTGATTGAGTTCGGAAAGGTAACTACTCAGTTTTTTGCATTCGTCGCCAGACACTGGCCAACAACGGGCCTGTCACATTGTGCCAAATGCTAAAGATCGCCCCAGGCACCGCCGCCATGGGCCCAAAATGCGCAATCGCTAACGCCACGGCAAGTCCGGAATTTTGCATGCCGACTTCAATCGCAACGGTTCGACGTTGTTGATTCGTGGCTTTCTTGAATCCCGAGCCCCAATAACCCAGAGATAACCCCAGTGCGTTGTGGGCTATCACCGCGATCAACACCACACCAGCGACATTCAGATGATCATGATTTAACCCCACAATCACACCGACGATCCAGGCAATGATCATCATCGAGAGAATGGGCAACATGCCTTCAAATAACCATGGGCCTGGTTGCCAGAACCGACGCACGGTAATTCCTAACACGACAGGTAACAGCACGATCTTCATGACCGTCCATAACAGTGGGAAAGGATCAATCGATATCCACGTGGATGCAAGAATCCAAATCCACATGGGAGTCAAGATAGGACTGAGTAAGGTTGAAACTGTGGTCATGCCCACAGACAACGCCACATCCCCTCGCGCGAGATAGGCCACGACATTTGACGCGGTTCCACCTGGACACGTGCCAACTAAAATGAGGCCGAGGGCTAACAGTTTCGGCAGACCCAAGATCATCGCGATGATCCAGGCACCAAGCGGCATCACCAGATATTGCAACACGACGCCCACCATCAGCATGCGTTCTGAATGCCGAAGGTTGAGCACATCGTGATACGTCAGCGTAAGCCCCATCCCAAGCATCACCGCGGCGAGAGCTTCCGGAATCCAGGTTTTACCCGATGCCGCGGATTCAGGAGCCAACCATCCCCACGCCGCTCCGAGCAACACCCACACCACAAACCCATCTTGGATCAATTTCAGCCAAGGCGGAAGGTCGCTTGCGTTAACTTTGATCGAAGAATGCGTATTCACAAGACTCCAGTTGCTCGTCGCTCGTGAAAAGCCGTCGTTCGTATCTCGTAAAGCGTAAACCAAAGTATAACAGACATTTCCATGTTTACTCTTCACGAAATACGAGATGCGAGATACGAACGACGGCTTTTCACGAGCAACCAGCAACCCTGGCACAGGGCCCACATTACCACAGGAGACGGACTGTTTACATTGAGGGGATTGGGGAGATCGTGAAAAGAAATGGGACCTCTAAAAACCAGGCATTTTGGTGAGGGCAAGGAAGCCGCGCGCGGAAAACCGGAGTGTATGGGCGAATACATGAGGATGTGAGCACGCGACTGACGCCGCCATCACGAAAAAGGACGGTTTTTAGAAGTGCCCGAAAGTTAGTTCATCGCCGACGCAGTGACATGGCCACTCTGGAGAACCGGCATCAGGGCCTCAAGAGATTGAGGCCTGGCAAATAAGAAACCTTGCGCGCGGTCACAGTCGTAAGCTTTGAGAAATTTAACTTGTTCCATGGTTTCCACGCCTTCCGCCAACACGGACAATCCCAAGCTGTGCCCCATGTCAATCATAGACGCCACCAGGCTGGCATTATGCCCATTGTGAGGAAGGTCTTGGATAAACGACCGATCGATTTTCAGAGTATCGATGGGGAAGGTCTTGAGGTAGCGGAGGGAAGAATAGCCTGTCCCAAAATCATCGATGGAAATTTTCACGCCCATCTTTTTTATTTGGTCTAACATGGAGGTATAATCCATGGAGTCATCCATAAACACATTCTCGGTCAACTCCAGTTCCAACATGTCGGGAGCCAGTTCGGATTCCTCCAACACTTTCTGGATCTTGGCGACCAAATCTTTCTGACGGAATTGCCGACCAGACACATTGACAGCAACTGGGATCTCAGCAATACCTTCTCGACAGATTCTCCCAATATCCGTACAGGCTTTCTGTAGAACCCACTGGCCAAGTCGATCAATAAACCCAATTTGTTCGGTAATGGGAATGAATTGCCCCGGCGGGATCACTCCTTTGGTGGGATGCTGCCATCGAACCAAGGATTCCAACCCAATGATTCGGCACGTGTTGAGATCGACGAGCGGTTGATAGTGCAGAAAAAATTCCTCTTTGGCCAATCCCTGACGGAGATCGTTAGCCAACGACGATCGACTGGCAACCTGCGCACCCATTCCACCCAAATAGTACTGATGGGCATTACCTCCCTGATGTTTCGCTTGATACATCGCAATATCCGCATGTTGCAACAAGGTGCCTTCCGCATTGTCGTCGAAGGGGAAAACCGTAATGCCCACCGACGCGCTGGTGAAAGTTTCCCGATTCTCAATAAGAAACGGTTCCGCAAGGTTGTGCAAGATTTGCTTCGCAACGATGCTGACCTGTTGAATGCTCGCAATGTCTTCCAGCACCAGCGAAAACTCATCACCACCCATCCGAAACACCGTATCGCATTCCCGCACACAGTTCCGCAGACGATCGGCCACATGTTGTAGCAACACATCTCCAGCATGATGTCCAATGGAGTCATTAATATTTTTGAAATGGTCCAGATCGACAAACAAGAGCGCCACGAGGTGTTCCGACCGTCGCGCCCGTTTGATCGCATTCCCAAACCGGTCAAAAAACAAACTCCGGTTGGGCAATCCGGTGAGCTGATCATAGTGCGCTAAAAAGGCCAGATGCTGCTGAGATCGTGTCCGTTCAATGCTATAGCGAATCGCCCGATTGAGGGACTCCATATCAATGGAACCTTTCACCAGGTAATCCTGAGCACCAAGTTGGACGGCCTCAACCGCGAGCGCTTCATCGACCACGCCACTCAAAATAAGGATAGGAATATCCGGCGCCAGCGCCTTGATGCGGTGAAAGGTATCCAGCCCTTGGGAATCCGGAAGCATCAGGTCCAACAGGATGGCATCCACGGTCACCCCTTCGAGTTTTTCCAGGCCGGCACTCAAACACTCTGCGTGGATGAGTTCAACCTTGGCGCCTCTTTTCCCGACTAAGGCCTTCTTCACCCACAGTGTATCACTGGGATTATGTTCAACTAATAACACTCGTGTGATGGATGACTCAGACATAAGAAAATATGAATCCTTGGTCACTGAGCAATGCAATTTTTCTATAAAATTTCTACGAGGAATACAGTAACTTCGGCAGGCCTATTCTCAGACTTAACCCAACAAAATATGGGAAAAACGCGCCTCTGATTCATTCCAGCGCATGAGATTTTTCACCTACTACTGTGAGCTTTCAGCTTGATTATCGCTGTTCGATGACTTGCCTGTCTTGCGGCCATTTTCATCCCCCTTCAAACGTAAAACGCAAAAGGTCTTGGAGTAAATATGGACTTCAAACCATCAAGAAGAATTTCCAAATGACATCAACGTGAAGAACGAAAACCAGAAGTACAAAAAGAGATTGTTTTCTTATGAGACGGAACCCAACAGACTGCCATGATGAGAGGATGATAATGAAAATATAATCATTGCCCCAAGCACCGTGGCATTCAGAGGAAAAATTGATTTGAACCCCCCCCTAACCCTCTTCTCCAAAGGGGAGCCCCCTGGCTTACCGAACGCATTTCCGCTGAAGATACACTTTTACCATTATGAATCTGAAACCAAAAACGGTTTGACAAGCAGCTGGTTATGTCCTGATAAAAGGCTCGGCAGGACCTGACATATTCAGGCAGGTAATGGGCGATGAAATAATCCCGACACCAGGATTGTGAAGTAAGAATTCCCCGGTGTTCAAGAGGAATGATATACGAAAAGGCTTCGAACCTTTCTCCTTCCTGAGTTTGCACTGTTATTGGCTGCCGCGAGTACACCTCATCCTCAAATTCGTCGAGGATGTGGAGAGTCTTCGAATCCACACCATCATACAGTCGGCCTGAAGTCGTTTCCCCCTTGGCTGGAGTCATGCCTGGATACACACAGTCCTGGATCAAATTGCGGACAAAACCCATTGCCGTGGCTTCGCGAGAATCAAAAACCTGGCCGGTCACCGCCTCCATCACTTCGAGGATTTCTAACGTCCCATAGGTGAAGACCAGTGGCATGAGGTGATCCCAATATGTGAAGTGAGAACAGCCTGCGGACTTTGAACCTAGAAACGGCGGTTGGGCGCAAAAAAAGACGTGTAAGATATTGGCGTGCATGGTGAAATACAAAAAGTCGTGGTCACCTCAGTGGTGATGAGACTTTTTTTATTTTGCCAGGTGCGTCAAGAGCTTGCGCGGACTTTTGTGATCCAACTACTGTTTCTAGGTTGAAAGTTCTTGAAGTTCCAGATTTCTTTTTTTATATTGATTCATCTTAGCAAGGTCGCGGCGAAACTTCCGAGAGTAGTATTTAAAAGGAGAGGCAAACCTTTTTGCCCAGTCCACTTGCCATGGCCAACATTGAACACTTCACCATTCTGAAGCAAGGGGTCTCAACGTGGAATGCCTGGCGCGCGGAACACCCTGACGTCCAAGTCGATCTGAATCAAGCTCCGTTGCGGGGAATGAGACTCGTTGGCGTGAACCTTGAAGGGGCGTTACTGATTGACGCAGACCTTCAGGGAACGGACTTGAGCCATGCTAACCTGGCACGGGCCAATCTCAGCGGCGTGAACCTCTCAGACGCACAGTGCCGAGCTATCTGTTTGGACCAAGCCCTGCTTGTGAGAGCCAACCTCAGGAAAACCAATTTCGATGAGGCACAGCTCTGGTTAGGGCAAATGGGTGGTGCAACATTATGTGAGGCTTCCCTCATGGGAGCCAAAATGGTCAATGCCACGTTGGCGAAAGCCAATTAGGCTAATGCCAGCCTCAATGGCGCCGATTTGAGTTTTGCGTTGTTAGGTGAGGCGGTTCTGACCGAAGCCAATTTCGCACGCGCTAATCTATGGAAGGCCAACCTGGAAGGCGCGCACCTGGAACGCGCCAATTTCCGATACACCAATCTTCAAAAAGCGAATCTGGCTCGGTGTGTATTACAAGGAACGAATCTCGCTGGGGCCAATCTTGCTCATGCGAGTTTTTTTCAAGCCGACTTGATGTCGGCCGATGTAGCCAAAACAAACTTCCAGCACGCGATTTTGGTGGATACCGATCTGAGAGGAGTCAATCTCACAAAAGTGGCAGGGGTCAGTTCCGGACAACTTCGAGTGGCTCTGACCGATGAGACCACTCAGCCTCCGTGCGAATTGGTCGTGCCTGAGGAAGATTGTTGGGATGAGGTACGTGAGCCATGTTGGCTACCACCTCAACTGGTCGCCTAAGGACTCGCGCAAGAATAACTTCCCCTGTTTGAGCGTCGATCCATCCTGTCCGGCAGCGTTGCTCGTCCTTTCCATACGAGGAGTATGCGCAGTCCTCGCGCCTTACCAGACAGGTGTCTCAGCACCCAAACAGGGGAAGTTATTCTTGCGCGAACCCTAAGTGGACCCACCGGCCTCATTCCAGTGGCACACAATATTTCTTCCCCCGTGCCAAACACAGTCGATACGCAAACCGCTCGGCCCAAAATTTGAAGGACTGCTCCACGTCATCCCAAGAGTTGAGAGACCCTTCGAGCGTTTTTCCTCCTGCTCGACGATCGACCATGGCTCCGAGCCGTTCCCCGGTCTGGCTGTCTAAAACTTCTCCTTCAATACCTGCCCTTCCGACAAACGAATTAGTCCCGAAGGTCAGCCGTTTGACGGCAGAAAAAATACGCGCTTGGGGTATCACCGTTGTGACGACATCCAAGAGCGGTTTTGATTGTTTCGCGTCCGTGATAGCACTTCGGATGCGCATCACCCCAGGCCCAGGTTCTTTGACGCGAGTCAACCCTTCATTTTTCAAGGCTTCGATAATGCGTACTTTGAGAAGCAGCGCTAGGTGTTTCAATTCGTCTTCAGGGATATTTCGCAGTGACTCTTCCTCGCTATACCAAATGGCGACATCATCGATCATAAACTTATCGTAGCTCCCAAGGTTCGCGTTGGGATTGCGATAGATCAACGCCGCTTCATCAGATCCCCCGGGCTTCAATTGAGAATAATCTCCTAAAAACCCCGAAGGTGTCACATCTTTCACGGGTTGGCTCGTGGCGCAACCACTGATAAGCAGCAGCGACAACAGTCCTATGAAGCTCTTGAAAACAGTCATTGAAGGAAGCTCCTTCCGCCATGCCAGATAAGTGTTCTTGGAAGCATTAACCCCAGGATTGCAAAAGTTGAACGTGGAGATCAAGACAAATTTACGTTCCATCCTTCCAGAAAGTTTGTGTGAAAACTTGATACATGATTACACGACCGTTCCCCTCCTTTGTAAGGAGGGGGGAGGGGGAGGTAGATTCTTGGTCTTGAAGAAAGGCGGTTGTGTACTGGCTGTGATCACCTAAAACCGAAAGAGTATTCGCACCGAAGGGGAAAGCAGAAAATTCGTGTAGCGTAGCGTACTGATGGTAGATTCATTCCGCGCAATGGTGGCAGAAATATTTACCGTGACCCACTCTCGGGGCGTCCAGTTCAGCGCGGCTAACAGGCGGGCTCCATAGTCATGACGAGCTTCCAGCGTGCTGGGTTCGAAGAAATCGTCGTAAGACTTATAATCGACTTGCCCTTGAAAGAACACGACCACTGTTTGGGTTAAGGCGTGAACGAGGGTTCCTCCACCAACGAGGGCGGTGTTTGAGAAATCATCGGGATTGGCCCAGACACGAACCACGGAAAAGAAGGGATACAGCGCAGTTGTTTGGCTTAAGCCGACAGTCGTACTGATGTTCAATCCAAGATTATGAAGGGTGACCAAATGCGCATCGAAACTTCGATCGAAAATCGCACTGCCTTCGTAGCGTAGACTCATCACCCATCGATCAACTGGCCAACTCGCTCCAGCGCTCCCTGAAACACCACTAAAGTCGAGGCCTTGGTTCCGATGATAGCGGGAAAGAAACCCGCTTCCACTCACAAACACATCCACGCGCTGAGCAATTCGAGTTTCTGCACGGACCAATAATGATTGGCTCAGTACATAATCGTGTGTTTTCTGTTTGTCGCTGAGAAAGGCATTGTCAGTGAATTGATAGGAGGAATTGGAGTCGAGGGTGAACAGCTTGGGCCGGCGAAGCAACACGAGATCTTCCTCGCCAGTGAGAATGAATTCTTCTAGAGGAACAACAAGAATGGGACCCTCTTGAGCCTGTTGAGCCCGTTGCTCAATGGTTTGAGTTCCAAGTTCTTGTGCATGCGACTCAACTGAACAATCCATGCCCATCAAAGCGAGGAGGAGGGAAATGATCCAACGTCGCATGAAGTGTTGCGTCCTAGAAGCCTGTCCAAGATTAGACTGATCTACTGCGGGTGTGCTGGAGGTGGCCAGATCTTCATCCTTTTCGGGGAATGTTGAAAAAGGCCGCCAGCCGCGTTCTCGGGCTTGCTGGACAGCCTTTTTGAACATTTCCCGTTTTCGTTGAATAGCCCAACTATTCGCCTCAAACGATCGAAACATCTGACTCACAGCACCCCTTCGTCACGATCGCTAATCTTGGACAGGCTCCTGTATCCCAAGATGATTCACTCCTGGAACAGCCTCCTACTCCCTTAATCCCTCAGAACCCTCATCCATGGCTTCAAAGGCTGTCACGAAAATCATTCCATCGAATGGTTCAAGCCAAAGACGGTACCGATGGGAGGGGGTCGTGACAACCCAACTCGACACATCGTTGGATGATTCTAATTGGGCTTCGGCGAATGGAGTAGCCCAATGATCTACCATAATCAGGAAGGCAAAATCCTGTCGAACAACCATCCAATCTGATGAGCCGAGTTGATCGATATCGTTGACAAAAAGCAGGGGGCTGATCAACCATTCTACGGTTTGTAAATCCCTGGTTCGTAAGGCATCAACAAACGCCTCTGCCACACCCCGCCTCAACCGTTCAACTTCTGGGTATTGCCGAATTAACTGCAATACCACAAGGTTCCCCAAATACTGGTGGCGCGCGGATGCTCCAGACCCGGGCTTGAAGGAAGAGGTCAGATTGAGATTCACCTGTTCTAACAATCCCCAGAATTTTAGGCGTTCTTGGTTTTGCGCGACTTCCTCAAGATTGGCCTTCGTGTCAGGACTGAGTTCCACCGGGCTGGTGGCCAAAAAACTCCTGGCGTCAAACACCACCACTTGAATATCCTTTTCGCCGAGTGGCCACGCCATAGCCTCACCAGCTTCTGCCGTCTCGTCTTGCACCTGGATTTCCCCTACCAAGACCGCTGCAATCAAGACCGACGGTTTCGCTTGGAGCAGAAGCGTCGTGTAGGTCAAAGCGGTGAGAGACGCATCGTAAAATGAAAGCCTTTGCCCTTTGGTCAACGTGGCGAGAATTGAGGATTCAGCGAGGGTCTCTTCCAATTCAATGAGCATCACAGGCACATTCAGGTCAGTCCTGTATAGTGCCATGTGCTGTGAATCTTGGCTCGTCGTGCTCCCTGAATATTCACTCAATTGGGCAAGAGACATTTCTGGATGGGTAAAGACAAGAAATCCGAGGACAAGAATGATTTGAGTTCGAAACGCTGGATTCACGCGTCTCCGATGGGGTGCTGATTCATCCCTGGCCTTCGTAACCACTTCGGCGGAGCAGGCTTGACCTGTGGCCCGAGAATGACGAGACGAAAGTTGAGGGACCGCAGCTTCTTTATCATGATCTGACTCAAACTGGCTTTTTCGGAAAGAACGAGTCTATCTTTCTATGGTCTTACTTCGCATCGTGAAAGATGATACCCAAGGCCCAACGCTGGCCAGAGGTCACGGGACTGATGCCGTGCCGCATCGAAGCACGCAGCATGCCGCGTTTACCCTGCACAGGACGATCAGACACCGGAAAGATGAGGAGATCACCTCGATCCGGCTTGAGCACGATTCCGCGAGCCTGTTGCCGGGGCCGATTTTCCACGAGAAGAAATTCGCCCCCTTCGAAATCTTTGCCTGGTTGACTCAGCATCACCATCACTTGCAGAGGGAACAACGTGGGGCCATAAATATCCCGATGCAAGCAATTAAATCCGCCTGCTTCGTAATGAAGCAGTAAAGGAGTTGGTTTCGTCTGCCCTTGACGTTGACATGCTTTTCGGAAGGCCGCATGGGTAGCAGGGTAACGTTGTGACCGGTTCATCAACTCCATCATTCGATTGGCAATAGGAACGAGGTGAGGATATAAATGAGTGCGTAAGTGAGCAACCACGGCGGGCAAAGGATTGGCAAAATACGAATATTCTCCTTGGCCAAAATTGTAGCGTGCCATGTCGATCCGGGATCGAAAATAACGATCCTGATCATACAACTTGGCAAGGGACTGGCATTCGGAAGGTTGGACAAAATGGGGCTCATGCGCCCAGCCATTGGTGAACAGCGAGTGCGTGATAGAAGTCCAGTCCAACGAGTGCGGATCGGGAAATGTTTTTCGGCTGGTGGCCATGGAGAGCTCCGCGCGTTCCTGACAGGGTTAAGGTTATTATCAGTTCAACGAGTAGTACCAAACAACCGAGATAGATGGTATTCTCGCGGGATGTTGAAAAAGCATGTCCTGAGTTTAGTCGCTCGTCGCTAGTAAAAAAATGAGCAACGACCAACTGTTTTTTCTTCACGCTTGCGTGCCGGGCCGACTCCGCCATAGTAGCCTACTGGCTACAACGGCCGGGAGCGCTACAGCACGCAGGCACAATCAACGAACAACCCCTTCCGAGCGACAAGTCCCGTGAATAAATTTTTCGTTAGAAGATCTAACACACCCATGGTCACCACCTGGTCATACGTTCTTTTGTTTCTCTCAATATCGTGAGCAAACCCTCTCGTCCCATATGGCGCAAGGTATTGTGGTGGTTGGGTATCGCGGTGTCCTTCAATCTTGCACTCTACATCCTTATTCCAAAAATCGCCTCCTTTATTGTGGAACGAAAATTTGAAACGTTCGGGCTTCGGAATGTCCACGTGGAGTTTGAATACCCGGGGTTACAACGAACCAGTATTCCTTTGATTGCTTTTCAAAAAGACATGGGATCGGAAACCGCTACCCTCACGATTCGAAATCTCACGCTGGAATATCACCTCCCTCAATTATTTGGAGGGTTTCTGAATGCAGTCCGTATTGAAGAATTGCACTTGGATATCACGGGCGTTCCATCCGAGCAACCCCAATCTATCAGGAGTACGTCTGCTGTCAACTCGGTGGGTGCGCCCTTACCCTTGTTGTCCCAATCCCTGCCGGACCTGCCGTTCGGTCTCTTCTCCTTAACCAAAGCCACTATTTTTCGAGAGCAAGCCACCGGGCCTCTCAGGCAAGTCACCATATCGAGTCTTCTTCGCAACGAACAGGGCACACTCGATTGGACCATCACCTTTCAGGGAATCCAAGGGGACGCCTATACCATGCAAGCTAAGATTAGTCCTCTCGGAGAGATGAAGATCGTGTTGGACTCCGGTACACATATCGCCGACCCCCTCCTTGATGTGGAGTCCGTCATGAAGGTGTCTCAGGATTCCGGCCTTCATTGGCAAGGGACCCTGACCGCAAATTTGAAACGCGCCACCCCGTTTTTAGCCTTACTGATGCCGCTTGGACCTGACCTTGAACGGGTCGATGGGATGGTGAAATTTCAATGGGATGGGTTTTCGCGTCAGATGGAATCATTGAAAAAGATGCTACATGACCCGTCCACTCAGCTTCACATCGTAGTGGACGCTCATGTGGAACTTCCCGCCTGGGGGACGGTGAGTGAAGACATTTCAATCAATGTCTCCGGGGAGGTGGACGTGAATTCGACTGAAATGAGAGTAGACCTCTCCCCGCCCTCTTTCATGAAGGCCCTTCTCAATCCTCACGAATTCCCTTTCCACGAGAACCTTCCATTTCCTCATCTTAATCAAAGAGAGCTAGTCCATATTCAATTGAACGACGTGGTTCGTAGTCGAATTTCTTTTGACCAAAAAGACCCGCAATGGAGTATTGAGGGCCCCATCCGAGTTCAATACGGGGAGAAGCGTTCGCCAATCGGGATGGATGTCACCTTTACCAATGCCTCCGGTCGATTGCTGGACCCGCTATCGACCCATGCAAACGCCAAATTTGCCGTTTGGGGTTCATTGCCCCTCCTCGAACATCAACTGTTGCAGGTAAAAGATCTCCGCTGGATACTCAAAGGCCAGATGGGATTGGAGAACCAAGCGATCCAGGTCACCCTGGCCGAAGGCTCTTCGGTGAAAACCGGTTTGATTCAAATGGATCAGGGAAGGGCAGACCAAGTTGCGTTTTACATGAATCAGCCGGTTTCCTTGGCCTATGACTGGCCCCTACGAAAATGGAACGTAGGAACCACCAGTGCGCAAATCGTGCTTCCCAAGATTCACTGGCGCGATCAATCCGTCTCGATTTCCAAGATAGGATTGCACCTGGAAGAAGCGAGGGGCGAGGGACAAGATTGGCACACCAAAGGCACGGTAAAACTACTTGGTGTGAACACGACGATGGAGAATTTCTCTCCTCCCACCACGAATCTGGCCATCGGGTTTGAGGCCAATTCTGAAGAAATTCAGGCAGGCATTGTCGCCGAAACCACCGACAAAACCATCCGTGCAAAGGTTCGTATCCAACACCACCTCCAAACAAACCGTGGAACGCTTCGGGCGACGTTGACCCCACAGGCCTTTTCGCCATCAACGATGATCCTCAGCACCTTGATCCAGCCATGGACGCATCCTTTTGATATCACCTCAGGCCAGCTTGGGATTTCGATTGCCTGTGTGTGGATGCCTACGACTCCAAGTGAATCTTCTAGCATCGCCATCACACGAGGAGACGTGACCGTCACGCTCAAGAACATCGGCGGGTACTACGAGAACGTGCTCTTCGATGATGTAAACTCTACAATCACTATCGTTGCGAACGACCTCAACAACTTTGCCACGCTCCCACCCGCGACCGTCTCGGTGGGAAGTGTGAAAGCCGGGGTCGAACTCACCAACACCACATTCAAGGTGAATCTTGCACTCGGGGAAGGGGACGCCTTACCCACTGTGGATCTGGAAAATGTGTCAGCCAACGTGTTTGGTGGGCAAATATCCAGCCCCCGCATCTACCTTGACTTGGCGAGACCGCCGGCGCTCTTCACCGTGAAATTGGATGGCATTCAATTAGATCAACTCTTGCAACTCGAGGAACACAAAGGGCTGGATGGGACTGGGATTCTCGATGGGACCATCCCGATTACCCTGAATGCCACCACTATCCAGGTGAAAGATGGAAAGCTCACGGCACGGGCACCGGGAGGGGTGATTCGTTTTCAATCCCTTGAAGACACGGCACACACCCTCATCCAAGCCAATCCGCAAATGAAAATTGTTTTGCAGTCTCTTAGGAATTTCCATTATGATGTATTACGAGTTGGGATAAATTACCAGGAAGATGGCACGCTCATCCTGGCCACGCGACTTGAGGGAAGAAACCCGGACCTCAAGCAAGGTCGCCCGATTCACTTCAACTTGAATGTCGAGGAAAATATTCCGGCACTACTTAAAAGCTTGGCAGTCACAAAGGGCATTGAAGACAAGATTGAACAACTCTTTCAAGGACCGTTGTTTTAACAGAGACAGTGACACATTGGTTGGTCTTTCATTCGACACCTATCTCGATTCACTCATGAACATCCAACGACACATACGATGTACTCTGGGATTAGGTTTACTCGTGAGCAGTATCCTCGTATGGAGTTGTACCCCACGAATCGAAGTGGTCCCGCCCGATAAGCCTATCACGATTAATTTGAACATCAAGATTGATCACGAAGTTCGGATCAAAGTTGAAAAAGATTTGGAGGATGTCTTTTCTGAAAACAGTAAGTTGTTCTAGCCGCGATGTATAATGGAGTGAATGCAATGAGCTCAACACTTCCCCGATGGACCATCCAATGTGTGATCGTCGTGCTCTCAGTGGTCATGGCCTGTTCCACCGCCTGGGCCCTGTCCCTCGGTGACGCCAAAGACCGAGGCTTGGTGGGCGAACGGCTCAGTGGCTATCTTGGAGCCGTCTCAGGAAAGGCTTCTTCTGATGTGCAATCACTCATCGACAACGTCAATCAACAACGCAAACAACGGTATCAACAGATTGCCAAGCGGAATAAGACCAACCTGAAAGCCGTCGAAATGCTCGCGGGCAAGACGGCCATGAAAAAAACGAAACCCGGGTATTACATTCAACTGCCGTCAGGCCAATGGACGAAAAAGGAGGCAACCCGATAATACACGCTCCAACTTTTCCTCATTCCACCCTTCCCGATTCCTGAGCAGACATCCTCACCACCCACGCAGACTTCTTAACGCTCACAAGCCACTTGTATCCCTGAGTATTTGGGCGGGGTCAGGCTACTGATTCCTCACCTTTCCAAGGGATGCATTTCCAAAGAGGGAATTCGGGTGAGGTAGATACCTGCTCTTATCCCTCCCCTTTGTAAGGGGAGGTTAGGTGGGGTAGAGTCTTGCACCTTCTGACAATCTGCAATTTGAAGCCCGCCATATCCACTTCCACCCTTCTACCTCCCCTATCCCCTCCTTACAAAGGAGGGGATTCGAACCTATTCTCTCACCTAGAAACAGCAGTTGGATCACAAAAGTCCGCGCACGCTCTTAGGACCTGCGAGAAAATAACCGGGACAATTGGCCGAGACGATTGTGGAGCGAGCCAAG
>SMVB01086137.1_pt1 | contig 21536 bp, 17 predicted proteins | sample 2456461 | NCBI WGS metagenome assembly SMVB01 (sample SAMN11095934, study PRJNA526329) | marine sediment metagenome | biome: Marine sediment; feature: Surficial sediment; material: Deep marine sediment; isolation source: Hadal surficial sediment | place: Pacific Ocean | collected 2014-05 | depth...
CTGGCCATCCATCCCCGCGGTGCGTCCCCGTTCCAGGAGATGGTCCTCTGGCTCGCGGACAACGACCCTGACGGCGCCGACGGCCGCGCCGACGAATCGGAGTTGGCGATTCTCAGTCACAGCAGCGTTCTGCACACCATCACGATCTACCGGCGTGACGGTGGCATTCTCTCGGCGGCCGGGGTCGCGCGAAAGTCCCCGGAGTTCTGTCGGGCCTGGCGGGCGGATCCCGGCGTGGCGGCGCTGGTGCTGGGTCGGGGTGTGTCGGATATGCGGGTTGAGATGATTGGCCTCCAGGAGGACCAGTGGAACCAGTCCGGTCAGTGGGGTGCGTTGCAGCGGCTCCGCGTCACGCTTACCTGGGCGGATGATTCGGCCGATGGTGCAGATGAGGCTTCCGTGCTCGTGAACACCGTGTTGTTTCCGACCGGTGTCGAGCCCTGAGGGGATCGTTATGCTCAACAACCGCGCACGCTGCGTCATGCCTCGCGGCTACACGCTCATCGAGTTGATCATGGTCATGGCGGTGCTCGCGCTCGCGGCGGCGCTGCTGGTGCCGCACATCGCCGGAAGCGACAGCATGAAACTCCAGGCGGCGGTCCGGTTGCTCATTGCGGACCTCAGCTTCGCGCAGTCCGACGCGCTGGCGAACCAGGAGTTCCGACGGGTTGTCTTCTACGACGACGGGTCCGGATATTGCCTCATCGAGGTGGTGGGGGCCGAACCGACGCCGGCCGACCTTGACGACCCCGACGTCAACTATGTCTATGACCCGCTGGGGATGATGGGCCGTTATATCATCGACCTCTCGACCGACAATCGGTTCGAGGGCGTCTTCTTCTCGGCAGCGACCATCGACGGCATCGATCTCGATGCTCGCCCGGAGATCACCTACGACCTGATGGGCGGCACCGTGCTCTCCAATAGCGCCAGCCTGCCCGGTACCGGTGGCAGTGTCACGCTGTCCTACAAGGACTCCAGCTATGAGATCGACATTGCCCCCTTCACGGGGAAGTTGACGGTCACAGAGTTGCCATAAGAAACTTCGGGGGTAGGCGTGCTCGGAGGCCGTTTCTCGTCATCAATAGGCTTGGTGGGCATCGATATCGGTGCTCGCGCGATCAAGCTGCTCCAGCTGCGGCAACACAGCCGCGGGCTCCGCGTCGTCGGCGCCGGATTGGTCACCGTGGACGAGTCCGGCGACGGTACGCTCGTCGAGCAGCTTCGCGGGGCGTTCGCCGCCGGCGGGTTCACCGGGCGTCGCTGCGTTGTGTGTCTGCCGAGAAACGAGATCCGTGTGCAGTCGGTGCGTCTGCCGCGTATGCCGCTCGATGAACTGCGTCAGGCTGCGGTCTGGGAGGCGTCAGAGCGATTCGGACTCGATCGCAACGCGATGGAAGTTGACATTATCCGGACGGGCGCCGAACTGCAGGGTGCCGAGAACCGTGAGGAGATCCTCCTGATCGCGGCGCCGCATGAATCGATCAACGCCAGGCTCCAGCCGGTGATGGCTGCGGGGCTTCGACCCGTTGCGCTCGAAACGCATTTCACGGCCCTGGCTCGGACGTTCACCAGTATGGATCCGGTCAACCCGGCACAGCCGCGGGTTCGAGTCGTGGTCGACGTCGGCGCGTCGGGCTCGACGGTCCTGATTACACGCGACAGTCAAATCGCCTTCTGCAAGTCGATCGACATCGGTGGCGACCAGTTCGATCGAGCTGTCGCCGAGCACCTTCAGATAGACATCATGGCGGCCCGGGAACTGCGGGCGGCGCGAATGGCGGCGGCGACCGGTCACGATGTCGCTCCAGGTCTCAACGATCCATCCATCCAACGCGCCGAGTACGACGCCGTACGACCGCTTCTGGGCAACTTCGCAAAGGAGGTCGTGCTCTGTCTCCGGTATTACGGGGTCACGTTCCGGGGTCACCCCCCGGAGCAGCTCATACTCACCGGTGGCGACGGCTTCGAACCGCGGCTTGGCGAGACCCTGGCCGAACAATGCAAGATCCCGGTTGCCCATGACGACCAGCGATCATCTCTGGACTCGATTGCCGAAGGGATCCGCGGCGTGCTGCAGCGGCCGGCCGGCCCATCGGCATGCTGGGCGGTGGCGGCCGGACTGAGTCTCCGGAACCTCTCGCTCAACAGGCTCCGCCGGGCCGGGGCGCAGCCGGTGCAGGTGGCCGCATGACCCAGCACGCCATCGATCTGTTGCCCGATGTGATTCGCGCTCGGAGCCAGGCCGGCATCGTTGCCGGTCGGTATGTCGTCTCGCTGCTCCTGGCGGTTGTCCTGCTGGGGCTCGCCGCGACGCATTCGCGGCTCATGCTCGACCTCTCCCGGCAGCGGCTGCGAGTCGCCGAGGAGCAGGCTGACATCGTGCTCTCGGCGGAAGCCACCGCGACGAACCTTCGCGGTACGCTCGACACCATGAACGAATTCATCCGAGATTACGAACTCATAGCGATGCCGATCGAGGTCAGCCGGGTCGTGGCGACACTGGTCAACCTCCTGCCCGAAAGCGCGACGCTTGATCGGATCGATATCAGGGCGGGGAGGCCGAGGGCCGGGCGCTCGGCCCGGGGCCACGGCGGCAAGAGCGATGGACCGGCACCTCGCTCGTTGACGGGTGAGCTCAGCGGTTTCGCGTTGACCGACCTGCAGGTGGCCCAACTGGTGGCCCGTATCGAGGACATCGGGTTCTTCGACAAGGTCAGCCTCGACTTCAGCCGGTCGCGCACCGTGCGTGGACTGAAGGCTCGTGGATTCCGTATCAGCGTCCACGCCGATCTCGACGCCAGGTTCGAAGTCACCGATATGCAGGAGGCAGCGCATGTCCAGTAGGCGGCACCTGGTCATGGCGATCCTTTCGCTTCTGGCGGTGGTCGGCGTCGGCGGCGTGCTGCTGGTGTGGCCCGCCTACCGGGAGACATCGCGACACAACAACCGGACGTCGCTGCTTCACCACAAGGGGGAGAACTACGACATCCAGGTGAGGCGGATCGCGACGCTCACCAAGCAGGTCGAACAGATGACTCGTCGCGTGGAGACCGAACTGAGAACGATCCCCGAGACGCCCGATATTGCAGACCTCATGCGGCGGCTGTCGATGCCGGTTGACGGCATACATGTCTACGACCAGACCTTTACGGCCGGCGATCCGAGGGCCGCGGTACCCGGTGGCGACCTGCCGGTCCTGGTCCAGCCCCTCACGGTGGAGATGGTCGCGCGGTTCGACGCGATCTTTACCCTCACGCGCCAGGCTGAATCGATGGATCGTCTGCTGCGGGTCTCGTCGATCAGCATCGCGGTCGATCGGACGAAGGCCCCGGACACCATCGCGAGTGCCACGATCGTCCTGGAGTCCGTCTTTGACCCACCGCCCAGAGAGGTGCGCTGACATGCAGCTTGTTCTGAGGCGACTGTGGATCCAGATCACGTCCGACCGGAAACGGTTCAGCCTGCTTTGCGCGATGCTGATCATCGGCCTGCTGTTGTGGGGTCGGATAATCGTGACGTCGAATCTCCCCCGGATGGCCGTCGCCGATGATCCCGTCAGGAACGTCGGTACCCCAGGTCCGGGCGGTGGCACCGATAAACATGTGAAACGGACCGTGGAAGTGACGTTCGCAAGGACGCCGAACCGTGACCCGCTGTTGATCAGCCTTCAGCACTTCCCCAAACCCACCCCTGTTGAGTTGTTGGGGCAAGACAACCCGAAGTTCGGACCGGATGCGGCCGAAAACCAACAACAAGCCGATGCTCGGTTTACGCGGGAGCTTCGGCGATTGGTAGGCACGCTCAAACTGGAAGGTGTCATGCAGGACACGATGGCCGTAATCAATGGGAATACGATCCGGCTCAACGACTGGGTTGCCGCCGGAAAGCCGGGACAGGCACTCTTCCAGCTGACCGAAATCGGGCACCGATCGGTGACACTCGAATGCGAGCATCGCCGTTTCAGATTGCAGATGGATTATCCAGGGACTGAAGAGCGCTAGCAGCGCCGCGAGGCAGGAGAAGACCCCAAAATGAAGAAGAGATGCACAATCATGATGGCCGCCGTGATGCTCCTGGCGACACAGGCAATCGGTCAGACCTGGGGGGACGCCGGAGGGCCCGAGGTCAGCGTGACCGACTACGGCACGGTGGACCTGGCCGTCCAGGACACCGACCTCGCCCAGGTTCTCGAGATGCTCTCGATCCAGGGCCGCAAGAACATCATCACGAGCAGGAACGTGTCGGCCACGGTCAGCGCGAACCTTTACGACGTGACGTTCTACGAGGCGCTCGACGCCATCCTTACCGTGAACGGCTACGGCTACGTGGAAGAGGGCAACTTCATCTACGTCCTGACCCAGGAGGAGCTGGCGGAGATGCAGGCCGCGACGCGGCAGACCGAAAGCCGCATCTTCGATCTGCAGTACCTGTCCGCTACGGATGCCAATACGTTCATCGAGCCGTTGCTCAGCTCGGACGGCCGAGCCGCCATCAGCGGTGACGTACAGAGCGGATTCGTTCCGAGCACCTCCGACGGCGGTGCGGATTCCTACGCGTACAACGCGAAGATCGTCGTCAACGACTACCCCGAGAACCTCGAGGATATCGCCAACCTGCTCGCCCAGCTCGACACCGCGCCGCAACAGGTTCTGATCGAGGCCACCATCCTGCAGACGACGTTGACCGAGGAGAACGCGTACGGCGTCGACTTCTCGGTCATTGCCGACATGAACTTCCTCGACCTGACGAACCCGCTGTCGCCGATCACCGACCTGCTCTTGGGCGGCGCGACCGGCGGCTTCCGGCCCCCGGACAACCAGGCCAGCGGTATCCAGAGCACGGTCGGGAACACGGCCGGTGCCGGTGGTTTCAAGATTGGCATAATCCGCGACGACATCAGTGTCTTCCTCAAGCTTCTCGACACAGTCACGGACCTGACCGTCATGGCCCGTCCGAAGCTCATGGTGCTGAACCGCCAGCGGGCCGAGATCCTTGTCGGTAAGAAAGTCGGCTACCTTTCGACGACGTCCACACAGACGTCGAGCACCCAGACCGTTCAGTTTCTCGACACAGGCGTCAAGCTCGTGTTCCGTCCCTTTATCTCGAACAACGGTATGATTCGCCTCGAACTCTCGCCGAGCGTCTCCGAGGCAGTTCTGCGGGATGCCGAAAGTACGAACGGGCTGGTCACAATCCCCGACGAAGTTACGAGCGCCCTGACCACCAATGTCCGGATCAAGGACGGCCACACGCTGGTCCTCGGCGGCATGTTCAGGGAGTCGACAACAGTCGCGAGGCGGCAGGTGCCGTTCCTGGGGGATATCCCGCTCCTGGGCCTCGCCTTCAGGGGTCAGGACGACAAGGTCACACGCGAGGAGATCATCTTCCTGATCACGCCTTCGATTGTTCACGACGAGATCCTGTGGGAAATAGGAGCCGAGGGTATGGGTTACACCGACGCGGTCCGTGTCGGCGCACGCCGCGGCTTGCTGCCGTTCAGCCGCGACCGGATGACGGCCAGTTACAACACCAAGGCCTTGAACGCATTCCGGGACGGCGATCTGAAGCGAGCCCTTCACTGGACGAACACGTCGCTGAACCTCAGCAGCGACCAGGCCGCGATGATCATGCTCCGTCAGGAAATCAGCGGCGAGCGAGAGCGCTCGTTCGACAGCAGCATCATGGAGCGGGCGATCCGCTCCGCACTCGGCCCGCTGCCACGGGAATCCGTCGAACTGCCGCGCGAGGTCGCCGGCATCGGCGGCAGCCGACGTTCTCCGCTGAACTGGGCGCCCACGGCCATGCCGACGCTGCCCGCCGAGCCGACACCGGCACCGATGCAGCCCCAATGGCCGATGCAGCCGATGCAGCCGATGCAGCCGGAGCAGCCGATCGGTACCGACGGTGGGCACACTGACGCCGGCACGCAGATTGACACCAACCCGGGGTCGGTTTCGGCCGCCCCGGGCCGCGGGGCCACGAAGAATGTCCCGCATATCTCGGCGACCCCGAATTTCTGGCAGGCCGATCATCCCGCGGGCTTTGATGACCCTGCGTGGCGGCAGACCGTTCCGTTCTCGACGTTTGATGACGTCATGGACGGCAACGATTCCTGATCGCAGAACCTGCGGAGACCAGAACCATGTCAACCAGAACAGCCTTGCTTACCGCAGTTCTTGCCGCCGGCGTCCTCGCCGGTTGTGGTCCTTCCCGGGCCGGTCTTGAAGCCCGTTCCCAGGCGCGTGAGCGTCTCAACATGGTCAATGCCGAGTTGAGCCGCGACCAGGCGGTCCAGGCTCTTGAAGCCGGCCAGTTCGAGAAGGCGGCGAAGGAGATCAGGCACGCGATCGCAATGAATCCGAGCTGGGCGCGGTACCGCCTCATCCAGGGACGGGTGTTTCTCGAGACGCACCGGCTCGAGAAGGCGCTCGGGTCGTTCGAAAAGGCGCTGGAGTTGCAGCCGGAGTACGCCCAAGCGCACTACTACTGCGGGATCGTCTACCAGCGTTGGTCAGACGACGACCGCGCGCACGATCACTACCGCACAGCGTTCGAGCAGGAGCCCGACCAGGTCGCGTACCTGCTTGCTGCGGCGGAGTCGCTGGTCGCGCTCGATCAGCTCAACCAGGCGACTCACCTGCTCACGTCAAAGCTCGCCTACTTCGAACACAACGCGGCGATGCATCACCTGCTCGGGCAGATCGCGCTGCTCCAGGACGATACGACGTTCGCTGTCGAGATGTACGAGGAGGCGTGGCGGCTCAGACCCGAGGACGACGGGATGCTCGGCGAGCTCGCTCACGCCCAGTACCAGGCGAAGATGTTCGCGGCGTGCCTCAAATCCGTGCGGCAGTTGAAGGATCGGCCCGGCGGGGATAGCTCCGAGCTGAAACGTCTGCACGCCCGTTGCCTGGCGTCACTCGAGCGGCAGGGCGAAGCACGAAACATACTTGTCGAGCTGACGAGGATCGATCCGACAGACACGAACCTGTGGGTGGAGCTGGGAACGGTCGCCTGGGAGATCGGCGACTTCCATCGCATGGCGCTGTGCGGGGCCCGCGCGACGGCGCTGGCGCCGGACCGCTTTGAGGGCTATCTCCTCAAGGGTATCAACGAGCGGCACCACGGCAACCTCAAGGACGCGATCATGTTCCTTCGCCAGGCTGCCGATCGGGCCGTCGCGACGGCGCTGCCGCACGTGCTGCTCGGCCGCGTGCTTGCCGAGCACGGTGATCGCGAGAGTGCCCTCGAGGCCTACGCGGCGGCGCTGCGGATCGATCCCGGCGACGAGGCCGCCAGGCTGTTCTGGAGTGAAGGCCAGGAGGACTTCCTGTTGGCGCAGCCGCAGTAGGCGTGTGGGGAGACTCGGGCAATGAAAGGGCGTATTCGTGAGGGCAGGAAAGACTCTGAGTCTGGTACTCGCGATCGTTGTCGCCGTCGTGGGGGCGGCGTTGTCGCAGTCCGGGGACATGCTTCCCTGGGTTGAGACGCTCGCGACACCCGCGCGACTCCTGCTTACGGCCGCCACCCTGGTGCTTGTCACCACGGCACTCCTGCTGCCGGTCGGTGTGGCGCTTGACCGAACCGGCGATCGGCTGCGGGACTACCTGGAATCCACGGGATCACCCGACGGCAAGCCTCAGACGTTCTACGGACCGAAGTGGCTCCGCCCGATCACCGGCGCCTTCACGACGGCCGTTGATCAGTTCCGCAACCGCGAACGGAAGCTGAGCAACGACCTCCGCGAGGTCGAGATACGGTGTCGGGTGTCCGAGGCCCAACAGCGGCAGACCGAAGCAGTGCTGCACGCCTTGCGTGACGGTGTGCTCGTGACCAACGCGTTCGGCGACATTGTCGTGGCGAACGAGGCGGCGGGCCTGATCCTGGGATTCGATCCGATCGAAGCCGTTCACCGGCCGCTCGATGATGTTGTCCGCGACCGAAAGTTCTGTCAGCTGATCCGCGACACCTCGGAGACCGCCAACTTCGCGGAGCGCCGCCACATCGAGCACGAGATCGGCATCGACACCTCCAGGGTCTTCGACGTCACGCTCGCCTGCATCGAGAATCACAAGCACGAGGTCGCCGGTGTCGTGACTATCCTGCATGATCTCACCCGCGTCCGCGAGATTTCGCAGCTGAAGTCCGACTTCGTGTCCAAGGCAAGCCACGAGCTTCGCACGCCGCTCGCGTCGATCCGCGCGTATGTCGAGATGCTCGTTGATGGCGAGGCCGGCAACGAGAACGCGCGGCAGGAGTTCTACCGCATCATCCAGGATGAAACGGAGCGGCTCGGGCGGCTGATCGACAACATGCTCAACATCAGCCGTATCGAGGCCGGGATCGTCCAGATCGAGCGTGAGAGTGTCGACTTCAAGTCGCTGATGACGCGGGCAATCGAGTCGCTCGAACCGAGCGCGCGGGAGAAGAACATCTCGCTGCTCAACAAGCCGGCCGAGGTCGATCTCACGGTCGAGGGCGACAGCGACATGCTCTACCAGGTCGTACTCAACCTCGTCTCGAACGCGGTCAAGTACACGCCGGACGGCGGCCGGATCACGGTCGCCGCCGATTCGGACAACCTGACGCGATGCGTCCTGTTCTCGGTGTCGGACACGGGGCTCGGCATTCCGCCGGACGCCATGGAGCGGCTCTTCGAGAAGTTCTATCGCGTCGAGAACTACAAAAGAGTTGCGAAAGGGACGGGACTGGGTCTGAGTCTCTGCAAGCACATCGTGGAGACGCTGCATCATGGTCAGATCGGCGTCGAGTCGGAGCTGGGCATGGGGTCGAAATTCTGGGCACTTATTCCGATGCGGTACGCGGGCTCGCAAGCCGCGGCGTAAGTGAGGGGGAGTTGCTGATGGCTGGTCGAATCCTGGTGGTCGATGACGAGGCTCACATCCTGCACGTGCTGTCGCTGAAGCTGCGGAATGCCGGCTACGAGGTTCTCACGGCAATTGACGGCGAGGACGCTTACGAACTGGCCAGCCAGCACGTTCCGGACCTGGTGATCACGGACTTCCAGATGCCGTACATGACCGGCCTCGAGCTGTGTCGCGCGCTGGCGGCCAACACGCCGACCGCCCGGATCCCCGTGCTCATCCTGACGGCTCGGGGTTATGCGCTCGACGATGACGATCTGAAGCTCGGAAACATTCATGGCGTCCTGAGCAAGCCGTTCAGCCCACGGGCCGTCTTGCAGCTGGTCAAGGAAACCCTGGCGAAGGCAGCGTGACGCATCGCGATACCCATCTCGGAGCGATCGCGACCCTGTCGCTGCCGCAACGGCTCCGCGAAGTCGGTCTGCTGTTGCTGGAATGTGACGGAACCGGGAAGCTCATCGCTCGCCCATCCCCAGGCCGGGACTGGCTGGCCGATCTGTTCTGCCAGGCGCCCATCTTCATCATCTCGTTGCGTCAGGCTGCGGCCCGATGGGCGCAGCAGGACCCGCCGACGGCAATCGAGGTCTCGCCGGGTTGCTGGCTCGCGCCGTTCCCACGAGTCGCGCGTCGCCGCCGAGTCGGCTACACGGTCGCCGTGATTGTTGCAACGCCGTTCCTGGAGAGCGAACAACTGTCGGCGATGTGCCAGGCAGCCAGGTTCGACGTCAGTTTGACACGCACGCAGCTTGCCGGGCTGCCCCCGGTGCACCCGGACGCGGTCGCGCGGATCGCGTCGATGATCCATTGGGCCATCGAGGACCAGGGCCAGCTGGCCGCCGACAGCCAGGCGATGGAGTCCGTCGGTCAGCAACTTGCCGAGAGCTACGAGGAGCTCAACCTTCTCTACACGACCATCCAGGGCATGTCCGGCGTGCAGCGACCGTCGAACTTCGTCACGATGGTCTGCCAGGAGTTGTTGGCGACGCTCCCGTTCGCCTGGATCGGAGCGCAACTCGCCGATGACGAACCGCGGCTCAAGAAACTGTCCGGCGAGTTGATCCTGGCGGGCGAGCCGGGTCAGCCTGTCGAAACGCTCCGCGCACTCGGCAAGAGGGTGCTGGCGAAGGTCAAGCCGAACACGCCGCTCGTGCTGGAACCGGCCACGAATCCGCAGCACGCAGGCTTCGCGAACCTTGGACCCACTGTTCTGGTGCACCCGGTCGGTCGCGACGACAATATCGTCGGCGTCCTCATCGCCGGCGAGAAACGCGGCCCGGACCGTGTCATCTCATCGATTGACATGAAGCTGCTCGGGGCGACAGCGACAAACATGGCGATCTTCCTCGAGAACGCCGCGTTGTACGATGACCTGAGCACGATGTTCCTCGGTACGCTCGAGGCCCTCACGGCGTCGATCGATGCAAAGGACACGTACACGAGTGGTCACTCGCTTCGGGTCGCTCACCTCACTCGCCTGTTGGCAAGGAAGGTCGGGCTCGATGAGCGAATGGTCGACCGTATGCACATCGCGGGACTTGTGCACGACATCGGCAAGATCGGTGTGCCCGAAACCGTGCTCACAAAACCGGGCAAGCTCACCGAGGAGGAGTTCGCGTGGATCCGCCGGCATCCGGAGATCGGGCACAGGATTCTCAAGGACATCCCGCAGCTACACGACATCCTGCCGGGCGTGCTGTATCACCACGAACGGTTCGACGGTCGCGGCTATCCGGAGGGGATCGCCGGCGACGACATACCACTTGTCGCAAGGGTTATCTCGCTTGCCGACGCGTTTGACGCCATGAGTTCGACCCGAACGTATCGCCCAACCCTGTCGCGTCCGGATGTGCTCAAGGAGATCGTTGACTGTGCCGGCACCCAGTTCGATCCGGACCTGGTCCCGATCTTCGTGAGGCTTGACTTCAGCGAATTCGACCGGATGTTCGCCGAGCACAGCGTCCGCGAACGGAAAGGGCAGGACAAGGACCAGGCGGCATGAAACTCAGCTACGAAGATCATGAGGCGATCACGGTGTTGAAGGTCAGCGGTGACCTGACCGCCGATCAGGTGGACGCGTTTCGCCGTTCCTGCCAGGACCGTTTCGAGGCGGGGATCCAGCACGTCGTACTCAACATGGAGCACATGTCGTTCATCGACTCCGCCGGGCTCGAGGCGTTATTGTGGATCCTCGAAACCGCTGCAGAGCACGGCGGCCAGCTCCGCCTTGTTCGGCCCGATCCCATTGTCGACAAGATCCTCAACATCAGCCGTCTCGACAAGCGGTTCAGCATTCACGACACGATCGAGTCGGCAGCGAAGAGCCTGCGATGATGCACCAGACGTCATTCAATGCCGGCGGATCGCCGTTGGACCCGGTCGCAGCGGCCGGCCTGCGTCTTGGTGAAGCGCTTGTCGAGAAGGGGTTGCTCACTACCGAGCAACTGGAGGACACGCTGCTCCACCAGTCGAAACGCGGCCACAAGAAGCTCCTCGGCGAGGTACTGGTCGAGCTCAACTTCGCGAGCGAGGAGCAGGTCATGGAGGTGGTGGCCGAGAGTTACGGCCTTCCGTTCGTGACCGAGACCGCCAAGATCGCGGATCCGAAGATCGTCGAACTGCTGCCCCGCGAGTTTCTCGAAGAGCACCACGTGCTGCCGCTGTTCCTCGTGCGTGGCGTCCTCACGCTGGCGGTTGCCGAGCCGGCGAACCTCTTCCTCGTCGAAGAGGTCGAGCGGATCACGGGCCACCAGATCCAGATCGTGGCAGCGACCAAGGGAGAGATCTCAGCATCCCTGCAGGCGTATCTTCCGGCCGCCAACGTCTTCGTCGTGGACGACATCTACGAGGATATCGACGACGCGGACTTCAGCCTCATCGAGCAGCAGGTCGCCGACCTGGCCGATCTCCAGGAAGTCGCCGGTCGCAGCCCGGTCGTCAAGCTTGTCAATTACCTCATCTACTCGGCGGTGCAGGAAGGCGCGTCGGACATTCACATCGAGCCCGGTAACCACCGGCTGCGAGTCCGCTACCGCGTCGACGGCAAGCTCTTCGAGAAACTGTCGCCCCCGTACCAGATGCACGCCGCCATCACGAGCCGAATCAAGATCATGAGCAACCTGGATATCTCCGAACGGCGTCTGCCGCAGGACGGCGATATTCACGCCATGATGGAAGGACGGCAGATCGACCTCCGTGTGTCGACGATCCCCGTCAAGTACGGTGAGAAGGTGGCGATCCGGATCATCGACCACCGCAACTCGGTGGTCTCTCTGGACAAGCTCGGATTCTCGCCCCAGATGCTCGAGTCGTGGAAGCAGGCGATCTCGCAACCCAACGGCATCGTTCTTGTCACCGGCCCGACCGGGTCGGGCAAGTCAACCACGCTCTACTCGGTGCTCGCCCTCCTGAACTCGGACGAGTTGAATATCTCGACCATCGAGGATCCGATGGAAGCGTCGATCCCCGGGATCAACCAGTCGCAGGTGAACGAGCGGGCGGGCTACACCTTCGCGGCCGCGTTGCGGGCGCTGCTGCGGCAGGACCCGGACATTGTCATGGTCGGTGAGATCCGCGACGGCGAGACCGCGTCAATCGTCACGCAGGCCGCGCTCACCGGACACCTCGTCCTGTCGACGTTGCACACGAACGACGCGCCGAGCGCCGTCACGAGGCTCGTCAATATCGGTGTGGAGCCATACCTCGTGGCGGCGACGCTGCGCGGCGTGCTTGGACAGCGGCTGGTCCGCAAGATCTGCCCGCACTGCAAGACCCTGTACGAGCCCGATGCGGCGATCCGCGAGACGGTCGAGAACTACTGCGGCCCCGTGGAGTCGCTCTACCACGGTGAAGGCTGCAGCCGCTGTCGCGGGACGGGCTTCGCGGGCCGGATCGGTATCTTCGAGATGCTCATTCCGGACGAGGTCGTGCTGGCGGCGATTGCCCAGGGCGCGACCCTCCAGGAACTTCAGGCGCTTCTCGCAAAGAAGGGATTCGTGACACTCCAGGCAGACGGCATGGAGAAGGTCAAGGGCGGTCTGACGACGGTGGGTGAGGTCTTCTACGTCACCACTGTGTGACCGGGAGGGTACGCGATGTCGGCACAAAGCACATTCGCTTACAAGGCCCGCTCCAGCACGGGGGAGGTCACCAGCGGCAGGATGGTCGCCTCGAGCGCCGACGAGGTGAGCAGCCGGTTGCGCGCAGAAGGGCAGTTCGTCTTAGAGATCGAGGCGAGCGCGCTGCGTGCGTCGCCGGATCTCGGCGATGAGCAGATTCGACGCAATGCGGCGGCCAAACGCGTGCGTCGTGATGACGTCATCGCGTTGTGCACACAGTTGTCGGTGATGCTGGAGACGGGCGTGCCGCTGTCCGAGGCCCTCAACGCGTTCCGGAAGCAGATGGACCGCGCCGAGTTCCGCGTGGTGCTCGATGTGCTGTGCGAGGATGTCGAGGGCGGCGAGTCGCTATCGGAGTCCATGGAGAAGTGGCCACGGGTATTTCCGATCATGATGGTCAGCCTCATGAAGGCATCGGAAGCGTCGGGCATGCTCGCCACGATGCTGGGTCGCGTCGCCGAGTATCTCGCCAAGGAGCGCAAGACCGTCAAGCAGATCAAGAGTGCGCTGAGCTACCCGATCTTCATGATGGTGGCCGGTGTCGCGATCACGATCTTCCTGGTGTCGTTCGTGTTGCCGAAATTCGCGCGTATCTACGAGGATCGACAGGCGTCATTGCCGACCCCGACGAAGATTCTTCTGCAGATCAGCGAGTTCGCGACGACGCAGTACATGGTGTACGTGCCGGTGCTCGCGGTGTCGCTGGTGACATTCATCATCTGGTCGCGTAGCAAGTCGGGTCGCAGTAGCCTCGACTGGTTGCGGCTGAACTTCCCGCTGATCGGAACGATGTACCGCCACCTGTACCTGACACGCGCGATGCGTACCATGTCGACGCTGCTGGCCGCCGGCGTCAACGTCCTGGATGTGATCGACATCTGCCGAGGCGTCACGTTCAACACCTACTACGCGCGGTTGTGGGACTCGATGGCTGAGGGTGTTCGCGAGGGTCGCCAGATCAGTGACGCTGTCACCAAGACCAGCCTCGTCCCGGCCAACGTGGCGTCGATGATCAACGCCGGGGAGCGGTCGGGCCGGCTGCCGGAGGTCATGCAACGGATCGCCGACTTCAGCCAGGATGAGCTGGACGAGTCGGTCGCTCGCGTGACCACCTTTATCGAGCCGCTGATGATCGTCGTCATGGGCATCCTGATCGGCGGCGTGGCCATGGCGCTGCTGCTGCCCGTCTTCAACATGGGTAGCGTGATGTCCGGGCGGTAGTTGCTATGATTCGGGCAGTGGCTGAGCGGCCCTATGAATCTGTCGCACGGACGCTGTCTACGGTTGGTTCGCGTGATCAGCGAATGACTGCCGTTGTCGATGCGCTCTGGGACGGGCTTCGCGAGACCGGTGTGACGTGGGTCGGGTTCTACGTGGACCAGCCGGACGAACCCGATGACTGCCGGCTTGTTCTGGGGCCATGCCGTGACAAGCCGGCGTGCTCGCCGCTGGGGCTGCACGGTATCTGCGGACAGGTCGTCCGATTTCGCCAATCGCGTATCGTCGATGATTGCAGTTCGCTGGGTGACGAGTACATTGCCTGCGATCCCCGCGACCGCTCGGAGATCTGCCTGCCGTTACTGGAGGACTCCGGCGTCTGCTGGGGGGTGCTGGATCTCGATTCGTACGAGGTCGGTGCGTTCGCCGAGTCGGACGAGAAGGGTCTGCAGCAGGTACTCGAAGCCGCGGGACTCTAGGAAAGTACCCGAATGTCGCTGACGATCCCCTCGACGGTCGTGCGGCCGTTGAAGTGATTGATCTTCGGTTCGATGACGGCGTCGACACGCATGCCCTTGGCGAGATCCGCGGCGTGCGACCCGGCACCGAACCAGACCAGCCGCAGCCAGCGTCGTCCATCGCCGCGAAGGCTCAGTGTCAGGTGCTTGCCGTTGGCGCCGATCTGCTTCGGCGACTCCGCAAGCGTGGCCCCACGAATGCACACTGCCGGACGCGGGTTGTCCCGGCCGAATGGCGACAGCGATGCGATCCGGTTGACCGCCTCGAATTCGAGTTCGCCGATCTCGGCCTCGCAGTCGATCCACAGGCCCGGTGTGAGTTGCTCGACGTCGATGTGTGTGTTGGCGTGCCTGGTCAGTGCGGCGGTGAACGCATCGAGATTCTCGGCCCCAAGCGTGAGGCCGGCCGCGGCGTCGTGGCCCCCGAAGCTCGTCAGGTACGACGAGTTCTCTTTCAGCGCATCGTGAATTGAGTAGCCCTCGATGCTACGGGCCGATCCCTTGCACACGCCGTCCTGGCGATGCATCAGGACCACGGGACGGCTGAATCGGTCCACGAGCCGCGAGCAGGCGATGCCGACGACACCGGCGTGCCACGACTCGTGGGCGAGCACGATGACGCGACAGTCGTCGCCGGTCATGCAGGCGTCCTCGGCCATTCGCGTCGCTTGCTCGGTGATACGTCGTTCGATCTGCTGCCGCTCGCGGTTCAGCGCGGTCAGACGGTCGGCGATGCGACGCGCATCGTCCGGCCCCGCATCGGTCAACAGCCGAACGGCTTCGTCGGCATGTCCCATACGCCCGCACGCATTGAGCCGCGGTCCGAGCACGAACCCGACCTTGTGCGAGTCAATGTCGGCGTCCATCAGGTCGGCGGCCTCGATCAAGGCGCGGAGCCCGATGATCTTCGTGTCGCGGATCCACCGGAGCCCGAAGGAGACGATCGTCCGGTTCTCGTCGACCAGGGGTACGACGTCTGTGATCGTCGCCAGCGCCGCCAGGGGCAGCATGTCCAGCAGCACCTGCTGGATCGACTTGCCGACGCGTTTCGAGCCGCAGAAGTGCACGGCGAACGCCCATGCGAGTTTGAACGCGACGCCGGCACCGCAGAGTTCGCCGAACGGGTAGACGCTGCCGGGGAGCCGCGGGTGGACGATGGCGACTGCCGGGGGCAAGGGCTCGCCGGCGGCCGGCGTGTTGTGGTGGTCGGTGATAATCAGGTCGAGGCCGGCCTCGCGCGCGGCCCGGGCCGGTTCATGTGCAGTCACGCCGCAGTCGACGGAGATGGCGAGGTCCGCGCCCTCGCTCCGCAGTCGCAGCAATGCCTCGGTGTTGAGCCCGTAGCCTTCCTCGAGGCGGTGCGGCACGTAGACGCGGATCGCGGTTTCAGGGGCGACGGCCTTGATCACGTGGTAGAGGATTGCGCTGGCAGCGATGCCGTCGACGTCATAATCGCCGTAGATGACTATCGATTCGCCGTTTCGGACGGCAGACGCAATCCGTTTGACCGCGTCACCGATACCGGGCAGCAGGTCCGGGTCGTGCAGGTCGGTCAGCAGCGGATTGCAGAATCGACGAACGGACTCGTCATCGTCGAGGCCGCGGGCCAGCAGCAGTCGCGTGAACAGCGGCACAGATGCAGCATCCTGCTCGCCCGGTCGGCGAAGCCGCCACCGTCGCGTGAGTCCGTTCATCGGTGACGGAACATACCAGAAAACGACCTGTCTATACTGGCGGGCCATGGCAGGCCTCTACAGCAGCGTGCTTCTCTTCGGGGCCCCCGGTGTCGGCAAGGGCACCCAGGGAGAACTTCTCGGCCGTATCCCCGGCTTTGTGCACATGGCCAGCGGCGACATCTTCCGGGCGCTCCAAAAAGACAGCGCCCTGGGCCGGAAGTTCCACGAGTATTCGTCGCAGGGTTTGCTCGTCCCGGACGAGATCACCATCGAGGTCTGGCGCGACCACGTGCGGCGGCGTGTCGAGGACGGATCCTACCGACCCGAGGTCGAACTGCTGGTGCTCGACGGCATTCCCCGCAACACGGCCCAATGCGCCGAGCTCGATGCATACATCGATGTCCTGAGCGTCGTGCACCTCAAGGCGCCGGACATCGACGCGATGGTCGACCGACTCAAGAAGCGTGCCACCAAGCAGGGCCGCACCGACGACGCCGACGAGTCCGTGATCCGTCGGCGTTTCGAAGTCTACGACCATGAGACCTCACCGGTGCTCGGCTATTACGATGCGAAGCTGCTGCACGAGGTCGATGCCGTCGGCCTCCCGGCCGAGGTTCTCATGCACGTCCTCAAGACGATCGTGCCGGTCTACGCCAGGCGTTTCGGCAATCCGCTTTAGTCGAGCGTGAACGACGAGACCGCCGGCCCCGGCTCGAAGGGTGTCGGCAAGCCGTTGACCCAGGCGTCATGGCCGTCGCGGTAGTGGGGTGACAGCGGGTGACCGCTCTGGCCGGCGGGCATGTGGAAGAGCCCGGCTTCGGTGTGGCCGGGGCTGACCGCGACCCGGAGCGTCGCGCCGTAGGTCGGCGAGGCAACACGCACTGTGCTGCGGGCGCCGGCAAGCCGATCCCGCGGCATGTTGAACCAGCGGCCCAGTGCCGGGAGCGCGGCGGCAATCGGATGGCTGATCCGGGCGATGTTGACCTCGCCCCAGGACGCGTCGAGCCCTGGACCGTCGCCGCTGTCGATGTGCGCGATCGTTTCCGCGAGGACCCTTCGCAGGAACACCGGCCAGTCATCGTGGCACATGTGGTCGGGCCGCGTCTCGAGCAGCCTTCGCATCGGCTCGTCGGCCAGCGGCCAGTTATAAAGGAATGCCGGGTCCGCCTCGAACGCCGGCGCCAACAGCGGCTTGAGCACCTGCTCCTGGAGGATGTCGTAAAACACCGCGACGAGTCGGAAACCGGGCTGGTCGAGGTCGGCGTGGCCGTTCCAGCCGGAGACGTACCTCCGCACTCGTGCAAGCCGTTCGTCGGCTTCGTCCTCGGGCACGATCTCCAGGATGATCTGTCGGGCCACGTCGTGCATCCGGCTGCGTGTGTCCAACTGGATATCCAGCAGGTCCCGCTCGGTGAAGGTCTCCTTGCCGGCAAGACGCTCGGCGATCCGATCGGCCCGCACCGGCAGCACCCAGGAATGGCCCAGCCGCCGGGAGAGCTCGATCGGGACCGTCCGGTTGTTGGCGGTGAACAACACACCGCCCGGCGGATCGATGATGACCGGACGCAACGATTCGTCGAGTTCGCCGTCCCACCGTCGGCTGCCGTCGGCCCACGACGTCGGCATCTTGCCCGTGAACCCGACGCGGTTCGGCAGGTAGCCGCCGAGGACCCAGCCGATGCGGCCGTCGCGCTGGGCGATCAGCCAGTTCAGCGACGGGCCGCGCCACTTGCGGAGTGCCTCGACTGCTTGCTCGATGGAGGTTGCCGTAAAGAGGTCGAAGATCATGAAATCGAAACCATTGTCCAGCAGCGCCGGTGACCGCAGCGCCCACGGCCGTCCGGACCAGTCTTCGAAGACGATCGGTCCCCAGCGTGTCAACCGTATCGCGCCACCATCGACAAGCTCAAACGGCTCCCACCCGTCGGGCGTGCGGTACCGCGACGGGTCCGCCGGGTCCGTCTCGATAACGACCCAGTCGTTCTGGTCGACGAGACTGTTGGTGACGCCCCACGCCAGGTGATCGTTGCACCCGATCACCACGCCGGGAATACCCGGCGGCCCCGCGCCCTGGAGTGTGCCCTCGGGCGAGACGAGCTTGACGCGATACCACACGTTCGGCACACGCAACAACAGGTGCGGGTCGTTGGCGAGTATCGCGCCGCCGTGCGTCGTGCGGCTTCCGGCGACCGCCCAGTTGTTGGACCCTGGCAACGCCGTGCCCAGCGGCCGCACGATATCGCGCGCGGGGTAGACCGGGGACTTGCCGCGAAGATCGATGACATCCGGGCCGGGTACAGGCAGGCGGACCGCGTCGGCATCAGGGACAAGCGGCGCGTCGAATCGACTCGTGTCCGGCGTGAGAAATTCGAACAACGCCGGCGGCAGCGTCGCGGCCATCACACCCAATGGCTTCTCGAGCACGTGGCTGATCGACTGCGAATGCATGAAGAAGCAGAGCACCAGCACCGTATCCTGGGCCGTCCATGGCTCCGGCCTCGATCGCAGCAGCAGGTACTCCGGCGGCCGCGCACCAAGATCCGCCAATCCGGCGTTGATGCCTTGGACATAGGCGTCGATGAGCCGACGGTGCCGCGGCGGCAGGCCGGGCAGTACGCGGCCCGCGCGCAGCCGGTATTGGAAGACACGCATCCGGGCGTCGTTGTCTGCGGCGATGTCACCGAACAGTCCGGTCAACTCGCCCGCCGCATACCGCCGGGTGAGATCCATCTGGAAGTACCGGTCCTGTGCATGCACGAACCCCTGCCCGCGCGCGACGTCCAGCGTTGAAGCCCCCACGATCGTCGGAATGCCCAGCGCATCACGGCGAACCTCGACGGGCGCCGACATGCCCGGCACGATGGCGTGGCCGCCCGTGCGTGGCAGGCTCGCGCGGAGCACCGCCCAGCCGGTGACAACCGTACCGACCGCCAACAGCACGACGCCCGCCCCGGTCCACAGCAAGACTCGTTTTACGTGATTCACAGTGATGCCGATCAGGGTACCGAAAACCGTCACAGCTCACGCCGCCACACGCCCCCCACGGACGATCGCGATGAGCCCCAGCCGCATCAGGTACGGCTCGTGGAAGCGTTCCAGCGTTGCCGCAGGCACACCGAGCAGCCCCGCGATGCGTTGCACCCCCAGCGGGTTGCCGTTGCGTGACTGCAGGAGTTCCACGCACTCGCGGTCAACCGGCCCCAGGCCCCGATCATCGATCTGCAGGCGCTGCAGTGTTCGCGTGACCGTCGCAAGGTCGATCGAGGTCGTGCCGGCGACCTTCGCCTCGTGCCGAGCCCGCTGCAGCAGGCGCAACGCCTCGCGCGGCGTCTGCCGGGAGACCTTGGCGAGCTTCCTGGCCGCATCGGGTTCGATTGAGGTAGTGGCGCATTGCGCCACTTTCATGATCAGCTCGGTGAGCTCCCCGACGTCGTAGTAGCGAAGCTGCTCGCGATTCTCGAAGCGGGCCACGAATGGTTCCGGTAGCAGCCCTTCGTCGGTGGTCGCCCCCATCAACGTGAACGCCGGCAACCGGAGCGTCACCGGGTGGCGGCGCCCCGCGCGGGTGATCGAGATGCTCAGTTGCCGGTCCTGCATCGCCTCAAAGAGAAATTCAGCGACCAGCAGCGGCATGGCGTGGAGCTCATCGATGAAGAATACATCGCCGTCGCGCAATTCCACCAGCCGTAACAGCAGTTGCGTCGGACTCCGCAACGACGGGCCGGGACACATGTGCAGGTTCGCGCCGAGCTCTGCCGCCAGTGCCCGTGCGATCGTCGTCTTGCCGAGTCCCGGTGGGCCTGAAAGCAAGGTGTGACCCATCGGCCCGTCGATCCGAGCCGCGTCGACCACAAGTTGCAACGATGAAACCACGCCGGGTTGGCCGATCAGGTCCGCCAGTCGTGTCGGGTGGGTGGCGCATTGCGCCACTTCCGGCTGGGCGACGGAATCGCCCGGATCATCACCAAGGGGCTTGCCCGGACGCAGCTCGAACGTCCCGGCCGACTCGTTGCACCGGATCCGGTGGGCGTTGCCGCGCCACCAGGCGCAGTCGATCTCCGCGGGCAAATCGTCAGACGCGGATATGGGCGCCACGACGGGAGCCGTCTCGACCATGGTCAGCCGATCGCCCGGCGGGGGCAGATTGACTTCCGGAGCATGGATATCGCGCCCCTCGGAATCCACGAACCGCCAGTCACGCTCACAATCGCCGGTGATCGTGATCAGCCCCGCATGGATGAGCGAATGACACCACCGGCACACGGTGATCAGGTTCTCCAGGCATGTCTGGCCACCGCAACTCCATGGAATGATGTGGTGCACGTGCAGCGAGTGCCGGCTGCCGCAACACCGGCACCGGTGTCCGTCGCGGGCGTAGACCTTGCGACGCAGAGCCCTGGGCACGGAGCGATCCTTCTCTCTATCCGGCGTCGATGCGTCCACGATGCCGCAGTTGCACGCGAGCATCTCGACGGTCTCGGGCGCCAGCGGGATGTCTCCGTCATCCGTCTGGACGGTATTGTCGTCGGCGTTGACGACGACGCAGCAGTTCTCCGGCGCGATGGTCGGTCCATCTTCGGGCTGCTTGGCGAGAATCAAGTCGGCTGCCACCTCCAGGCACTGCCACGGCTCGGCCGATCCGCCGGACTCGATCGCGACCTTGGCGCACGCGCGCTCCCACTTGGCGTACACGTCGGGCGGCATGGACGCCTTGAGCCACACGCGGATCTCCGGCAGCCCCTTGCGGTCGTCGCGGTTGCGCGGCGGATCGCCCTTCCGTGCCAGGCGGACCTCCAGCGCAAGCTCGTCGATGCGGACCGACTGAGCATGCCGCAACCACGCCGCATCGTGCTGAGCAACGGCGACCTTGACCAGCTCCCGGACCTTCGACCAGCACAATCGACCCTCGCGGAACGCCGCGTCGATCGCGGGAAGATCGGCAAGCGCCATACCGGCCATGAACAGCTCCCGAGCCTCGCGCCGACTGATGCCGAAACGAGAGACGGCGTAGTTCACGACCGATCGGTGCCCGGCGAGCTGGTGCAGACCGCGCTCGTGGACATCGCGCAGGTAAAAAGCGATCACGCGGTGCCGCAACCCCGCCGAGGCCACCGCGACGCC
>SMVB01332250.1_pt1 | contig 21535 bp, 19 predicted proteins | sample 2456461 | NCBI WGS metagenome assembly SMVB01 (sample SAMN11095934, study PRJNA526329) | marine sediment metagenome | biome: Marine sediment; feature: Surficial sediment; material: Deep marine sediment; isolation source: Hadal surficial sediment | place: Pacific Ocean | collected 2014-05 | depth...
CTCGACGTTCGGGGCGACAAACACCCGCTCCCGTTGTACCTCGAAGCCGGCGTTCCGGTGACCCTGGCCACAGACGACGAAGGCGTCGCGCGCATCGACCTCACCAACGAGTACCTGCGCGCAGCCCTGACCTACGACCTCGGGTACCGCGAGCTCAAGGCCATGGCGAGGAACAGCCTCGCGTACAGCTTCCTGCCCGGCGCAGGTCTGTGGCAGCAGGGAACTTTCGCCGTGACGCAAGCCTGCGCGGGCGACGCCCCGGGTTCCGAGAACCCAACGCGCAGCTGCGCGGAATTTCTCGCAGCCAGCGAGCGCGCGCGGGAGCAGTGGCGCCTCGAAGCCGAGTTCGTCGCGTTCGAGTCAATGGGCTGGGCCCACTAGGCTTCGATGTTGGGAAATCGCCGAGTGCGGGAGGCTGCGAGACGTTGGCAGACGACATAACCGTGTATGCCGTCAAATCTTCAAGGATACTTAGACCTTGAGGCTTCCGGTCGTCACGGGTTGGTGAGTTTTCGACGAACCGGGACGCTGCGACCCGTGAGGATGTCTAGGTAGATCTCCTCGCAGTCGAGCTCGCCCTGACACCAGCTGTAGAAAGCGCCGAGTAGCGTCGACGCGACAGCGAGGTTGGTGAACAGTAGCTGCGGTGCGCTCGCGGTCGCAACGCCACAGCCCTGTTGAGTGGGCAGCTGGTCCGCGGGTTTGCGAATCTCGGGATGAAATTGGCTTAGCGGGTTGGTGATGTTACGGCCGCCGGCTCGCAGGTATACCTGGGCGTTTCCGTACGTTCCGGTGTTCCCGTCTTCGATGCCGTCGTTTCCGCCAGAAAACAGCGCGACATCGCGCAGTCGTCGACAGCGCGACTCGACAACTCTTCGCGTCGAATGGTTGTCCGGTGTACAAAACACAACGTCCCCTTCGGAGATCGCGAAGCGCGCTCGCTGAGGAGTGATGTACTCGGGTACCGCAACGACCGTGACCCGGTCTCCATAGGCTGCGTCGAGTCCTTCAGCGAGTACCACGGCCTTGGGGCCGAGCCGCTCGAAATGCTGTCGCCCGCGATTGGACTCCTCGAACGAGTCGCCGTCGACCGCGTACACGCAGGCGCCTTCGTCGCGATGAAAGAGATACGGTACAAGCATCCGGAGCACGATCCCGCCGATCCCCCCGAGGCCGATGACCACGTAGCGCTGTGATTCAGTGGCCATCATCCTCCGCCACTTCTGCGGTCACGACTCTCAGGGCTTTCCCGCTGTCACTCCAGGTTGACTCGAGGCGCTCGTTCTCGACGGATTTGTCACCTTGTTGCCACGCGGGCTCCTCGACGCACTCGACCTGTTCCATCCAAGCGTTCGGTACCGGACACTCCGACACCACCCAGGTCTCGAGGACATCATCGGCGTTGACGTGGAAGCGTTGGCCATTGGAGACGAACGAAGCGGAGCGAGTGAGTTCTGCGGATGCAAAGCTTCCGAATACGACGTGGAGACCGTCTTCGAATTTCTCGTCCTCACAATCCACGTGGCTCGAATAGGCGGGCATGCAGGCGTGACTGTGGATGGTGCCGAAGCGTATGAAGCCGTCGGGTCTTTCTACTCTCCCGTAGTCGAGGTGGTAATCCGTGTACCAGCGACCTCGAGAATCGTAGTAACCCGAGATGATCTGGGGCGGCACCTCTGCGCGATACTCCTGCGTTTTGGGATTAAAGAACAGGACCACGATGGCTTCGCCGCGATGGCACCAATAGACCTCGTTGAAAAATGCGATCACGCCATCGAGCAGCGAAGCGGGCAGAACTGGAAACAGCAGGTCGACGCGAGGCGTTTCAGAGAGGAGATCTGGAATGTCGCGCTCTGCTCGTGTTACGGAGCGGTGAGTCGGTGTGTTGCGAACCTGAAAGATGCCGTTGGATGCCACCAGGTAGTAGAGCTTCGCGGTTTCGACGATTTTCTCGGTTGTTTTGAGTACGACGGGAAATCTCATTCCGGCAACCAACTCATCTGCAATCCCCGCGATATCAGTGCCGCGAGGTCCGCACTGGACCGGATCCGGTTGGGGCGCACGACGGTGTTCAACATCTTGCGGAGTTCAGCGCTCGCCGTGGTGCCGGCCGGCTCCCACGGCACCGCGAGGCCCACGCGTCGATCTTCGCGCGAGGCCTCTTCCCAGGCTTCCATCGAGGCAACTCTCGGATCGATCGACTGCTGCCGCGTCCAATACGAGTTGCCCTCATGCTCTTCGGAACTGCGGTTGAAGGCGGCGCAAAACACGTGGTCAACGATCCGCGAGACTTTTCCCGGCCAGTCGAACTGGGAGAGGTCACCGAGCTGCTCCAGACATACCCAGCAGCGCTGCCCGTACCCCTCGGCAACGTTGAAGAGATTGGGCAACTTCAGATCTTCGCCCGTGTCGAGAGATTCGGTCCGGTAATAGAGCTGATGCTGACCGGTCAATCCACCCCCGCGAAAAATCACCAGCAGCACGATGTAGGGAAAGCTCACGTAGTAATTGCGATAGCTCGCCTTTGGACCGTAAGGCGCCTTCGAGTCGTCGGCGAGCCAGCGCACGGTGCGCGCGTGGGGCGGTAGCTCGAAAGCTGCGGCCACCGCGTTGCCCCGCACCTCCCAGATGCGCGCGTTTTGCGGCCGAATCTCGAATCTGCACGCCCGTTCGCATCCTCCATAGATCGTGTCGATCATTTGCTCGATGGGAAGATCGGCCAGCTTTTTCTTTCCCTGCTGAACGCGAACCTTGGCCCCTGTGATGCGAATTTCCGGTTCGAGCGGCATTAGCCCCCTCCCTTTTCTCCCGCTGCTCGGACGAACTCGAGGGTGTCGCCGCGATTCAACCGCGTGCTCGGATCGGCCTCGACGCCGTTCACGGTGGCAATCGCGCCGGGCGCCAGGTGGTAGGGATCTCGCAACAGCGTGACGACTTCGTCGACGCTCATACCGGCAACGTCGAGATCGTCCATTAGTGACCCCCAGACCACCTGCACCATGCCACCGCCGGATTCGGTGCCATCTTTTTGCCCTCCGGAGTTAGTTGCGGGCTCCGGCCGTGATTGAGTGGCCCTGCGGGGTATGCGGTGAAGTTGTTTCATGTTCTTGGCTCCCCATTCCCATTCGTTGGGATCAGGCGGCCCGCAAATGGCGGTGCCGCACGAGACGATGTGAATCCGCGATTTCAACATGTGCGATCTCGTCCGAGTTCGAGAACTCCAGCACCGCGCGTGCCGCGTGCGGTGTGGCGATCTTCGCGGTTTCGGCCGCGATTGCATCGTCGAGAGCGCCGAGCAGATCCTCTAGCGAGAGCCCGTTTACGACGGAAGCGCCGGATCCACTGTTGTGGAGCTCGCGGCGCGCCGCTACGTGCTTGGCGTTTTGGACTGCAGTCGAGAGCAGCGCTCCGTTGAGAAGGTCGGCAGCCTGGATTTCCCGGCGATTGCCGTTTTGCAGCACGACCGTCGCAATCGTGCCGATGCCGCCTACCGGTGTGTGGAGATAGCTGGCCGCCGCTTCGATCAGCGTCTCTGCAGACGCGTCCGCGTACGCGAGCTGCGGTGGCAGGTAGCGCGCCAGAATCTGCACAGTTGCGTCGCGGCCCGGGCGCTGGATCCGGAAGATCCGGTCGCCGAGTCGGAGCGAGCGAACCAGTGCCGGGTCGCAGCGATCCAACCGGTTGGTTGCCCCAATACAGAAGACATTCGACGTGGCCTCCAGGCCGTCGAGTTCGCTGAGCAGTGCACCCAGCACGCGGCCGTCGATGTCCTGGCCCATTCCCGCACCACGCGCTCCGTAGCTGTCGAGCTCGTCGAAGAACATGACGACGAGACCGGGTGCATCGCGCGCAATGGCGAACAGTTCGCGAATCCTCGCTTCGGCCTGGCCGTAGTAGATCCCGCGCAGCGCGCCGGGTTTGACGTGGAGAAAGCGCGTGTCCTGATCCGCGCTGGAGAGATCGTGGGCGATGGCTGCTGCCAGCATGGTCTTGCCGACTCCTGGTTTTCCCACCAGGGTGATGCCGCGCAGCAGCTCGAGCGCGTATCGATCACACAGATCGCGGTGGCGCAGATGCAGATCCAGGTAATCGCGAATCTCATCGATCACGGAATCGAGGCCACCGATATCGTCGTACGTCACGGAAGGTGCGCACTCGAGTTCGAAGTTGCTCCGGGTTCGCTTGGGGAGCCGGCCGATCACGCATGGAAAATCGCGGATGTAGATCACGCGATCGCCCGCCTTGAGATCTCCGACGAGTTCGGGGGGCGCCAGCATTACGGTCTCTTCGTCACCGATGCCTTGCACGACAACCTGCCCGTCGAGTGCTTCGCCGACCGTTCCGATCAGCCCCGCGCGCTCCTGTTGATCGCTGCGTGACACGATCATGGTTCGTTCGCTGTCGAGGTAGACGGTGTCTCCAGCTCGAAGCTCTGGAGTGACGACGTCGGGGAGTGCATTCACGAGCATGCGCCCGGATCCGCTGATCAGATCTACGCGCTGGTCAGAAGTCACCCGGATCACCGTCGCGGGATGCAGAGGCGGCACGAGCGCCTGCTCGACAACCGCTTCGGCCTCGGCTTGCTTCTTCTTGGCAACCGCCGCCGCGCTGCGGAACTTTCGATTCTGGAGCATCAGCTGCTTGCAGGCTTCGGTGATTCCCTCGGGGTTCTTCACGGCCAGCAGTTCGAGAACGGCGTTTTCGTCTTCGGGGTCGAGTTTTCCGGATAACAGCGCCTTCAGCGGATTCAAATCCATTTCCTTATTTCCTCATTCGTCGAACACGCGGTAGTCGCGCTCTCGAATTTGGGCTTTCTGCCAGCCATAGAGCCGAAAGCCGAGTTGGGTTGCCGGGCGGTTGCCCACTTTGCCGATGACGAGGCCAACCGTGTATGGGCTCGTGAATGCGCTCGAATGCACCTCGACGTCGTCGTTCGAAAAAAAGCGGGTGTCCACCTGGCAGCCGTCGGTCGTCCGGCATCCCGCGCAGGGGGGGTGCGAGTGCGCCCATCCGACGGGAATGGCGCCGGTCACGGTCGAGGCGGCGGCGCGACGGGCGGCCACGAAGGCTGCGGGATCGAATGCAAAGTGGTGCTGCGATGCGCCGCCACGCCCGGTCTCGACCGGTACGACACCTCGAACGCGTAGTTCGGCGGCTGCGCGACCGCGGTCATGACAGATGGATCCGATCAACAGCCAGGCGCGCTCCACGGCGTCGGCTGCAGCGACCGCGTCTCTCAACTCCGTTAGAACCCGATCATCGAACTCGACCGAGAATTTCCCGGGTACCGCGCCCGGTAGCTTCATGGGTTCCAGCGGCAACGGCGCCCGCGAAACCCGCGCCGAGAACCGGCGTGGTTCGATTGCCGCGGCCGGCGCTTCCTCAGCGATGAGGTGCCAATGGACGTCGTCGTTTGGCTCGAGGATTCCGTTTTTGACCAGGCCCTGAATCTGGGCGCGCGCCTGCGGGGCGACGACATCGGTGTCGTAATGAGCCGCAGGCAGGTCACCCAGCAGCAACTCCAGGGCAGCGACCGCAGGCGGATCTCCCCCGTCCCACACCGGCGTAATGAGATAGGGGGGGATGTTGCCATCGTTCGGAATCTGTCCGGAGATCACCGCGCGAAACAGTGCGTCCTCCAGGCAAGCTGTCACGCTCACCGGTGCTCGATGCACCGGCTCCCCTCCGCGCTCCACACCGATCGTAAACACGAATCCGCCTCCGGTCACGGCCGTGGTCAGCCCTTCGCCCCGGCGGAGACGCCGGGAACGAGTTCGATCTTGTCGTCGTGTTCGACACCCGCCTCGTCGAGGGTATCGCCGTGGTTGAGTTCCCGGCCGCGAAGGACAGCCTGGAAAAAATCCGAAAACGGAAGCTGCAGCGCATCAGCGCCCGCACTCACGACCTCACCAACGGTGAGGTTGCGCGGTACCCGTTCGAGGAGAGCCTCTTGGTTCCCCTCCCAATCGCCGGTCGTCAGATCGATAAATTCGGTACTCTGGACTGCTGTGCTCATCTTGACTGCTCCTTTTTGTGGTGGTCGCTTTCGATCGTCGATCTAGCTTCCGCCGGCACCGCACCGGCAGGCGCTGAATCGGTCACGCTTCTGCTTCCAGACTTGTTTCGCACTGGAAATCGATGGTCGAGGTAGACGTTCGCGATGCACTCGTCCGCCAACGCAACGAGTGCGAGGCTCGTCTCTGCCCGAGCAAAGGCCACTGCTTCGATCAAACGCGGCAGTATGGCGGATACCGGGAGTTCGGCTGGCGCGACCGCATCCCACACCAGCTGCATTGCCTCGTCGTCTGTGTCGGGCACCGTGAGGCGCGCGATGCGCAAGCGCCGATTCGCCTCGAGCGCAAAGTGGGCGAGTGCCTCCTTCGCGACGACATCGCTCACTCGAACGGTGCTTACGCTCGAAACGCGGAGCGCGTTCGATCCGATTCGATCGATCTCCAGGCGCCCAATCGAACCGGAGTCGGTGGTTGCGTGGACTCGGTAGCTCGCCTCGCCGACCGCTTCCCAGCTCCAGCCGATTTTGTCCAGGCTCCCCGTGATCTCGAGATCGGCCGCGTCAGCGGTATCCCGCGCAATGACCGGCGATTCGCCGTCCCAGCGTGCTTCGCCATTGGCGGGGCAGCCGCGGTCGATCCACGATTCCAGGCCATCGAGGGCCTGGCCGGCGAGCTTTTCGCAATCGTGGGGATCGGCGACACGAGCGATTTCGGCGATCGCGCAGCCGGTTCCTTCCGCGGTCAACCCAAATTTCACCGGAGCGATGAAGTCCAGCTGGTGCGACAACCCCACGCGGGCCGTATCGAACGGCAGCGGCTGTGTGGTGACGGCAACGAGCGTGGGCTCCAGGTGCACGGTTCGGTAGCGGAGAGTTTTCTTCATGCTTTGCCCCGTTGAGATTGCGGCCGCTTGATCTCTCGGACCTGAACACGCGATGCCACCGGCCGGCGCCAGAGCGGCTTCGCCCGAAGCGCCCGAATGTCAGCTTGGTGCTGAAGGAAAAACTGGGCGGCCTCGCGATCGAATGCGTTGTCGGTTGCCGCCACTCGGCTCGATAAGATCTGGTAGAGGTGCTGGATCACCCCGCGCAGCCGGGTGCTGGGGCGAAAGCCGAATCCGAGGCAAATAATTCCGCCGTGGATATTGGGGTGAACGACTCGCGGGTCGCAGCGAGCCACGCGGAGCTGGAGGTTGAAGTCGATGCTTCGGCAATAATCCGCCGGAAACTCCACCCTGAACGACACGGTGTTGTTCGAGGTTCGAAACATCCCGTCCGAGCCTCGCTCGTAGTGCTCTACCTCCCTCATGATCCCGTGGTAGATGCGCGGCGGGTTGCCGGAGCCCGGATCCGGAACGAGCCGAACGATCTCGCTCTCCGCGTGGATCCGCCGTACGTCGGCGAGCGCGGATTCCAGAAATCCCTGGTAGACGCGGTCGGTCATGCGTTCTTCCCCGAAGCAACGAAAGCCCGCGGCGCCGGTGGGGATCCGATGATGTAGTGGGCCCTGCGGCCGTCGGAGGCGATCGCGGTGATGACGTCGGACATCGGTAGCGCGAGGTCGCGCCATTTCATCGCCGAGTGGCGGTGCCAGGTAACCTGGCTGAGGCGATCGGACTGCTCGGTGGGAATGAATTCGGCGCCGTGCTGACAGCCACAGATCAATTCATCGTCGCGATACCCGTGACTGAAGCGCGGCAGGGAGCGAGTCTTTCCATCGAGAGGGCAAAACAATTCGCTCACAAAATCGCGGTGATGGAGCTGAAACGCCTCAGGTTCCTCACCGAGATCTGCTACAGCCTGCTTGGCGAGCCCGCCAACGGTGGTATTCTTGGGCACCGTTCGGATCGGTTTCAGCATCGAATGGCTCAGCGAGCAATGTGGCGATCGTTGCATGGACAGGCTGCGCAATCTGGTCTGCGAATCGGCGTGAAGCTGGATCTGGGTGTTCACCAGCTGATCCGCGCGGTCTAACAGCGCGTCGATGGCCCACGTTGTGGCCAAGCCGGCGATCGCAAGACCGAACGCAGGCGCCGCCAGGGTGGGGGGGATCTTCGGCACACGCGGATTTCGCCAGCTGGGGCAGCCCGAGCCGTGCCCCTCGGTTCGGATCGCTGCGATCGCATCCGTGCTAAATCTGCAGCAGTAACATGGTGCGTCGGGCTGGCAGGATCCGTAGAGCGCTACGTTTCCTAACAGGCGTTTGCCGGTTCCATCGACGGCGAGGTCGAGCATCGGAATGCCGAGCAGCTGTGCGATTTCTGCCACGCGAATCCGCGAAGCCCGACTATCCAGCGCCGAGATGATCAATCGGGTCTGCGAAAACGCCCCGATGCCAATATCTTCGATGCGCGCTGTGATCAACCGAAACTTCGGCCTCGCTGTGCATTCCGAAATCTGGGCGGCGCGCGCTTCGACCTTGGCCACTCCGACCTGATCGGCTCGAAATCCCTGAGTTCCAACGTTCGTCGGCGCCACCGTCCCATAATCGACCAACACAAGTGGAATGGACAGGCATCCGAGCTGGAGTGAAACGGGACCGCCGAGCATGCCGAGGCCGATGATTGCAACCGAAGGCAGGCGGAGCTGGCGGAGCGCAGCCCGTCCAAAGACCTTTTGGATTCGGACTTCTTGCTGATCCACCTCGTGTTTTTCGATCTGGCTATGCACGTCAATTTCCCCCCCGCGTCGACGGGGATGGCGACGCCGGCGCACCCCCCGGGGCTGACAACTCGCTTTCAGCCCGCGACCAAACGTCCTGGCGCGCCCCGCAGCGGTTGCATTGGGCGGCGTAGCTCGCGCAGAGCAGGGGTTGCTCTCCGGGCGTTGCGAGTTTTCCCTCATGCCGTGGCGCCTGGCAGGAACTGCAGCGCAAGATCTCGTCGCCAACCACGAACGGCTGCGTGCACGTCACGCAACAGTCCTCCGGGTCGGTTTCGCTGAACTGGCTGACGCGCGGTTGCTGGAAGGCGCTGTAGCGCAAGACATGACGGCCCACGATCAGCTCGCTCTGGTCGCTGAGTAGCGAAACCGGCAGCGGCGGATAACCATCGACGAGCACGGGAACCGAGCTCTTCGCGATCACCAGCACCGCCACGGTGCTTCCCAGGACCCGGTGCGGCTGGAGCGTCGCGATGGGCGAACTGTCTTCCTCGCCCACCACGAGCTCCCCGGTCACCCGCTCACTCAGGCACAGCCCACCTGCGCCGATCTCGCTCTGCTTCCAGATTCGATCAGGCTGTCCCTCACCCTGCTGCGCCCGGTACCGCACGAGCATTTCGCGTTCCTCGGAATCGTGTTAATCTTGATTACCAGTTACTCATATGTAAAAAACAATTTTGAACACCAGTTCTGACGCGGCGTCTCTGGGTTCAACTAGAGCAACGCATAACTCCTGTCAAGGCTTTTATTTTCAAATAGTTAGAGCTTTCACAGTCGAGGCTCCAACGGGCAAATTGTATGCTTTACAATTGGTAATCAGAAGATACAATTGTTCAACACTGATCCCTCGCTCGGCGCATTGGAGCTGTTTTCAGGGGGCCGCCGGGGGTCCGCCACGCCATCTGGCAACTCGAAGGAGGCCCTTCAGATGATCAAACTCGAACGGATTCCCGACTCCGTGACCGTCGGGGTCTGTCAGCGCTTTCTCGACCGCATGAAAACGGATGACATTCGCGATTGGGTGAATGGGGAACTCCCCCGCGTCGGGGTGACGGATCTAGAAATCAAGCGCGAGCACGTCTACCACCTGATCGGACGCGCAAATCGCCGTGGCTTTTTCGTGCTCTGTCCGCCCGAGGAAGAGACGCTGACCAATCGACTTGCCGAACACTTCAGCTTGCGGAGCAACGAGATTCAAGTCGTGGGTACCCGTCACTCGTTGGAGTCGGTAGCCGCGGCTGCCGCGAAAACGACTGTCGAGCTGATCGAAAAACTGTCAAAGCAAAAACCCGACCTTCACATCGGCGTGGGCGGAGGGTTTACGACGATGCTGATGGCGCGAAAGCTCGCGTCACTGCTTCCCATCGCCAAGCAATTGCCAACGAAACTCACGATCCACGCGCTGAGTACCGGGTTCGATGTTTACGCGCCGCACACGGCACCGGTTGCGTTCCTATCGTGCTTCGACCACGCCGCCATCAAGATCGACCGCATTGGCCTGTTCGCACCCGCGTTCGTCGCGTCCAAGAACTACGCGAAAATCAAAAACTCCCCCGGCGTAAAAGAGGCATTTGGGGCGGTTCCTTCAGACGGGCTCGATATCGTGATCACTTCGCTCGGAGATGCGTCACACCCGCACGGTGATTTCAACACCTTCCTGAAACGCAGCTCGAAAAAGGGTGCGGAGGCGTTGCGCGACAAAGGCTGGGCAGGCGACGTGCAGTACAGGCCCTATTCGATCGACGGTCCGATTACAGATAACACATTAATGCGTACTGTCACGCTGCTTGAACTCGACGATCTCATCGCTTTGGCCAGCAAGCCCAACAAGCATGTGATCGTGGTGGCGGGGCCGTGCGGGAGCTGCGGAGAAACTCGCAGTGGTGCCGTCTACCCGTTGCTCGTCAACAGCCGGCTGAAGCTCTGGTCGCGATTCGTGATGGACATCGACACGGCCAAGGAGTTGTTGGATATGCCAATCACGGCCCAATCGGCTCGGCCGCCGATTCCAGAGGCGTAACGAATCTTCATCGGGGTGAGCGAGCCGCGACGAGCATTCGAGCCCCCCGTGGGTTACACCCTTCGCTCCCCTCGAATCGGAGCGACAGGGTCGTGCTCGGGGTCCGGCTTGCGAATTTGCTCCGACACCCGCAGGTCGCGCCGATCAACCACCCGCGACGGCAGCCAGATCGTTGGCTGCAGCAAGCAAGCCGCCGGCTATGGCAACCTGACAGACGGCTACGGACACCAGGGGTTCGCAGGAATCGACATGGACGCATCTCAACAGGAGCTCGCACGCGAGATCAAGCGGCGCCGCAGCTTCGCGATCATCTCCCATCCGGACGCGGGCAAGACGACCCTTACCGAGAAACTGCTGCTCTATGGGGGTGCGCTGCGCGAGGCGGGTGCCGTTCGGGCCCAGAAGGCTTCGCGCTACGCGACCAGTGACTGGCTCGAACTCGAGAAGCAGCGCGGGATCTCCGTCAGCAGCTCCGTGATGCACTTCGAGCACGCGGGTTACCGGGTGAATATCCTCGACACGCCCGGCCACAAGGATTTCAGCGAGGACACCTATCGAACCCTGATCGCGGCCGACAGTGCGGTGATGCTGATCGACGCCGGAAAGGGTGTCGAGGCGCAGACCCGCAAGCTCTTCGAGGTGTGCCGGATCAGCGGAATCCCGATCTTCACCTTCATCAACAAGATGGATCGGCTCGGACGGGATCCACTCGAACTGTTGGCCGAAATCGAAGAAGTGCTCGGGATCGACGCGGTTCCGCTCGACTGGCCGGTTGGGTCGGGAAGCGAGTTTCGCGGTGTCTACGATCGCAATGAGCAGAAGCTCCTGCTCTTTTCCGGCGGCAAGCACGGCACCGTGCGGGTCGAGCAGACGGAAATCAAGGGTGCAGTCGACACGCCCGCGGTGCGCGATGCGATGGGTAGCGCAGCGTCTGAAGTGCGCGACTCCCTCGAGTTGCTCGATGGCGCCGGCGAATCGTTCGACCCAGACCGCGTTCGCGCGGGCGAACAGACGCCGGTCTTTTTCGGGAGTGCGCTGACGAACTTCGGCGTTCTGCCATTTCTCGAGCGCTTTCTCGAGATCGCGCCGTGCCCGGGGGCGCGCGATTCGAGTGAGGGACCGATCGATCCGTTCGGGTCGGACTTCTCGGGCTTCGTGTTCAAGATCCAGGCGAACATGGATCCCGACCACCGCGACCGCATCGCGTTTCTGCGCGTGTGTTCGGGCCGCTTCGTCAAGGAAAGCACCGCGACTCACGTGCGAACGGGCAAGAAGGTTCGGCTGTCGAAATCGTCGCTCGTTCAAGCGCGCGATCGAGAGAGCGTGGAAATCGCCTACCCGGGTGACGTCGTCGGCTTGTTCGACCCGGGGATCTATCGGATCGGCGATACGCTCGTCTCGGGGGATTCCTTCGAGTTCGAAAAAATTCCGAGTTTTTCGCCGGAGCACTTCGTGCGCGTCGAGGTTGCGGAGGTGCTCAATCGAAAGAGCCTGAGCAAGGGGCTCGAGCAACTCGCGCAGGAGGGCGCCGTCCAGCTGTTCACAGAGCCTGGCGCGGGTACAGCGGTGCCGATTCTCGGAGCGGTCGGGCCGCTGCAATTCGATGTTCTGCAGCACCGAATGGAGACGGAATACAAGGTTGCGCTCACGCTGACGCCGCTGCCCTACAAGATCGCGCGCTGGCTTGGCCCCGAAACGGATGTGGATCTGTTTCGCTTCTCGGAAACCAAGCTGCTCGAGGATCGCGACGGTCACGCGGTCGTCCTCGCGAAGAGTCCGTGGTACCTCGATCGTCTCCAGGAGAAGCACCCGGAGCTCGTGCTGAACCCGACCGCGATCCAATCGTAGGCTCAGCGGCGATCCATTCGCAGTTCACAGGGACTTTCGCATCTCGGGTTGACGGGTCTTCCAGAGAAATCCATCGAAGTAGAAGTGGAGCAGCGACTGGAAGACTCCCCAATAGAAGATCCACGCTCCGAGTTTCATCCCGCCGACTCGAATGCTCGGCACCTGCCAGAGGTTGAAGTCTCTCCAGTCCCGGAGGAGGACGTAGATCGCAGCCAGCGCCAAGGTATAGGCCGAATAGGCGAGCCCGGGATGCGCGAGCAGCCGCGCCATGACGGGTTGGGGGGAGCGCTGCTGGGTGTATCGTCGTCGCTGATAGGCCCAGACGAAAACCATGTATTCCAGACCGTGGCTGAACGCGAAGGCGAGGTAGACCTTGATCGGGTCGACCAGCACGAAGCAGGCCCAGAGGCTGCCGATGCCGACCGCCATGGAAAGCCTGGGGCGGTTGCTGAAGCGGTGGGTTCGCCATTCGAAGCCAGTGAAGATCGCCGAGCTTGCAATCGCGAAGGCTGCCGAAATCGGAGCGGCGATCGGTTCTGCGGCGATGAGCCAACCGAGGATCGGCTCCACGAAGAGGTGCGCGATCCGAAACTCCGTCAGGATCGCCTCCGCAAACGGGGGCACCACGTAGGTGACGATCAGCGGCAACCAGCCCAACACGAAGAGCCGGTCGACCCAGGGTGGGACGCTCGCTTCGTTCTGGCGTAGCGCTTTTGCGGTGTAGATCCGCAGAATTCCGTACTTCTGTGTGAGGGTGTGCCAGATGTTCCAGAGTCCGGCGCCAAATACCACCGCCGTGAGCAGCAGCTTGAGCGGGAGATCCACGTCGGGCCACCGCGAGCCTGCGATCGAGAGCGCGCCGGAGGGGAGGCTGGCTTTCAGCAGAACCGGTGTCGCGAGGAATGCAGCTCCGAGGATCAAGGGTGTGCAGATGAATCGCTTGCGGTGGCGCGCAAAGATTTCGCTGTCGAGGTAGGCGTAGCCCAGCGTGTAGTGGCGGTGGACGAATCCGATGGTGAGCACGACGACGAATAGCGGGAGGTAATCCCCGGGAAATTTCGGGCCCGCGAAGAGCAGCGGAAGCAGGACCCAGAGCCAGCTGAAATGGTAGGCCGCCATGTCGATCGCGGGGCTGACGTGCCACGAGCGCACCCGCTCTTCGGGCGGGGGGACGCTGAAAGCCTCTCGGAGGCGGCCCACCCACCGAGCGGGTTCGGCCTCCAGGGTCGGCAGCGAGCTGGCGACTTCACGCATGGGGCCACTCCGAATCGCGGCGCGCGATACTACCACCTCGCCCGGCCTCGCGGGCCCGACCAGAATCGGCGGCGTGGTTCGCGGGCGGTTACAACGCTTATCAAGGTGGCGATCCGCCCCTTTCCCGCCCAACGCCACGAGGCTGAGAGACCGGCGGGCCATCGCTGTTTTCGTTGTGATAGACGGCCCAGTTCCATCCGGACAGCCCCGCGAAGGGGAACTGACGAACCAGGCGGTAGGTGTTGCCGTGATGGTCGGCGGTAGTGTCGGGCGCCCGGTAGTACGCTTTCATGCTGTGCCGCAGGACCCATTTGGGCCCCTTCTTCGGCCAGCTCTCCAACGGGAAGTAGACGATGTCCTTGCGCAGCGGCAGCTGGAGTCGATAGAAATCCAACACGATCCCGTTGCGGTAGTCGTGATCGCTTCCGACCGTGATATGCGGTCCGACGGTTTGTTGCTCCATCATGACAACGGCGTCGCTGTACGCTCCTCGCCCCAGCTTGATCAGACGGATCGTTTTAATCGTGTTGCCGGCCAGGAAGGCCACCACCAAGAGTGCATACAGCGGTCTTCCGAACCGTTTGATGCGAGTAAGACCGGCGAGAGCGTGGCTGAGCAGCAACAGCAGGAACGCCGCGGAGATGAGGAAGTAGCGCGGATACACGGCCGCGCGGTTCACGGCGAGGATCAACAGAAGCGGAGCAACGCAGCCTACGGAGACGTAGAATACCCACCAGTCGGAGCGCTCCTTCCGGAGGAGCCAGAGGCCGCCGACCAGCGCGAGACCGAATAGCAACGCGACGGCGAACGGCATCACGCCCGCACGCGGTCCCCCTGCGGTCAGGGAGAGCGTCGCCACGATGACTTTTCCCAGCGGGAGGATCGGCCCGCCCACGCCCTGCATGTGGCGGATCGTGACGACGTACAGCAGTGTCGTGAAGACGACCGGCAGGGTGCAGCAGCGGACGGCCTTGATCGCGATCGCTCGCCAAGTTCGACCTTCTCGCCACATGCGCCACACGGCCCAGGCCGCGATCGAGACGAAGCAGTAGAGATAGAGGAGCTGCGCGAGAAATCCGAGGGTCGCGCAGATCGAGAACAGAAGGTCCCAGCGAAGGCGCGGGGATGCAAGCGAGCGGTCGGCCAAAAACAGGGACAGAAACGAGAAGAACACCACGTAGGAGTAGCCGCGCGCCTCGGAGGAGTAGTGGATCAGGGAATAGGAGGCGCCCACGAGCAGCATGGCGGTCAGGGCCTCCAGTCTCCCACCGCGTCGGCAGATCAGACCGGCCATCACGACGGTGCCTGCGCCGGCCAGCACCGCCGGAAAGCGGTAGAAGGTCCAAGGAACCTCCGGACCGAAGAGATAGAGTATCCACGTGCTCAGAAACTGGTTCGTTTCCTGTCGAATCAGCAGGATCTCCCACCACGCCTCGACCGGCTCGGGGCGGAAGATCATCATCCAGGAGATGATCTCGTCGAGCCAGAAATCTCCCAGCGCCGCGTACACGCGGGCGATCGTCGCACCCGCAACGATCAGCGCAGCGAGCGCGAAGGTCTTGCGACTCCAGCCCGCGTTTGACCGATCCGCATCGGCGACCATTTCGATCTCTTTCGTCGCGTCACCCTAACAGAAGATCCACGCTCTGAGTTTCATCCCGCCGACTCGAACGCTCGGCACCTGCCGGAGTTGAGGTCTTTCCAGTCTCGGAGCAGGACGTAGATCGCAGCCAGCGCCAAGGTGTAAGCCGAATGGGCGAGTCCGGGATGCGCGAGCAGTCGGGCCATGACGGGTTGGGGGGATCGCTGTTGGCGGGTGGACCCTGTAAGCCTCTCGGAGGCGGCCCATCCGACGGGCGGGTACCGCTTTGCGGAATCAGCCGCCCTCGTGTTTCACTGCGCATCGCGAAAGCGCATTGAAGACGTCAAATCGAACTGAAACAGAGCGCAGGTTTGCCTCCGACTCCAACGAAGTGCCCAGGTCCGCAATTTCTTGCGGCCAGGGGGATGGCTCGTTACGGCTGCACTCAGCCATCGGGCACCCCCAGGTAAGTGCCCGAAACCCCTGCGACTTCTCCGCTGACAGCGTCAGCGCCGGAAGCCCCACTAAGATCTGCTGCGTGGCCGTGACCTGGACGATCTCCCGTTACCTCGTTGTGGAAGTCGCGCAGTACACTGCGCTCGGGCTGATTGCCGCTACCCCCGTGGTTTTGATTCCCAGTCTCTTCGATCGAGCGGAAGAACTCCTGGGCGCCAGCATGACACTCGCCGACCAGCTCGAATTCGCGCGCTGCGTCATTCCGTTGGTGATCGGCTACGCGCTGCCGATCGCATTTCTCTTCGGATTGATGATGGCGATCGGTCGCCTGGAGGGAGATCTCGAGGTCACGGCGATGCGCGCGAACGGACTTGGATCTGCAGCGTTGATCCTACCGGTGGCCTTGCTCGGTGCGATCGTTTCGGCGCTGACTGCCTATCTCATCATCGAAATGGAACCCCGCTGCAAACGCGAATTGCTGGCGCTGAGTCTGCGACTGGCCTCCAGGGGAAGCCTGATCGAAGAGGGGCGCTTCCAATCGTTCGGAGATCGCATGATCTTCGTCCAGAAGCGCGGCGCCGATGGACGACTCGAGGGCGTGATGATCTCGGATTCGTCGAGTCAGGAGCGCAGCTTCCGCGTCTTCGCCGAGACGGGAACGTTCTCGTTCGATCCCGAGTCTGGATTGCTGCGGTTATCTCTGGAGAACGGAGATCTGCGGATCGAGCCCGCTCTGAGCGACGCCTTCGAGGCCTACCGGATTTCGTTCTCGCGGTTCGACTATGACTTCCCCGCGCTGCAGCTCGGCGCGGGACCGCTGCGATACCGGATCGATGAACTCGGGTTGGACGCGTTGCGGGACGCGATCCGGAGAATCGAGTCGGGCGATCGTGGACCGGACCTCGCTTATCGCAATCCGCTGATCTATTCGACCCAGATTCAACGAATGGTTGCCATCCCATTCTCGCCGCTGCTCTTTGCCCTCGTCGGGGTCTCATTGGGCCTCCGGGGCGCAGTCCGCAGCCGTTCTCGCGGCATGTTGTTGGCGCTGGGATTATTCGGTGGATATTACGGGCTCTTTGCCTACGCGCAGGACGTTGCGCGAGAGGGTGTGGTTGCACCCCACCTGGCAATCTGGGCGCCCAATGCGATTCTGCTGGTCGTCGGGATCGCTTTGATCTTCGACGCGCGAAAGCTTCGTTAGCTTGCGACAAACGAAGAAAGCTTCGATAGCTTGCGCCAAGTAGGGGAAGGCCATGGCTGAGTTCGACTACGACCTCTTTGCAATCGGCGCGGGTTCGGGCGGGGTTCGAGCCTGCCGAGTTTCCGCATCGCTCGGCGCGCGGGTTGCGGTCGCTGAGGAGAGCGATCTCGGCGGAACCTGCGTGAATCTGGGCTGCATCCCGAAGAAACTCTTCGTCTATGCCTGCCATTTCCGCGATGACTTCGAAGACGCGGCCGGTTTCGGTTGGTCGTTGGGAGATCGCAGCTTCGATTGGCCCACCCTGGTCGCCAACAAGGATCGCGAAATTACCCGGCTCAACGAGGTCTACCGGAAGCTGCTCGCCGATGCGGGCGTCGACGTGATCGAAGGGCGGGCGCGGGTGCAAGACAGCAACACCCTGGAAGTCGGCGGAAGGACGATCACGGCCGCCAACATCTTGATTGCGACGGGCAGCGAACCATCGCTACCCGACGTTCCCGGCGTCGAATTCGCGATGACGTCCGACCAGGCGTTTCATCTCTCCGAACTGCCACGGCGCGCAATCATCGTCGGTGGGGGGTACATCGCGGTCGAGTTTGCGGGAATCTTCCACGGACTCGGCGTGGCGACGACCCAGCTCTACCGCGGGTCGCTCTTCCTGCGCGGCTTTGACGATGATGTGCGGACCTTCCTCGCTTCGGAGATGAGGGGGCGGGGCGTCGACCTTCGCTTCGAAACCAACGTTGCGTCGATCGAGAAGGTTTCGGGTGGGCTGCGCGCGTCGCTCGAGGATGGTTCGGTGCTGGAGACGGATGCCATCTTGTACGCCACGGGACGCGGTCCGAGGACGCGGGGCTTTGGACTCGAGGAAGCCGGTGTTGCGCTCGATGAGCAGGGTGCCGTCTCCGTCGACGCGTTTTCGCGCTCCTCGGTTCCGAGCATCTGGGCGATCGGTGACGCGACCAATCGCATCAACCTCACGCCCGTGGCGATCCACGAGGGCATCTGCGTCGCGAAGACGCTCTTCGGGGGTGTGGATACGAAGCCCGATCACACGGGCGTGGCTTCCGCGGTGTTCAGCCAGCCGGCGATCGGGACGATCGGCCTCAGCGAAGCGGCTGCGCGCGAAACCTACCGCGAAATCGATGTCTTCCGTTCGACGTTCCGCGCGCTCAAGCACACGCTGACGGGCCGAGACGAGCAGGCGATGATGAAGCTCATCGTCGATCGCGCCTCGGACCGGGTCGTGGGGATCCACATGGTGGGCGCAGACGCTGGCGAAATCGTTCAGGGCTTCGCGGTCGCTCTGAAGTGCGGAGCCACCAAGGCGCAATTCGACGCCACCATCGGGATCCATCCGACTTCCGCCGAAGAGTTCGTCACGATGCGCGATCCCGTCTAGCGCGAGCTGCGGGTGACACCCCGGCTGAAGGCTCGCTCGCACGCGGCGCCTCCGCCGAAGGTTCGCTCGCGCGGGGTACCTCGGCTGAAGGCTCGCTCGTGTGCGGCCCCCCCGCCGACGCTTCGCTCGTGCGATCCGCGCGATTTTCGGGACTAGCGGGTTCGGCGGTGGGTTTGAGGGCGCTGTGTTCTCGGAGATGGTCGATGACGTGGTGGGCTTCGGCGCGTTCCTGTTCCAGAAACCTCGCCACCGCCCCGGCGAGTCGCGGCTCCGCGAGGAAGTGCAGGCTGTAGGTGGGTTGGGGATCGAAGCCGCGCAGGAATTTGTAATCGCCACCCGCGCCCGGCTCGAACCGCTCGATTCCCGCTGCGATGCAGTGCTCGATGGCCGCGTAGTAGCAGACGTTGAAGTGAAGGAATCGCGCGTTTTGCAGCGCTCCCCAATAGCGGCCGTAGAGGACATCGCCCTTGACCACATTGGTCGTACACGCGATGACTTCGTTGTCCTTGCGGGCGATCACCACGCAGAGCCGATGCTTGAAGCGATCTCGGAGCAGTTCGAAAAAGTGGAGATTGAGGTACTGGCGCCCCCAGTAGCGATTCTCGATGGTCGTGAGATAACACGCGAACATCGATTGGAAGAGATCGTCTGGTATCGCATTGCCGGACAGCGCTTCGATCGAAATCCCCTGCCGCTCCATCTCTCGGCGTTCGCGCTTGATCTGGTTGCGCCGCTTGCTGCGAAACTGTTCGAGGTAGTCGTCGAAAGTCCGGTAACCGGCATTTCGCCATTGATATTGAAAACCGACGCGGAGCATGTAGCCGCTGTCTTCAACGCCTGCGTGATCCGACTGGTCCGCGAGTACTGCGACTTCGTGTTGGCTGCAGAAGTTGATGTGAACGCCCGACACCTCGCCGCTGAGGCAGGCTTCACGCAGCGCCGAGCCGAGCTGTCGGATCGTCTCGTCGCGGTCGATGTCGGGTGCGATCAAGAATCGCGCGCCCGCCACGGGTGTGAAAGGAACCCCCACGAGCAGCTTGGGGTAGTACCGAATGCCCGCGCGTGCAGCGGCTTCGGCCCATGCAAAATCGAATACGAACTCGCCTTCACTGTGGGTCTTCAGGTAGGCGGGGCAGGCGGCGATCAGTCGCCCGTCGCTCCGGGCGAGCAGCGGCCTCGGCAACCAACCGCTCTCGGCGCCGACCACACCGGAGTCTTCGAGCGACGCGAGCCAATCCCATTCCAGAAACGGCGACGCTCCGCCCACGAGGTCGTTCCATTCTTCGCGCCCCACACGGTTGACGCCCTCTGCCCATTCGACGCTCAGCACGCTTGCAGTCTAGGCCGTCTGGTCGTTTTGGAGCGAATCTGCGATTACGGGCCTCCCAATCCGCCGCTATCTTCTCCGAATGCCGAAGGAACCGATTCGGCCCGGGGGTGGGAATGGCCTGCCGGAACCCGGGGATCCGCAGCGCGAAGGTGGTGTTGTCACCCAGACGCGCCGCAAGATCGCGCGTCCCGAGCGGTTCAAGGTGCTGCTCTACAACGACGATTACACACCCATGGAATTCGTGATAAAAATCCTCGAGAGCATCTTCGGCAAGGGGCCTTCCGCGGCTACCCAGATCATGCTCCAGGTCCACAACGCCGGTCTGGGGGTCGCTGGTGTCTACGTGCTCGAGGTTGCGGAGACCAAGCTCACCGCGGTACATCGCGTGGCCGAGCGCCAGGGTTTTCCCCTGCGCGCCGGAATCGAAAAGGAATGATCGACGGCTCATGAGTGAGATCGGCAGAGAACTCCAGTTGATGCTCCAGGCCGCCTATCGCGAGTCTGCGACGCGGCGGCACGCCTACCTGACCGTCGAGCATCTGCTCTACGCGCTGCTTCACGATGCGCGCGGCGAGGAGATTCTCCGGCATTCGGGCGCTCAGCTTCCCGCCCTCAAATCTGCGCTCGACCGCTTTTTTGCCGAGGATCTCGAAACGGTTCCCGGCGACGAACCCTATGACGCGCAGCAGACGCTCGCCTTTCACCGGGTTCTCCAACACGCCGTCTCCCACTGCGAGAGCGCGGAGAAAGAGGAAGTCGATGCGGGCGACCTGCTGGCTGCGCTGTTCCAGGAGCCCGACTCCTTTGCGATCAACCTGCTGCGGTCACAGGACGTTTCGCGTCTGGACATGCTTCGGTATGTCTCCCATGGGATTTCGAAGCTTTCCGACTCCGGGATCCAGGGGGATTCGACGCCCGCGGGAATCGAGTCCGGCATCGGCGACGCCGCCGAGCTGCCGGCCGATCCAATCGCGGCGTTTTCGGCGAACCTATCCGAGCGCGCCGCCGCAAACGAGCTCGATCCGCTGATCGGCCGCGGGGCCGAACTCGATCGCACGGTCCAGATTCTCGCGCGGCGGCGCAAGAACAACCCGATTTTCGTCGGCGAGAGCGGCGTCGGGAAGACGGCGCTCGCCGAGGGATTGGCGCTGCGAATCCACGAGGGTCGCGTCCCCGAAGACCTGCAGAACGCCGAGATCTTTGCGCTCGATCTCGGTTCGCTGCTAGCGGGAACCCGCTATCGGGGGGATTTCGAGGCGCGCTTCAAGGCGTTCACGGCCGCGCTCGGTGAGCGCGAATGCCCGATTCTGTTCATCGATGAGATCCAGATGATCCTGGGTGCGGGTTCCGCACAGGGTGCGACGGTCGATGCGTCGAGTCTCCTCAAGCCGCTGCTCGCGCAGGGAGAGCTTCGCTGTATCGGCGCGATCACCTATCAAGAGTTCCGGCACTTTGAGCGGGATCGCGCGCTCGCACGGCGCTTTCAGAAGGTAGACATTAGCGAGCCGAGCCTGGACGAAGCGGTTCGGATTCTCCAGGGACTCGCACCGCGTTACGAGGAGCACCACGGCGTCCATTTCACAGCGCCGGCACTGAAGAGCGCCGTCGAGCTATCGAGCCGGCACTTGACGGAGAACTTCCTGCCCGACAAGGCGATCGACGTCATGGACGAGACCGGCGCGGCCGTACGGCTGCGCCCGACGGGCAAAAAGCGCAAGACGGTTGGGGTGCGCGACATCGAGCAGGTGATCTCGCGGATGGCCAA
>SMVB01092410.1_pt1 | contig 21527 bp, 16 predicted proteins | sample 2456461 | NCBI WGS metagenome assembly SMVB01 (sample SAMN11095934, study PRJNA526329) | marine sediment metagenome | biome: Marine sediment; feature: Surficial sediment; material: Deep marine sediment; isolation source: Hadal surficial sediment | place: Pacific Ocean | collected 2014-05 | depth...
GAACTGGATAAAGAACTGGAAGAAGAGGGCGGGGAAGGCGATAAGGTTTCCCTGGACAGCAACCGAAAGCCCACATAACGACTGAATATCATGGATAAAGAAACATCGAAACCACTTGAAACCCCCTCTGGCAAAGGTGCCAGGGATGAAAATTTTCCGGTAGGGTCATTTCTGCTTCCCAAACGCCTTCGCCCCCATGTAGCCAAATATTATGCTTTTGCCCGGGCGATCGATGATATTGCCGATAACCCCGACCTGAACGCGGCCGAAAAAACCCGGCGTCTTGATGGCTTTGCCGAGGCCTTGGAAGGCAAGCGCGATGATCCCGGGTTTGAAAAGGCAATCCTTTTACGCGACAGCTTAGCCGCCACCGGGGTTGACCCCAAGCACGCCCTCGACCTGGTTTCCGCCTTCAAACAGGATGCCTTTAAGTTGAGGTACCAAACCTGGGATGAACTGATGGATTATTGCAACCGCTCGGCGGCCCCGGTTGGGCGCTACCTTTTGGAGCTGCACGGCGAAAATAAAGCCGCTTTCAGATATTCCGATGCACTTTGCAATGCGTTGCAGGTGATTAACCACCTGCAAGATGCCAAGGATGATTATCAGGCGCTTGACCGGGTTTATCTTCCCCAGGACTGGCTAGCCGCCCATGGTGGGAAAACCGAAGAACTGGAGGGTGAGCGGTCGACCCTGGGGCTTGAAAAAACCAAATTGCAATGTATCCAGGAAACCCGGGAACTGATGACGGACGCGCGGCGCCTGCCGCGGAACTTGACCAGCACGGCGCTGGCGACGGAATCTGAAATTATAGTCAGGATTGCCGACAAACTGCTGGATAAGCTCGAACACCATGATCCGGTGGCGATGCGCGTTGAGTTAAATAAATTTCAATTCCTGATGTGTGGAATTGGTGGCGTTATTTCCGTGTTTTTTTCCGAGAGGGGGTAAGGGATGGACAATTTGGGTTTATTTGCACTGGCCTGGGTGGCCTTACTGGCCTGGCTTTACCTGGCGTTGTTTCATTGGAAATTCTGGCGCTCTGACCTGTTTCTTCCCGCGGTGACCGGAGCAGTCAAAAAATGGCCTTCGGTGGTGGCAATTATCCCGGCGCGAAACGAAGAGAAAATCCTTGGGCAAACCCTGAAAAGTGTCGCTGATCAAGATTATCCGGGCGCGTTCCGGGTGATTGTGGTTAACGATTCCTCAATCGATAACACCGCCCGGGTGGCCAAAAAAGTTAAGGGAAAAGCCAGCGTGGAAATCCTCGATGCCAAGCCGCTTGAAGAAGGCTGGGCGGGGAAATTGTGGGCAATGAACAGCGGCGTTGAGGGCGCCGGGAAAAAAGCCAAAGCGGATTATATTTGGTTTACCGATGCCGATATTTGCCATGAGCCCGATGTCTTGAGGGGCCTGGTTGCGGCGGCAGTCCTGGATAATCGCACCATGGTCTCGCAAATGGTCAAGCTTCACTGTGAAAGTTTTTGGGAGCAGGCGCTGGTGCCGGCCTTTATTTTCTTTTTCCAGCTTTTGTATCCCTTTGGGGCTATCAACAGCGATAAATCCAAACGCGCTGGGGCGGCGGGGGGCTGCATTTTGATAGAGCAGGCCACTTTGGCAAAGATTGGCGGTCTGGGAGCTATCAAGGACGCCCTGATCGATGATTGCGCCCTTGCCGGAACAGTCAAGGGCGCCGGAGGGCGCATTTGGCTTGGCTTCGGTATGAAGTCGCGGAGCATCCGGCCTCACACATTTTCAGATTTCTGGGCAACGGTGGTGCGAACCGCCTTTACCCAACTGCAGTATTCGTGGGTGTTGCTGGTGGCCGCCATTCTTGGCCTGGTTTTGATTTTTCTGGTGCCGCTTTTCCTGTTCGTGATGGGTCTGGTCGGGGGTAATCCGGTGCTTTCGGTGGTCGGCGGTAGTGGTTGGATGGTGTGTATTGTGCTTTATTGGCCGACGCTTCGGCTCTACCGGCTGGATGCCGCCTATGGAATTCTCCTGCCGTTTGTTGGCATTCTTTATATGCTGATGACAATAGATTCCGCACTGCGGCACCTGGGCGGCACCGGCGGGCGCTGGAAAGAGCGAAGCTACGATTTTTAGAAATGAAGCCTTGAAAAAGCCGCACTTTCGGACTTAATCGTCTTTTGAGTGAAATTCAGTGGAAATTTGGGTGAATAAAGTCTTAAATGACAGGGGGTTAAGTAATGCGCCAGGCAAAAATGGGGATAGCAGGCAACCAGGTCTTTATTTTTTCTGCCTTCTCGTTTAAGAGAGCAAACACATTACCCAGGGTTAAAAGGTAGAAGGCCTGAATATGACTATTAAAACACCTTTATTGGACACGATTCCTGATCCAATTGCATTGCGCAAACTGGACCGAAAAGACCTGAAGCAGCTTGCCGACGAGCTGCGCGCGGAGACCATCGATGCGGTTTCCGGCGTTGGCGGCCATCTTGGCGCCGGCCTTGGTGTGGTCGAGCTGACGGTGGCGTTGCATTATGTCTTCAACACCCCCGATGACAAATTGATCTGGGATGTCGGCCACCAGGCCTATCCCCACAAGATTTTAACCGGACGGCGTGATCGCATCCGCACCATCCGCCAGAAGGGCGGCCTCTACGGGTTTACCAAACGGACGGAAAGCGAATACGACCCATTCGGAGCCGCGCATTCCTCAACCTCAATTTCATCCGGTCTGGGCTATGCCATCGGGCGTGATTTCAAAGGCGCTGACAACCATGTCATCAGCGTCATAGGTGACGGTGCCGCCAGCGCCGGGATGGCCTATGAAGCGATGAACAACACCGGCGCCTTGCATCCGCAAAAAATGCTGATCATCCTGAATGACAATGGCATGTCAATCGCCCCTGCGGTTGGCGCCTTAAGCCACCATCTAACGCGCCTGATGACCACCCGCGGGGTTTTATCCTTGCGCGATGTTGCCAGGGCAATGGCCAAGAAATTCCCGGAAAGCATTCAGGGCATGGCCAAACGTGCCGATGAATATGCCCGCACCATCATTGCCGGCGGCTCTTTATTTGAAGAATTGGGGCTGTTTTATTTAGGTCCGATTGATGGCCATAACCTCAAACACATGGTGCCGATCCTGGAACACATCCGCGACAGCAAGAATATCGGCCCGGTCCTGTTGCATGTGATCACCGAAAAGGGCAAGGGCCACCCGTTTCCGCAGGCCCATGTTGAAAAATATCACGCGGTTGGAAAATTTGATGTGGTCAGCGGCACCCCGGTGAAATCTAAATCCAATGCCCCCAGCTATACCAAGGTCTACGCCGAATCACTGATTCAGGAAGCCACCAAGGATGATAAGATTTGCGCCATCACCGGCGCCATGCCATCGGGTACCGGGCTCGATCTGTTCAGTCAAAAATTTCCGGACAAATGTTTTGATGTCGGCATTGCCGAACAGCACGCGGTCACCTTTGCCGCTGGTCTGGCGTGCGAGGGAATGAAACCCTTTGCCACCATCTATTCAACCTTTTTGCAGCGGGCTTATGACCAGGTGGTCCATGATGTGGCGATCCAGTGCCTGCCGGTACGTTTCGCAATTGACCGCGCCGGGCTGGTTGGCCAGGACGGCCCGACCCATGCCGGCTCTTTCGATCTTTCCTACCTTGGCTGCCTGCCGAATTTTATTATTATGGCGTGCGGGGACGAGGCCGAATTAAAGCATATGATCGCAACCGCGGTGACACTGAATGACTGTCCCTCAGCGGTGCGCTATCCGCGGGGCGCAGGGGTTGGCGTTGATTTGCCTGAATTTGGCGTACCATTAGAGATCGGCAAGGGCCGGATAATGCGCGAAGGCACCAAGGTGGCCTTGCTGTCGCTGGGCGGCCGCTTGCAGGAATGTATGCTGGCGGCGGATGAATTGGCGGCCCGCGGCCTGTCGACCACGGTGGCCGATGCCCGCTTCGCCAAACCGATAGATACCGACCTGATTTTGAGGCTTGCCCGGGAACACGAAATCCTGATCACCATTGAAGAAGCCTCGATTGGCGGGTTTTCCGCCCAGGTCTTGAGCTTCCTGGCCAAGGAAGGCGTACTCGATACCGGCCTTAAGATCCGGCCGATGTTCCTGCCTGACCGCTTTATCGCTCACGCGTCGCCGGTTGAAATGTATACCGATGCCGGTATGATGCATGGCGATATCGTCAATACTGCGCTCAGGGCGCTGGGTATGGAAAAACTAAAAGTCGAACACCAGGTTGCCGGAGAGTAGGTTTTCATTAGGAAAGCCCCAACCCCAGGAAATTGTCAAAATGTCAACTGATGCGGCCCGTGAAGTTGAAATGAAAGTCCGCGCCTCGGGCACTTCTTTTTACTGGGGCATGCGGCTACAGCCCAAAGACAAACGCCAGGCAATGTTCGCGGTTTATGCCTTTTGCCGCGAAGTGGATGATATTGCCGACAGTGATAAACCGGCCAGAACCAAGCTGGCCGAACTAAAAGCCTGGCGCGCCACCATCAATGACCTTTACGCCGGAAAACCCCGGAATTATATCACCGAGGCCCTGCTGCCGGTGAACGCCGCATTCGGGCTGGAGAAAGAGGTCTATCTGGCCATCATTGAGGGCATGGAAATGGACGCCGGGGGCCCGATCCAGGCTCCCAGCCGGAAAGAATTTGACCGCTATTGCGCCAATGTCGCCGGCGCTGTTGGGCTGTTGTGTATCCGGATTTTTGGCGAGACCGGGGACAAGGGCAAAGAGGTTGCCGGTACTCTTGGCCGCGCCCTCCAGATTACCAATATCCTGCGCGACCTGAAGGAAGATGCCGACTGGGACCGGCTTTACCTGCCGCGCGATCTCCTCAAAAAACACGGGATCAAGACCACCAACCCGCACCAGGTTTTGGACCACCCGGGGCTTGATGCCGCGTGCCGTGAGCTGGCCGGTTTGGCCGAAGCTGAATTTAGGCGTGCCGATGCGCTGATGAAAACCTGCGATCAAAGCCAGATTAAACCGGCACTGATCATGCGCGGGGCCTATTACGGCACCCTGAAAAAATTGCAAAAGCGCGGCTTTTCCCGCGAAGCTCTGGCGCAGCAGCCTTCCGGCGTTTCCAAAGCCCTTGGCAAACTGCAAAAAATATTGATGACGCTCAGATACGCGCTGACTTAAAAAATGGCACGGGTTCACATCATAGGCGCCGGATTGGCGGGGTTGACGGCGGCGGTGAAGCTGGCCGATGCCGGTCTTGAGGTTGACCTCTATGAAAGTTCCGGCCAGGCCGGCGGTCGTGCCCGTTCGTTCCATGATGACACGCTTGATTGCGTGATTGATAACGGCAACCATCTGTTGCTGACGGGCAATTATTCGGTCCGGAATTATCTGAAAATCATCGGCGCGGAGGAAACCTTCAGCATCAGCGATGAAGCTGTCTTCCCGTTTCTGGACCTTGCCACCGGCGAGCGCTGGCAAGTCCGGCCGGGTAAGGGGCGCCTGCCGCTGTGGTTGTTTGACAAAAACCGCAGCATCCCGGGGGTGAAAGCGGCGGAATTCTGGTCGGTTCGCAAAATCTATTTCGCCGGCAAAACCAAAACCGTTGAGGCCTGCACCCAATATGGGCCGTTGTTCGACCGGTTCTGGGAGCCGATGACCCTGGCCGCTCTGAATACTCCGCCGGATGTCGCCTCGGCTTTTCTGTTGAAGGCGGTTCTGAAAGAAACTTTTTTCAAGGGTGCTGCCTATTGCCGGCCGATGATTGCGAAAAATGGCCTGAGCGAAAGCCTGGTGGCGCCGGCGCTTGATTTCATCAAAGCCAAGGGCGGCACGGTACATTTTAATCATCGCCTGACCGGGAAAACCTTTCGGGATGCCGAGGTCAAGGAACTGATCTTCGGTAAAAAGAAAATCGAACTGGGTAATGACCAGGTGATCCTGGCGGTTCCCCCGGCAATTGCCGCCGAAATGCTGCCGGGCCTCCTGGTGCCGACCGAATTTCACGCCATTGTTAATGGCCATTTCAAGCTGAAGAAAAAACAATCTGATGATATTTCTTTCATGGGGTTGTTGGGCGGCGTTGCCCACTGGCTGTTTCTCCGCGGCGACATCGCTTCGGTCACGGTCAGCGCCGCTGATCGGCTGGCGGAAAAATCATCGACTGACATTGCCAAATTACTTTGGGCCGATGTTGCCAAGGCGCTGGACCTGGATTCGAAAAAAATTCCTCGCCACCACATTATCAAGGAAAGGCGCGCGACTTTTTCCCAGACGCCAACTTCGCTCTATACCCGGCCCAAAACCAAAGGCCAGTCCGGGCGTCTTTACCTGGCCGGCGACTGGATCAACACGGGAATCCCGGCGACAATCGAAAGCGCCGTGCGTTCAGGCTTCATGGCCGCGAAGGCGGTTCTGAAGGCACTTTAGGGGTAACACCAAAAAATAGTTTTCAAACCTTAGGGTTTTAGTGTAGGAAGCGCACCGGAACGAGCAAAAGCATGACCAAGAAAAAAAATAACAGCAATGGCACAATGTCCCCGGATTTCCTGAAGAGGATCGAGGGGGTTCTGGATGACGCTGTCGCCAGCTTCAAGGACATGCAGCGCGATGATGGCCATTGGGTGTTCGAGCTTGAGGCCGATGTTACGATCCCGTCCGAATACATCATGCTCAATCATTTCCTCGATGACCTTGAGCCCGACCTGGAACAAGAACTGGCCAGCTTTATTCGTTCTAAACAGCAAGACGGCGGCGGCTGGCCGCTGTTTCACGAAGGGGCCATGAGCATCAGCGCCACCGTCAAGGCCTACCTGGCGTTGCGCCTGGCCGGCGACAAAGCTTCAGCCGCCCACATGAAAAAAGCCCGGGCCGCGGTGCTGGCCGCTGGCGGTGCCGAAAAATCCAATGTGTTTACCCGCTATGCGCTGGCGCTTTTTGGCCAAGTGCCGTGGCGTGCGGTGCCGGTGATGCCGGTGGAATTGATGCTGATGCCCGATTGGTTTCCGGTGACCCTGGGCAAAATGTCGTATTGGTCGCGCACGGTGGTCGCCCCGCTGCTGGTGCTGGCGGCCCTGAAACCGGTGGCGCGCAACCCGAAAGGGGTTGATATCAAAGAACTTTTCATCACCCCGGCGTTTGAGATTGAAAATTACATTGAACCCCACCGCGGTACCGGGTGGGAAAAGTTTTTTATTGGCCTTGATAAAATCCTGCGCAAGGCCGAACCCCGCTTTCCGAAAAAAACCCGCCAGCGCGCCATCGAAAAATCGGTCAGCTTTTTTACCGAACGCCTGAACGGCAGCGACGGACTTGGGGCGATTTTTCCGGCGATGGCCAATTCGGTGATGGCCATGGATGCGCTCGGGTATGATAGAAGCGATGAACGCTACAAAACGGCGCTGAAATCTGTGCGGAATCTGATTTCCTGGTCTTCAAAGCCACGGTTTATCCAGCCTTGCTGGTCACCGATCTGGGATACCTCGCTTGGGCTTCTGGCGCTGATCGAGGCCGGCGAAGATCCGAAATCCGAGATGATCCAGAAAGCCTGTGACTGGATGGTGGATTTGCAAATCCTTGATGTCGAAGGCGACTGGAGCAAGAAAAAACCGGGACTAAAACCCGGTGGCTGGGCGTTCCAGTACCGCAACGATTATTACCCCGACCTTGATGACACCGCTGTGATCGGCATGGTGCTGGACCGGGCCAACGGCAATTCTGGTGGTAAATCATACCATGAAAGCATCAAACGCGCCGAAGACTGGATCGTCGGCATGCAATCGAAAAACGGGGGCTTTGCCGCTTTTGATGTTGATAACACCGCCTATTATTTAAACAACATTCCGTTTGCCGATCACGGCGCGCTTCTGGACCCGCCGACCGAAGATGTCACCGGGCGCTGCCTTGGGTTTCTTGCCCAGCTTGGCTACCAGAGCGATCACCCGGTTATCCTGGGCGGGATCAATTACCTGAAAAAAACCCAAAATGAAGACGGCAGCTGGTTTGGCCGCTGGGGCACGAATTATATCTACGGCATCTGGTCGGTTCTGAGCGGTCTGAATGCGGTTGGTGAAGACCCGAGCCAGCCCTATATCCAGAAAGCCGTTCAGTGGTTGCTGGCCAACCAGAAGGAAGACGGCGGCTGGGGCGAAGACGCCGCCAGTTATTACCACGAGACCCGGGCAATGAGTAAGGAAAGCACCCCATCGCAAACCGCGTGGGCGACTTTGGCGCTGATGGCGGCGGGTGAGGTCGAAAACCCGGCGGTCCAGCGCGGCATTGAATTTCTGGTTTCCGCCAACCGCGATGGCAATAAATGGAACGAACCATGGTTCACGGCGGTCGGTTTCCCGCGGGTGTTTTATCTCAGGTATGACGGCTATTCCCGTTATTTCCCGATCTGGGCGTTGGCGCGGTACGCTAATCTTTCGAAAAGCAATTCCAACCGTGTTTCGGCTGGGATGTGACCACGCTCGGCGTCATTACCGGATTGAAATTTGAGGCGGATATCCTCCGCAAAGCAGCCAAACAAACAAAAACCACCGCACCGATGCTGGCCTCGGTGGCCGGCAACCAGCAACGCGCTTTTGATATGGCTTGCGGCTTTATTGACCAGGGTGCCAGCGCCCTGATCAGCTTTGGCATCGCCGGTGGCCTGAGCCACGAAGCCCCGGTGGGGAGGCTGTTGCTACCGGGTCTGATCATTGGTGAACACGGCAGTGAATACATCCCCGACAAGGCTTGGCGCATGGCCCTCCTGGGCAGTTTGCCGATGCAAATGAAACCGGCCACCGGGCCCCTGATCAGCCTGCCATTCGCGCTCGAAAAAGAGGCTGATAAAAGAAAGGCCCATGACCAGACCGGCGCGCTTGGGGTTGATATGGAAAGTTTCGGCGTGGCCCGGGCGGCCAAGGCGCGCGGGGTGCCGTTTATAGTCATCCGCGCCATATCGGACGCGGTCAGCGATACCCTGCCGGCCTCCCTGGTGCCGGCAATGGGCGAAGACGGCGCCATTTTGGCTGGCGCCCTGGTCAAGGGAATTTTAAAAAATCCTGGGGATTTACTTCACTTGCCGGCCTTTGGCATCAAAACCGCCAAGGCCAACCGGACGTTACGCCGCGTGGCTCTTCTCGGTCTTCCGGACTTCGGCCTGGGGCTGTGATTTCATCTCGGTAGACACGATCTTTTCAAACATATATTCCGCCTTGCGCTGCCCTTTCAGTGAAATCTCAGGCACCATCGGGGCTTCGGTTTCAATCCCGCGCCGCCAGACTTTAAACGCCTGAAACGGGTGTTTAACGGTTTCCCGCACGGCCGTCGGCTCGTAGCCGCAATGGACCATGCAGTTGGCGCATTTTTCATAGTTGCCGGTGCCGTATTTATCCCACTCGGTGGTTTCCATCAGCTCCTTGAAGGTCGAAACATAGCCTTCGCCGATCAGGTAGCAGGGCTTTTGCCAGCCGAAAACGTTGCGGGTCGGATTGCCCCAGGGGGTGCAGCGGTATTCCTGGTTGCCGGCCAGATAATCGAGATAAAGCGTCGACTGGTTGAAAATCCATTTTTTGCCTTTTTCCCTTTGGATCCGGAAAATATCACGGAACAGGTTTTTAGCCCGGCGGCGGTCGAGGAAATGGTCGTGATCAGAGGCCCGTTCGTAGGCGTATCCGGGCGAAACTGTTATGCCTTCGACACCAAGGGTCATGGCAAAATCAAAAAATTCGGCAGCCTTTTCGGCGGTGGCGTTATCAAACAGGGTGGCATTAACGGTGACCCGGAAACCCTTGGCGACCGCTGCGCGGATGGCATCGGTGGCAATTTCAAACACGCCTTCCTGATCGACCGCTTTGTCGTGTTCTTCCTTGAGGCCATCAAGGTGAACCGAAAATGTCAGGTACGGGGTTGGTTCAAACAGGTGCATTTTTTTCTTCAGGAGCAATGCGTTGGTGCACAAGTAAACAAATTTTTTCCGGGCGACAATGCCGTCAACAATCTGCTTGATTTCTTTGTGGATCAAGGGTTCACCACCGGGGATGGAGACCACCGGGGCGCCGCATTCATCAACAGCTTTAAGGCTTTCCTCGACGCTGAGGCGACGGTCCAGAATGGGTTTCGGGTAATCGATCTTGCCACAGCCAGGGCACGCCAGATTGCACCGGAACAACGGTTCAAGCATCAGCACTAACGGGTACTTGTCGTTGCCCTTAAGCTGCTGTTTTATGATGTACGCGCCGACGCGCAACTGCTGTATCAATGGTACCGCCACAGGCTGACCCCTTATATTTATTCAAATTTCCAGCTTTCGCCTTTTGAAAGGCTTTATGGCCCTGTAATTGTGACAATTTCAAGGAATCGTCAAGCAAAATCGTAACAAATTGGTTATTTAGGTTTTGGCCGTATTCTGCTTATTCCCAATCCAGATCATCAGGCCGGGCAAAACCACAAGGGTGGCAATCAGGATCATGATAATAGCAATCGTCAGCAGCAGGCCCATGCTGGCGGTCCCGAGATGTGCCGATATCGCCAGGGTTCCGAACGAGCCGATGGTGGTCAGCGCGCTCAACAACACCGCCTTTGGCGTACTGGTGGAAAGCAATTTGGCGCTCATCTGCTCTTCCCGGGCGCGCAGCACCAGGTGGATGCCGCTATCGACGCCAAGCCCGATCAAAAGCGGAATGACAATAACGTTGGCAAAATTAAACGAAAGCCCAAAGGCTGCCATCGCCGCCATCGTCAGGACCCCGGCAAGGAATACCGGGATGGTGATTAGAGCAACGCTTGAGGCGCGGCGCAGGATCAGGAATAAAAACAGGATAATGGCAATAACCGCGGTGCCCGAGGCCTGGAGCATTGAGCCTTTGACGATCTTTCCGGCATTGTAGATTTGCACCGGACTGCCGGTGGCTTCTGCCACCGCCCCGGAAACCGTGGTGACGAAGACTTCCAGGCTTTGGCCATCGCTTAAAGGCTCCGCCGGGAACACCTCAAGGCGGAGACGCCCATCATCTGCCCGGTAACGCGAGGTCAAGCCTGGCGGCAAATCAGCCAGCACGATGGCCTCGGCCCCGAGCGCGGTTTCGAGCTTATCGAGCAGGCGCGGGAAATGGAAAAAAAGGTTCTGCTGCAAAAGCGCCTGTTTGTCGGCGGCATTGCGCTCATCCTTACCGTATTCTTCAAGCGCCCGGGCCAGCGCGGCCAGCGCGGTCGTGACTTTAAGGTCAGGCCGGGCGGTTTCAAGCGCGGTGACCTTTTCCCGGTAGGCGGCCAGCGCGGCGGCATTTTCTTCAACCGTCGGGGCCAAAGCCCTGGTCCGGTTCAGGAACACCGGGGTCAGGAAAATTGAGGTGGTGTCGATAATCTCAAGCTTGTCCTCCTGGTCGCCGGGGATGTAACTTGCCAATGTTACAACATCGTCAACCTCTGCAAGAGGGCTTAAAACTCCCTTGATTTCGGCCGCTTCGGAAGCATCATCGGCCAAAATCTGGATGACATAGGGCGAGGTTTTATCGCCGGAAAGCAAATCAAAAAAAGTTTCAACCGATTCCGATTTCGGGTCCTTCAAATTGATCGGGTCAAAATCGAAACGCACTAGGGGAATGGTAAAGATTGCCAGCGCGCCGGCCACCAGCCCGGCAAGCGCATTATTGCGGCCGTTTTTTTCGATAAACCCGGCTTCCTCTTTGGCGTGGACGTTAAAGACAACTTTCCCTTTTTTCAGCGGCATCAGCTTGAGGAGGGCGGGAAGGACGGTCATCGACGTCAAAAACGAGATAAACATTCCGGTCCCGGAAATCAGGCCAAGCTGGGCCAGGCCGGCATAATCGGTGGGTATAAACGCGTAAAATGCCAGCGCCGTTGTTGGCGCACACAACGCCAGCGGCGCACCCACCCCCACCGCGGTTTTCAAAAGCGCTTCATCTATCGGGCCGCCGCCGCGCACCTCTTCCTGGTAGCGCAACGAAAAGTGGATGGCGAAATCAATCCCCAACCCAATAAATAAAACCGCAAAAGCAATCGAGATGATGTTGAGGTAGCCGATCGCGAGAAACGCGAACGCCCCGGTCCAGATCAGGCCGACGGCAAGGGTCGTCAGCGCCGCCAGCACCATGCGGGATGAGCGGATACCAAAACCGAGCACCAGGGTCACCAGAAAGAACGACAGGATGCCCGACAAGGCCGCGCCATCGGACACGCTTTTCAGTTCATCGGAATTCAGGGCAATCTTTCCGGTAAAGCGGATGGTCACCCGGTCATGTCCAGCGGTCATTTCTGCCGCCGCCGCGCGGGCCGCCTGAAGCGACACCTTGGCTGATTGCAACCGGGTAAAATCAAGTACCGGCTGGACCAGCAAGAGACGCCGTTTGGCTTTAACCAGGTCCTCATCGTCAAGGAAAATCGCCTGCCACGACAAAACATCCCGGTTGCCGCGGGCAGCAGCCTCGGTGCTCCGGGTCAGCGGGGCCAGCACCGCTTCAAGTTTTTCCGGGGGGTCATCCCCTTCAAGGATGTCATCAACCGCCAGTGCCAGCACGTCAAAAAGACCCCGCAAACTTTGGTCTTCAGCGACCGCCGCCAACACCGGTTCGGCCGCTGCCAGCTGGACCGACAAATCGCTTAACGTTTCAGTATTTAAATAAAGAAAGCCGTTTTGTTCGAAAAATGGCCCGCCACCAGGGGCATAAACCGATGTGTATAAATTGGTTTGGGCCTTGAGCCTGGCGCCGAGCTCCAATTGCACCGCTTCGGCCTCTTCGGGGGTTTCGGCATCGATGACAATAACAAAGGAATTGGCAAACTGCGGGAAGGTTTCATTGAACTCGGCATAGGTTTGCCTGAACGGCAGGTCGCGGTCGATCATCTCATCGGTATCGGTGCGGATTTCGAAATTTTCGCTGATGAAAAAAATTGCAAACGCTGTTACAACGGCGACGCCGATGAGAAACAGGCCCGGTTTTTTAATCGCGCTGGCGGTAAGAGCCCGTAAAAAATTATGGATCGTTGTTATGGCTACGTTCATATAAGGCCTGATAAAGAAAGTTCAGTATGGTTATGAATTTTATAAAACGAGTTTATGGCAGGTTTTTGCCCGCCGTGAAAGGCTTGGCGGCCGCATTTCTTTTGGCGCTTTGCTTCCAGTCAGGCGCCTCGGCGTCCGAAGCCGGCGATGTCATTGATGCCTTCCACGCCGACCTGCTGACCACCATGCAAAATGCCAAAGCCTGGGGGTTCGAGACCCGCCGTGAATTTCTTGCCGGCCCGGTCAGGGACGCCTTTGATTCCGAAATTATGGTGCGCCTCGCCTCCGGCCCCAACTGGAAGACCTTCAGTGAGACGGAAAAAGCCGACCTGGCTGAGGCCTTTTACCAGTTCTCGCTGGCCACCTATGCCTCGCGATTCAAGGGCTATTCCGGACAGGAATTTGTCACCATCGAGGAAATACCGATGCGCAAGGGCCGCATTCTGGTCTCGACCAAGCTGGTGAAAAATGAAAACGAAGAGGTGATGATCGGCTATGTCATGTACCCCGAGCCGGATGGCGGCTATCAGGTGATCGACGTTTTTCTCGATGGCAAGTTTTCCGAACTCTCGCAACGCCGGTCCGAATTTTCCCCGATCATTCGTGATCGTGGTTTTACTGGCCTGTTATCCCTGTTAAAAGAAAAAGTATCCGACCTGGAGGCCGACGCGCTGGATGCATCATAAGCCCGCCCGGGTCGGGGTGGCTTTTAAGGGGGTTTCGTGTCCAAGTCAGAAAAATCCAGCCCGGCGACATCGAGCTTTTACTCGCACCCCCTGATGGGTGTCGGCCTTGCCAACCTTTTCCGCCTGTTCAGGCTTTATGGCTGGCCTGAGCGCGGCCACCGCGGCAAGGCTTTCATGTTTGCCTTAAGCGCGCTGGCGCGCACGCCGTTCGAGCTGATTGACCTGATCATGGTCGCGCTGAAGCGGAAATCCGTGGAACCCTTCGAAGCCCCGGTTTTCATCCTCGGCCATTGGCGCTCGGGGACCACGCATCTTTTAAATATAATGAGCAAGGCCGGCCGCTTTGCCTACATCTCTCCCTTTGCCACCGCCCTGCCAGGGTCGTTCCTGAGCATAACCAGGCTGTTCCGCCCGCTTTTGGTCAAAAGCCTGCCCAAGGGGCGCTATATCGACGGGATCCCGGTTGAAGCGGAAAGCCCGCAGGAAGACGAGATTGCGCTGTCCAACGTCACGCTCAATTCGTTTTTCCACGCGCTATATTTTCCCAAGGATTTTTATGAGACCTTCAACCGCGGTCTTTTCTTCGATGGGGTTTCGGCGGACGAGGTTGCTGAATGGAGTGAAAAGCTTCAGGCCTTTTACCTGAAACTCCAGATCGAAAACCCGGGCAAGCGGCTTTTGATTAAAAACCCGGTCTATACCGCCCGGGTTGAGGAAATCCTCAAAATTTACCCGGGGGCCAAGTTTATCCACATTTACCGCAACCCTTACAAAATCTTTTTTTCGATGCGGAATTTCTACCAAAAGCTTTTGGCGGAATTCCCGCTTCAGGAGCATGCGCTTGATAACCTCGATGATCATATCCTTAGCGTCTATACCCGGATGATGGCCAATCTCGAGCGCGATATTGCAAAAATCCCGGACGGGCATTTTATTGAGCTGAAATACGAGGACTTCCAGGAAAACCCCTTGAAAGAGCTTGAGAATATCTACGAGGCGCTCGATCTCGGCCCGTTTTCCGAGGACAAGGCTGCCTTTGAAGCCTACCTTCACAGCGTCAAGGGCTATAAAAAGAACGTCTATGATTTCCCCGACGCGGATCTGGCGCGGCTCGATATTCACCTGCGCAAATATATCCTGAAAGGCAGGTACCGGCGGCCATGATCAAAAAGGTTCTGAAAGGGTTGGGGGTTCTGGCAGCCGGTGGTTTGGCCATCGGCATTGTCTGGTATTTCCAGGCCCTCAAGGTTGACGGCGATCCATTACTCAAAACCTGCTGGGCGGTGGATATTTATGACGATGTCACCGGCGAAAAGGTCGTCGGCGCCGAAGACCTCGATTTCGATCCCGAAACCGGCACTGTTTTCCTGTCCGCCTACGACCGCCGCGCCGTCGCACGTGAGATTGAGGCCGGCAATGTCACCACCCAGGGCGGGATTTATACCTTTAAGGTTTCGGATATTACCGATGCATCCACCATGCAGGTCACCGACATCAGCCGCGGCTTCAAGCAGGCCGGCAACGAATTCCGGCCCCATGGGTTTGTTTTTTTTAATCCCCTTCACACATTAACACCCAGTCTTCTTGTTATAAATAGGCTTTATTCTATAGAAGACGGTCAGATAAAAATGAAACCAGCATTTTCTGGTTTTACCAATGAATTCCATATTTGGGTGTCAAACGGCACGGTTGTTCCAGAGGGTGTTTGCGACCCCTATGATCTAGTATTGACCCCGGCGATGTTTATTAGGGAATTCATTTTTACCGACGTAACCGGTAATTGTGAGGGTGGAATGTTCAACTCCAAAGGGGAAATAAGAATTTTATTAACAGAAAGACCCAGGGTAATAATAGATAACCTCGTTTTTCCAAACGGGATAATTTTAGGTCGGGATTTATTATTCGTTTCCCAAACAACAGATCATTCCCTCCTAATTATTAGTGGAGACAAAATAGAAAAAATAGGAAAAATTAAACTCCCCATTGCCCCCGACAATTTGACGATGGATGAAAACGATAACCTTTATGTTGCGGGATTTCCGAGCCTGCTGGATTATTTTTATTATATGAAAGGCTGGTTCGGGGTGAAAAAAAGCCCGAGTGCGGCCTACCGGATTTCGCCGGATGATTACCGCCAAGACCTTCTGTTCAAGGACGATGGCACCATGATTTCGGGGGCGACGGTGGCGCTCAGAGCCGGGGATTATTTGATACTGGGGTCGGGCTGGGACGATAATATCGCGATCTGTTCCGGAATGAATAGGCTGGATTGATGGCGACCTATAAAACAGCATTGGTGACGGGCGGGGCCGGGTTTATCGGCGCCCATCTGGTGGCGTTGCTGATCAAAGAAGGCGTCAGGGTCAAGGTGCTCGACCCCAATATCAAAACAAAAAACCTGCCCAAGGGGGTTATCGGTATCAAGGGCTCGATCCTTAATGCGAAAACCCTGAAAAAAACCATCGAAGGCCAGGACTGCGTGTTCCACCTGGCGGCGTTGACCCATCTCTGGGCCAAAAACAAAAAGGACTTTCACCGGATCAATGTTGAGGGCACCCGGGCGGTACTTGCCGCCGCCAAGGCGGCCAAAACCAAAAAGCTGGTGGTGACCTCGACCGAGACCATCCTGCGCGGCTGGCGCGAAGACAACCCGTTCCCGATCAGTGAACACGACCCCAAACCCAGCCTTGATGACATGGCCGGGCCCTATACCCGCTCGAAGCTTGAGGCCGACCGGCTGGTGCAAAAGGCCGCCAAGGAGGGTTTGCCGGTGGTCAGCGTCTACCCGACGGTGCCGATCGGCCCCGGCGATCACAGCCTCACCGCGCCGACCAGAATGGTGCTTGATTTTGTTCGCGGCAAAACCCCGGCCTACCTCAATGCGCTCCTGAACTACGTTACGGTCGAGGATGTCGCCTTCGGGCATTACCTCGCCGCCGAGCGTGGCTTGCCGGGTGAACGCTTTATACTGGGCGGGGAGAATCTGGCGATGTCGCACTTCCTGACCTATCTTGGCGATGCCTCGGGGCGGAAAATGCCAACCCGGCGCGTACCCTATGGGCTGGCCTATGCCACCGCTGTCGTTGCAGAATTCATTGCCGATTTTATCACCCGCACGCCGCCGGTGGCGTCAAAGGAAGGCGTGCGGCTGGCCTGCAATCCCTCGTTCGTTTCCACCGATCATGTTGAAAAACGCCTGGGCTATATTCCATCCTCGGTCAAGACCGCGCTCAAAGAAATGGTCCGCTGGTTTGAAGCTGAAGGGGTGCTGAAGTAAATTATTCCGCTGGGGTTAAATCGTCTTTGGAAAGATTGCCGAGGACATCGTCAAAAGATGCTTTCAGGATACTGACAATCTCATCGATATCGGATTTGGTGACCACCAGCGGCGGCGACAGCGCCACCGAGGTGACGGTGGGCAGGCCCCGCGAGATTAAACCCCGTTCATAACAGGCTTCCTTGATGCGGTTGGGAATTTTGGCGGTGGGTTTAAAGAAAAGCTTGTCCCCGGCGTCGGCCATCAACTGGATGCCGGCAAGCAGGCCGCGGCCGCGCACTTCTCCGACGTGGCGGTTGTTTTTGAAAACCTCGTTCAGTTGCCCGTGAAGATAAGCGCCGACCACCCGCGCGTTCTCGACCAGGCCTTCTTCTTCAATAATTTCGAGGTTTTTCAGCGCCAGTGCGCAGCCAATCGGGTGGCCCGAATAGGTATAGCCATGGGCAAAATTGCCGGTCTCCCGCGACCCTTTCACCAGAACATCGGAAATCGCTTCACTGATAAGGGCGCCAGACAATGGGAAATAGCCCGAGGTCAGGCCCTTGGCGCAGGCCAGCATATCGGGTTCGATATTATAAATCTCAGACCCCCAGTTGGCGCCGAGGCGGCCAAAGCCGCAAATCACCTCATCGGCGATCATCAGGATATCGTATTTCCTCAGAACCTTCTGAACCGCTTCGAAATACCCTTTCGGTGGCACGATCACACCACCGGCGCCGGTGATCGGCTCGGCAATAAAGGCGCCGACCGTCTCCGGCCCTTCCGCCACTATCATTTCTTCCAGCAGGCCAACAAGGCGGGCGACATAGGCGGCTTCGGTTTCCCCTGCCTGTGCGTGGCGGAAATAGTGGGGCATTTCGGTGTGAAGCACTTCCGGCAGCGGCAGGTTGTAGGGTTTGTGGAACGATGTGAGCCCGGTGAGGCTGGCCGATGATATCGAGGTGCCGTGGTACGAGCCTTTGCGCGAGATGATCTTTTTCTTTTCAGGCTGGCCCAAAATGTAATGGTAATGCCAAACCACCTTCATCAAGGTGTCGTTGGCGTCCGACCCCGAACAGCCGAAAAAAACTTTTGTGAGGTTTCCCGGCGCCATTTTGATCAGTTTTTCGGCAAGCAGGATTTCCGGCGGGTTCGACATGCCGGTAAAGCTGTGAAAATAGCTCAATTTCTCGGCCGCAGCTTTGAAGGTTTCCGCCAGCTCCTTGCGGCCATAGCCCACATTGACGCACCACAACCCGGCCATGCCGTCGATCAGGGAATGGCCCTTGGCATCCTTGATGCGGATGCCGTTGCCGCTTTCAATGATCTGCGGGCCGTTCTTCAATAGCTCGACAATATTGGTCTGCGGGTGCAGCAGGTTTTTGAGGTCGCGGTCGGCCAAATCATCGTAATGCGACATGTTTTTCACCGGGCACCCCTTTAGTAAATATTCTGGGCCACACCGCAACATTTTATGGGGCTAGTCAATGGCTTTTTCGATCAATTTCATTGGCTTTCAGGCATTGGTGTATTATGACTGCCGGACATGGAAAATTTTGCCAAAGAGATGGCGTGGATCGACACGCAAGGGGCCCGTATGACCCAGCTGGTCAATGCCTGGTCGGCGGTCAATTCCGGCAGCCATAACCAAGGCGGGCTGGCGCAAATGGGCGAGATTGTCACGGCGGCGTTTGCCCCGCTTGGTGCCGTCCTCGAGGTCCATGAAACCACCCCCGGCAGCCGCATCAATGAACAGGGCAAAGCCACCCCGGTGCGGTTTGGCCCGGTCTATCATTTCAAGAAGCGAAAAGGCGCCAACCGCACGGTTTTGCTGACCGGGCATCTGGATACGGTTTTCCCCAAGGATCATCCCTTTCAAACCCCGGTGGATCTGGATGACAACACCCTGAACGGGCCCGGCGTGGCCGACATGAAGGGCGGCATTCTGGTGATGCTGGTGGCCCTGGAGGCGCTGGAGCGATCTTCGGTTGGGAAAAACCTTGGCTTTGAAATCTTGTTGTCATCCGATGAAGAGATTGGCTCGGAAGGCTCAGGCCCTTATCTGGCCGACCGCGCCCGCCACGCCGATTTCGGCATGACTTACGAGCCCGCGCTGGCCGATGGCACCCTGGCTGGAAAACGCAAGGGCAGCGGCAACTTCAGCGTCGTAATGCGCGGCATCGCGGCCCATGCCGGCCGTGAGTTCGACAAGGGGGTAAATGCCATTACCGGGTTGTCTGAATTGATCGGGGACCTCACTGCCCTGAATCGCCAAAAAGAAGGCCTGACCATCAACCCCGGGGTGATCTCCGGCGGGGTGGCGACCAACGTCGTTCCCGACCTGGCGATCCTGAAATTCAATGTCCGGGTGGAAGACGATACCCAGCAAGCCTGGTTCGAGGAAAAGTACGCCGGAATTCTTAAGAAATACCAAAGCAAAGACGGCCATACGTTGGAGAGCCATGGCGGTTTTAACCGCCCGCCCAAGGTTTTGACCGAAGCCAATGTCAAATTGTTTGAAATTCTGAAAGGCTATGGCAAAAGCATTGGGGTTGATGTCACCTGGAAGCCAACCGGGGGGTGCTGCGAGGGCAACAACCTGGCGGCGGCAGGGCTGCCCAATATCGACACCCTTGGGGTCCGCGGCGGAAAGATTCATACCGCAGAGGAATTCGCCCTGCTTGACAGTTTCACCGAGCGCGCCAAATTAAGTGCGCTTTTGTTGTTGAATTATGCCGCGGGAAATTTCACTTTGCCAAAATAAACAGGACTTTTTGCCATGATGGTAATCCGGCCAGCGAGAGAAAATGATTTGGAAGCGATTTATGCCCTGTCGGTGGCCGCTGGCGCTGGCCTGACCACCTTGCCGACATCCAGGAAACGTCTAATCTCCGCTATCAATTGGTCGGAAGAAAGTTTCAAAAAAGAAGTTAAGGCCCCTGGGATTGAATACTATTTCCTGGTGCTGGAGGATACTGAGGCGGGAAAAATTGCTGGCACCACCGGGGTGTTCGCAACCGTCGGCCTGAAAAACCCGTTTTATAATTTTGAGATCAAGACCGAACGCCACCATTCCGATGACCCCGACGTTGACACCAAAACCCGCTCGCTTCATTTGGGCACCCCCTATAAGGGCGCTGCCGAGCTTGGCACTTTGTTTTTGCATAAAGATTTCCGGTTTGGTGGCAATGGTACGCTGTTGTCAAAATCGCGCTACATGCTGCTGGCGGCCTACCCCGGGCGGTTTAATCATAGGGTGATGGCAGAGATCAGGGGCTGGGTTGATGAGACCGGTGCCTCGCCGTTCTGGGAAGCCATAGCCCGGCACTTTTTCAAGATGGACCTGGCCGAGGCCGACCGCCTCAACAGCTTGGGTAATTACCAGTTTATTGCTGACCTGATGCCGCGCCATCCGATTTATATCGAAATGCTGCCGAAAAGCGCGCAAGAGGTCATTTCCATACCCCATGTGGAATCAGCGCCGGCCCAGAGGCTTGTCGAAAGCGAAGGGTTCCAGGTCAGTAATTTCATTGATATTTTTGACGGCGGTCCGTGCCTGGAAGCCCGGCTTCCGGAAATTCGGGCGGTAAAGGAAAGCAGCAATGCCGAAGTGGAATATGTTGCCGAGGATGACTGCCAGGGGCGCTACCTGATCGCCAATCCCGAATTGCAAGATTTCCGGGTTACCCAGGGACCGGTCAAGGAAATCAAGGGCGGGAGGATCGGGATCCCGGCGAAAACCGGAGAAGCCCTGGGTATCAAGCCCGGTGAGAATGTGCGTTTTGTCACCCTGAAAAGGAACACCTGAGCATGATTGAAGGCAAAAACTATATCGGCGGAAAATGGGTTCAAGGTTTGGGAGATGAATTCACCTCGGAAAACCCGGCCACCGGAAAGGTAATCTGGCGCGGCAATGAAGCAACCGCCAAGGAGGTAAACGGCGCTTTTGATACGGCGCACGAAGCTTACCTGGGCTGGCGCAAAATGCCGCTTGAAGGACGCATTAAACGCCTGCGCGCCTATACCAAGGTGATTGAGGATAACAGGGACAAGCTGGCCCGGGTCATATCCGATGAAACCGGCAAGGTGTTGTGGGATGCGATCAGCGAAGTGGCGGCAGTGATCGGCAAGGTGGAAAACTCTATCCGGGCTTACGGCGAGCGAACACCAACCCGGGAAGGCACTCTGGGGGCCTTAAGAACCCGGCTGACCCACAAGCCCCATGGCGTCATGGGGGTGATCGGGCCGTATAATTTCCCTTGTCATCTGGCTAACGGCCATATTATCCCGGCGCTGCTTGCCGGCAATACCGTTGTATTCAAGCCGAGTTCGTGGACGCCGTGGTCGGCCGAAATGATGATTGATTTCATGCATCAGGCGGGCATTCCGGAAGGGGTGGTCAACCTGGTCCAGGGCGGCCGCGATGTCAGCCAGGCGATCCTGGGCCATCCCAACCTGAAAGGGTTGTTGTTCACCGGCGGGGTACCAACCGGCAAACTTTTTGCCAAGGCCCTGGCCGAGCGGCTTGAGGTGATCGTCGCGCTTGAGCTTGGCGGCAATAACCCGCTGATTGTCTGGGACGCCGAAGACCTGGACGCGGCGGC
>SMVB01124423.1_pt1 | contig 21525 bp, 17 predicted proteins | sample 2456461 | NCBI WGS metagenome assembly SMVB01 (sample SAMN11095934, study PRJNA526329) | marine sediment metagenome | biome: Marine sediment; feature: Surficial sediment; material: Deep marine sediment; isolation source: Hadal surficial sediment | place: Pacific Ocean | collected 2014-05 | depth...
AGTCGAAGCCGAACTCGTTGTTGGTGCCGAAGGTGATATCCGAGGCGTAGGCGGCGCGGCGGTCGTCGTCGGGCATGTCGTGCTGGATGCTGCCGACGGTCAGACCGAGGAGCTCGTAGAGCGGCCCCATCCACTCCATGTCGCGGCGCGCCAGATAATCGTTCACGGTGACGAGGTGCACACCCTTGCCGCCGAGCGCGTTGAGGTAGCCCGGCAGCGTGGCGACCAGTGTCTTGCCCTCGCCGGTGGCCATCTCGGCGATCTTGCCCTCGTGCAACACCACGCCACCGATCAACTGCACGTCGTAGGGACGCATGTCGACGGCTCGGCGGCCGGCCTCGCGGGCGACGGCGAAGGCATCGACGAGAATATCGTCGAGCGATTCTCCGTCGGCGAGTCGCTTCTTGAGTACCTCGGTCTGGCCGCGCAAGTCGGCGTCGGAGAGCTTCTCCATCGCCGGCTCGAGCGCGTTGATCGGCCCCAGGTATTTCTCGCCGATGCGCTTCAGCTCACGGTCGTTGTGGGTGCCGAAGACCTTGGTGAGAACCGTATTGATCATGGGCTCGAGTTGAGGGTAATCGCGACGCTCGGGGGTGAACGGACGCGGGGAGGGCGTGCCGACCCGGGGCACGGCGCGAGAGCTGAGGCCGCGGCTCGCCGGGCGCACCACGGAACGACACGAGACATCGTAGCAGCCGCTTCCGCCGGCCGTAAACCGCGCCTACGCGGCGCCTCCATTGGCGCCGGTCGTAAAGACGTCGACGGCGTCGAGCACAATCATTCGGGTTTCGTCCTCGGTCGGGTGGTAGTCGATCTCGACGATGACGGCGTCACCGAGGTCCCAACCGGCCTCTTCGAGGCGCTCGGCCCACTCCACGGCGACCACGTGCCCCTCGCCGTAGAGCTCCTCGAGGCCGAGATCCGGCAGCGCGTCGGGACTGAGGCGGTAGAGATCGGCGTGAAATAGGCTGACCTCGCCGGGATGCTCGTTGATCAGCGTGTACGACGGGCTGCGCACCTCCTCGGCCTGCAGACCCATGCCCTCGGCGAGGCCACGAACGAATACCGTCTTGCCGGCGCCCAGCGGGCCGAACAGCAAGACGACCTCCCCACCGTGCAGGCGCTTGCCCAGGTTGCGGCCCACTTCGTACGTCTCCTCGGCGTTTCGGGTGACGAACTCGCGTGACGATCTCACTCTCCGCCCCCGGCGCCGAGCCCGCAGCCGGCGAAAGCATCGGGGAGCGCCTCGACGATGTCCGAGGCGATCAACGAGATCTCACCGACCCGCCCGGCGGCAATATCGCCCGCCTCACCGTGCAGGAATGCGGCCAGTCTCGCCGCCGCGAAGGGCTCCACACCCTGGCCGATGAGGGCCGCCAGCAGCCCCGTCAAAACATCACCCGATCCCGCCGTCGCCATGCCGGGATTGCCGGTCGGGTTGATCGCTACCCTGCCGTTCGGGTCGCACACCAGCGACCGGAATCCCTTCAAGATGACGATCGCCCCGCTGCGCTCGGCGAGTGCCCGCACCGCCGCCAGCCGGTCGGCCTGAACCTCAGCCGTGCTCATCCCGAGGAGGCGCCCCATTTCGCCCGGATGGGGCGTCAGAACACAAGGCGGTCCGATCGCGCCCAGCGCCTCCGGATCGCCGGCGAACGCGTTGAGCCCGTCGGCGTCCAGGACCACGGGCACGGGGCTCTCCGCAACGAGCTCGCGGACGAGCTGCTGCGTTTCCTCGGAGGTGCCGACCCCCGGGCCGACGGCGAGAACATCGGCGGCCTCCCCGAGCGCCGTCAGGCCCGCCTTGGCAGCGAGGCCGAGGCCACCGTCGCTGTCGGTAGCGTGCGGCCTGACGAGGGCCTCCGCCACCAAGCCGGCGACGATCTCGTGGACGGAATCGGGCGCCCCTACGGTCACCAAGCCGGCGCCCCCTCGCAGCGCGCCCCGTGCCGTCAACGCCGCCGCCCCCGCCATTCCGGGGGCCCCGGCGACGATCAGCACGCGTCCATAGCTACCCTTGTGCGTATCGGCCTCGCGCGGCTCGAGCGCGAAGGCGCATTCCTCGGGTGTGATGAGCTCGAGAGCGCTCTCCACCGCGTCGATGGCGGCCTCGGGGATGCCGATGTCGACGACGCTGAGCTCGCCGATAAGCTCGCAGGCGGGCGGGAAAGCATGGCACAGCTTGGGCGCCGCGAACGTGACGGTCAGATCGGCGTCGACCGCCGGGCCGGCGACCTCACCGTTGTCGGCCGCCAGGCCGCTCGGCAGATCCACCGCGACGACGATCGCCCCGGAGTCGTTAATCGCCTCGACGACGGCGCCGAAGTGACCGCGTAGCGGACCGCTGATTCCGGTGCCGAACAAGGCGTCGACGATGCAATCGAAGCCGACGATCTCGTCGGCGCATTGCTCCCACGATTCGGCGTCGGGCACCTCGACGACGTCGACACCGATCGCCACGGCGATGCGATGGTTCTCGGCCACCGACCCGCGCAGGTCGGGCGCGGCGGCAAACAGGTAGGCGCGCACCGCCCGTCCCGTGCTGTAAAGGTGTCGCGCCACGACAAAACCATCGCCGCCGTTGTTGCCCTTACCGCACATCACGGCGATCAAGTCCGGGCCGTCGTCGCCGAAGTACTCGTCCATCGACTCGACGACCTGGACGCCGGCGTTCTCCATGAGAACGAGCTCGGCGATGCCGTAGTCGTCGATGGCGGCGCGGTCGCAGCGCCGCATTTGCTCGCTGTTGAGAACCTTCATGGTGCTCGGATTATAGCTCCGCGCTTGCACCGTCATGTCCTCAACGGGGCTCAAATCTGCCGGAATGTTGCCGCCAACAAGCCCCTCAGCGCTCTTCAGCGCCCTGCTATACTGCGCTCTGCGCGCCTGCCTCCCTCCCAACCCCTCCAATCCATGTCTCTCCGCATCCTGCGCCTGATGACCGCCGGCGAGTCCCACGGCCCCATGCTCGTCAGCATCCTCGAGGGATTGCCGGCCGGCATCCCCGTCGACATCGGGGCGATCGATGCCGATTTGAAGCGCCGCATGGGTGGCTACGGGCGCGGCAAGCGGATGAAGATCGAGAACGACCGCGCCCGCGTCGTCGGCGGCGTGCGCCACGGCGAGACGCTCGGCAGCCCGATCGCCTTCCTGATCGAGAACAAGGATTGGCCCAACTGGGAACACGTCATGGGCGTCGAGGCGCCGGCGGCAGCCGGCACCACGAGCGGGGCCGCAGGGGTCCCCGAGGGCGCTACCGACCCCGGTGCCGCGGGTGGCGCCGTGGCCGAAAGCGGCAACGCGCCGGCGACCGCCGCCGACCCGCGCCGGGTCAGCAGGCCGCGCCCGGGCCACGCCGATCTTGCCGGTGGCCTCAAGTACGATCGCTCTGACCTACGCGACATTCTCGAGCGCGCCAGCGCCCGCGAGACCGCCAGCCGTGTCGCCGCCGGCGGGTTCTGTAAACAGTTTCTCGCCGCTCTCGACATCGAGATCGCCAGCCACGTGGTCCGCATCGGCGGCGCCGCGCTCGAGGCGGCGGTGGTCGACTTCGACACCATCCGCGCCACGGCCGACGGCTCGCCGGTGCGCTGCGTCGATGACGACACCGGGCGGCGCATGATCGCGGCGATCGACGAGGCCACTGACAACCTCGACACGCTCGGCGGCGTGTTCGAGGTCGCAGCCCGCAACATACCCCCCGGCCTCGGCAGCCATGTGCAGTGGGACCGCAAGCTCGACGCCCGCATCGCCCACGCGATGGTCTCGATTCCGGCCCAGAAGGCGGTCGAGATCGGCGACGCCATCTGGGCGGCCGGCCAACCGGGCTCGGCGGTACACGATGCCATCACGTTCGACGCTGTGAACCGTGTCTACGAGCGCCCCACCAACCGCGCCGGGGGCACCGAGGGCGGCGTGACCTACGGCGGCGAGCTTCGCGTCCGCGTCTTCATGAAGCCGCTCTCGACCCTGCGGCAGCCCCTCGCCTCCGTCGACATCGACACCGGCGAGGCCATCGAAGCCGTCGTGCAACGCACCGACACCTGCGCCGTGCCCGCCGCCGCCATCGTCGGTGAAGCGATGCTGGCGCTGGTGCTCGCCGACGCCTGCCTGGAGAAGTTCGGCGGCGATAGCCTGGTCGAGACACAGCGCAACTGGCGCGGCTTCCTCGAGCAGATCCGCGAGTTCCCGCCGCAGCGCTGACGGCGCACCGGAAGGCTCCGAGTTTTGTCCCTCCCTCCGCTGAAGGCGGGCGAGCGGCTCGACGGGGCCCCGGGCCACTGCTGACATCGTGCACCGCGTTCATCAACGCCACCTTCGAGCGTGTCGCCGTGTCACATGTCGCCCGGGCGCGGCGGTGTTTGGCTCCCTTTCCAGGCTTCGCCCGGTAGCAGCCGAACAAGACGCTCGAGGACCATTGCCAGTGCGTCATCGAAATCAAAGGCCACCCCAGGCCTCAACAGAGGACCGATATCACCGCGAAAGCTGGGGTCGCCTGCCTTGTCGTGGAGGTTGGCCTCGAACTGGGCCCGCGACGCCGCATGTCCGCCCTCGCGCATGTAGCGCTGGAAGCAGGCGAGCAATGTGCCCGGGTCGATGAGGTCTCGGTTGAAGGCGCACCAGAGGTCGAACAGGTCTCGCCCCTTCTTGCGCTGATACAGGGCCCTGAGCTTGGTGGCGAGCAGCTCGTTGACGTCGAACGTCGTCAACTCCGCCTCGCCCGTGAACCAACGGTTGTCGATTCGCAGGCGTGCCTTCGTGTAGCCAAGCTCGGTGAAATGCTCTCGGGAGTTGATCTCGATCTTGAGCCGCAGCGGAATCGCCGGCGAATCCTCCGACTTGAATCGGTAGAGGAGGTTGACGCACCCCGCCTTCCGAACGCGTCGTGGTTCACCGAGCCAAGGGTCGAGGGCTCCACGCAACGAGTCGAGGGTCTCCCCGATCGGCACCGGAGAAACCTGCACGAGATCGATGTCCTCCGAATAGCGTGTCGCCGGGCTCAGATAGAGCTTGTGCAGGGCGGTCCCACCACGAAATGCCAGGCGCTCGGCGATGGCGGGAACCCGGAACATCTCGACAAGGGCGCGGCTGATCACCAGATCTTGCTCGACCCAGGCGTCGTGGCCCCACGGCGCGTGCTTCCGCCACTCCGTAATGAAGGCGACCGGGATCATAGGTCGGGCTCCACTTTTTCGTTGATTGCAACGTTCCACCTTGCGTCGCGCAGTGCGCCCGTAGCCTTCGTCCAGGGGGCAAGAGCGACGGTGAAGACCCGCCGTTCAGACAGAACGGGCTCAAGATGCACCGCGAGGTCTCCTGCTTCGACGAAGCACAGAAGATATCCGAGCCGCTGCACCCACGCCGTTGGTGCGCGGCGAGCTTCGTGCGCCAGGCGTTCGCCGTTCATCGACTCGGCGAGCTCCAACAAGACCGTCGCCACGTTGTCGAGGTAGCCGCAGCGGCCGGCGTAACCCACCAACTCGAGGGCGGTGGCCTCTGGAGAGGCGATTCGGATGATGCCGGTGGGGGTGTTCCTCTCGACGACGGTGGTCGCTCCCATGTCTTTCCGTGCGACGAACTCCACACGTACGCCGCCACAGTGCAAACTGCGGCGGGGTCTCGGCACGACGAGCTGGAACACCATCGGCTGTTGATGGGCGGCACCGTGATATCGAGCCGAGCTCAAAAGCCCGACGTAGTAAGGCTCGCCGAGATGCTCCATGAGAAACGGGACGAACTGATCGGCGGGCAGGCATCCGAGGCTGCGGTACTCCGGTGGCACGATGACGTGGAAGCCACGGTAGGGATCGGCAACCCATCCCTTTTTCTTCAGCCTTCGTAGAGCGGCGCGGGTGGCCGGGAGGTTGGCCCCTAGGGCTTGCGCCGCATCGTCGGTGGTGAAGTGGTAGCGGCCATCGCTTTGAAGATCTTGGATGTAGCTGGCTGCCGAAGACATTTCTTAGTCTGTAGTATCATAATACGACGTTTTTCATCGTGTTATGCATATTAAGACTCTATCGTAAATGTCCATACTCTCATAATATCCAAATATTCATCGTGTAGTGCAATACAACACTTTATCTACCAACGGATCGCAAAGTGAGCGCGCGTAGGGGGAAAAGGCGAGCGGCGAAAGGGCACCGGAGACGCATTGCGCAGTACCCCGAGGAGCCGGACCTACCCTACGCGCCCAGCACTTCACGCGCCGCGGCGATGGCGAAATCGATATCGGCGGCGTCGACGTCGCGGTGGGTCACAAAACGCAAGACGCCGAGCCCGGTCTTCAAGCAGGCGACACCCTGCTCCCGCAGCCGATCGCGAATCTCCTCGGCGGTAGCGGCGCAACCCGAGACATCGATCACGACGATGTTGGTGTCGCAATGGCCGTGGGCCAGCTCGACGCCATCCAGCCTTGAGAGCCCGGCGGCCAACCGGCGGGCGTTGTCGTGATCCTCGGCCAGGCGCTCGACCATCTCCGCGATCGCTACCCTGCCCGCCGCCGCCACGACGCCCACCTGGCGCATGCCGCCGCCGAGGAGCTTGCGGGTCCGCCGTGCATCCTCGATGAGGTCGGCGGATCCAGCGAGCAGCGAGCCCACCGGTGCGCACAATCCCTTGGAGAGGGAAACCATCACGGTATCGAAGCCGGCGGCGAGATCGGCCACGGTCGTGTTGCCGGCGACCGCGGCATTGAACAAGCGCGCCCCGTCGAGGTGCAGCGCGGCGCCGCGGGCGCGCGCCAGCCGTTGGATCTCGGCCGTCGTGTCGGTGGGCCACACCCGCCCGCCGGCCATGTTGTGGGTGTTCTCGATGATCACCAGCGAGACCCGCGATTGGATCGACGGTCGTTCCGCCAGTGCCTCCTCGACGCCAGCGGGGTCGAACACGCCGTGGTCGCCGACCAGAACGCGCGGTTGCACGCCCGAGAGCACCGCCATCCCCGAGAGCTCCCAGTCGTAGGAGTGGCCGCTGCCCTCGATCAGAACCTCATCCCCGGGGCGGGTGAGCAGGTGGATGGCGATCTGGTTGCCCATCGTGCCCGTCGGCACGAAGAGGGCCGCTTCGTGCCCGAGGAGCTCGGCACACTCCTCCTGGAGCGCGCGCACCGTCGGATCCTCGCGATATACGTCGTCGCCGACGTCCGCCTCCGCCATCGCCCGCCGCATGCGCGCGGTCGGCATTGTGACGGTGTCTGACCGCAAATCAACCGTCCGGCTCATTCAAGCCCCCCGGCACCCGGCCGACCACCGGCCGTCACGCTTCCGGTGGTGCGGAAGGACTCTCCAGAGCGTGACGGCGCCGGCATCAGCACGCGGCCAGCGCCTTTCTAAGGTAGGCGCCGGTGTGGGAGAGGGGCGCCGCGGCGATGTCCTCGGGCGTGCCCTCGGCGACGATCCAGCCGCCGTCGTCGCCGCCCTCCGGCCCCAGATCGATGATCCAGTCGGCCGTCTTCAGGAAGTCAAGATTGTGCTCGATCACCACCACGGAAGCGCCGGCGTCGACCAGGCGGTTGAGAGAGAACAGCAGCTTGGAGATGTCGTCGAAGTGCAATCCGGTGGTGGGCTCGTCGAACAGGTACAGCGTGTTGCGGCCGGGTTTTTCGATGAGATGGGTGGCGAGCTTGACGCGCTGCGCTTCGCCTCCCGACAGGGTGGTCGACGGCTGGCCGAGCCGGAGGTAGCCGAGGCCAACGTCCTCGAGCACCTGCAACCGCCGGGCGGTCGACGCAATGTCGTGCAGGAAACGACGCGCCTCGCTGACCGTCATCTCGAGGACCTCGCGGATGTTCTTGCCGCGGTACTCGACGTCCAGCGTTTCGGCCCGGTAGCGGCTACCCTCGCACTCTTCGCAGGGCAGGCTGACGTCGGGCAGGAACTGCATCTCCACAATCACCTCGCCGCTCCCCGCACAGGCGTCACAGCGGCCGCCGGCGACGTTGAACGAGAAGTGCCCGGCGGTGAAGCCGCGCGCCTGCGCCCCGCGCGTCGCCGCGAAGGCCGCCCGGATGCCGTCGAACGCCTTGAGATAGGTGACCGGATTCGAGCGCGAGGACCGCCCGATCGGCGACTGGTCGACGAGCACCACACGATCGACCTGATCGGCGCCCTCGATACGGTCGTGGTCGCCGATCTTCTCCTTCCACGCGCCCAGGCGCTGCCGCAGGCCACCGTGCAGCACATCGTGGATCAGGGTGCTCTTGCCCGAGCCCGAAACCCCCGAGATGCAGCACAGCACGCCGAGAGGAATCTTGACGTCGAGGTCCTTCAGGTTGTGCTCGCGCGCGCCGACCACCTCGAGGTAGCCGGCGGCCGGGCGCACGCACGGGGGTTGCGGGATGGTCTTGTCGCCGCGCATGTACTGCGCCGTCAACCCGCTCGCGGTCGCCAATTCGTGCGGCGGCCCTTCGAACACCAGATCGCCACCACGCTCGCCGGCCCCCGGGCCGAGGTCGATGAGATGGTCGGCGATATTGATCATCTCGCGATCGTGCTCGACGACGATGACGCTGTTGCCGAGGTCACGGAGGCGCCGCAAAATGCCGATCAGACGCTCGTTGTCGCGCGGGTGCAAGCCGATGCTGGGCTCGTCGAGGATATACATCGCGCCGACCAGCGAGGAGCCCAGGCAGGTGGCCAGGTTGATGCGCTGCGCCTCACCCCCCGACAGCGTGCCGGTGAGCCGGTCGAGGGTCAGGTAACCGACCCCGACCTCTACCAGGTAGGCGAGGCGGAAGCGAATCTCGGCCAGCAGCCGCTCGCCCACCGTTTCATCGGCGTCCGACAGATCGATGTCGCGGAAGAACTCCTCGGCGCGCTCGATGCTCATCGCCAAGATCTTACCCAGGGTCAACCCGGCGACCTGGACGTTCAGAGCTTCGCGGCGCAGCCGCGTGCCGTGGCAGCCGTGGCAAGCGACATAGCCTCGGTAGCGGGCGAGCAGAACGCGCACGTGCAGCCGGTAGTTCTTTTTCTTGAGCCGTTCGAAGAAACCGAGGACCCCCGGAAAGCCGTCGGAACCCTCGAGAACGGCGCGACGCTCGGCGGGCTCCAGACCCTGCCAGGGAACGTCCATCGGGATCTCACGGGCACCGCAGAAGTCCCGCAGTCGCGTGCGCCAACGCCCGCGACTGGCCTTGTCCCACGGCTCGATGGCACCGTCCTCGAGGCTCAACGTCTTGTCGGGGACTACCTTGTCGAGATCGACCTCAATGATGTTGCCAAAGCCCTTGCACTCGGGGCAGGCACCGTAGGGGTTGTTGAACGAGAACAGGCGCGGCTCGGGTTGCAGAAAGTCCAGATCACACTTCGCGCAGCGGAAGCGGCGGTCAAACGGGTGCTCGCTCGCGGTCGACTCCTGCCCGGCGCCACCCTCGTCGCCCTCGGCGGCGACGAACGCGGTCGCCCGGCCGTCGCCCTCGTTGAAGGCGATCTCCATCGAATCGACGAGGCGATCGCGAGCCTCGCGGTCGAGCTTCGCCCGGTCGACGATGACATCGACGGGACCGCTGCCCAGCGCCTTGGCCACATTCTGCAGCGAGCGCACCGACATCTCGAGCATCCCGTTCGCGTGCCGGAGGCGGCGAAACCCCTGCTGCAGCAATCCCAGAAGAACCTCTTTCCGGCCCTTGATCGGCCGCGGCAGGTGGGCCCGGAACGTGATCACGACGCGTTGGAGGGGAGCGGTATCGAGCAGTGAGTCCACCACCGCGCCCGGGGCATCGGCACGGACAACCTCACCGCACGAAGGGCACACGGTGCGCCCGACCCGGGCGAACAACAACCGCAGGTAATCGTGCACCTCGGTCGTTGTCGCCACCGTCGAGCGCGAGCTGCGCGGTGGCACCTTCTGCTGTATGGCGACGGCCGGGCAAACGCCCTCGATGGCGTCGACGGCCGGCTTCTCCATGCGCTCGAGGAACTGCCGCGCATAGGCGGACAGCGACTCGACGTAGCGACGCTGGCCCTCGGCGTACAGCGTGTCGAAGGCGAGGCTCGACTTGCCCGAGCCCGACACACCGGTGATCACGACCAGCTTCTGGCTGGGTATGTCGACATCGATGCCCTTGAGATTATGGACCCGCGCGCCGCGAATCGAGATCGGCTGGCGCGCGGCCAATGCGCCTTTGGAGATACGTCGAGCAGACATGAAGCTGGTCCCGGAAGAACAAAGACTCCGCCGCCGACCGTGGCCCGTGTCGAGCCCGTCACCGGCGACCGAAACCTCCATGTTAGCCTGCATTTCTCAACAGGTCGCGAAGCGAGCGGCGACAACGACAAGCGACGCGGCGGTTCGAGCCTGCGTACCCTGTCCCGTTGAGAAATGCAGGTTAGAGTCTCACTTTTCCCCAGACGATCATGCCTCCCGTCGAGCCTTCATCCCGTCAAACCGTCCTCGTCGTGTGCTTCGGGAACCTGTGTCGCAGCCCGATGGCCGAGGCTCTCCTGCGCCAGCGCCTGCCCGCCGACCGGTGGGAGGTCCTTTCCGCGGGAACCCACGCCATCGGCGATGACGCTCCCACCGCGGGCTCCCGCGACGCCGTCATCAAACTCGCCGGCCTCGACATCTCGCAGCAGTGCTCCACGCCGCTGACCGTCGACGTGTTGCGTTGCAGCGACCACATCTTCACGATGTCGCGCCAACAAGCGCTCGAGGCCGCCGCCCTGGTACCGACGGCGGCGCCGCACATCCGGCTCCTGGGCGCTTTCGTGCCGGCGACCGGCGCCGCGCGCGAGAGCGCCGATCCCTACGGCGGCCCAGCGGACAGGATGGAGATCCCCGATCCGATGGGCGGCGACGCCGAGGAGTACGAGGCCTGCTGCATGCGGCTCATCGATTGCACCAACGCGGTGGCCGCGTGGTTGGCCGCCGGCGCCGCGGCCGCGGAAGCGCCCGGCCCGGTTACCGATTGGATCGACTAGCAGGCCGATGAAATCGGCCCGCGATGACCGTCTCATGGGTAGAGAACGTGATGTCCGAACCGGCTGACGAGCACTATTTCGCCCGCGTCGAAGAGCATTTCGGCCGCCGCCGCGGCGGCCCGCTCGTGCTCTCGCCGAAGGACTGGCGACTTCTCGAGAAATGGCACGAGAGCGGCATTCCGCTGCGTATCGTGCTGCGTGGCATCAACCAGACATTCGATCGATTCGCTGATTCCGGGCCGCGACCCGATCGCGTCAACTCGTTGCGGTATTGCGAGCAGGAGGTCCAGGCAGCGTGGCAAGACTACCGCGGCGCACAGCGAAGCGGAGAACGCGGCGCCGAAGCCGTTGGGTTGCCCGCCGCATCCGCACACTTTCGTGCCGTTTCTGCGGTTTGCCGCTCCGCGGCCGACGACGTGGACGACGTCGCCGCAGCCTATCTCATCGCCGCCGCCGACGAGCTCGACGAGCTCGAACGCATCGCCGCGTCCGGCAACGGTGGTGGAGCGCGCTCCATCGACCGCAGCGCCAGCGCCCTCGAGAGCCGCTTGCGCGACGAGCTGGACGCGCTCCCGGCAACCGATGCGCTCACCGCTCTGAGCCTGCCGTCCTTCAGTCCCTACGAGGCCTGACCCGACGCGCGCCTCTCTGCCCGCTCGCCGTTACCTGGACCTTCGGCTGTTGGCTGGGAACCGGCGGATCCGTGCCGCCGCGGACCGCGGTCGTGGCGCTCGCGATCTCGATCGGTTTGACGGCCGCCGCGGTGTGCCATGGGTCGGTCTTCCGCTCTCGGCGGATGCCGCGTTGTCGGCGGGTTTCGTGGCCCTTGGCCGTCGCCGTGGCTGTGGCGATCGTGCCGCTCGGCGGTTTGGCCCTCGGCGCCGCCGCTTCCCGACCACCCGAAGCGGCGCGCCTCGCCGACCATCCGCGCGGCGCGCAAGGCCCCTGGCGGGTACGGGGCCGGCTGCGCACCGACCCGATGCGGACCGGCTCCGGTTGGGTCGTCGACCTCGGCGCCGACGCAGTATTCGTCGACGGAACCTGGCGCGAATGGCCGTTGCGCGTTCGCACAACCGTGTACGAGACCGACCCGCAGCCCGATTGGATCGCCGGGGACCACTTCGAGGCTTTCCTGCGGTTGCGTCCCGACCGACCACCGCGCAATCCGTTGGTCGGCGTGCGCCCGAGCTTACGCGCTTCCGGTGCCGACGTACGGTCTTCGTTGAAGAGCTTCCGCCAACTCCGCCGGCGGCCCGGCGGCACCACTGCGGCACGACGACTGCTCGCCGCCGCACGAATGTCGGTGCGCCGGGCCACGGCGACCCAATTTCAGACGCACGCCCCGTTGGTCAACGCCCTGTTGCTCGGCGAGCGCGGCGAGATTCCCGGCGCCTTGCTCAACGCCATGGCGCGAACCGGCTTGATCCACGTGATCGCCATCTCGGGGCTCCACGTCGGTATTTTCATCGCCGTCGTGTTCGCAATGCTACGCGCCGCCGGCATGGCGATACCTCGGGCCGCCATCGGCTGTCTCCTCATGTTGCCGATGATCTACGCCTTCGTCGTCCCCCGCCCCGCCGTCGCCCGAGCCTGTATCATGGCGGCGGCCATCCTCGGCGGCGTCGCTCTCGGCCGGCGCACCTCGGCGTTCAGCGGGTTGGCGCTCGCCACCCTTGTGCTCACCTTTCGCGACCCTTGGGTCGCACGAGATGTCGGCTTCCAGCTAAGCACGGCGGCGACGGCGGCGATCCTCGTGGTTGGCCCTCCGGGTCGCGCCTCCAACCGGGTCAGCCGGGCCGTTGTGGGCTCGTTGTTGGTCTCCTGCGCCGCTCAGGTCGGCGTCGCGCCGATGCTCGCGGCCGCGACCCACCGCTTGCCGTTGGTCGCCGTTCCCTTGAATCTCGTGGCCGTCCCCGCGGTCGGTGTCGTCATCGTCGTCGCCGTCGGCACCCTCGCCGCCGCCGCCGTCGGCGCCGATCTCGTCGCGCACGCCGGTGCGGCGCTGGCGGGTGCTGCACTCGATACGCTGGAAGCACTCGTGGGCGCCGTCGATGCACCGGGCCGCTCCGTCCTCGTCCCCGCCGCCGCCGTCGGCTGGTTGCTGCCCTCGGCGTTCGTAGCAATCGCCCTGCTTGCCGCCGGCAACCGTGCCGCGGCACAGCGGTCAAGCGCTTTCGGCTCGCTCCTCGGTGGCGCCTTCGCCCTCGCCCTGATCGCCGCGGTCCCGACCATAATCGCCGTTACCACGCCCTACCCGCGTCCATCCACGGGCCACATCCGCCTGGTGGTGCTCGATATCGGCCAAGGCGATGCTCTGGTCGTAGAAACCCCCCAAGAGACAGTGCTCGTAGATACCGGCGGCAGCCCGACGAGCGACTTCGACCCCGGTGCCGCGGTGATCGCCCCGGCCCTTCGGGCCCGCGGTTCTCGCTCGCTCGACGCGGTGGCGATCACCCACTTCCACGCCGATCACGCCGGCGGCGTGCGCGGCGTGCTGGCGGAGCTTCCGACCCGGCAGGTGTGGGCGCCGAGCGCGACGGCCAACGACCCCGCGTCGGCGCGCTTCGCGGCCGCTATCGGCGATACGCCAGTCGTCACGCTTGCCGGCGGCGACCTGCGGCGCGTCGGCGAGTGCACCTGGCGCGTGCTTCATCCATCGGGGCGCTGGCTCGAGAGCGGGGGCGCTCCCGTCTCCAACAACGGCTCGCTCGTCCTGGCGCTGGCCTGCGGCGGCCGCCAGATCCTGCTGACCGGCGACACCGAGCGGGCCGCCGAGCTCGACTACGCCGGCGGCAGCAGTGAACTCCGTTCGATGGTGCTGAAATCCCCGCACCACGGCAGCTCCACCTCGAGCACCTCTGTGTTGCTCGATCGGATCGATGCCCGACACGCGGTCATCTCCGTGGGCTGGCGTAACCGCTTCGGCCTGCCGAGCAGCGAGGTCTTGGAACGCTACCGGAAGCGTCAGATCGCCGTCTACCGCACCGATCGTGACGGCGCGGTGAGCATCGACGTCGGCTCTCGAATCCGGGTGCGCGCCGAGCGCTGGTCGGCCGGCCGCGGCCGTGAGCGCCGCGGCGGCTGGCTTCACTGATGATGGAGGTCGGGGTCGAAGCAGGCGCGGCAGCGCGCTTCGTACACCTCCTCGGCGCCCACCACGACCCGCTCCTCGCTGGCAATGAGGCGCTGTGAATGGTTCGCCGGGGCCCCGCACTGGATGCAGATCGCCAGAGTCTTGGTGATGTACTCGGCAACCGCCAACAACTGAGGAATCGGCTCGAAGGGGCGTCCGAGATAATCCTGGTCCAGCCCGGCGACGATCACCCGACACCCTGCGGAGGCCAGACTCTGGCAGACATCGAGCAGGCCATCGTCGTAGAACTGCGCCTCGTCGATGCCGATGACGCGGGTACGTGGATCGACCGCTGCATACAGTTCGGCCGATGTGGTGACCCGCTGGCTCGAGATGCGCTGCCGATTGTGCGACACGATGTGGTCTTCGTCGAATCGATCGTCGATACGGGGCTTGAAGACCTGTACGCTCTGGCGGGCGATCTCGGCACGGCGCAAGCGACGGATGAGCTCCTCGCTCTTGCCCGAGAACATGCTGCCGCAGATCACCTCGATCCAGCCGCGCCCTCGGGTATGGCCGCTGGCCTCCGGGGAGCGTATGTCGACAGCCTCCGTGGCGGCGGCGCCTTCGAGAGCGCTGAGATCGCCCCGCACGTCACTGTCCAATTCGATTCCCTCCGCACGCACGCCGATTATCGAACAAGCGAGAAACCGCGACCCGGTGCTATGATCCGGGCTCTTCCGGCCTTTCAACCCACAGTAGCCCGTCCCCGTGGACACCGCCACTAGCTCGAATTCGTCGGATCCGGCGATCCGTTGGGATCACGTCATCGACCGGATCAACGCGCTGCGACGCGGCCTCCTGGCGGTGGTGATCGCCCTCCTGGTCGGTACCGCGGCCGGCTGGGGCGTCGCCGATCGGGTATTCAATTTCTTGGCCGCGCCGCTGACGACGGCGCTCCTCGAGGCTGACCGCGACCCGCGCCTCGTCTTCACGCACCTGAGCGATCCGTTCGTCATCTACTTCAGCGTCGCCCTCCTGCTGGGGCTGCTCCTGGCGCTGCCGGTGATCATGTCGCTGTTCTGGCGCATCGTCGCGCCCCTCGGCCTGGGCCGCGGCGTGGCCAAGGCGTTCGCCTTCGTCACCGTGTCATCGATGTTGTTCCTGCTCGGCCTGGCGTTCGGCTATTGGGTGTTGCTGCCGTTCGTCGTTCGCTACCTGCTCGGCGTCGCCGAGCAGTTCCGATACGCGGTTACCATCCGCGAGTACCTTGGTTTCGCGCTCCGCATGCTCATTGCGATGGGGATCTCGGCGCAGCTACCGCTCGTCAGCTTCGTCCTCGCCCGCTTCGGGTTGGTCACCGCCCGGCGCATGCTCCGCTGGCTCCCCTATGCCGTGCTCGTCGCTTTCGTGCTCGCCGCCTTGATCACGCCACCCGACGGCATCAGCCAGGTTCTCGTCGCCGTCCCGATGCTGATCCTGTATCTGATCGGTGTCGTCGTCGCGGCGCTGGCGGCGCCGCGACAGGGCGTGTGACAGGTCCGGTCAGGGGGCCTGCTCGGAGAGCTTGACCTCGTCCCAAAGCGCGTCCATCGCCTCGAGATCGCCGGCCTCCCCGGAGACGATCCGCGCCTCGATGGCCCGGAACCGACGCTCGAACTTCTCGCTCGCACGACGCAGCGCCACCTCGGGCGACAACCCCAGGTGGCGAGCGAGGTTGGCGATCGCGAACAGCAGGTCACCGATCTCCGCTTCGACCGCCGGCGAGCGTCGTTCGGCGTCCCGATCCGCTTCGGCGACCGCTTCCTCGACCTCGGCGAGCTCCTCACGAACCTTGACGAGAGTGGCGGCCGCATCGGGCCAGTCGAAACCGACATGGGCGGCGCGGCGGCCGAGCTTTTCGGCACGAGCGAGGGCCGGAAACGCCGCCGGGATGTCGTCGAGCACCGAGCCGCCGCCGCGCTCGTCGCGTTTGATGGTTTCCCAGCGCTCCAGAACCTCATCGGCCGTCTCCAGGCGAGTGTCGCCGAAAACGTGCGGATGGCGGCGTACGAGCTTGTCGGTGATCGAATCGATGACGTCTTGAACGTCGAACTTTCCCTCTTCGCCCGCCATCTGGGCAAGAAACACGACCTGCAGCAAGAGGTCGCCGAGCTCGGCGGGAAGCGCCTTCATGTCGTCGTCATCGATCGTTTGCACCACCTCGTACGCTTCCTCGAGGACGTAGCGGCGCAGCGAACGCAGATCCTGCTCGCGGTCCCAGGGGCACCCGTCCGGGCCGCGCAGCCTCTTCATGATGTCCACTAGCCGTCCGAAGGCGGCCTCGGCCTCGGGGTTGCTCGACACGATCTTTCGTTCCCGGTTGGGCGGCGGCAAGAAATGACCTCCCGTGGTTGAATCTGGCGCGATTCTAGCCCGGATATCTCAACGGAGCACGGCTGCGCGAACTCGCTTCGCAACCCGTTGAGACATCAGGTGACAGTACGTCGAGGTGCCCGGCCATGCGCAACGCCGTAGACGGGCGCTTCTCCGCGCCCGCAGCAGAAGGGCGTTGAGATATGCGGGCGAGCAAGGTTCTGGAGAACTGCCGGGAGTTCCTCAGCGCCCTGTTAAGCTTTGCACGAGTTCCCCCGAGCAGGGTGCTGAAGAAAGCTCCCGCCGGAGTTCTTTAAAGCGCTGCCGGCGCCCTGGAGAGGCACGATGGACGACGACAAGCTGTTCGACGAAGAAGCCGAGCGACCCCGTTTCAAAATCACCGATCGGCGCAAGTTCGCGTCCGACGGCACGCTGCTGGACCCGGACGCCGCGGAGGCCCCCGCGAGCACCGCGGCGGCGCCGCCGGCACCCGACACCGACGCGGAGCCGGAGACGCCCGACACCGGCGCGGAGCCGGAGACGCCTGGCACCGGCACGGAGGCAGGGACGCCCGGCAGCGGCGCGGAGACCGCGCCACCGGGCACCGACACCGAACCAGGGGCGGAAACCAACGTCACCGACGACCCCACGGCCTCGAGTGAGACAGCGCGCCCCGCCGACGGGGCGCCGCGTATCGCCACACCCGACGCCAGCATCGCCGAGCTGCCGCGTGACTTCGCGGCCTTTGTCGAGGGCATGTACCTCGAGGCGATGCTCTATATGGGCGCTATTCCCGATCCGCGCAGCGGCGAGACGGTCGAGGACACGGAGCTGGCCAAGTACAAGATCGATCTGCTCGCGATGCTGCAGAAGAAGACCGACGGCAACCTGACGCCCGAGGAAACGAAGCAGCTCGACGAGGTTCTCTACCAGCTCCGCATGGTCTACGTGCAGAAGACCCGGCCGATCGAGCCCTAGCCTGGATATCTCAACGGGTAGCTACTCGGTGATTGTGCCTGCAACGGCACTGCGGGGCTTCCCGTGGCATTTTATTTAGTTGACACTAATACACTCATGTTTTATTCTAGTCGCAAGCTAAGATGATTCCCGGCGCCACGCTGTCCGGTGTAGGCGCCTTCCACGCTCAAGCGCGCCGTTTCGCACCGAAACCACGAGGTAAAAAATGTCCAAAATCATCGGAATCGACCTGGGGACGACAAACTCGGTCGTCGCCGTCATGGAGGGCGGCGAGCCGGTCGTCATCCCCAACGCCGAAGGCAACCGCACGACCCCCTCGGTCGTCGCGTTCACCGAAAAAGGCGAACGCCTCGTCGGGCAGATCGCCAAGCGGCAGGCCATCACCAACCCCGAAAACACCGTCTTCTCGATCAAGCGCTTCATGGGCCGGCGCTACAGCGAGGTCAGCGAGGAGATGAAGATGGTCCCGTACGAAGTCGTCGAGGAGGGCGATGATGTCCGCGTCCAGGCCCGCGGCAAGAAGTACTCGCCGCCCGAGATCTCGGCGATGATCCTGCAAAAGCTCAAGCAGGCGGCCGAGGACTACCTCGGCGAGACGGTCGAGCGCGTCGTCGTGACGGTGCCCGCATATTTCAACGACAGCCAGCGGCAGGCGACCAAAGACGCCGGCAAGATCGCCGGCCTGGAGGTCGAGCGCATCATCAACGAGCCCACGGCCGCAGCCCTCGCCTATGGCCTCGACAAGCAGACCGACGAGAAGATCGCCGTCTACGACTTCGGCGGCGGCACCTTCGATATCTCGATCCTCGAGGTCGGCGACGGAGTTGTCGAGGTCAAGGCGACAAACGGCGACACCCATCTCGGCGGTGACAACCTCGACCAGCGCGTCATCGAGTGGATCGTCGCCGAGTTCAAGAAGGACCAGGGCGTTGACCTCGCCAACGATCGCATGGCACTGCAGCGACTCAAGGAAGCCGCCGAGAAGGCCAAGATCGAGCTCTCCAGCGTCTCTGAGACCGAGATCAACTTGCCGTTCATCACCGCCGACGAGAGCGGCCCCAAGCACCTATCGCTGAAGCTCTCGAGATCGAAGCTGGAACAGCTCGTCGAGGATCTCCTCCAGCGCACGATCGAGCCCTGCAAGCAGGCACTCAAGGACGCGAACTTGAAAGCGGGCGAGATCGACGAGGTGGTGTTAGTCGGCGGCTCGACCCGCATGCCCAAGGTGCAGGAACTGGTTACCGAGCTGTTCGGCAAGGAACCGCACAAGGGCGTCAACCCCGACGAGGTCGTCGCCATCGGCGCCGCCATTCAAGCCGGCGTGCTCGCCGGCGAGGTCGATGACGTCTTGTTGCTCGACGTCGCGCCGCTGTCGCTCGGAATCGAGACGCTAGGCAGCGTGACGACCGTACTGATCCCCCGCAACACGACGATCCCGACGCGCAAGAGCGAGATCTTCAGTACCGCGTCGGACAACCAACCGAGCGTCGAGATCCACGTCTTGCAGGGTGAGCGCGAGTTGGCCGGCGACAACCGAACGCTGGGCAAGTTCCACCTGGTGGGCATCCCGGCGGCGCCGCGCGGCGTTCCCCAGGTCGAGGTGACCTTCGACATCGACGCCAACGGCATCTTGAGCGTGTCGGCCAAGGACCTCGGCACAGGCAAGGAACAGAAAATCACCGTGACGTCGTCGAGCGGCCTGGCCGCGGACGAGATCAGCAAGATGGTCGACGACGCGGCGACGCACGCCGACGATGACCGTCAGCGCCGGGAGGCGATCGATGCCCGCAACCAGCTCGACTCGATCGTCTATCAGACCGACAAAGTGCTCAGCGAGAATCGCGACAGCATCGACGCCTCTTCGGTGTCGGAGATCGAAGAGGGGCTGCAGAGCGCCAAGGATGTGCTCGGCGACGAAGATGCCGATGCCGCGACGCTCTCAGCAGCGGCGGAGAAGCTGCAAACCGCATCGCACGCCATGGCCGAGGCCATGTACGGCTCCGCTTCTGCGCCAGGCGGAGCAGGCGGCGCCGATTCTGCGCCGGCTGACGATGAGGAGGAGGTTCTCGAGGCCGAGGTCGTCGAAGACGACGGCGACGCCTCCTGACGACACAACGGCGACCGCCGGCAGGGGGCTCCCCTGCCGGGCCGGTCGCGGGCGGATCGCTTTCATGTTGTCCAGGGATCATTACGCCGTGCTCGGGGTCGCACCCGATGCCGACAGTGAGGCCATCAGCGCTGCATTTCGCCGCCTGAGCCGCCGCTACCACCCCGATCTGAACCCCGGCGACGCTCGGGCGCAGGCCGCTTTCGAGCGCCTCGAGCTGGCCCACAGCGTCCTCACGGATTCACGCGACCGCGCCCGCTACGACCGCGAAGGACAGCCCGCGGCCGATGAGATCGAGGTGCTGAGCGGTGCTCCCGTGGGGCGCGAGGGGACCGGGCGCGACGCCGGGTCGTACGCGGAGCTGTTCCGGCAGCTCTGCGACCACGCCCGGCGCTCCCGTCCGCAGCGCGGCGGCGACATCCACGCCGTGGTCGTCTGCCGGCTGGTGGACGTCGAGCGCGGCCGCCGGACGACCGTCGACATCCGCCGCTTACGGCGCTGCTCCGGGTGCGCCGGAGCGGGACGCTTGCACACCAGGGACGCTGCCCTCTGCTCCGGCTGCAACGGTGCCGGCAAGGAAATCTTCGGGCGCGGCGTCCTCGCTGTGGCCGTCCCCTGTGCCGATTGCGGCGGTGACGGCCTTAACCCCGGCACCACCTGCGACGCCTGCCACGGCTCCGGCCTCACCGGCCACCAGGAAACGGTCGCCGTCCAGATACCCCCAGGGGTGCACAACGGGCAGGAGATCCGTATCCCTGGAGGCGGCCACCCGGGCCCGCGGGGCGGCCCGTGCGGGGATCTGGTCACCACCGTCAGCGTGCAAGCCGAGCCGCGCTTCGAGCGCAGCGGCCCGCACCTGATCACCACGGTGGCGGTTACGGTGAGCGAGGCCGTCCTCGGCGCGCGCATCGAGATACCGGCGCTCGACGGCGCCCCGACCACGGTCCGCGTACCTCCGGGAACGCGTGGCGGGGCTCGGCTGCGCGTCCGAGGACGCGGCCTCGAGATGGCCAACGGCCGGCGCGGCGACCTGATCGCGGTCGTCGATCTGTGGCTCCCGGACGTCGTCGACGAAGACGTGCGAGGGCTCATTCGGGAGTTCGGAGAGCGCACGGGCGTCCCGGACCGAGGCCGAAATGAACGTGCTACGGTGCAACGATGAGCGTCGACAAGAAAGCACACCGCGGCAAGTACATGATCAGCGCCGTGGCGGAGCTCTACGACATCCATCCGCAGACGCTCCGCATGTACGAGCGCCAAGGGTTGCTGCGGCCGGACCGCTCCGAGGGCAACACCAGGCTCTACTCCGCCGCAGACCTCGAGCGTCTTGAACTCATTCTGACGCTCACCCGAGAGCTCGGCGTCAACCTCGCCGGCGTCGAGGTGATCCTCAACATGCGCCGGAACATGTCGCGCCTGCAGCAGGAAGTCGGCTCGCTGATGTCGTACGTACGGGACGAGCTCCTGAAGCACGAGAGCGAGCTGAAGGGCCGCTTCGAACAGGCGCTCGTGCGCATCGATCGCGGGCCTCTGATGGTACTGAAGCGAACGACCCGGATCACCGTGCGTTCGTCGAACGAGCGTCCCCCCCGCGACGCGGAAGAGAAGAGCACATTGTGACCGCGCCGCCTGCAACGCCCGCGGAGCAAGCCGCCAGCTGCCCCGAGTGCGACGACACCGGCTGGACCACCGTCAGCGACGATCCCGGCGCCGCGGTACGCCGGTGCGCGTGCTACGCGCACCAGGGCGCCGAGCGACGTCTCGACACGACCCTGATCCCGTCGCGCTATCGCGGCGCCAATCTCAGGAACTTCGATCTCTATCCGAGCATCGACGGCTCACTCGAAGAAGCCAAGCTCATCGCCGAGAAATTCGTCGCCGCATTCCCTGATGTAGAAGCCGGTCTGCTGTTCGAGGGCCCCTCCGGCGTCGGCAAGACTCATTTGGCGGCGGGGATCCTTCAAGCGTTGGTCGTCGACCACGGGGTCACAGGCCGCTTCGTCGACTATCGTGACCTCTTGGGATCGATCCAGGATTCGTACAACCCGGTGTCCGAAAGCTCGGAGCTGGAGATCCTACGACCGGTCCTGAGC
>SMVB01167702.1_pt1 | contig 21516 bp, 21 predicted proteins | sample 2456461 | NCBI WGS metagenome assembly SMVB01 (sample SAMN11095934, study PRJNA526329) | marine sediment metagenome | biome: Marine sediment; feature: Surficial sediment; material: Deep marine sediment; isolation source: Hadal surficial sediment | place: Pacific Ocean | collected 2014-05 | depth...
GCACGCCGGACCAAGCGGGCATCAGTTTGAATTTGGTCGAACAAGCCGGCGATGAAGTGCCCCTATTGGGTGTTTGTCTCGGTCACCAATGCATCGCGCAGGCCTATGGCGGCCGCGTACGTCGCGCCGCGACGCCGGTTCACGGCAAGGCGTCCTTAATCGATCATGATGGCCGCGGCATTTTCCAAGGAATTCCCTGTCCGCTGAAAGTGGGCCGCTATCATTCACTGATTGCGGACATTCCCGCCAAGGGGCCCTTGGTGCGGATCGCACGCACGCGGCCGCAAGATGGCGCACCGGAACTTATGGCCATTGCGCACCGTTCGAGGCCTCAAGTCGGCATCCAGTTTCATCCGGAATCCATACTGACCGAGAACGGCCACCAGCTGCTGTCCAATTTTCTCGATTTTGCCGTTGGCTGGCGACGCACCAGAACCTCGCTGGCCAAGGCCGCTCAATGATTATCTGGCTCAATGGCGAGCTGGTCGAGGAACAACAGGCAGTTGTGAGCCCGGCCGATCGCGGTTTGCTGTTGGCCGACGGCTTGTTCGAAACACTGCGCGCTGCCTCGCACGGCCTTATCGATTGGCCTCGACACATGAAACGGCTCCATCAGGGGGCACATTATTTCGGCATTCCGCTTCAATACTCGCAAGCACAGTTTGACGAGGCCTGTCGGGCCGTACTCGAAGTCAATGGCTTGGCCAATCAAGCCGCTAGTCTACGGATCACCTTAACACGGGGACCGGGCCCCCGCGGGTTGGCCCCGCCAAGCGACCCCAAGCCGACAGTGATTGTGAGTGCCAGTGCCGCAACAAAACCGCCATCGGCCCTATCCGTAATCACCGCCACCCCTCGCCGCAACGAGATGTCGCCTACCTCGCGCTTCAAAACCCTGGCCTACACCGACAACGTATTGGCAAAGCGGCAGGCTCAAATGGCCCGGGCCGATGATGCGCTTTTGTTGAACGGTAAAGATCGCTACGCATGCGCAACCGCCGCCAATTTATGGGTCGTGAAAAACGCGACGGTGACGACACCGCCCATAAGTGAAGGGGCGCTTCCCGGCATCGTGCGCCAACGATTAATCGACCTGGCGTCTGATCTCGATAATAAGGTCATAGAAGCCCCTATCACCAGATCAGAGCTTGAGGCCGCAGACGAAATCTTCGTGACCAATAGTCTTATGGGGATCTGTGCGGTGGCAAGCGTGGATGGGAAAAAAGTAGCCGGCGGAAAAGTCGCCGCGCATTTTTCCCGGGTCTATAGACAAACCGTCCCGTTCGATTGATCGCCGCCTTGATACAGCGCTCCTCGCGCCCCCGCGGGGGTTCTAACGGCCGTGGCGCTCGCCATAGGATGGTGTCTGAAAAAGACTTCGCGCCTCATAAACACCCCGCGCAATGGCACGGGCCACACAATCGGCGGCGACGGCGCCAATCAGCGATAAGGTCATAGGGGCAGGTTCGTCACAGGCGATTTTTGCCGTTGACAGAACGAACAGGGTGTCGCCGTCCATGGGTGTGTGCGCCGGTCGCACGGCCCGGGCGATGCCGTCCTGCGCCATGATGGCGATGCGTCGCGCTTGAGCCGGTGTCAGGGATACATTGGTGGCGACAACGCCAATCGTGGTGTTTTGCCCGGGGCCACGTCCGGCGGCCTTGGTATCCGCGAAAACGTCGCGATTCGGTATGGCCCCGCCTTTGCGTGTCGCACCACCGAATTCACGGTCGTGTTCAAAGGGCCCGGCCCAAAAACAATCTGTCCCGGGGATAACCGGTGATCCGAACGGATTGGCGGCGACAAGGGCGCCGACCATGATTCCGCCGTCGGTCACGGCCGACGCACTGCCCAAGCCGCCTTTATAGGAACCGGCTATTGCGCCGTAGCCGGCGCCGGCATTGCCCAAGGGAAACGCGCCGCCCGACGCATCGAGGCAGGCTTTGCGCCCTAATTGCCGATAGGGCGGCTCGTCGCCCCAGGATTTATCGCCGCCATTGGTCAGATCGAACAGAATGGCCGCCGGTACGACGGGCGAGACCATGGGCGAGCTGCCCATACGAAACCCCCTGTTTTGGGTGCCCAGCCAATTGGCGACGCCGGACGCGGCGTCAAGTCCATAAGATGACCCGCCGGCCAGGACAATGGCATCGACCGCCTCAACCAGATTTTCCGGATTCAACGCATCGGTCTCTCGACTTCCCGGTGCCCCGCCGCGGCTATCCATACCCGCCACCGCGCGGTCCTCGGGCAAGACCACCGTCACGCCGGTTGCCGCGTGGCAATCTTCCGTGTTGCCGACGGTAATCCCCGCCACATCGGTGATGAGATTTAAGGGCCCGGATTTTGTGAACGAGGCGATCACGTGAGCCCAAGTCCTATTCCGTTACGCCGCCTTGCGCCACACCTCGCCGGCCAAAAGTCGAATTTCAGCGGCGGCTAAAGATTTGGGCGCGGATTCCGTCACGCCCTTGCCTTCCATCAAACTGGAGGCGAAAGCAATGCGATTGCCTAAATGAGCGCTGGCCAGGGGCATGCCCGCGGCCTTAAGAGCGTGCATCAATTCGTCGGCAAGTCGCGCCCGTGGCGGCACGCGATTGAGAACCATTATGGCCTGCTTGCCTTCGCGTTCGATCAGTTCCAGCGTGCTTTTCGATGCCCATACGTCCATGGGACTTAATTGGGTGGGTACGATGACCAGATCGGCCGCGCGCACGGCCAGCCGGGTTGCCGAAGTGTCGCCATGGGGCGGCGTGTCGATGACAATCAGGTCGGCATCGCGGCGCGCGCGCGAAAGTTCGCCCGACAACCGCCATCCCCCCGCTTGTCGCAAAATTAAATTGTCATCGGCCTCATATCGTTCCTCCCGGACACGAAACCAATCACTCAAGCTCTCTTGAGGATCAAGATCGAGCAAGTAGACGCGCCGTTTGGCCTTGCCGACAAGGCCGGACCCATTGTTTCGGCCGAATGCCGACCATCGGAACGCATTGCCGCGCTGCTCGGTACCCAGACCGGCCCAAGCCATGGCCAAATGCGCCGCCAAAGTCGTCTTGCCGGCACCGCCTTTTTGTTGTGCTACGGTAATAATTCTGAGCATACCTGACCTCCACGTCACGACCCACGAGCTGCCCGTCGAATCGTCATCCCCAGTTTAGTCTTTAGCCGGTGACAGAACAACCGGCGAGGACATTATCCGGCGTGTGAAGAGGCCACAATGAACAGACGGCGAAACGGAAATAAGGTCGTGCCGTTTTCGCGTACCGACAGGTAAGGCGTTATTGCGGTACCGCTCAGCCAATGGAATGCGCGCAAGCAATTCGGCACCGGGTCGTGTGCGGGGCTGTTCGAATTGCAAATAGGTTTCGGGTTCCCAGGGCGTCATGGTTGGATCATGCCGCGCCATTTCCGTCCGGTAGTGTGATGCGAAAGACGGTGCCGTCTTGGTCGCTGCTCAGAAGTTCGATCGTGCCGCCATGGGCTTCGATGAGCTCTTTGGCGATGGCAAGGCCCAATCCGGTGCCACCCTGGCGTCCACTGCTGCTAAATGCTTCGAACAGGTGTTGCTTTGCGGCATCGGGAATGCCGGGTCCGGTATCGCTTACTTTTATGTGCAGGCTGGCCCGGCCGTCAATTGTTTCGCGGTGAGCGGACACTTCGATTTTATCGATGCCGTCTGCCGAATCGCGGGATTCAATGGCCTGTGCGGCGTTGCGACCGAGATTAAGCAGGACGCGAAATAATTGCTCGGCGTCCGCCGTCACCGTGAGGTCGGGCGGCACCCTATTGGACCACTCAATTCGGCCGCTTTCGGGCAGGCCCATATGGGCACCCACATCATTCACCACGCCAGCCAGGTTAATGTCGGTCTTACGCGGTGGTGGTTCTTCGGCTTTGCCGTATTTCAACGTGTTGGTGGTTAGGTTTACGGCCCGATCAATCGACGATACGAGTTTGGGCGCAACGCGTCGCACTTTGGGATCGTCGCTCAAACTAAGCCGGTCGGATATCAGTTGCGCGCTTGCCAGTATGTTTCGTAAATCGTGGTTGATTTTGCTGACGGCCATGCCCAGCGCCGCAAGGCGTGTCTTTTGCTGCAGTGAATTGCGCAGTTCCGTTTGCATGGCTGCCAATGCCTCCTCCGCTATGCGCATCTCTTGCACATGAGAATGAGGACGGATGATCCGGTCCACGTCTTCTGGTTTTTCGCGAAATTTGACCATACTTTCGGTAATGTTCCGCATGGGCTTAACTAGAATAGTCCTTAGACTGAGAAAAACGAGAACCGCACTAAGCAGAGAGATAATGATAGAAAGTGTCAGAATGTTCCGCGAATAGGCCAGCATGGCACTGTGCAACATATCCTCGCTAATGGTAACTTCGATCAACACGCCGCCGCCATGTTCCGGCATGCCTTTGACCATGATCGTACGGTTGCCACCGCGGCCAAGCGTAACAAAGGCATCATATATAAGATCGATGGCGCCGGCGTCGCGTAGATCATAAGACGCATCGATCATTGGAAGAGATTGTTTGGCCAGCATGAGCATGCGCGTCTGGTCGCGATGGAGCACGACTTGCAGCACACCCGCATTGTTGAGCAGTTCATCTTCTAATTCCGCTGTGATTTCGTCGCTCATTGTGGCTTCTAGGGCCAATGACGCGATTTGTGCCGCAGCCAGCCTCCCCTCAAGCCAGCCGACCCGAAAATTGGCGATCGAGGGTACGTAAATGAGTATTTCCGCCAGCATCACAAAAGCAATTGTCAGCAATAATAATCGCCCCGACAGACTTGAGGTTAGCGGCAGGTTGCTGAGAAGCGCTTCGAAGCGGCTTTTTGAGTCTTGTTCGGGCATCACTTACGTTTGTATCGAGTCAAATGGTTTCTCGGTTATCCCAATTTTCCCAACAGACGCACCATACGCCGGGTCCGTTTGCTGAAGAGCGCGGGTGTATAATAAGAGCTCGCGGCGCGCTTGCTGATTTCGCCGAGGCTTGGAAAAGGAGCAATATAACCTGCCATGGATCTGATCTTGAGTTTAGCGCTTATTGCCAACACCCATGGCTGAATGAGTTCACCGGCATGGGGCGCCACAATAGATGCGCCGAGAATGCGGCCTGTTTTATTCGTGATGACTTTAATCATACCATCTGTTTTGCGTTCGGCTTGTGCCCGATCATTTTCTTCCAGCGGCCAGGTCAAAACCCGAATCCGATCGCCGCGGCGCGCGCGCGCTTGGGCCTCCGTGAGGCCGACATTGGCAAGTTCGGGATCCGTGTAAGTAACCCACGGAACGGCGTTGTGGTTCGCTTTGGCGGGCAATCGGAAAAGCGCGTTGCGAATGACGATGCCGGCGTGATAATTCGCCACATGGGTAAACTGTAGGCCGCCGGTCACATCGCCAATAGCGAATACTTTTTTGTTGGTTGTGCGCAGACGCTTGTCTACTTTAATGCCGTTCCTGTCATAGTCGATGCCGGCGGCTTCTAGGTTTAACGCCGCCACGTTGGCCTGGCGCCCGGTCGCAACCAAAAGGTGAGAGCCGTGCACCCGGTCCGTCGTATTATCCCCCTCGATTGACACAGACAATCCGTCACCTTTCTGTTCCACCGCATTTACCTTAACGCCTTCGCGGATATCGACACCCTCACCGATCAGTTGATTCTTTAACACAGCGACGAGTTCGGGATCGTCCTTAGCCATCAGGCTAAACATTTCCAGGATGGTGACTTTAGCTCCCAGCCGGACATGTGCTTGAGCCATCTCAACGCCGATCGGCCCGCCCCCTATGATCACCAGATGATCGGGACACGTCTCATTGTCGAATAATGTCTCATTGGTGAAGAAGGGCACTTGGTTTAAACCGGTTATGGCAGGAACGACCGGTGAGGAGCCCGTAGCGATTACGATCCGTCGCGCTTTTATCCGGTAACCGCCCGCTTCAATTTCTTGACGGCCGACGAAGTGAGCTTCCGCCCGGATCACATTAACGCCCAATCCTTCGAACCGCTTCTGAGAATCGTTTGGTTCTAGGGCAGCGATAACACCGCGCACATGGTCATGCACTTTGTTGAAGGAAATTTCCGGGACAACCGGCGACACCCCCAAGGACGCGCCATCTGTCATCGCGTAAGCTTGCTTTGCCGCCGCCAGCAAGGCCTTCGATGGGATACAGCCATAATTAAGACAATCGCCGCCCATCTTCCCGCTTTCCACAAGCACCGTGTCGGCCCCCATCTGGGCCGCTCCGGCGGCCACGGATAGCCCGCCGGATCCGGCGCCAATGACGCAGATATCGGTGTCAACAACGGAGGTCACGCCTTAATCCTGTTCCATGGACTTTGCCTTAACGTACTTTTGATAAAGCACGGGCACCAATGCAAGAGCCGCAAGAGCGATAATGGGGATCAGAATTTGAGGATTGAATATGAGTCCAAGATCAGGCGTTCCGCCTTCGTCAAGCGCGGCGCCTAAACCACTTCCGACACTTGAATAAACGGCAGCCCCGGGGATGATCCCAATAAACGTGGCCGACACATAGGTGCGTAGACCAACGCCCAAAAAAGCGGGCACTAGATTGACGAGCCAGAAGGGCAATGCGGGTACCAGTCTTAAGAAGAGCAAATAGTTGAAGGCGTTTTCCCGAAACCCATCTTCCAGTTTTCTGATGGCACCCTTTGTACGATCACGAAGCGCATCGCCCAGGGCTGTCTTTGCCGCTAAAAAGAGAACCGTCGCCCCGATGGTTGCGCCGATTAGAATGTAGAAGATGCCGGCGATCCAGCCAAACAGAAACCCGCCCGTGATGGACATCACGGCACCTCCGGGCAGGGAAAAAGCGACAACAATCACATAAATGAGGATGTAAGCCGAAGCAGCCAGAACATAGGAGCGCTCTACCCATAAACTCAACGTCTCTGTGTTTTCCCGCAATATCTCAAACGACAAATAGTTATGAAGACCGAACGCGAAGAAGGAAATCAGACCGGCCATCAAAATGACCAAGGGCACAGTACGGCCCAAAGAGAGTCTCGTTTTGGGCGTCGCGCTTGCCATCTCGCGGGGGGCTTGACCGTTGTGATCAACCATTATCCATCCGATCGATGCCTAGAGCATTTTCGAGCGAAGTGGACACCACTTTTCCTGAATGCGCTCTACGTCTTTGTTTTGTCGCGCATTCGGACGGAAAACCGGTACCCACTTTTTCTGAATGCGCTCTAATAGCTTGGTGCCGATTTGGCAGCAGGTACTGCCATTATGTCATTAAGTGACCAGTCGTAATCATAATCCGATATTGTGCTCTGTTGATCTATTTGGGCGGCCAGCGCGTCGTCGGCGTATTGTTTCAAGTGTTCGATTATACCTGTTTGGGTGCCGCCGAAATCCTCTTTGAACCATTTATAGATTGATGAAACTTTCAGCTGCCCTTGATCGACCCGTACGCCTCGAGGATGATTGATGTAGGCACGGGCACCGGCGTCCAGCATTCGTTCCAATGTGTCGGCGCGAAAAGCCCGATCCAACAGGTTAGGGCAGCCGATTGAGGCACAATTCACCGCATAATGTACCCTGGGATCCTGCCACTGGGCGCGCAGAATATCATGTTCGATGGTATCGAGGCTTATTTCTTGGCCCATGACAGTGATCAGTTTCATTTTCCACGGGCCCGGTGAAAACGGCCCGCTTTTGATAACGCGAATGGATTTGACCGGGTAATTGTCGACAATCAGACGAATTGTGACGGCGTTATAAAGATTGGCCCAATAGGCAAATTGCTCGTTGCGATTGAGGCCGGCGACGTTACGGGTCTCAAGTTCGGCGATATAGCTATCGAGCAAAGCGCGGTCGTCAGGGGTCACGGCGCCATACCGAAATCGATTGATGCCGTCTTCGCCGATCACCAAATAACGGCTCAAGAGAGCGTCCCATTTGGTGTGATCAACGGACAGGACGCTGTCGGGGTCGAATTGCCGCCAAAGGTCGTCGGATTGGGCGGTGCTGCCGCTTACCACCCCGCTCAAACATGTCAAACCGGCTATGGCCAGAAACAGACTTATGAACAAACGGTTGGTCATTCTCCGAGATTGCATGATGGCCCTTTATACCTCAGTTGGAAAGATTCTCCGCCTGATACCCTAACAAAGCAGGCAAAACGAGCCCGTGTCACAACCTTGTGAGTAAGTGTGGTCCACCGTGAAACAGGCGTTGCCGGCGGCCGCCGGATCCATTGACTTGAGCCTTCGCCCCTCCTATAACCCGGCTCTCAAACGGCTGATCGGCAATGCAAAACCACGGATCGCCGGGGTTTTTTCCGAGCTCGGCGGCAAAAAATCCATCTCGGATTTGGGCAAGTCAAGAGATCAAAACAACTCAAGAGAGTAAACTGTGAAACGCACCTACCAGCCCAGTCGACTTGTTCGGAAGCGCCGCCACGGCTTTCGCGCCCGCAATGCGACCAAAGGGGGCCGCGCCGTACTGGCGCGCCGGCGCCGACGGGGCCGCAAGCAGTTATGCGCCTAGAGCGTTTCCGAACTCAACGGAATCGCGAAAACGCTCTAAGCTCTTGTTTGGTTGCATTTTCTTAACGCGAACCGGTGTCCACTTCGCTCGAAAATGCTCTAATCGCGCCAGACGCGCTCGAACTGGTAAACAAGGGATATGAGGGTAAGCCTGCTGTAGCGCGCCGCGGGCTTTTTTGACGACCCCTGGAGGTCCAATAGGCTCGGCACATGGAGCGGCTTAAGAATCGGCGCGATTTCTTGCGCCTGGCAAAAGGACGCAAATGGATCACGCCGGGCCTTATCGTGCAGGCCGCGCCGCGTCCCCCTATAGGGGCCGATCGGGCGCCGCCCCGATGCCTGAGGGTGGGGTTTACGGTGACCAAAAAGGTTGGCAATGCGGTCGAGCGTAATCGGGTGCGTCGCCGGCTGATCGCGTCGACCCGCGCTTTGTTGCCCCAATACGGCAAGTGCGGCGTCGATTATGTGGTGATCGGGCGCCGGGCCACTCTGACGCGGCCCTATGAACGTTTGCTTGACGATCTCAAGGGCGCGCTTATAAAGCTCGGGCACGTCCAAAGCCGAACGACCAAAGCGTAACAGATCAGCCCGCCGAAACCACCGGATAAGGTAGACATGCCCACCGACAAAAATTTCATATTGGCGATTGGCCTATCCATTCTTGTTCTGGTCGTCTGGTCATATGTTTTCGCGCCGGAATTTGCCGACCAACAATTGACCGACCAGGCTCAAACAGAGGTGCCAACGGGCGATGCCGCTGACACCGGTTTATTGCCGTCTGTCGATGCGTCCCGACTTCCCGCCATTGGCGGCGATTTGGACGATGTTCGCCCGTCGCCCCGCGCCGGTGAACCGGTTGTTGAGACGGGCGACGTTGTCACACAAGGTCCGCGTCTTGCCATCGATACGCCGGCCCTGTCCGGTTCGATTGCCCTTGTGGGTGCCCGTTTGGACGATCTCGAACTCAAGGGATATCGCGAGACAATCGAACCGGACAGCCCGCAAATCGTGCTGTTGTCTCCTCAGGGAACGGCCAATCCTTATTTTGTCGAATTTGGCTGGCGCCTTCGGGGCCGTGATACGGGTGTGCCGACCAGCCGATCGCTTTGGACGGTGCGAACCAGTGGGCCTTTGACCCCCGATCACCCGGTAAGGCTTGAATGGGACGACGGCGCCGGCCTGAAATTCATCCGCGAGATTGCCGTTGACGAGAACTATATGTTCACCGTTACGCAGATCGTTGAAAATTATGGTCGAGATACCGCCGAACTGTTTCCTTACGGATTGATCCAGCGTTACGGCACGCCCGATATCCAAGGTTTCTTCATTCTCCATGAAGGTTTTCTGGGCGTAATCGATGGCGCGCTTGAAGAAGTCGCTTACGACGACACGCAAGAAGAGCCGCCTTATGAAGTGCAATCGACCGGTGGATGGTTGGGCATCACCGACAAATACTGGATGACCGCCTTGGTGCCCGATCAGACTCAGATGTTCGATGGCCGATTTTCGGAAAATACCAGATCGGCAGCCGACATTTATCAAGCGGACTACATTTTGGGCGGTATGGAGGTGCGGCCTGGCGAACACATCGAAACCGTCAACCGCTTTTTTGCAGGCGCCAAGAAAGTGCGAATCATCGAAGGATACAACGCAGACCTTGGTATCACGCGATTCGATTTGGCGATCGATTGGGGCTGGTTGTTCTTTCTAACAAAGCCGCTTTTCCTCGCACTTGATTATATTGGCACGCTTGTCGGCAATTTTGGTATCGCGATTCTTATCGTAACCGTGCTGATCAAGCTTGTGTTGTTTCCTCTGGCCAACCATTCCTACGTGGCTATGAGTAAAATGAAAAAGCTTCAGCCTAAAATGGTTCAGCTCCGTGAACGTTATGCTGATGACAAGGCGAAGCAGCAACAAGAGATCATGGCGTTATACAAGAAGGAAAAGGTCAATCCGGCAGCGGGTTGTGTGCCCATCATTATTCAGATCCCTGTGTTTTTCTCACTTTATAAAGTTTTGTTCGTAACCCTAGAGATGCGCCACGCACCATTCTTCGGTTGGATTCAAGATTTGTCGGCGCCGGACCCCACGTCGATTTTTAATCTTTTCGGGCTGATACCTTGGGATCCGCCGAGTTACTTGATAATTGGCGTGTGGCCTCTGCTTATGGGAATGACCATGTTCGTGCAGCAGAAAATGAATCCACCGCCGGCCGACCCCATTCAGGAAAAAGTTTTCCTATTTATGCCGCTTATGTTCACGGTCTTGCTTGCGCGCTTTGCTTCCGGACTCGTCATCTATTGGGCCTGGAACAATTCACTTTCGATTTTACAGCAATATGTGATTATGCGCCGGATGGGCGTGAAAGTGGAATTGTTCGAGCGGCTGAAGCTGCCCGCATTCTTAAACCGCGCCAGCACAATTTTGGCCGATAACAAGACCGACGGTGCGGTAAAAAAAGATTCGGGCAAGACAGGTTCGGACGAGTAACCGACGGTCATTGACTGTGGACTTCCAACGTCATGTCTGATCCGTCTAATGAGGGTATTGATCTCGAAGCGGGTCGGTTGTTGTTTGCCGGTCAATGCACGTTCATGCTTGGCATCAAAGCCCTTGCGGCTTTGCCTGAACCGCATTTGCCCGAACTGGCCTTTGCCGGCCGCTCCAATGTGGGCAAGTCGAGCCTCATTAACGCGCTGACCAACCGCAAAACGCTTGCGCGCACGTCGAATACGCCGGGACGTACGCGAGAAATCAATTTCTTCAATTTGGCCGATCGGTTGGTGCTGGTGGATTTACCGGGCTATGGCTATGCCCGGGTATCGAAAGCCGAGGCCAAGGTTTGGTCGAGTCTGGTGCTCGATTATCTGCGCGAGCGAACCGAACTCAGGCGGGTCGTTGTGCTGATCGATGCGCGGCGAGGAATCATGGCCGCCGACCAACAGGTCATGGCTCTGTTCGATGAGGCGGCGGTCTCCTACCAGGTGGTTTTGACCAAGACAGACAAGATCAGGCCGACCGATTTGGGCGACATATTGGCCGATGTGGCACAGCGTTTAAGCAAACGCGTCGCGGCGTATCCGCAGATTTTAGCCACATCGAGCGTCAAGGGCGTCGGATTGCCCGAATTGCGCGCCGCCTTGGCGGCATTGGCGAATGGCTGAGCCTCGGCTATAAGGCGCTGCCGCAATTCATCGGAAGGCTGTTGGTGATGACTGCGAAAAAGGCAACTGACAATAAGACGGGTGCATCGGAAGAGCGCGCCGGCATGGCCACAGCCCGCACGCTGACCGAAGCGCTGCCCTATTTGAAGCGTTATGCCGGCCGGACGATCGCCATCAAATATGGCGGCCATGCCATGGGTGACGCGGCATTGCGTAAAAGTTTCGCCAAGGACGTGGTGCTGATCAAGCAATTAGGCGCCAACCCGGTCGTGATTCATGGCGGGGGGCCGCAAATTGCCGACATGCTCAAGCGTCTGGCGATCAAGAGCTCGTTTGTCGATGGGCTGCGCGTGACCGATGCGGACACCGTGGAAGTGGTTGAGATGGTCTTAGCCGGGTCCATCAATAAGGCGATCGTCTCCGAAATCAATCAAGCGGGCGGCCGCGCCGTCGGTCTAAGCGGTAAGGACGGCACATTGATCATTGCCGAAAAGCTGCGGCGTACTGTGCGGGATCCGGACTCTCAGATCGAGCGGCATCTGGATTTGGGTTTTGTCGGTGAGCCCAAACAAGTGAATCCCGCGGTTTTGGAAACCATATTGGCGTCAGACCTGATCCCGGTGATTGCGCCCATCGGCGTCGGTGAGGCCGGAGAGACGTATAATATCAATGCGGATACGGCTGCCGGTGCCATAGCTGCGGCGCTGAATGCGACGCGATTCATCCTTTTGACCGATATGCCGGGGGTGCTGAATAAGCAGGGAGAGCTGATCACTAATCTCAGCCGGGCGGAGGCAGAGAGCCTGATCCAAGACGGCACTATTTCGGGCGGCATGATCCCGAAGGTGGAAACCTGCTTAAAATCGCTCGACCAAGGCGTGGAAGCCGCGGTAATTGTAGATGGCCGGGTCGGTCATGCGTTATTGCTTGAAATCTATACGGAACATGGGGTTGGCACCCTCATCAGCGACCAGCGTTAACCATGAAGTTACACTTTTTTGGGATGTTTGGGCCATTACGCTCTCGTCTGAGCGCTGAAGATGCGGTATAAATGGCACCGGATGTGCGCTGGGGGTGACGCGAAGAAAATCGCGGCGCAATGAGGTTGGGGTTTTTGGTAATCGGTATGATTAAACGAGTACGCGCGATCGGCGCCGCATTCATCCTTATTGCTATCGCCTTTTGCGTCAACAGCCCAAAAGCGTCTGCTCATTACACCTATTGCAACAATACGAGCTACGTTTTGCGCTCCGCCATCGGCTATTATGCGGACGGTCAATGGACGACGCGTGGTTGGTGGACGTTGCTGCCGGGGAATTGCCGGATCGTTTTGCCGCAAGATCTAAGGCATGGGACGTATTACACCTACGCGGAATCCGTTTTTGGACACCGGGGCGGCATCAAATATTTTGCCGGCCACGAAGCGTTTTGCACCACTGATGGCTATTTCACACTTTATGGCCGCGATTGCTCCGCTCAAGATGCCGAGCTGAATAACTTCGTAAAGGTTCAAGTAGGGTCGCAAAGGAAATGGCGGACCACTTTTACGGAACCGGCAGAATTCACCAGCGAAAAAGCTGAAATTGCCGGAGTGCAGCGTCTGCTGATGGACAATGGATATGATCCCGGAAATATCGATGGCGAGCTTGGCAGAAAGACACGGATCGCCATTGCGGCGTTTAAAAAGACACAAGGACTGTCCGTAAGCAGCTTGGTTTCGGCGGAATTAATCAATGCGTTGACCGAAAAGGCCAACCACACGGCAAGCGAACAAGGCTACGATTTCTGCAATAAAACAGATGAAACCCTTTGGACGGCCATCGGATATGAACAAGATGGGCAAATGCGTTCGCGCGGTTGGTGGATGCTCAAACCCGATGTTTGTTCGAAAGTCCTCAAGGATACGCTCACGGAAAAGACCTATTATGTCTACGCGGTTGTCGATGGCGAGGGCAATGGTGAGGAAACTATGGCGGCGAGCGGCGATAACCTTCTTTGCACGGCAGAAGTAAAGTTTGACATTGAAGGTCAAGAAGATTGCGAACTCCGAGGTTTTACCCTCTCCGGATTTATGGCGGTAGATACCGGTGGGGCACCGTCATGGACGCAGGACTTCGTTCTCGATTGAGCTGTTCCGATCCGTCCGACATGCGCGACAAATCAAAGACTTAGAGCATTTTCATGAGTCAATTAATCTCGGAAATGCTCTAGCCCTTGCACGGATGGGGCGGGCGGCCCATTGTCCCGCCATGACCACACCGGACCGATCCATCTTCGATCTCGACCACGTGGATACGTGGGTTTTTGATCTCGACAACACGCTTTATCCTGCGGAAATAAATCTTTTCGACCAAGTCGATCAGAGAATGGGCGAGTTCATCGCGCGCGAGCTCGATCTTTCTTTTGAGGATGCGCGCCGGCTCCAGAAAAAATATTACATTGAATACGGCACCACGTTGACCGGACTGGTGTCGTTTCACGGAATCGAACCGGAAGCTTTTCTCGACTATGTGCATGACATCGATGTCAGCATGATCAAACCAAGTGTCGAACTCGACGCGCTTTTAGCGGAACTTAGAGGACGAAAAATTGTTTTTACCAACGGCTCCTTAGCACATGCGGAGCGTGTCACCGCGGCACTGAATATCGGTCATCACTTTCACCAGATCTACGACATCGCGGCCGCCGATTATATGCCTAAACACGAAATCCAGGCTTTTGAAAAATTCGTCGAGCGCGCCAACTTCGAGCCCACAACGGGCGCCATGTTCGATGATATTGCCAGAAATTTGCGGCCGGCCCATGCACTTGGAATGAAAACTATTTGGATCCGCACGGACCATAAACCAGGCTGGCCCAAAACTTCGCCGGACCGGGAATCGGACGACAAGTCTTTCATTGATCATGAGGCGGATGATCTTTTGAGTTTTCTCAAGCGATTGAATAATAACAATTCGACGCCTTAGGGTCCGGTTTTGATGGAATCAAAACCGGACCCTAAGTCCTTGTTTGGTCGCGCCGTTTACGCGCAAAACCGCACACACTTTTGCGCACGGCGCTCTGGACGCGCGGCCGAAAGATTGCGCCCCGTTGACTTCGGTGGTCCGGTGTCTATGCTCCGCCGCCGATGAATAACACACCATCAGGGACGGTAATGACCGAATTTTCTGCGCTAAAAGCAGCAATCGAGAAGGCTTGGGAGGAACGAGACTCGATTACGGCGGCGACCAGGGACGCCCACCGTGACGCCGTGGAAGCGGCCATGGCTGCTTTGGATAAGGGAATCGTGCGGGTCGCCGAACCTCGAGGCGGCGAATGGATAGTCAATGAATGGCTCAAGAAGGCCGTGCTTTTGTCCTTTCGGCTGAACGATATGGTGGCCATAAAGGGCGGACCCGGCGACGACACACAATGGTTCGATAAGGTCCGATCTAAATTTGAGGGGTGGGATGCGAATAAGTTTCGTGCCGCCGGATTTCGCGTTGTGCCGACCGCATTGGTGCGGCACTCAGCCTATATTGGCCCTGGCGTTGTTCTCATGCCGAGCTTTGTCAATCTTGGCGCTTATGTGGATGAAGGCACCATGGTGGATACCTGGGCGACCATCGGTTCGTGTGCCCAAATAGGCAAGCATTGCCATATTTCCGGCGGTGCGGGCATTGGCGGCGTCTTGGAGCCCGTGCAAGCCAGCCCGGTGATCATTGAGGATCATTGTTTTATCGGTGCCCGTTCGGAAGTGGCCGAAGGCGTTATTGTGGGTGAGGGGTCGGTCTTGTCCATGGGCGTCTATTTGGGCGCGTCGACCAAAATCGTCGACCGTAAGAGCGGTACCATTCATTATGGCCGCGTACCGCCTTATTCCGTGGTGGTATCCGGATCGCTGCCGGGCCAAGCCGGGCAACCCAGCCTCTATTGCGCCGTGATTGTAAAAACCGTCGACCAGCGCACCCGGTCTAAGACCTCGATCAATGAGCTATTGAGGGAATAGCCGGGACCGACTAAAACGGCACCACCCACCCTTTAAGGTTAGGCTTTATGTCTGCTCCCACGACAACCAGAGTCGATCCTATTGCGTTTGCCCAAAGCCTCATCCGTTGCCCCAGCGTAACGCCAGAGGATGGCGGCACGCTCGATCTATTGCAGCAGACCCTGGAGGGTCTCGGTTTTCGCTGTACGCGCTTGCCGTTTAGCCAACCGGGGACGCCGGACGTGGATAATTTATACGCCCGCTACGGGGCCGCCTCGCCGCATTTTTGTTTTGCCGGTCACTCCGATGTGGTGCCGGTGGGAGATGCGCGGGCCTGGAAGGTCGATCCTTTCGCGGGCGAGATTCGCGATGGTTATTTGGTTGGGCGCGGCGCATCGGACATGAAGGGCGCCATTGCCGCTTTCGTGACGGCGGTTTCGCGATTTCTTGAAGAACGAAGCGATCATTTCGATGGATCCATCAGCCTACTGATTACCGGCGATGAGGAAGGGCCCGCCATCAATGGCACGCGCAAAATGCTTAAATGGCTGGCGGATCACAAAGAGACCATTGATCATTGTTTGATCGGCGAGCCGACAAATCCGAAATTTGTGGGCGAAATGGTGAAAATCGGTCGCCGGGGCAGTTTGAACGGTGTTTTGACGATTGAGGGTGTCCAAGGCCATGTTGCTTATCCGCATCTGGCCGATAATCCGGTGCCCAAACTACTGACGATTCTTATGAATTTTCTGAATAAGAAACTCGATTCGGGCAACGCGCAATTTCAACCGTCCAATCTTGAAGTAACGTCGATTGATACCGGCAATTCGGCAACCAATGTGATTCCGGCCCGTGCCAGCGCGCGATTCAATATCCGTTACAATAACGAGCACTCGGCGATGATGCTCGAGACATGGCTGCGTAAGGAATGCGACGCGGTTATGAGCGATGAGGCCGAGCGTTATACTTTGGACTTGGAATCAAGTGGCGCCGCCTTCGTGACCGAACCCGGCCCGTTTACCGAATTAATCAGTCAGGCTGTGCAGAAAAAGACAGGCAGGGCGCCCGAACTTTCCACCAGCGGCGGCACTTCCGATGCCCGATTCATCAAGGATGTTTGTCCGGTGGCGGAGTTCGGTCTCCTTTCAGGCACCATGCACAAGGTTGAAGAACAGGTGCCGGTGCAAGCGATCGAGGATCTTGCGGATATTTATTTTAATATCCTCGAAAGCTATTACGGATCGTGATTCCATCAATTCGGGACATATCGAATGGCGTAACCGGTGCATGGCGATTGGCTGTGGGCGATCCCGACGCTTTCGCTTCGTTCGATATGAGCATGTCGGGCTTTTGGAAATCTTTCTGGGCCATTTTTCTCGCCGCGCCGTTTTGGCTATGGCTCATTTTGTCCGAACGATTCTATCGGCTGGAGGTCTCCCAAGTTACGGGCACGCCTTATTTGATGCCCGAACTCAATACCTATGTGATGGTCGACAGCTTTGCCTATATTCTCAATTGGATTTTGTTTCCCGTACTGATGGTCTTTATTGCCCGACTTTTGGGTGTGGCGGGGCGCTTCGTGCCCTTTATTATAGCGCGTAATTGGGCCTTGCTTCTGTCATATTTTTTGCTCGCGATGCCCCCCGTAGCGTTTTACAACCTTGGGATTATCGGCGTCGAAGGCAAGGCTGCGCTCGATCTTATCGCACTTATTCTTGAACTTGTTTATCTATGGGTTGTTGCCGTGCGGGCGTTGGAAATATCGAGGATGCAGGCCGCGGCCATCGTGATTATGGATTTCTTCATTAGTCTCGTACTGCTTAGCAACGCCGAAAATTTTTACGCCTAGAGCGCATTCAGGAAAAGTGACCCGGTTTTCCGTCCGAATGCGCGACAAAACAAAGACTTAGAGCAGCGTGTCAATTTCTATTCATAGTCGACTTTCACTAAATAGAGTCCGTCCGGTGGGGCGACCGGGCCGCAGGCGATGCGATCGCGCGCCTTAAGGGCGTCCAACAGATCCCGCCGCGTCCACTTACCTTCGCCCACTAGCTTTAAGGTTCCCGTCATGGACCGCACTTGATGCTGTAGAAAAGATTGGGCACAAATGTTGAGGTGGATTTCATCGGCGATGCGGTTGACGTCGAAATGATAGAGCGTCTTAACGGGTGATTTGGCCTGGCATTGCGCCGCGCGGAAAGTGGAGAAATCGTGTTTGCCCACCAGTTCCTGCGCGGCCTCGTGCATGGCATCCGAATTTAATTTAACCGGCACATGCCAGACATATCCATGGGTCAGGGTTGGCGGCGATCGGCGTGCGGCAATGCGAAAAAGGTAATGGCGTTTGACCGCATGAAAGCGCGCATGAAAGTTTGGTGCGGCGATTTCCGCGTCGATCACGGCGACTGGACTAGGCTTTAAATGATAATTCAGGCCGTCGCGGATTTGGTCGGGCCGCGCTTCTTTTTGGATATCGAAATGAACCACTTGACCCAACGCGTGAACGCCCGCATCGGTGCGCCCGGCGGCATAAATTGTGACGCGCTCGTCACAGAACGCGGCGACGGCATTTTCCACCGCGTCCTGAATCGACGGTCCGTTTTCTTGATGCTGCCAACCAACAAAGGTCCCGCCGTCATATTCCAAAGTGAGTTTGTAGCGCGGCATGGGTTCAGTCCAAATGCGTGCCCGGCGCGATATTGAGGCCACGCAAGAAATCGCACCCGCTCATGGGACTTTTACCCTGCCGTTGAACTTCGATCAGCGTGAGGGCGCCCTGGCCGCAGGCGATGGTAAGTTTGTCATCCAATGTTTCTCCGGGCACGCCGCTGCCTTGAGCTAGCTCCGCTCTTAAGACCTTGACCCGCAGGGATCTTTTGTCCTTGGTCAATTGGAACCAGGCGCCCGGCAAAGGAGACAGACCCCGTATATGACAATCGAGCTCGTCCGACGGTTTCGACCAATCAATCCGCGTTTCCGCTTTGTCGATTTTAGGTGCGTAGGTAATGCCGTCTTGCGGCTGTGGTGTCGGCACGAGAACGTCACGGGCCAGTGCGTTCAAGGCCTGCGACAAAAGCTGTGCGCCGATCAAGGCAAGCTGATCGTGCAGCAGGCCGGCCGTGGTTTGCTTGGTGATCTCAACCCGCTCCGTGAGCAGAATGGCACCGGTGTCGAGGCCTTCATCCATTTGCATGATCGTCACACCAGTGACTTTGTCGCCGGCCATAATGGCCCGCTGAATGGGTGCCGCTCCGCGCCAGCGAGGCAGAATCGAGGCGTGCACGTTGAAGCAGCCCAAGCGCGGTGCCGTCAGAATAGGCTTGGGCAAGATATGTCCGTAGGCGACAACAATGCCGGCATCCAAGTTAAGAGCCGCAAAAGCCTTTTGTTCGCTTGGATCTTTGAGCGATGCCGGCGTGCGAACCGGAATCTCCAGGCTTTCGGCAAAGCGATGAATAGATGACGTGCGCACATCCTGCCCGCGGCCGGCGGCTCTGGGCGGTTGGGTATAGACCGCCACGATATCGTGGCCGGCGGTGACCAATTCGCTCAGCGACGGCACGGCAAAATCGGGTGTACCCATAAAGACGAGGCGAAGGGAGTTCACCGGGTTCAAGCCCTCGTGATCAAGCGGTTTGTTTGAGTTTTTGCGCTTTTCTGAGTTTCTTCAAAATAATCGAGCGTTTCAGGCGCGACAAATGATCGATAAAAAGAATGCCTTTCAGATGATCCATCTCATGCTGCAGACAGGTCGACAAGGTGCCGTCCAACTCGCGTTCTTGTTTGGTACCGTCATAATCCAAATAATCGACCACCACTTTTATGGGCCGGTCGATCTCGTCGTAGAAATCCGGCACCGACAGGCACCCTTCCCGCTGCGGCGCGGTTTCCTCGGACGTCCATAGGGTCTTCGGATTAACGAAATAATGCGGATCGCGCTCTCGATCCTCGCCATTCGCCAGATCGATGACGATGATTTGTTTGGCCACGCCCACTTGGATGGCCGCCAGCCCGATACCGGGCGCGGCATACATTGTTTCCAGTATGTCGTCCATAAGCCGGCGGATCTCGTCATCCACCTGAGCCACGGGTTGCGAGATCACTTTGAGGCGTCTGTCCGGTGCGATAATGATGGGCAATATGGCCATGGCCACGAGATAGGCTATGGGCCGATAAGCGTCAAGCTGACCCGGCGGGTTCGGGAAATGCTATGGTGACGACCGATTCTCGGGCTTAGGGAGACTTGTGCTCATGGATATCCTTGTGATTGGCGGCGCCATTGTGATTGTCGGGTTGGTGATCGCCGTGGCGATCGGGCGCCGCGGCGGCGCTCCGGACAATAGGGTGAATCCTCTGCACGACCAATTGGTCGCGCTGAGCGAACGGGTCAAGACACTGGCCGAATCCCAAATCAATGGCCAGACGGCGATCACCAAATTGCTCGAGGAAAGGTTGGAAAAAGTCAGTCACCGGATGGGCCAAAGCTTGGCCGATTCCGCAACCAAAACCGCCGAATCTTTGGGCAAACTCAACAAGCACCTTTCCGTCATCGATCAAGCGCAAAAAAACCTGATCGATCTTTCCGGCCAGGTTGTCACCTTGCAGGATATTTTGGCCAACAAACAGGCCCGGGGGGCATTCGGCGAAATTCAACTGGCCGATATTGTAACCGCCGCCTTGCCGCCTTCGGCGTTTCAATTTCAAGTCACCTTGTCCAACGGCAAACGCGCCGATTGCGTGTTACGTCTGCCCAATCCTCCCGGTGCGATTGTCGTCGATGCGAAATTCCCATTGGAATCTTTCAACGCTTTGCGAGAAGCGCATGACGATGGCGCAAAAAAGAAGGCAGTGCGGGCATTTCGAAGCGATCTCCTGAAACATGTGCAGGATATTGCCGCGCGCTACATCGTGCCGGGCGAAACCGCCGAATCGGCGCTGATGTTTCTACCGTCCGAATCCGTCTATGCGGAATTGCACACCAATTTTATCGATGTGGTGCGAAAAAGTTATGGATTGCGGGTGTGGATCGTGTCGCCGACTACCTTGATGGCGACACTCAATACGGTGCGGGCGGTGTTGAAGGACGTGCGCATGCGCGAACAGGCCCATGTCATTCAAACCGAAGTCGCCAAGATGGCCGACGACGTGGTGCGCTTGCAGGACCGGGTGGATAAACTGCAAAAGCATTTCCGGCAAGCCGATCAAGACATCAATGACATCCAGATCTCGGCGAGCAAGATCGCCAACAAGGCCGATCGCATCGAACACGTGCAACTTGAAGATGACGGGGCTGATGTGGTCGAGCCCTCGGATACCGGCTCTAGAGCATTTCCAAGATTAATTGACTCATGAAAATGCTCTAGACCACGTTCACAATTCATTGAATCAGGGAACGTGGTCTAGATTCTTTAGTGGTCGCGCATTCGAACCCAAAAACCGCGTACACTTTTTGTGAATGCGCTCTAGAGTCCAAGTTTGGTCGCGGTTTCGGACGGAAAACCGGGTCCACTTTTCCTGAAAACGCTATAGAGCCTTTCCAAGATTAATTGACTCATGACAATGCTCTAAAATGGCCGGCGGGATTTAATGGCGGCGGCAAGGGTGCCGTCGTCGAGATAATCAAGCTCGCCGCCCACGGGCACCCCGTGGGCCAGCCGGGAGACCATCACATGGCAATTTTCCAGCCGGTCGGTGATGTAATGAGCCGTCGTCTGCCCTTCCACCGTGGCGTTATTGGCCAGGATCACTTCTTTGACTTGGGCGTTACGGGCGCGCTCCACGAGGCTGTCGATATTCAAATCCTCGGGACGCACGCCGTCGAGCGCGGATAACACACCGCCCAGCACGTGGTAGTGTCCTTTA
>SMVB01338266.1_pt1 | contig 21516 bp, 15 predicted proteins | sample 2456461 | NCBI WGS metagenome assembly SMVB01 (sample SAMN11095934, study PRJNA526329) | marine sediment metagenome | biome: Marine sediment; feature: Surficial sediment; material: Deep marine sediment; isolation source: Hadal surficial sediment | place: Pacific Ocean | collected 2014-05 | depth...
ACTGACCTTCGTCTACGATATCGAGACCGGCGAGCCACTTTGGGAAGTCGAGGAGCGCCCCGTCGACACGAATGGTATCGAGGGCGAACAGGTATCTCCGACTCAGCCTTACCCGGTCAAGCCTCCGCCGCTCGCGAAGTTCGTCACGACCGTCGATGATGCGTGGGGCTATACCCTCGTCGACAAAGCCGCGTGTAAAGCAATTTACGATAAGTACAGCCACGGCACAGAGTGGACACCACCCTCCGAAAAGGGCCTGATCATCACGCCCGGCATGGTCAGTAGCTGGGGCGGTGGCGCATACGATCCGGAACGCAATCTGCTGATTGCCAATTTCCGGCGTATTTCGCTCTTCGTCGGCTTGCCGAAGGCGGAAGACATCGACCAGGAGGATGCGAAGGCCTTTATGGCGGGCATGCCGAGCGGACCGCCGGGGAACATCAAGAATTCCCCGACCGATCAGGCCATGGTGCGCGGGCCCGACAAGGTCTTCTCGTTCCCGGGGACTTCGCCCATGCTGCCGATGTACTCGCCGTGCTCGAAGCCGCCGTGGTATTTGCTGGCCGCCATTAACCTGTCCACGGGCGAAATCGAGTGGGAGGTGCCCCTCGGTGTCCTCGACAAGCAATTGCGCATGCCGTTGCCAATGAAACTCGGTGCCGTCGGCATCGGCGGACCGATGGTCACGGCCGGCGGACTTATCTTTATTGGGGCTACAGCCGATGAGCGGTTCCGCGCGTTCGATATCGATACGGGAGAAGAGCTCTGGCAGGATTCGCTGCCAACCTCGAACATGACGAATCCGATGACTTATGAACGCGACGGGCGGCAGTACATCGTGCTCGCGGCCGGCGGTCACCATATATTTTACCCGCAGAAGGTTAGCGACTGGCTAATCGCTTATGCGCTGCCTGAAAAGTAGCCAGGTCTTCACAAGGGATAAAATATCGTGAAAAGAAGAACTTTCGTCACCTCCTCGCTCGCTGCAGCAGCATCTGCCAGCTTTCCTATAGCTCGGCTGTTTGCTGCCGACGGTCAGCCCATCACCGCGGTATCCGACATTAGAGCTGTAAAGCTGGATGGCAGTGAGACGACTATAGAAAAAGCAGTACTTAAGGAATTCGCTGGCAGCCTGAGCGGCCACATACTACTGCCCAATAGCGAAGGCTACGATTCCGCCCGCAAGGGCTGGAACGGCATGATAGACAAACATCCTGCGTTAATCGTGCAATGCGCTAATGCGAATGACATCACCAATGCCGTCAATCTCGCACGAGAATACGAACTGCTGACTGCAGTGCGCGGCGGTGGCCACAACATCGCCGGTAAAGGCACTTGCGAAGGTGGTATACAGATCAGTTGTACGCCGATGCAGGGCGTAACAGTCGATGCGGAAGCGCGCACAGCGATAGCGGAGTCCGGCGTCTTGCTTGCCGCCGTCGATGCAGCAACCCAGGTTTACGGACTGGCCACGCCCGCTGGCGTAGTCTCACACACCGGCGCTGCGGGACTGACGCTGGGCGGAGGTTTTGGCAAGCTGAGCCGCACACTGGGCCTTACCTCGGACAATGTGAACTATTTCGACATCGTGACAGCGGACGGCGATTTCAAACGGGTCACTGAAAAATCGGATCCGAATTTGTTCTGGGCCCTGCGCGGCGGCGGCGGCAATTTTGGGGTAGTTACAGCCTTTGAATATCAGCTGCATCAGGTCGGGACTGAATTTCTGTCCGGCGCCGCCATGCACCCCATTAAGAATGCCAAAGAAGTACTGAGTTTTTATGCAGAGCTTGTAGCTACTGCGCCGAATGAACTGCAGGTCAGTTGCACCACGGTTATGTTCCCGACTGGCAAAGGTTTTGTAATTATCAGCGTGTTTTACTCGGGCGACCCTGCGGAAGGCGAGAAAATAATAGAACCTCTGAAAAATTTTGGCACGCCGATGCGGACTGACTTTAACGTTAAACCCTATCTGGAAATACAATCGTCAACTGATCGCAATGTACCTCCAGGCCAGCAGTACTATCAAAAAGCGGGGCTAATGAAAGCAGTGGCCCCCGGCTTGATTGATGCCATGGTCGACATCACCAAAAACCCCAAACCGTTTACACAAACCATGAATTTCACGCAGGTCGGCGGCATGATCAATGCACTGCCGATGGACGCATCCGCCTACCCAAACCGGGATGCCGAGGCCCAGATTGTGCTTGGAGGGGGCTGGCCCAAACCGGTGGAAGAAGCGGGTGAATGGATAGATTTAATTCGCACGGACTGGAAAACGGTAGTGCCCTTCACTGATGGCTTTTATGTCAACAATTCCATAGGCGAAGAAGACGACAAAGTAGTGAATAAAAACTATGGCGAAAACTATGCTCGCCTGGTTGAAGTGAAAAACCAATACGACCCGATGAATCTGTTCCGCCTGAATGCGAACATCAAGCCGACTGCTTAGAAATATTCTAGAAACGGTTGAAACCTAGAGATCGATACGCTCACCGAAGGGCAGCGTGCGAATTCGTTTACCGGTTGCAGCAAATATCGCATTCGCTATCGCCGGTGCTACGCCGGGTACTGCCGTTTCCCCGACCCCTTCCGGCCGATCGCCCTGCGGCAGAATATGCACCTCTATTTCAGGCAGCCGACCAATGGGCAACTCACGATAATCATGAAAATTGCTTTGCTGAACCTCACCATCCTTGATGGTAATTTCGCCTAACAGGGCCGCGTTTAGGCCATAGATAATTCCACCCTGCATCATGGCAACAATGGTGTCGGGATGTATCACCTGACCCGGATCAACGACACACACGATACGATCAACAGAGAGCGAACCGTCGCTATCAACCGTCACCTCAACCACCTGCGCAATGGTCGTCATCGCTTTGTCGAAAAGTGCGACACCGCGCCCACGGCCTTCGGACAAAGGCGTGCCCCAACCGGCTTTTTCAGCAGCCAGCTCCAGCACGGCACGGCGTTTAGAATCAGCCGGCAAATTCAATAATCGGAAGTCAATGGGATCCATTTCCGCTTTAGCTGCCAGTTCGTCCATAAAACTCTCGGCACAAAATGTGCCGTAGGATGTGGCGGTACTGCGCCAGTAACCCACAGGCACATGGGGGTCCTGCGGGCTGAAGGCGACGCGCCTGTTTGGCACTTCATAAATAAAGTCGTACAGGCCTTTGGCGACGGTTTTGTCTCTGGCGGCATTGCTCGGTTGGGGCGTAGGCGTGCGAGTCGCGAAATCTGCCACCACCGACTGGGTAACAAGATCGCAATCAAAGGCACTAATGCGCCCATCGTTACCCACCCCCGCCCTCAGCCGTGCCACACCCGCGGGCCTGAACATATCGTTGCGTATGTCCTCCTCCCGGGTGTAAGTGATTTTGACGGGCCGCCCTGGCAGCTGCATAGCAGCCTCAACCGCGCGCTCTATAAAGTCCATTTCCGCACGTCGCCCGAACCCGCCGCCCAACAACACGCGATGCATCGTGATCTGCTTAAGATCAAGCCCGGCTTTTGCGGCAGCAACCTGTGCAGCCGTACTTATAGCCTGACTCGGGGCCCAGACGTCCAGATGCCCATCTTTGAACCACGCAGTGCAGTTCATTGGCTCCATGCAGGTATGTGCAAGAAATGGCCATTCGTAAATGGCCGTCAGGTTCTGACTTGCGTCCGCAAATGCGGTCCCGGCATCACCCTCCTCATCAAAAATAGAAGGTTCCGGTGAATCCAGCGCCTCACGGTACGCAGCTCTTAAACTGTCAGAATTTACAGGATCGAAATCGCGGACGGTTTGTATCTCGATCTTTTTCGCCGCTTGCATAGCCGTCCATGTATCGACGGCCACAACGCCCACCGCTGAATCGCCCAACTGCATCACCGCCTCAACCCCGGGCAGATTTTCTGCGCCTCCGGTAGTAAAGGATTCAATGCGTCCGCCGGCAATCGGGCTGTAGACGACGGTGCCGTACAACATATCCGGTAAGCGTACATCCATCGAGAACACCGCCGAACCATCCACCTTGGCCGGGACATCCAGACGCGGCACGCTGGTCCCCACCAACTTGTAATCAGATGGGTCTTTCGTCTGCACCTCGGTCGGCGTTTCCAGCCCCGCAGCGACTTCGGCAAGCTTGCCGTAAGCCAGCCGCTCGCCTGTATCCGGATTAATTACCTCACTGCGTTGTGTAATCAGCCCATCTGCAGTCACACCCCACTGCTGTGCTGCCGCCTGAATCAGCAACGCTCTCGCTGTGGCTGCGGCAGGGCGAATGGTGTAGTGCGCATCCAGAATACTGGTGCTGCTCAAAGTAAGTGAGTCACCGCGCGCATGAAAAAAGCGGCGTAGCAATGCAGTACCTGCCTCTGCAAGCGGACGACCTGTCGTATCGCCAAACGGCTCACCCCGGCCCATTATACCAAAATTGTAATAGTCCTTATCAAGCGGCGGGAATTCATAACTGATGTTATCCCAGTCGGCATCGAGCTCTTCCGCCAGCATCATCGGTAACGAAGTTGTCACACCCTGCCCCATCTCGGCGCGATGCACAGCGAAAGTAATATGACTATCCGGGGAAATCTTGATCCACGCATTGATGCCAACGCTATCCGGCGTCGTCATCGCAAATTTCAAGCGCGCATCTCCATCCCCACCGGTGTCCAGCATACGTGACGTCGAATAGACGATCAGGCCGCCACTTACAGCAAGGCCTGAGAGAATTACCTTCCTCCGCGTAATAGCCATTTAATCGCCCCTGAATGCGTACCAACAGTTACTGTACAACTTATTGGTACAGAAAATCGTCTCATAGACCAACTCCTGACCTGCAGCAACGCTTCACAGCAATAAAATGGGGCATGATGCTACCTAAGGTGCCGGGTCTTCTGCAGCCGCTCTTCGGGCTGTTTGTGCGGTTGAAGCCGCATCGGGTATCACTCGAACGGCCTTCATCGTTACCGAAACATTGCGTCTGGAGACGCTCCGTCCTTCGGACTGTAAAGTATGGCTGTTGTTCCGCACTACGTGCGGCTGTTTGAAGAGCTGCGGCTATCTTCCAGTATGTGGCGCCTGCGGCATCACTCGAACTGCCATCATCGTTTCTGAGAGATTGCGTCTGGAGACGCTCCGTCCTTCGGACTGTCCGTGCGGCTAAAGCCGCATCTTATTTACGGGTGTAAATACCCGCTGTTCCGCCCGGAGGGCGGCTGTCCAAAAGCCTAACGGCTATTTCCCAGTATGTGGCGCTACGCGCCATTTATTTGCGAGTGTAAATACTCGCAAATTTGGTCGGGGCGAGAGGATTCGAACCTCCGACCCCTTGCACCCCATGCAAGTGCGCTACCAGGCTGCGCCACGCCCCGACTTTTACTGTTTTATTACTGTTACAGGCAATGATGTACACCACCCCTGTAACGGGCGGCTATGATACTTGATGGTTAAGGTCAGCGGGAGACTAGCGACGCACAATCTTCAGAACTTCTTCAAGCTCCGTGCGAACCTGTTTGATGATCTGCTGGCTCTGGCTAACGTCCGTCCTGGCCTCAGCGCCTGTCAGGCGCTGGCGCGCACCGCCAATGGTGAAGCCTTCTTCATACAGCAGGCCGCGAATCTGGCGTATAACCAGTACATCCTGACGTTGATAATAACGTCGGTTGCCGCGCCGCTTTACGGGCTTCAACTGCGGAAATTCCTGCTCCCAGTACCTCAGCACATGCGGCTTGACGGCACAGAGATCGCTGACTTCACCAATGGTGAAATAGCGCTTCCCCGGAATTGGTGGTAATTGGGCGTTATTCCCCGGTTCCAGCATAGGCCTCTACTCGGGCTTTTAGTTTTTGTCCCGGTCTGAACGTGACTACGCGTCGCGCTGTGATCGGTATTTCTTCGCCCGTTTTGGGATTTCGTCCCGGTCGTTCGTTTTTATCACGCAAATCAAAGTTTCCGAAACCGGATAGCTTGACCTGCTCTCCACTGCCTAATGAGCCACGTAAATCTTCAAAAAAAAGATCCACCAGCTCACGCGCCTCACGCTTGTTTAACCCCAGTTCATCGAAAAGGGATTCAGCCATGTCTGCTTTGGTTAATGCCATGGAAATTATTCTCTTATAGTGGCGTTGAACTCGCTGGAAAGCTGCTCGACAACTGCGTTGATTACAGCATCAATTTCCAGTTCGGTTAGAGTGCGGGATGTTTCCTGTAAAATCAAGCCTAAAGCCACGCTCTTTCGACTGGATTCAATACCTTTTCCGGTATATACATCAAACACCCGGATGTCACGTAATAAATTACCTGCCGCTGCCCGGGCTGCAGCCAGCAAACTGGCCGCCGAAATATTGGCATCGACGATAACCGCCAGGTCACGGCGAACAGAGGGATACCGCGACACCCCGCTGAAAGCCGGCACACATGCCGCCAGTGCCAGCCTGGCCTTTAGCTCAAATAATACCGGCGCCGGGCTTAATCCATACTTTTTTGCCAGTTTAGGATGCAATTCACCACACCATCCTATGGCAACCCCATCGCGGTCGATCCGGGCCGTGCGCCCGGGACGTAAAGTCGCATGCTCTGCCGTCTCATAGCGGAAATTACTCAGGGCTCCCGACAAGGTTGCCAGAGACTCAATATCTGACTTTATGTCAAATATATCTGCGCTCGGGAAAGCGCCACTCCACTGCTCCGGTGCCAGCCCTCCCCAGGCCACACCAGAGATCAACTCTTCTTCAAGAATTTCAGTATCTTGCTGACTAAAGCTTACACCAGTCTCGAATAGCCTGAGCCGATTGCACTGGCGCTTCCGATTGAGCGAAACCGCTTGTAATAATCCCGGCCATAATGACCGGCGCATGACCGATAGTTCATTCGATATGGGGTTGGCTAATTCCAGTTCATCAGCGTCGCCCAGCAATGCCGATTGCTTCACGGGGTCGACAAAACTGTAGCTGATAATTTCCTGGTAACCGCGATCTATTAACAATCCACGGGCCCGCTTTATAGATACCTGAGTTTCAGTAACGCGTCCCAACGGCGTTGCTGATCGCTGCGGAATCTCGGGAACCTTGTCGTAACCATAGAGACGTATAACCTCCTCTACCAGATCCTCTTCAATCGCAATATCAAACCGGTAAGGGGGTGGTGTTACAGACCAGCCGGCGTCGGTAGCCACGACATCAAAACCCAGCCGCGTAAATATGTCGCCGACATCAGCAGCGGGAATACTAATGCCGAGCATACGGTCAAGCTTATCCTGCCTCAGGCTGACGGCCGGACGCTCAGGTAGTGCCCCCTGATCACGTACTTCGGTTACGGGACCGGGTTTACCGCCGACAATTTCAAGCAGCAACTCAGTTACCCGTTCAATCGCGCGGACCTGGTTAGCAAAATCTACACCGCGCTCAAAGCGTAAGGATGCATCGGTATGCAAACCAAATCGTCTGGCCCGACCCGCCATAATTGCAGGACTGAAAAAAGCACTTTCAAGAAAAATATCTGTGGTGCTGTCGCTTACAGCCGTCGCTTCGCCGCCCATAATGCCTGCCAGGGCTACCGGCGCTTTCTGATCAGCTATGACCAGCACATCAACATCGAGTGCAATCTCCTGACCGTCCAGCAAGGTGAGTTGCTCGCCTGCACTGGCCATACGAGCAGTCAGACCGCCATTCAATTTGGCGAGATCATAGGCATGCATAGGCTGGCCCAGTTCGAGCATCACATAGTTGGTCACATCGACAACGGGCAGCAGAGGCCTGATGCCACAGCGACGCAGCTTCTCAGCCATCCATAAAGGGGTTTTAGCTTGCGGGTCAATATTGCGTAACACTCTGCCTGCAAATGCCGCACAAGCGTCGCCCGCATCCAGAGACAGCTCAAGAGTGTCATCAATAACTGCCGCGGTCGTCACAACCGCCGGCTCAGCAAACGCTGTTTTATTGACCGCGGCTATATCCCGGGCAACGCCGATCACACTGAAACAATCTGCCCGGTTGGGCGTCAGGTCCAGATCAATAATCTGATCATCCAGCTTAAGCGCCTCTGCTACAGGCATTCCGGGTACAGCCGCATCATCCAGCTGCAACAACCCATCAGCTGTTGCAGCGATACCCAGCTCGGTTGCAGAGCACAACATACCAAATGATTCTTCACCACGGATCTTGCTGCGCTTGATCTTAACGCCACCGGGCAGTACGGCACCGATTGTTGCCACAGGAAAGGTACCCCCTGCGACGACATTTGCAGCGCCACAGACAATTTGCAGTGGCTCGTCAATACCAACATCGACACTGCACAAGGATAATTTATCGGCATTCGGGTGCTTGCGCTTTTCCAGCACCCGTCCTACCACGATCTTTTCCAGCGGCGGCGCACAGGGCTCAACACCATCAACCTCCAGACCCGCCATGGTTAATTGTTCGACTAATACCTGGCTATCGACATCCGGATCCGCCCATTCGCGCAGCCATTGCTCTGAGATTTTCATATCAGCAAAGCCTTAAACAAACTGCTGCAGAAACTGCAGATCGCTTTCAAAAAACAGTCGCAAATCGTCGACGCCATAACGCAGCATGGCCAGGCGTTCGATTCCCATACCAAAGGCATAGCCCGTGTATTCCTCAGGATCTATATCAACATTGCGCAATACATTTGGATGCACCAGCCCGCAGCCGCCTATCTCGAGCCACTTACCCGACTCAGAAAGAATATCCATCTCGGCCGAAGGTTCCGTAAAGGGGAAATACGAGGGCCGGAAACGCAGCTCCATTTTACGCTCGAAAAAGCACTCAACAAATTCATGCATCACCGCCTTGAGATTGGCGAAGCTGACATCACGGTCGATCACCAGGCCTTCAACCTGATGGAACATCGGCGTATGGGTCGTATCCGAATCACAGCGATACACACGCCCTGGCGCTATAACCCTGATCGGAGCACCCTGTGCCTGCATAGCGCGAATCTGCACCGGTGATGTATGCGTGCGCAATAATCGCCCACCTTCAAAATAGAAGGTGTCATGCATAGCTCGTGCAGGGTGATCAGCCGGTACGTTTAGTGCCGTAAAATTATGGAAGTCATCTTCGATTTCGGGGCCGATTGCGACGGCGAACCCAGCACCGGCAAATATTGATTCGATGCGCTCACGCGTGCGGGTTACCGGATGCATGCCACCCAACACCTGACCGCGACCACCCAGAGTCACATCAACTGCATCTGCTTTCAGCTGCTCAGCAAGTACGGCAGCCTCAAGCGCATTTTTCCGCTCTTCAATGGTGGCCTGCACCGTCTGCTTCGCCTGATTAATCGCCTGACCCGCAGCCGGCCGTTCCTTAGCCGACAACTTACCCAGTGCTTTGAGCTGCTCTGTCAGTGCACTTTTTTTACCTAAATAAGTAACACGCACAGTATCGAGCGCTGCCAGATCATTGCTGGCATCTGTTTCTTCCCGGGCACGGGCTACAAGTTGATCAAGGTCCTGCATCAGAAACCGGAACTCCTGCGGTCATCCTGGGTCGTATGATGCCCCGTATAGCTTTATTGCTTACAGCCTGCTCCCGAACTAATTTGACCGTCACAGGTGGTCAATAAGCTATAAAGCTATGCCCGGCACCAGCAGGCCAAGTAACGCAAAGCGCGGCAAGCAATCAATTATTAAAACAACCCCACAGGCACACAGTGATACCTGCGGGGTATTTTGAATCAGCTAACCTCGACCTTCCCACGCGTTATCAGGCTGCGCTCAGGCTCGCTTTTGCCTGTGCTGCCAGTGCACCAAATGCATCCGGATCATGCACAGCCAGATCAGCAAGGATCTTGCGGTCAATCTCTATAGCAGCCCTGCTCAAGCCATTAATAAAGCGGCTGTAGGACAGATCATGCAGCCGGGCCGCCGCATTAATACGGGCAATCCACAATGCACGGAACTGACGTTTACGCTGCCGGCGATCACGGTAAGCATACTGACCCGCTTTCGTGACGGCCTGGTTGGCGGTTTTATAAAGTTTGCTACGGGCACCGTAGTAACCCTTGGCTTTCTTTAGAACTTTTTTATGGCGCGCCCTGGCGGTAGCGCCTCCTTTAACTCTTGGCATTTTCCCGCGACTCCTTAACTGTAGGGAAGCATTTTCTTAACGGCTGGTACATCACACTTTGCTACTTGTTCAGTAGAACCGAGATGACGTTTCCGTTTAGGACGCTTTTTAGTAAGGATGTGTCGCAGATGCGATTGGACGCGTTTAAAGCCGCCCTTGCCGGTACGGCGAAATCGCTTCGCTGCACCGCGATTGGTCTTCATCTTAGGCATTTCTAACTCCTTAAGCCTGACCCGTGCACAATTGCCGGGGAAGGCGGGCCGAGGACTGCGCCGCGATTAAGCAATGACAGCGGCCTCAACACACTTTTAATAACAACTACTGCGAAATGCGGCAGCTATTTCTTTTTTGGCGTCATAACCATAACTAACTGTCGCCCTTCCATTTTCGGAAACTGCTCGACAGTGCCATAGTCTTCCAGGTCTTTCTCAACCCGTTTCAGCAACTTGACGCCAAGCTCCTGATGGGCCATTTCACGACCGCGATAACGCAGCGTAACTTTTACTCGATCCCCTTCCTGCAGGAAATCGATCAGCTTTCTCAGCTTAATATTGTAGTCACCAATATCAGTGCCAGGGCGAAATTTAATTTCCTTAACCTGGACCTGCTTGGTTTTCGTTTTACCTGCCTGCGATTTCTTTTTCTGTTCAAAAAGATATTTACCGAAATCCATAATTCGGCATACGGGCGGCTCTGCGTTTGGAGATACTTCAACCAGATCCAACGTAACCTCTTGGGCTTTCGAAATAGCATCCTCTAAACTCAGGATACCGGCTTGTTCACCTTCAGTATCGATCAACCGCACCTGGGGCGCGGTGATTTCACGGTTGCGTCGGACGCGTTTGGTAGCTATTTCTTCAATCCTCCAAAATAGAACGGCCGTGGCTCGCGACTTCGGCTTGCAGACGCTGGAGCAGTTGCTCTAATGGCATACTGCCCAGGTCTTCACCGGTACGCGTGCGCACGGCCACATGATTTGATTCGACTTCACGATCTCCCACAACGAGGAGATAGGGAACCCGCTGTATAGTGTGCTCGCGGATTTTAAAGCCGATCTTTTCATTTCTCAAGTCCGATTCCACCCTAAAGCCCTGTTTTTTCAAGACCTGGGTCACGGATTGTGCGTATTCAGCCTGTTTATCGGTGATATTCAACACGACGGCCTGGACCGGGGCCAGCCAGGTTGGCAAATTGCCGTTGTAGTGTTCCAGCAAAATCCCTATAAACCGTTCAAATGAACCCAGTATCGCCCGATGCAGCATGACCGGCGTCTGTTTGCTCCCATCCTCTGCGATATAAATCGCACCCAGTCGCCCTGGCATCGAGAAATCCAGTTGCACAGTGCCCAGCTGCCAGACACGACCGATACTGTCACGCAAGTCGAAGTCTATCTTCGGGCCATAAAAGGCTCCGTCGCCGGGCTGAATTTTCCACGGCAGTCCCTTCGACTCCAGTGCGCTCTGCAACGCATTTTCAGCCTTGTCCCACAGCGCATCTTCACCCACCCGCTGCTCGGGACGCGTCGACAACTTGGTCGAGATATCGGTAAAGCCAAATACCTTGTAGACGCTGAATAACAGGTCGATAAACGCGCCAACCTCCGACTGAATCTGATCCTCGGTGCAGAAAATATGCGCGTCATCCTGAACGAAACCACGCACACGCATTAAACCGTGCAGCGTGCCACTTGGTTCATTGCGATGACAGGAACCAAATTCAGCCATCCGCAAAGGCAAATCCCGGTAACTGTGCAGGTCACGATTGTATATCTGGACGTGGCAGGGGCAGTTCATCGGCTTCACCGCATAGACGCGCTGATCCACATCGCCGGTGGTAAACATGTTTTCACGGTACTTATCCCAGTGGCCTGATTTTTCCCACAGGGAGAGATCCACAATCTGCGGCGTATTCACTTCCTGGTAATCGTTTTCAATTAAGCGCTGACGTATATAATTTTTTATCTCGCGGTATAAGGTCCAGCCCTTGTGGTGCCAGAACACCAGTCCTGGCGCCTCTTCCTGGAAGTGGAACAGATCCATGGTCTTACCAAAGCGGCGATGATCACGCTTTTCTGCTTCTTCCACCCGGTGCAGATAGGCCTTAAGCGCCTTTTTATCCGCCCAGGCGGTGCCATAGATCCGCTGTAGCATCTCGTTATTCGAATCACCCCGCCAATACGCACCCGCTACCTTCATCAATTTGAAAGCCTTCAGATGGCCCGTGCTGGGAACGTGCGGCCCACGACACAGATCGGCCCAGTCACCCTGCCCGTAAAGACCGATATCTTCACCCGCTGGAATACTCTCGATAATCTCGGCCTTGTAGGCTTCGCCCTGCTGTTTGAAGTGCTGAATAGCCTCATCACGAGCCAGCACCGTACGCTCTATAATCAAATCAGCTTTTACAAGCTCCGACATCTTTTTTTCTATCTTTTCAAAGTCTTCAGGTGTAAAAGCTCGACTGTACGCGAAGTCATAAAAGAAGCCATCCTCAATGACAGGGCCGATGGTTACCTGCGCGTCGGGGAACAGCTGCTTGACCGCCTGGGCCAGCAAGTGTGCGGTGGAATGCCGAATGACTTCCAGCCCGTCATCATCCTTGGCGGTCACTATCGCCAGTTCAGCATCGTTTTCGATACGGAACGAAGTATCCACCACCTGCCCGTCCACCTTGCCTGCCAATGCAGCCCTGGCCAGACCGGGACCTATATCAGCCGCAACATCGGCTACGGTGACCGCATCGTCAAAGGAACGCGTACTGCCGTCAGGCAGAGTGATCGTAGGCATTATTTATCCGCTCGTTATTAAACGTGAGGCGCGGATTGTATAGAACTTGGCACCAGACCCCAATAAGCGCTTATTTTGGAAACATGAATTGCAGCTGCAGCCGGAACGACCAGCGCCCCACATCAACCGGTTCTTCCGGCCGAATCACGTTGTAAAACAGCTGGGCATTGAAGTTCATGGGCTGCCGACCCACCCGGAATACCTTACCGGCGCCGCCGCCTAATGGCACTAGCCACTCTTCTCCGCTTTCCGCCGTGCCGTCGCGCGTAATGATGGATACCGAGGTCAGATACCAGCCATCTGCCAGGTTGTAATTGATGATGGGCTGGAAAGTGAACAGATCAACCTCATCATTGGGTTCACTCGCGCTGCCTATATCCCAAACCTGACTGATCAGCGCACCGACCACCCATTGCCCTGGCATCGTCAACGCCAATACAGAAGCCCCGGCTCCCCAGCTGTCACCCCCAAGCCGGTCGTCAGTCGCAGTCGGGATATAGACAATGGGCCCTACACCCCAAATCACCTTACCGGCAGCAGCAGGTGAAAAGAACGCGGTAAACGTCGAGTTACCCAACCCCGTCTCGCGGCCTTCATCAGGATTCACCCGAGCTGGCTGGCTAACCACCGGCACAATTGTCCGGGTAATTACGTTCCAGTCATCGTTCAGTTTGACTGGCCATACAGGCTGGATATTCAGCGTATTCTGCCAGTCACCGTTTACACCCCAATCCGGCGATGTATTATTTTGGAATGGCAAGCTAATCAGGTCCGCCACCGGGTTCTGCGCAGCCTTGGCAAGATCGGTATTACTCGATTCCGCCTGGACACCGCTCGCGAGCAACAATGTGCCTGCTAATCCCAGCAACCAATTTGCTTCTTTTTTCATATTGTTACTACTCTCATTTTTTTGTCGCATCATGCCTCCAAATACTAAGCGCCACTTTGATCCCTGTTCCTACTCCGGCCAATGATGCACGCGTTACTGCGGCGTTAAATTCAGCTATGTGGTTACGACGCCCGTTGAGCATGGGGTATTGCACCCGGCACCCAGCGCGCGGACTTCAGGTCGACAACTATGATCGAATCTCACCAGCCCTGACTCAATCCGACTGCAGACTCACCACCACCGATTTGTACGCCGGCGTATTACTCCCGTCCGCCACATGCTGTACCGGAATCAATGGATTGGTCTCCGGGTAATAGGTCGCGACGCAGCCGAGCGGTATCTGGTAGGGAACCACGCTGAACCCCTGCATGGTACGGGTTGTATCTGCATAATGACTGGTGATTGCCACCCGACTCCCCTGCCGCAATCCCGCCTTTTTTATATCCTCAGGATGCATAAAGACAACCAGCCGGCTGTCAGCAATACCCCGGTAACGATCATTCTGCGAATATATCGTCGTGTTGAACTGATCATGACTGCGAATCGTCATCATCAGGTAGCAACCATCCGGAATTTCTATCCGCTCAATCGGGTGCACCGTAAATAAAGCCTTACCTCCAGCATTGTTGAAACGCAATTCATCCCGCACGGAATTGGGCAATTCGATACTGCTCTCGTCATGCAGACGATCATTAAAATCCTCAAAGCCGGGGATAACCGCCGCAATCTGATCCCGTATCAGGTAATAGTCATCCGCGAACTCACGCCACTTGATGGCAGTACGCGCACCAATCGTTGCATCCGCCATTTCTGCCACCAGGCGAACCTCACTTTTTAACAGCTCGCTCGCCGGCTGCAGATGACCACGCGATTGGGTCACCACCCCCATAGAGTTTTCCACCGTCACGAACTGATTGGTGCCCGCCTGCATATCGACTTCAGTCCGGCCCAGCACCGGCAAAATCAGGGCACTGGTACCGGTTACGATATGCGAGCGATTCAGTTTGGTAGAAATCTGCACCGTCAGATCGCACTTATTTAATGCGGCCGAGGTATAAGCTGTATCGGGTGTCGCCGCCAGGAAGTTTCCGCCCAGAGCGATAAAAACCTTAACGCGCTCTGCTGCCATCGCATTAATGGTATCTACCGTATCGAAACCATGCGCCTGCGGCGGCTCAAAATTAAAATGTGCGCCCAGTTTTTCCAGAAATGCGGCCTCAGGTTTCTCCCACACACCCATGGTCCGGTCGCCCTGCACATTACTGTGACCGCGAATCGGGCAAGCACCTGCGCCCTGACGCCCGAGGTTACCTTTCAGCATCAGGAAATTAACAATCTCCTGAATATTGGCAACCGCATTTTTGTGCTGGGTCATGCCCATCGCCCAGCAGCAGATCGTGTTGTCTGCTTTAATCGCAATTGCTGCCGCCTCACGAATCAGGGCCTCACTGACACCACAGCCGGTAACGATCTCATCCCATGCCGTTGCAGAAATATCCTCTGCAAATTCAGCGTAACCCTGCGTATGGGTAGCAATAAAATTCTGGTCAAGCACCAACCCAGGCGCGGCCGCTTCTTTCTCCAGCAATACTTTGCACAGCCCCTTAAGAAAGGCGACATCACCATTGATCCTTACGGGCACATGCAGATCAACCAGCTCAGCACCTTTCAGCAAACCCTTCACCGATTGCGGATTACGGTAGTTTTTCAGCCCGACCTCATCCAGGGGGTTGATACTGACGATAACGGCACCGCGCTGTTTGGCCCGCTCCAGTGTTGCCAGCATGCGCGGGTGATTCGAGCCCGGGTTTTGCCCCAGGACAAAGATGGCATCGGCATGATCAAAATCACTTAGCCGCACTGTGCCCTTGCCAGTGCCAATGGCCTGCCCCAGTGCTATACCACTAGACTCATGACACATGTTCGAGCAATCCGGCATGTTGTTGGTGCCAAAACTGCGGGCAAACAGTTGCCACAGAAAAGCCGCCTCATTGCTGGTGCGACCTGAAGTATAAAAAGCGGCCTGATTGGGGCTGGCCAGCCCTTTCAGCTGCTGTGCAATCAGCTCGAAAGCGCTGTACCAGGTTACCGGCATATAGTGAGTGGCACCGGGCCTGAGTACCATCGGCTGTGCCAGGCGGCCCTGATCATTGAGCCACTGATCCGACTGCGCGGCCAGATCCGCGATGGAATGCTCTGCAAAAAACTCCTCGGCAATTATTTTGCGGGTCGCTTCATCAGCAAACGCCTTGGCACCGTTTTCACAAAACTCGGCCAACTTGCGATGCTCGGTATCTTCCGGCCAGGCACAACCCGGGCAATCAAAGCCGTTCGCCTGGTTCATCTTGAGGAGTGCACCTATGCCTCGAGCTAGGCCCGGTTTTGCATTGATCTGGCGTAAAACCTCCACCACAGCCGGAATGCCGGCAGCGAACTCAGGCGGCGCGAGCACGCTCGGGCCAGATACTGTTGTCTTGTCACGCTCCGCTGTCACCGTACACTCCCTTGTTGGCAGTCAACATTTCAGTATCACCCGTATCGTGCCCAAGCGCTCCGGAATTGTCACGCGGCGGAAGGATGCACAGATTGCCTATTGCCAAGCGCGCACTATTTCAATAGATTACACGCCCGCCCAATGACCCGGGGCGTGATCTTTAGGCGCGTAGCTCAGTGGTAGAGCACTACCTTGACATGGTAGGGGTCGGGAGTTCAACTCTCCCCGCGCCTACCAATTTCTAATAAAACATAGGCTAAGCAACTATTTATAAGTCTATGTTTATATAAAACCGCTACTCCTGGAACAGCTGCCTTAAAGAGTGCCAGATAGCCCGCACCGTACTTTCATGTTCGCTTCGACCCGTAGCTCAGCCACAACCAGCAGCAGCCAATCTGCGCATCGCATGAAACTGAATTATTCGGCCGGCGCATCACCTTTAAAAAGCGGCTCGTGATCAGTACCGTATTTCTTGTTCACTTCGTCGTAGATCGGGCCGACGATCTCGGGGAAGGCCAGTACGCCGGAAATAATGAACGGTGAGAACGCAATATCACCAACATCCGGGGCAATCTTTTCTTTCTGCGCCGGTGACGGCCAGATTTCCTCATCAATTGCAGAGTTACGTACGCGGATATCATCCCTGGTTACGTTCCAGACCATGTAATCACTCGCCAGTGACAGGGGCCCGTCATAAGTCTTGCGAACACGGCGCCGAACATCCGGCTCGGTATCGAAGTCATTATAGAAGTGGTAGCCGATAGCTAAACGTGGCTTCACAAGTGACATCACCTTGCCAAACTGCTCGGGCGAGGTATGCCCCTGCGTACCGACCTGCAGCGCCTCAGCCGGCGTGAAGCCCTGCTTTTCGACCAGCAAAGTCGGCGGCAGGAAACATTCGTGCACAGCCACATCCGCGCCGGCTGCATACTCCACATACCACTTGTTGGGGATCGTGTCAGAGCCGTAGACAAAGGTCAGACCATTCCATTCCAGGATAAAACTGACCGCGCCATCAAGCCCGTGCACGGCCGGAATGCTGCGAATCACGACACCGTTCTCGTCGTAAATAACCTCATTAATTCCGTCGAATGCAAATTCTGTCACCTGCAATTCACCGCCGCGGAAATCGATGACGCCTGACCGCGTACCGACATCCCACTTGTACATCGCCTCCATATGCTCCATGGCAGCCTTCGTCCCGTATTCAGGCGTACCGCCACTGGGGCCCCAAATACGCAATGGCTCCAGCCGGTTCATCACTGTACCGCCCAGCCAGACGGCTGGCAGGTCACCCATGTGATCTACATGCAGATGACCGAAGAAAATCTTGTTGATGAAGTCGTAGGGAATCTTCTGGGCAGCCAGTCGTTCTGCACAACCGGTACCAATATCGAACAGGAACTTGTCCCCATTGCCTAACTCAGCCAGCAGGCTGCCGCCTGTTTCGGGCGCATGCTTGGCATGCCCGTACCGAGCGCAACGATACGCATTTCATCGGGAGCCAGCGCTTCGGTGCCCGGATAGTAAACATCGCGGTTATCAAGCGCGGCCGTCGGCGAAATCGCCTGGACTTCCGCCACCAGGGATTGCAGCGGCATGTCCTTACCAGCCTGCTCATCCGCGCGCCCCATCAGATACGCCGCACTCAGTGCAACCAGCCCTGCACCGGCAATTATCGCTACTTTGGTTTGAACAATCATTATTATTCCCCCGCAAATTAATTCTTTCGAGTTAATCTAACACAATGGAAATCAAACTCAGGTCTCAGCCTGTCTCAGCCTGTCTTAGCCTGTCTTAGCATCGGAAAACCCCAGCCCTACCCGGCGCATTTCATCAATCTGGTCGCGAATAGCAGCAGCCTCCTCGAACTCAAGGTCCCGCGCATGCCTGAACATTTGTTTCTCCAGGCCCACAATCTTCTTCAGCAGCATCTCCGGACTCATACGAGCGTAATCCGGCTGCTTCTCGGCCACTTTACCGGTGCGCCGCCCCGGTATGAACCGCGCCCCTTCCATGATGTCGCGCACTTCCTTGCGGATTGACTGTGGCTCAATGCCATGGGCCAGATTAAAGGCCGTCTGCTTTTCACGCCGCCGATCCATCTCGGCGATCGCCCGCTGCATCGAACCGGTCACCTTGTCGGCGTACATGATGACCCGGCCGTTAATATTGCGGGCGGCCCGACCCGAGGTCTGGATCAGGGAGCCTTCCGAGCGGAGGAAGCCCTCTTTATCAGCATCCAGAATAGCCACAAGAGAAACTTCTGGAAGATCAAGCCCTTCTCGCAATAAGTTAATGCCTACTAGTACATCAAACTCACCCAATCGCAGGTCCCGGATAATCTCGATACGCTCAACTGTTTCGATATCCGAGTGCAGGTAGCGCACCCTCACCCCGTGCTCGCGCAGGTAGTCAGTCAGATCCTCTGCCATCCGCTTGGTCAGTGTCGTGATCAGCACCCGCTCACGCAGGGCGACCCGCAGGTTGATTTCAGACAGCACGTCATCCACCTGGCTGGTAGCCGGCCTGACCAGCACCTCGGGATCAACCAGCCCGGTAGGCCTGACAACCTGCTCCACCACAGCGCCCGAGGTCTCGCGCTCATACTCACGCGGTGTCGCTGACACAAAGATCGTTTGCGGGGCGACCGCTTCAAACTCATCGAAACGTAACGGCCGGTTATCCAGCGCCGAGGGCAACCGAAAGCCGTATTCAACCAGGGTCTCCTTGCGTGACCGGTCGCCTTTATACATCCCACCTACCTGCGGGATCGTCACATGGCTTTCATCCACTATCAGCAACGCGTTGGAAGGCAGGTAATCAAACAGGCACGGAGGTGGCTCACCGGGTTCGCGCCCGGACAGATAGCGGCTGTAATTCTCGATGCCCTGGCAATAGCCCAGCTCCTGGATCATCTCGAGATCATATAAGGTGCGTTGTTCCAGCCGTTGCGCCTCGACCAGCTTGTTGGCCTCGTTGAGCACTTTCAGCCGGTCTTTGAGCTCTGCTTTAATCTTGCCCCGCGCGCTCAGCATTCGGTCACGCGACGTCACATAGTGACTCTTCGGGTAGATGGTGTAGCGCGGCACCTTCTGCTGCGCCTCACCCGTCAACGGATCAAATATGGCGATGGAATCAATCGCCTCGTCGAATAACTCGATCCGCACGGCATCACGCTCCGATTCCGCAGGGAAGATATCAATCACATCACCCCGCACCCGGTACGTACCCTGGGACAGCTCGACTTCATTGCGGGTGTACTGCAACTCGGCCAGCCGCCGCAACAAGGCGCGTTGCTCCAGTTGCTCACCGCGCATCAGGTGCAACACCATACTGAAATAGGTCTCGGGATCACCCAGCCCGTAGATACACGAGACGGTGGCCACAATGATCGCATCGGGGTACTCGAGCAAAGTTTTGGTGGCCGACAGCCGCATCTGTTCGATGTGCTTATTGACCGAGGCATCTTTCTGTATATAAGTGTCGGATGACGGCAAATAGGCCTCAGGCTGGAAATAATCGTAGTAAGAGACGAAGTACTCGACCCGGTTATTAGGGAAAAACTCACGCATTTCGCCATACAGCTGGGCGGCCAGTGTCTTATTGGGGGCCAGCACCAGCGTGGGCCGTTGCACTGCCTGGATGACATTCGCAATAGTGAAAGTCTTGCCCGAACCCGTCACCCCCAGCAACGTCTGCCGCGCCAGACCACTGCGCAGCCCGTCCAGCAATGCGGCTATAGCCTGCGGCTGGTCACCCGCAGGCTCAAAAGTTGCAGCCAGGTCGAAATGATCACTTTTACTCATTACATTTCACTATAGTTTGAAGCACCAGAATCCCGTATATTTGCAGCCCGTTTGGCCCCGCTGGGGCTATCGCTAAAGGTGCATTCGTGAGTCTATCAGTTTCAAAACGCGTACAACGTGTCAAACCCTCCCCGACTATGGCGGTTACCGCCCTGGCCGCCGAACTGCGTGCCGCTGGCAAAGATATTATTGGTCTGGGTGCAGGCGAACCCGATTTCGATACCCCGCAGCATATAAAAGCGGCAGCTATCGAAGCTATTAACGCGGGGGACACCAAGTACACCAATGTCGATGGCACCCCGGCATTGAAACAGGTGATTATCACCAAGTTCAAAACGGATAACGAGCTGAGCTACGAGCCCAACCAGATACTGGTCTCCAGCGGCGGCAAACAGACCTGCTTCAACGTCTGCCTGGCCGTACTCGATGAAGGCGACGAGTGCATTATCCCGGCACCTTACTGGGTTTCATATCCCGACATGGTGTTGCTGGCCGATGGTGTGCCTGTACCCGTATTTGCGGGGCTCGACCAGGGCTTCAAGATTACGCCAGAACAACTGGAAGCCGCCATCACAGATCGCACGCGCCTGCTGTTCCTGAACAGCCCGAGCAACCCGACCGGTGCCGCCTACAGCCGCGCCGAACTGGAAGGTCTGGGTGCCGTGTTACGCAAGTATCCGGATATCGTCATCGCCACCGACGATATGTACGAGCACATTTACTGGGCCGACGAACCCTTCACCAGTTTTGCACAAGCCAATCCCGCTTTGTATGACCAAACCTTAACCATGAACGGGGTCAGCAAAGCCTACGCAATGACCGGCTGGCGCATCGGCTATTGCGGCGGACCCGAGTATCTTGTGAAAGCGATGAAAAAAATTCAGAGCCAGAGTACTTCGAACCCAGCGTCCATCTCACAGGCTGCCAGCGTGGTTGCGCTAAGCGCCGGCAACGAATGTATAGCTGACATGCTGGTGCACTTCAGGCAACGACATGATTACCTGGTGGCTGCATTAAATGAAATCCCCGGCTTCAGCTGTGCCGAGGGTGCGGGCACCTTCTACGCCTTCCCGGATGTCTCAGAAGCAATGGCAGCCAAAGGCTGCAAAACTGATACCGATTTTTCAGCCATGATCCTCAATGAGGCTGAAGTCGCCCTGGTACCCGGCTCAGCCTTTGGTGCCGACGGTTACCTGCGGTTCTCCTTCGCTACCAGCATGGAAGTACTGGAGGAAGCGGTAGCCCGGATTAAACGCTTTGTGGGCTAGGGCCCGCCGACAGGCGCTATCAGGCACGAAATAGCCCGGTATCCTTGACTTGCAGAGGGCCTTACCGGAGAATTCCGCCTCCTCTGGGCAGATACAACCAGAGCAACACTATTCCCCGATAGCTCAGTTGGTAGAGCGATTGACTGTTAATCAATTGGTCCCTGGTTCGAGTCCGGGTCGGGGAGCCATA